>Ga0180016_100137_pt1 | contig 26780 bp, 25 predicted proteins | sample KR46_M_MetaG_FD_129673 | JGI IMG/M metagenome (GOLD analysis project Ga0180016, IMG submission 129673) | Groundwater microbial communities from the Olkiluoto Island deep subsurface site, Finland - KR46_M_MetaG | ecosystem: Environmental > Aquatic > Deep subsurface > Groundwater | place: Finland... | reverse complement strand
TGTCCCCTTATGTGGATAACTTAGAGGGCAGTCAGGCGGCGGATTTCGGTTTGGATGTTTTGGAGCTGCTCTGGTGAATTGGCCTCGGTGTAGATGCGGAATACCGGTTCGGTACCGGAGGCGCGGATCAGCACCCAGGCCCCGTCATCCAGGACCAGCTTGGTACCGTCGATGGTAATCCGTTCCCGTACCTCGACGCTGGCCAATGTGTCCGGAGCCAGATTCTGGACGGTTTCAAGGACGGCCGCCTTGTGCTCCGGTGTAGTGCGTAGGTCGATGCGCTCGCTGTAGACCCGCCCAAACCGTTCCCCGATCTCATCCAGGATGGCACCAAGAGGCTTGCCGTGTACGGCGCGGATCTCGGCAGCCAGCATCCCGCCCAGGATGCCGTCCTTTTCCGGTACGTGTCCGCGAATGGACAGGCCGCCGCTTTCCTCACCGCCGCAGATACTACCCTTTTCCAGAAGACACTGGCCGATGTACTTAAAACCTACGGCCGTTTCGGTAGTCAGCTCGCCGTAAGCCTCCGCAATCCGGTTCACGAGATGCGTCGTGGCCACGGTGCGGGCTACGGGACCGCGCCAGCCCCTCACCGTCAGCAGATGGTAGTAGACGAGAGCCAGCAGCTGGTTTGGAGAGATGTAGCTGCCGTCGGAGTCGATGACGCCCAGCCGGTCGGCATCACCGTCTAAGCCCAGGCCCAAATCAGCTCCCTGGCTGAGTAGTGTATCACGCAGTTCCCCGAGCTTCGCTGCACTAGGGTCAGGCAGAGAACCGCCGAACAACGGGTCCCGGTAGTTATGCAGAGCCGTGACGGTTACCCCCAGATCACCCAGCATCCGGTCCAGGTATCCGATCCCCGCACCGTAAAGGGGGTCAACGACCACCTTAAGTCCGGCCTGACGAATGGCTTCAATGTCCACCAGACTCCGGACGTGTTCAATGTAGGCCTCTGACGGGTCGATCTCCTCGCGCCGCGCCGGTATGGATACAGGTGCGTGCGGCTGTTCACCCGCCAGGCGGCGTTTAAGCAGCGCCTCGATTTGCGCGGTGGTCTCAGGCAGCGCCGGACCGGCGTAGTCCGGGATAAACTTGATCCCGTTGTATTCGGGGGGATTGTGACTGGCCGTCAGCATTACCGCCCCCGCCGCCTGATGGTGCTTGACCGCGAAGGCGGTCACGGGCGTCGGCATCGCCCGGGTACCGATGAGCACGGGAATACCGAGCTGGACCAAGACACCGGCTACTAGGTCGGCAAAGCGCTCGGACATGAAGCGGTTGTCGTAGCCGATGACCACCCCGCGTGCGGCCAGCCCTTTGTCGATAATGTAGTCCGCAATGGCACCGGATACCAAACCCACATTTGCCAAAGTAAAATCGTCCGCCATGATCCCCCGCCAGCCGTCTGTTCCAAAGCTGATTCGATGCGGCACTCTCAGCCAATCCTTTCCATCGGTGTTAAGGAAAGTATTCTCCACCCCGACTACCGATACCTGCCTCATGGGCATATTTCCCACACCATCTTATGGTTCTTCACCGATACCGGTTTTCTTCGGCAGGTTGTCCTCCCGCACGTCTACGTACAGGTTCCCCTGGGTGTCCAGGCTGGCGTACATTACTTGCTTCACGTCCTTAATCCCGCGCTTCGCCAACTCGCTGAAAAGCCACGCCCGCGACAGCCCGACATCATCCAGGTGACGGTCCAAGATTTCTCCGTCACTGACAATCGTATGGGACATGCCTTCGTACTGGGTGGGAACCTGCAGGTCCTCACAGGTAACCGGACGTTTCTGGGACTTGAGGAGCACACTCAGTTCACCGTTTGGCTCGGCTACCGCAAACTCTACGTCGTGGATGTCAAACACGTTCTTAGCCCGCAGCTGCATCATCAGGTCGTCCACGTGGTAGCGATTCTTGCGCATGTTGTCTTCCAGGATTTTTCCGTTAAATATCACTATCGTGGGTACGTCTTCAAGCAGCTTTCGGACCGCCCGGTTTTTCATCGTCAGCCATTCCATGAATATGGTTAAGCCGCCGAAGATAGCCAGCCCAACGATATAGTACCAGATGTTTCCCCTAAGGTCGACCACCATAGCGGCCGCCAGTGAACCGATCACAATGCCGTTAACAAAGTCGGTGACGGTTAGCATTCCCATCTGGGTCTTGCCGATTAAGCGGGTAATAAAAACTACGGCGACGAACGCACCGACACCCCGGTAGACAACTTCAAATAGCCAGTCCATATCCTACCCCCGTGGAATGAAATGCTACTTAAATAAGGTATCCCCGGCAATCTGCCCTTATTCCAGGGCGGGTTACCGATGTATAAGCCGGTTTGTCATTTGGAAATAAATGTGAATGGGAGGGATTTAGATGCAGAAGAAAGAAGTCTCCAAGCTGCTGAACGGCAGGAAGGAACTGCTGGATAAGTACCTTAAAGACCTTCGCCGGCGGCGTGACGACAAAAGGGTGTCCAAGAAGGCGTAAACACAGGAACGGGCCCTTAGGCCCGTTCTTTCATTCTAGGGTGTTTTGGGCGTAGAACCTCAGGGTCTCTTCCAAACCTTCCCTTAGTTCCCGGATCGGAGTCCAGTCTAAATACCGCCGAGCCCTGAGATTGTCCAGCCGGCTGTGCCGGATGTCACCCTCCCGGGCCGGTTGGTACGAAACTGCCGGGTCTCCTCCGGTAACCGCCGCCAACAACCGCACCAGATCATTGATCGAAGTCGGTTCCCCGGTCGAGACGTTACAGATTAAGGCTGATCCGGATTCCAGGGCCTTCAGGTTCGCGCGGGCGACATCCTCCACATGTATGAAATCCCGGGTCTGTGCACCGTCCCCGAAGACTTCCAGGTGCTCTCCGCGGGACAGCCGCTCCGCAAAGACCGCAATCACCCCGCCTTCCCCTAGGGCGTCCTGACGGGGGCCATACACGTTCGCATAACGCAGAGCCACATAGTCCAGCCCGTACAGCTGCCGGTAGGCCGCCAGGTACAGTTCGGGGGTATACTTGGAGACGCCGTAGGGTGAGAGGGGTGCAACGGGATGCACCTCGTCGACCGGCAGGTAAGCCGGTTCCCCATAGACGGCGGCGGACGAGGCGTAGACGACCTTACGGACACCCACCAGTCGGGCCGCCTCCAGCAGGTTCAAGGTGCCTTGAATGTTTGTTTCGGCATCCGCTTCCGGCCTGGCTACGGACACGCCGACACTGGCCTGGGCAGCTTCGTGTACTACCGCTTCCGGTCGTTCCCGGGCCAGTATTTCGCGCAGAGCCGGGTCGGTGAGATCCACATTGTAAAACCGGGCCTGGGGATTTAGGTTTGCTTCCCGTCCCGTGGACAGATTGTCCACCACGGCCACCGACGCCCCCGCTGCGATCAGGTGGTCGACGATATGTGAGCCGATAAACCCGGCACCGCCGGTGACCAGTACTTTCATTTATAGCTTACCGACCGTGTCCCGCAGGTAGCGGGCGAACTGTTCCTTTACGTCTGGAAGTTCCAGAGCGAACTCCACGGTCGCCTTCAGGTAGCCCAGGCTGTTGCCTACATCATAGCGACGACCCTCAAAAAGGTACCCGTACAGGGGTTCCTCCCGGACCAGCCGTCTAAGAGCGTCGGTCAACTGAATTTCGTTACCGGCTCCGGGGGTCGTAACCGCCAAGAGATCAAAGATGCGGGGGTCAAGAATATACCGTCCCATGACGGACAGGTTTGACGGTGCCTCCTCGACGGGAGGCTTCTCCACCAGGTCTTCGATCCGGTAGAGGCGGGGTTCCACAAGTTCACCCTTAATTACGCCGTACTTGCTGACGTCTTCGGGCGGCACTTCTTCCAGGGCGATGACGCTGCCCCCGAGTCTGGCGTGCTGATCCAGTAGCTGCTTCAGGCAGGGGGTTTCACTGCGCACCACATCATCTCCGAGCAGCACGGCGAAGGGTTCGTTGCCGACGAACGAACGGGCACACAGGACGGCGTGGCCGAGGCCCCGCGGCTCCTTTTGCCGGACATAGTGGATGTCCGCCATGTCGGCGATTTGGCGCATGCGCTCATAGACGTCCTGCTTACCCTTGGACTGCAGATGGTACTCCAGCTCAGGCGAAATGTCGAAGTGATCCTCGATCGCCCGTTTTCCCCGACCGGTAATAATCAAGATTTCAGTGATGCCTGATGCCAGTATTTCTTCAATTATGTACTGAATGGTGGGTTTATCGATGATCGGGATCATTTCCTTGGGCTGGGCCTTTGTCGCCGGCAAGAAGCGCACACCCAATCCGGCAGCTGGAATTACCGCTTTCCGCACCTGCATGGTGTTACATCCCCTCCCCATTCATTCTCTGAATAACTACTATCTTTCAGTTCCAAAAATGTGTACCAGTACAAAAAACCGCTCCTAATAGAGCGCTTTAACTGTAAACATTATCCAACTAATATCAGGTTAACATGGATATTTGGAAAAAACAAGTGCCTTGGCCAAGGCAAAAAGTGGGTAAAACATAAACCTAGAAGCCCGGGCCCTCGCTCTTGCTTTCGGCGGTCTCCGGCAGACGTCTGCTCCAAGCTGCGCCGATAACCCCAAACTTATTGGCTGCGGTGAGGAGCACCGCCGCCAGGATAAACAGCAACAGAACAGCCTGGTCCGTGGTGAGGCGGGTGATCACAACGGCACTGGCGGCCAGAACCAGGTTGACACCGTAAACGGTAAGCACCGCCCCGCGGTGGCTCAGTCCTGCGATCAGCAGCCGATGGTGGAGATGGTCTTTGTCCGGTTCAAAAATCCGACGACCGTTGAGACAGCGCCGCAGGATCGCAAAGGCGGTGTCAAAGAGCGGGATACCCAGGATCACAATCGGGATGATCACCGAAAGGGCGGTCGCACTCTTCGTTAAGCCCATTATGGCCGTAGCCGCCAGCACGAAACCAAGCAGCATCGACCCGGTATCACCGAGGAAGATGCGCGCCGGATGGAAATTATAGCGGAGAAAACCAAGTATGGCGGCAGCCAGAATCAGCGCCACCGCAAAGGCCGTAGACTGGGCCTCGAAGAAGGCGATCACAGCCAAGCTCAAAGCCGCAATCAGGGCGGTACCCGCGGCCAGACCATCGAGGCCGTCTACCAGGTTCAACGCGTTGGTCACGGCCACAATCCAGAAGATGGTCAGCGGGATGCCCCAGAGACCCAGCCAGAAAACATCCCCGGCTATCGGATTCGTGACGAATTCCACGTACAGCCCGAAGGGAACCAAGGAGGCCGCGGCCACAATCTGGCCGATCAGTTTGACCACGGCAGGCATACCCCGCAGGTCATCCCAGAGCCCGAGCAAGACGATCAGTGTCGCCCCTACCAGCAGTCCGGCGAGCGGCATTGTCATTGGTTGAGTAACCAGCAAGCCAACAACGAAAGCCACATAGATCGCCAGTCCGCCCAGACGTGGCATCGGTGTCGCATGAATCTTCCGCTGATTCGGCTTGTCCACCGCCCCCCAACGACAGGCCAACTTTATCATTGGCGGGGTCAGGATTAGGGCCAGCAGACAAGACAGGATTATGGCCCCAAAAGGTATCGTCAAAACAGCTTCATCCCTTCAGTCACTGAAGTGTAACGAGACCAGACAACTCCAGTTAACCATAAGGCTACCGGATTCTTGCATAAATGACAAACCTCGAATGATGCGGTATTAAAGCCCGTTTCGGGTAAATAGCAGCAAAACTAATCATTATCTCCCCAACACGACCTTATTGTCTGTCTCCGGCCACAAAGAGCAATTCTGCTTCTGCAGCAAGTTCATCGCCTACGTAGGCCCGGCCCTGACACTTTCCGATCCGGCCGCGCAGTTTCAGGATTTGGACTTCCAGCCGCAACTGGTCACCGGGAACCACCATCCGGCGGAAACGGCAACCGTCAATCCCGGCAAAGAGTGGGGTTTTGCCCCGGTATTCCGGCAGGCTGAGTACGACCAGCGCCGATACCTGAGCCAAAGCCTCGACGATCAACACACCAGGCATGACCGGATAATCCGGATAGTGACCCTGAAAGAAAGGCTCATTGACGGTCACGTTCTTTAGGGCTACAGCGTGTTTGCCCGGTTCAAGCTCCAACACCCGATCCACCAGTAGAAACGGATACCGGTGGGGCAGAATTTCCTTAATCGCATTGATGTCCACCGTGTGCCACTCCCCTCTTTACCGATCATTTCCAACGGGTCACCGGGATATCCGGAGTCACCGTCGCCTTGTAGATCCGTACCCCCAGCCACCAGACCGCAACCAGCGCCAGCCCGATCAGCACGCCGAGCCACAGGCCGTGCCCGGCCCGAGCCAGGGAGATCAGCAACGGAGTGTGCAGGTGGGCAAAGGTATTAACCAGCGAGATCTGCCCGACCGTACCCAGCAGGAGCAGGGGCACGTAGCGGACGTCCCGATAGCCGAGGTACAGCAACAGCAGCATGAACGGGTGTCCCAGCAGGAACTCCTTGGTACGCGGCCGAACCGCCAGCACCTGGTCCAGGAACGCCCGGATCTTCAGCTCCAGGGGAGCGATCAGCATGGTCGCCTCGTTCCCCGTGCGCAGCAGATAAATCAAACCCACCACCCCGATCACCGCGGCCGCGACCGCATACTTAATCAGGATCGGCTTGTCCAGCAGGTTACGCACCTGGTGGAGCCACGCTCCGGCTGGGCCGCCGGGTTTAAAGGCAAAGGCCAGAGCAACCAGAGCCAGCGGCACTAGGTGGGCCAGTTTCACGCCGCTGAACTGGTCGAGTTTCATTAGGAAGCGGGCATCAGACAGCAGACCGACCATCAGGGCGGCCCCGATCAACGAAATCGCAGAGACCTTCAGAAGCATGACCGTCGCCAGGCCGATACCGAGCTTCCGGGGTGAGGCCTGCGTCACCACGGCCAGAGTGGGAAAGATGATCACCGCCGCCAGAGCCATTAGTTTCAGTGTGGCGTTAGAATCCCCCCCGACGAGGGCGAGGAAAGCCCAGAGCAAGGCCGCCGCCAACCCCAGGAACAGCGCCGAACGCCCGGCCACAAACCGCTCCCACAGCAGCATACCGCCTGCAATCACCCCGAGGCCCACCAGGAATATCAAAGACTTTGCCGGCTGGTAGGGAGGCAGGGACGAGGCGGTGGCCAATTGCAGCCCATTGTTCTCCAGACGCTGGGCCGTCTTCTGAAGCAATCCGGTATTCTGCTGCCAAAGGTCGGTCTGTTCCGGCTGCAGGAACAGACGGATCAGGAGCAGGCGTGCGTTCCGTTCCGTAGCCGCTAGGACGTAGCGGTCGATGGCCCGGCGGATCGTGTACTTGGGCATCTCCTCCGTGGGGATGGTGTGCATCATTATCAGGCCGCCGGCAGTCTGAGTGCCCACCTGCTTCAGCCCGGCCTGCGGAAAAAACTCGATCTCGGCGACCGGCACTCCCACCCGGTTCAGTTCCTGCGCTAAAAGCCAGGTGATGCCCGGGTAGCCCGGGACGGCCGGATCGTTAAAGATCAGAATGGAGAGCCCCGGAACGTTTTCCAGGACGGCCGCCAGGGCGCGGATGCCGTTCCCGGTGACTCCGTTCCAGGTCCGCACCTGCAGCACCACATTCAGCCCAGCGGTGTTGACTTCATCGATTTCACGCTGGCTGAAACCTGCACCCAGATCTTTCAGGAGACTAAAGGGTAACTCGGTGACCAGGACATAGGGCCCCTCCCCAGGAGTACCAATGGCGGTCCGGGCGTTGATCCGAGCTTCGAGGTACGGACCAACATCCAGAAAGGTACCCTCATCACAGACAATGTAGGTAAGGGCGGGGTCCATCGCTCCCAACCGTCCTACCAACTGCGGGAACAGTAGTTCCAACTGTGTTCCGCTAACTAGGGTCAGGCGCCCTGCGGCGACCAGGTCACCGAGGGTCGGTTCCTTGAAGAACACGCTGGTCACTCCGAAGCCCCGCAGTTCGTGGAGGGTTTCCACGGTCTGCTTCCCCTCCACGCGGGCCAAGTAGGCCACCTCGTCATAGAGAACCGCCATCTCCACATTACGGAAGTCCTGCTCAAGCTGAACGCGCTGTACCCCCAGGAAAACAGCGGCAACCAGTGCTACAGCAATGACGGCGGCAAGGGCCGCCCGGATCGACGTGTGCATAAAGTCTACGACATCCTCTCCAGATCTTAACTACACAAAAAGGCCCGCGGGGAGTCGAAGCCCGCGAGCGAAAACCTCAAAGGAACTAACTTCCTGCCGGGTCAAAGTTCGTAGTCGGGACAAACACCGAAATGTCCGTGTTTTCAACGCCATCGGTAACCTCCGGCTGCCAAGATGTTTCGGCCGGCGGCGGAATCGGGATCAGTGCTCCGGAATCATCCGGCGGAGGAGGCTGCGGAGAACTGGCACCGTCGTCAGGAGCCACAGGTAAGGTCGAACCCGCCCCATTTTGGTTATTTTCCTCTGGTTGTTTCGGTTTCGCGGTATACTTCACGACCGGCACGACCAGCGCCGGAGGCCTTACCAAATCGTCGATCGGGTTGGTGATCGGGTTTCCGGCGATCAGTTCAGACATCGCCACCTTGGCCTGTTTCGGATCAACATACCAGTAGCTCAGGCCACCGCTGTCCCAGAAGGTACCGGGCAGGGTACCCGAAACCATCTGCACCTCGTTCATCTTCCGAGCCAGGCCGGCCCAGCGCACCATGTCCCTCAGATCCAGGTTAGTATCTACTCTCTTGTTCAGCTCCGGAATCAGTTTCGGCAGCTTCACGATGGTCTTCGGTTTCATCATCTCGGCCGCCAGCGCCATCAGGAACTTCTGCTGCCGCTGCGTGCGGGTAATGTCGCCCAAACCATCACTCCGGAAGCGGACATACTGCATCGCCTTCTCCCCGTTCAGGCGCTGCATTCCGGGCTGGAGGTCGATCACCAGCGGCGGTTTGGCCATCGGGTCGCGGTAGTACATCCGGCGCTCAACATCAATGTTCACACCGTCGAGGATGTCAACAATGTCCTGGAAACCGTCAAAGTCGACGACCACATGATAGGGTACGGGTACACCCAGCAGGTCTGAAACCACCTGTCTGGTCATATCCGGCCCCCCGAACACCGTGGTCGAGTTGATTTTGTCGGTACCATGCCGCGGAATCTGCACCCGCGTGTCTCGCGGGATGGACATCAGCGCCACCCGCTGCTCGGTGGTGTCCGCGCTCGCAAAGATGATGGAGTCCGCCCTGGCGATGCCTTCCCCCTCTTGGGTATCCACCCCAATCAGCAGCAGGTTCATCTTGTCGGCCGGCAGTCCGTCCTCATCCCCGTCCGGGTCATAACCTACGTAATCCGGGAAGAAATAAGGCATGACCAGGTATTTAGTGCCGGCGTAGCCCGCTGACACCAAAATCGCAAAGGCCGCGAAAACCGCTATAAGACGGAGCAGGTGCATCCGTCGTTTGGGTCCGCTCCCTTGCCCAAGCTTTTTCAAAACCAATCGCCTCTTCACCCGGCGGCACGCCTTGAGCGTACCCGCCTGACATTAATTCTATAGGAGCCTGCTACCGCCCTTCGGCGCTGCCCCTGTACATGATGATCACACTAGTGTTTGCCTTCAGACCGCGCCCGTCCTTACGTGGAATCAGCCCCAGGTGGTTGGCCGGCATCGAGCGGCCATTGGTCAGGTTGGTACCGGAAGTCAGGCTAGGGATACCGGAACCGGTAGGATCAACCACGATTGCCTGCCCACCGCGGACGATGAATTCGGTCCCCTCCCCGCCCAGGAAAACCTGACCCGGAGACAGGGTCACAATCTGCCACGCGCCACCACCTAACGGCGCTTGGCTCAACTGTTTTTGGACATACTCCTCCACGAAACTCTTGGTCACAAGGGGATCGGCGCTGGTTCCGGGCTCACTCCGGTCAGCCGAAGCGTAAACTGAGAAAAACAGTCCGATACCAAGTAACAGAGCGACCGTGCTCAACAGGATGATCCGTTTCACCGCTTAACCCTCCTCCAAAGCAGATAGCCGATGGTTTGTTGATGCCACAATGATGATGGATAGCGTCCTTTCGCCATACCTATCAAAAAAGAGGCCCTCGGTTTCTTCGACGTCTAGCTGCAGACTCCTGCCCCCTAGGACTTAGCAACAAGTTGCTGAAGTGGGAACCAGCCATATTGCGGGCGAAGGTGAAATGTTCCTTAACCACGCCACTCCTCCCACATCTCACTTCTCAAATACACCGTCCGCACTGACGGTCCAAGGTGGCCACCGCCAAATCCGCCGTGGTCAGCGCCGCGTGCCGCAGGTGCACCACACGCTCCCGAAGGACGGCCTGCACCTCCGCCCGGTGTTCGAGCACATCGGTCAAACGCCCGGCCAGACCTTCTGGGGTGATCTCCCCCGGGACACCGGGATCAAGCCCCAGGCGGCCGAGAAAACGACTGACCTTCGGGTCATAAGGCAGTCCCACCAGCGGCACCCCGGCCAGCGCCGCAAACACCAGAAAGTGGAGGCGCATGCCCACGGCCAGGTCTAAGTGCGCACAGATACCCATCAGTTCGTTAAAATCACAAGGCAAATCCAGAACCACGGCCGGAGCCTGCATGCGGTCGGCAGCCTCCCGGCAGACTGCCAGGTCACCGGGATGGTGAAACGGGAGAAACAAGACCTGCCGGCCTGCTGCGGCCAGCCGGTCGCCCGCGGCAGCCACCGCACGGACATAGTCCGGCGCAGACGGCCACGGCCGCATCGAGATCCCGGCAATCGGTGCCGCAGTCAAGCCCATCCCGTCCAGGATCAAACGTCCGCGTTCCATCCAGGCCGGTTCCGGTTCGAGGCCCAATACCGGATCGGCGGTCACAGTAATCCTGCGCCGCACACCAATATCAATCAACTCCCGCCGGGACTCTTCATCCCTGACGGTGATCGCGCTCACCCGGTTCACCAGGGTTCTGGTCATCCGCCGCCCGATTCCGGTCCGGATCGGCCCGATCCCCTGGCCGTAGAAGAAAACCTTCCGGCCGCAAGTGCGGGCCATGGCCACCAGACCCAGGTAGTACTGCAGGCTGGCCAGACTGGTGGTGTCCTGCAGCAGCCCACCGCCGCCCATAATGAACAGGTCGGTGCGCCGCATTTCCTGCAGCACGGCCGGTAAATGAGTACGCGGGATCGCCTTCACCCCGTAGGTCGGAGCGGTAAACTCCGGCGTCGCCGAAAGCACCGTCAATTCCAGTTGCGGCCGGCGGTGCTGCAAAGCCTGCACCATCGCGTACAGGATCGCCTCATCACCCGCGTTGTCAAACCCGTAATAGCCCGAGATCAGCACGCGGGGCCGATTGTACAACACAACTGCCACCTTTCCGGGGTCGGGGCTTTAATTTTTTTAATTTCTACTGGGTTATTCCGTTTTCTGTTTTCTACCCATAAGACGGATGGTCCGGTGTTTCGGTTTTACGATCTCCGATAAGTACGTTCTTTAGAGTCGGTGCCGTTCCGTCTTATGCTTTTTCAGTTTATCTTATCACACTGGAAACGGTACAACCAGACGCAGGCCCTGTCGAAACCGATAGCAAATACAAGAAATACTAGCAGGGGAAACAGCCGGCCTTCCCGAACCACTTCGCTATGTACATCATTGACAGATGTGTACGCTACCTGCCACAAATATTGATCCTGGTTTTACTGGCCGCTCTCTTCCCGGTCTTTATCCAGCTCTGGACGGTCTATCGGCCGCTACCCCCGGGAGAGCGCCTGTTGTCTCCGTCTCCGGCCATAAGTGAAATCGCCGAGAGTTACGATGTGGTCGTGGTCAGTTCCGAGCCCGAGGGGATCGCTGCGGCGGTTTCAGCCACCCGGAACGGGGCCCGTACCCTGCTCCTCTCCGAGCGGGATACCGTGGGCGGGCTGATGACCGCCGGGATGCTCAACCTGATCGACATCGACCGGGGCCACCTCTGGCGGCTCACCACCCGGGGGATTTTCCTGGAGTTCTACCGCCAGGCGGGTGGCTCGCCGTTCGACGTGGAGCGGGGGATTCGCGTCTTTGAACGGATGCTGGAGGATGAGGAACTGCTCACCGTGATCCGCCCGATTGACGATGTCCTTCCGCTGATGCAGGGGAACGCGGTTACCGGGATGCGCTTCACCTACCAAGGGCAGGCGGTCGAAGTCAACGCCGGACGCGTGATCGACGCCAGCCCGGACGGCGATATCGCCGCCGCGGCCGGTGCCCCTTTCACCTTTGGGCAGGAGGACTACGGCCGGGAGGGCACAATGGCCGCCACGCTGGTAATGCACTTCTCCGGGGTCGACTGGTCAGGAGTGCGGCGCGCCGCACGGCAAGAGAACTTCGGCCAGGCCCGGGTTCTCCTGAACCACGGCCGGGGCTTCGCCCGGCTCTTCGACGCCTACGAACCGCACGACCCGGAGATGCGCCTGCGCGGCTTCAACATTACCCGTCAGAATGACGGAACCGTACTCATCAACGCCCTGCTGATCTACGGTCTGGACCCGCTCGATGCCGAAGCCAAGGCGGCAGCCTTCCGGCGTGCCCAGGTCGAGACCGAACACGTGCTGGACTTTCTGCGGAGCGAGTTCCCCGGCTTTGCCCAGGCTGAGATTGCAGGCTATCCGGAAATGCTATATGTCCGTGAGAGCCGTCACATCTTGGGCGAGTACGTCCTGGACATTGCCGACGTGATGGAAAACCGGGACTTTCCGGATCGGGTGGCCATCGGAACCTATCCGGTGGACATCCAGGCCGCGCGGCAGGGGGAATTCGGGTATATAGTCGGCAACCCCGTGCAGTACAGTGTCCCTTTCCGCTGTCTGGTGCCGCTGGAAGTGGATAACTTGCTGGTGGTGGGGCGGGCGGCCTCCTTCACCTCGTTGGCGGCGGGCAGCGCCCGGGTCATTCCGGTGGGAATGGCCACCGGGCAAGCAGCGGGAGTGGCTGCGGTTTACAGTCTAGAACAGGGTGTTCCCCTACGCGCCATCGCCCAGGCACCCGACGGCCCGCACATCCGGGCCATTCAGAAGACGCTCGCCGAACAGGGGGCCTATCTGAAGCCCTTTGCCCTGGAACCAAAATACACCCGGCACCCGGCCTACCCGGCAGCCCGGGAATGCATGCGCCTCGGCCTGATCAACGCCCAGTACGACAACAAAGGGTTCAACTTTAACAGCCCGGCCACGCACCTAATGTTCGCGAACGCGCTGCACGGTGCCCTGACCCGTGCCAAGGCACTCGACCGCTTACCCGCGCTTGATCGGATTCAGTATCCGCTTTCGGTACCTGAAGAGGCCATCACCGCACAGGACGCGGCACAGATGGCCCTGTGGATCACCGGAACAGCGGCAAGCCTCGATTCGGCTTGGGAGCAGGCCGCGGAGAAAGGGCTAATCCCGCCGCAGTATGCCGGGAGCGACAAAAAAGCCCCGCTCACACGGGGCGATGCTTACATCTGGATCGCTCACATCCTGACCCTGTTCTGATCAGGGAACGTTTCGGGACGATTTAAACAGCCCGTACTGGTAGAGCACCAGCAGAGCGAATTTGGGCAGTACCAGTTGGCGCCGCCAGCGTTTCGGGTTCATAGCCAGGCGGGCCAGCCATTCGATGTGTAGGCGCTGTGTCCAGACGGGAGCCCGCTGTACGGTTCCGGCCAGCACATCCAGGCTACCACCCACCCCCATCACCACCGGCACGTTCAGTTCAGCCAGGTAGCGGGCCCCCCAGATTTCCTGTTTCGGAGCGCCAAGGGCGATGAACAGCAGATCCGGCCGTGCCTCACGCACTTTGGCCACGATTGCTTCATCTTCTTCCGGCTTGAAGTACCCGTGGTGGGTACCGGCCGGCACCAGACCGGGATAGCGTTTCACCAGTTCCCGCCCGGCTGCCTCAGCTACTCCGGGGGCCGAGCCGAGGAGGAAGACCCGCCGGCTGCGGACGCCGGCATATTCAGCCAGGCGCAGTAGCAAGTCGATACCGGTGACGCGTTCCGGAACCGGTTGTCCTGCTCTCCGTGCTGCCCAGACAATACCCACCCCGTCCGCGGTGACCAGGTCGGCCTGATGGACAATACGCATCAGCTGCCTGTCCGCTTGTGCCCGGTACAGGTACTCAGGGTTCAGGGTGACCACCTGCCGCGGCCGTCCTTCATCAACAAATTGGTTAACCAGCTGCGCCGCCTCGTCCAGGGTTAGGCTTGCCACCGGCGCGCCGAGGATGTCTACTGTCTTCATTCCAACATGTTAACATAATCCGTCAAGGGCAGATAGGGTCAGACTTAAAAAGTTAAATAACTTTATTCAAGGAGGACTACGGCGGTAAACCTAGAAATACTTGGTACTTGATGTCGAACGGGGGCGATCATGTGCCACGAAGGCCTAGACTGCATTTGGAGGGAGGCTTCTACCACGTCATCGCACGCGGTGACAACAAGGAAACCATCTTTCATAATTCGAAGGACTACTTCAGTTACCTATCTCTTCTGGACAAGTACATCCCACTTAACGAAGCGGTACTGCACGGCTATGTGCTTATGCCTAACCACATCCATCTAATCGTAGAATCCGGAACCAAGCCTTTGTCAAAATTTATGCAGGTAGTACAACAAACCTACACCCAAGGTTATAACAGGCGTTACGAACGGGTCGGCCATGTCTTTCAAGGTCGCTATAAGGCCTTCTTGATTGATGAGGACTCCTATCTCCTGGCTTTGATCCGCTACATCCACCTGAATCCTGTACGGGCTGATATCTGTGTAGCACCTGAGCAGTACCCGTGGTCCAGTCACCACCATTATGCGACCGGCGAAGGACCGGGGCGTGTGGAAACTGCCTTCGTTACTTCAGTGTTATCCACTTATGGAGGCAACACGATCGATGACTACCAGCTACTGCCAGACGACGTACCAGCAGGTGATAGTCGCCCGCTGCCGGTCCAGCCGACTTCGATTCAAATCGAAGGTACCAAAAGCCTATCCATTGACGACGCTAGTCTAGTATCCATTCTTAAGGTTGTGGAGGACATTACCGGAGTTGAAGCTGATCAGATTACCGGTTCTACACGGCCGCGTGAGGTCACCCGTGCGCGGCATTTGTTCATCTACTGCGCCACCGTTCTGGCGGAATACCAGGCTGTCGAGGTAGCCCATTTCCTTGAAAAAACCGCTTCGTCGATCACCATTGCCAATCGTATGTTCAGGGACCGGTTGCGCCGGGGAGACACAGAACTGAGAGCCGCAGTGGAATCCGTAAGAGTGGCACTCAAAAACTTAACTTTTTAAGTCTGACCCTGCATTGACCCTGGCCTGGGAAAATGGTACATTCTAGGTATCGATGGAGAACACGTAAAGGAGCGAATGCATATGTCCGAAGTAAGGGTCTCCAGTAAGTACCAGATCGTCATTCCTCGGGATGCGCGGAGAATCTTAAAGATCGAGAAGGGGCAACGCCTCCAGGTACTCGTCCAAAATGGAGCAATCACCCTGATCCCTGAGAAGCCTCTCTCCGAAATGCGAGGTTTTCTGCGCAGGATGGACACCACCATCGAGCGTGACGAGGACGAAAGACTATGATCCTGGTTGACTCCTGCGGCTGGCTCGAATTCTTAACAGACGGCCCCCTAGCCGATGAGTACGCCTTATTTTTCGAAGATCCTGAGCAGATCGTGACACCTACCATTGTCCTGTACGAGGTGATCAAGAAGATCCAACGTGAAGAGAGTAAGGATAAGGCGCAGGCAGTAGCCGCCCAGATGGTGCGGACGACAGTCGTGGATCTCGATGCCCAGATTGCGCTCCTGGCCGCCGATATCTCCCTTCAACAAAATATACCGATGGCGGACGCCATTGTGTACGCTACCGCCCAGGCCAGAGACTGCCAGGTTGCAACCAGCGATCGGCACTTTATCAATCTGCCTCAGGTGCTCTTTAGAGGGTCAAACTTAAAAAGTTAAATAACTCGGTCAACAGTTACCTACCGTTCGTTAAGTAACCAGTTACGCAGGGAATACATAAAACCGAAGCTGCGCTAGAATCAAAAACTTAAGTTTTTAAGTCTGACCCTTTTTCAACTCGCGAACGGGTCAGGAAGGCGGCCAGGGGGATCGCCAGAACAATGATTACCGTGGCCACGATGAAGCTGTCGTTGATGGCCAGGACGAAGGACTGTTCCTGCACCGCCCCCATGGCCACACCCAGGGCTCCGGCCTTCGCCGAAACGGCATCGGCTCCGCCGGCAACCAACCCCCGTTCCACCATCCGCAGACCCTCGACCGCAGCCGCGTTATCGAAGCTAACGTTCTCGGACAAAGTGGCGGTATGGTAGATACTCCGGGAGGTCATGACGTAGGTCATCAGGGCGATGCCCAGGGAAGCGGCAATCTGGCGGAAAACGTTAGTCATTGCCGACGCCCGGCCCACTAGAGCCTGCGGCACCGTGTTCATCCCGGCCGTGGTCAGTGGCATCATGCAGAGCCCCAGGCCGACACCCCGGATGATCAGCAGGAACTGGATCTCCCGGTTGGTGGAGTAGATCGTGAGATTGTGCAGGTGGTAGGTGGTGATCACCAAGATCACCAGCCCCGTCACAGCCAGGGGAGCGGCACCGTACCGGTCAAACAGCTTTCCGGCAATCGGCATCATGCATCCCGTCGCCAGAGCAGCCGGCATCATTATCAGCCCGGTCTGGATGGCGGTGTATCCCTGCACCGCCTGCGTGAAGATAGGGATCAGAAAGATGCCGGAGAACAGAGCAACCATCGCAATACTGGAACCCAGTACACTGATGGTCAGGACGGCGTTCTTAAACAGGCGCACGTCGAGCATGGGCTGCTCCGTGTGCAGTTCCCAGATGACGAAAAGGAGGAAGGAGAAACAAGACAGGGCCAGCAGGGTGATGATGAACTGCGAACCCCACCCATAGGTCTGCCCCTCGCTCAGTGCCAGCAGTATCGAGAAACAGGCCACGCTGCACAGTACAAAGCCCGCCAGGTCAAACTTCAGTCCTGACTTCCGCTCGCTATCGGGCAGGGCATTCCGGGCCAGGATCAAGGTGAGGATACCCACCGGGAGATTGATATAGAAGATGAGGTGCCAGCTAAAATACTCCACCAGGTAGCCGCCCAGTGTGGGTCCGATGGCCGGGGCCACCGTCATTGCGATCCCCCACATCCCCAGCGCCATCCCCATTTTTTCCCGGGGTACCAATTGGTAGATGATCGCCATTGAGAGCGGCATCAGCATGCCACCGCCCAGAGCTTGGAGAGCCCGAGCCGCGATCAGGGAATCATTGCTCCAGGCCAGGCCGCAGAAGAGCGAGGCCACGGTGAAAACGCCCAGAGCACTCATATAGAGGGTTTTGTAGCCGTACCGGTCCCCTAGATAACCGGTGACCGGAATCACCACACCGCCAACCAGAAGGTAGATGGTCATCACCCACTGGATCTCAGCGGGCGTGACCTGGAAGATGGTCATCAACCGGGGAATGGCCACGTTCACGATGCTTGAATCCAACATGGCCATGAACGTACCCAGGATCAAGACCACCATCGGTGCCGCCGGGATACCGGCCATGCTCAGGCCCCCATTTTGCTTCCGGCGTTGTGGCCTATTCCCTGACGAGAATCTTCACCTTCGCGTTCACACCCAGGCGCAGTTCTTGATCTCCCGGTTCGATCACAATCTTCACCGGGACAGTCTGAGCGACCTTGGTGAAGCTACCGCTCGTCGTACGCGTCGGAAGCATGGAAAAGATGGAGTTGGTGGCTTCGCCCACGGACAAGACTCTTCCGTCCAGTCTCTCGCGCACCCCGTCCACCCGGAGTTCAACCTGCTGACCCCGCTGCACACGGGCCAGATGAGTCTCCTCAATATTCGCCGTAACGTACACCTGGCTCAGGTCACAGAGCCAGACGGCCGGCTGTCCGGGTGCGCCCACCTCCCCCGGATGAGCCAACCGCTTGATCACCTTACCGCTGATCGGAGCGCGCACCACGGTGAGGTCACTGTCCGCACCGGGCGTGAGCGTGCGGTCACTCTGTTTGGCAATGATCTGCCCGGCCGTCACCCGGTCTCCCTCGGAAACCATAATCTCCAGGTACTTACCGGGAACCTGCGGGCCGACCTTGATAATGGTACCGTCAACGTAGGCGTTTTCAGTGATTATATAGTGGTAGCCGTTATACCAGTAGAAGAATGTGATGCCGGATAGAACCACGATCATAGCCAGGAACACCGCGATGAACATCGGTTTACCCTTTTTCACGGCCATTCCTCCCCGCTTAGACTCTACCTATCTCATTTCCAACCACTCACAGCTCACACCTCAATCGCCGCGGTTTCGGACGGTGCCTTGCGCAGGCTGAGGCGGCGCGACAGGCCCTTACCCCAGTCATCAAAGATGGTGTACACAACCGGCACCAGGACCAGGCTGATCAATGTGGAGAACATCAGCCCGCCGATCACCACCGTGGCCATCGGGGCCTGGGATTCCCCACCTTGCCCGATACCCATGGCGATCGGCAGCATTGCGAAGATGGTAGTCAGTGCCGTCATTAGAATCGGACGCAGGCGGATCGGGCCGGCGGTGGTCACCGCCTCCCGCATGGTCATCCCCCGGGAGCGCAGCGTATTCACATAGTCGATAAGCACAATGGCATTGTTCACCACCACGCCCACGGCCACGATCACCCCGATAAAGGCCGGAACACTGAAGGACTGCCCGGTAATTAGCAGGCCGAACACCATTCCGGTGATGGAAACCGGCACCGAGAACATCACCACGAAGGGGAACAGGAATGATTCAAATTGGAAGGCCAGCAGCATGTAGACCAGCAGGATGGCCAGAATCAGGGCGATAAACAGGTTGCCGAAAGCATCGGCCATCTCCTGCGCCTCTCCAGTGAATTCAAAGTAATAACCCGGGGGCAGCGGGTAGTCCGCCAGCGCCTTCTCTACGTCTTTGATCACACTGTTCAGATCCCGATCCACCAGGCTGCCGGAAACCACCACAGTCCTAGCCTGATCCCGCCGCTCCACCGTCGTCGGCCCCCCCGCAATCTCCATCCGCGCGATGTCCCGCAGCAGCACCTGACCGCCGGCGGGGGTGGTCAGAGTAAGGTTCTCCAGGTCGGCCATATTCTCGCGTGTTCCCTCAGTAAAGCGTACCCGAACATCCACCTCTTCACCGCTTACCCGATAGCGGGTGGCTATTGAACCAAAGAAAGAGGTGTGCAGTGCAGAAGACACCTGATAAACGTTCATTCCGTACAGGGCCGCCCGGTCCCGGTCAATGAGCACCTGAACCTCAGGACGGCCTTCCTCCAGGCTGGACTCCACGCTGCGCGTCCCGGGAACCCCGGCCACAATACCCGCCACGTCCTCTCCCATTCGGCCCAGAAGGTCCAGATCGTGGCCTTTCAGTACCACCTGCAGAGGCGCGCTCCCGGTATCACCCATCATCGAAGACGGTGCGTCCACCTCGATGATGGCCCCGGGAAGATCCTCGACCTGCGTGCGTAACCAGGCCGCCACATCCTCAGAACTGCGTTTTCGATCGCTCCCATCAACCAGTGTCAGGTCCATTAATGCCCGATGGGACGATGCACCACCGAACCCCGCCTGCTCCTCGTGGGAGCCAGCACCTACGGTCACAAACACCGTCTCGACCTCGGGAATGTTCCGGGCGATTTTCTCCACCTGGCTCACAATACGGTCGGTCTCGTCGATTGTGGTACCCACTGGTGCCTTAACACTGACGGTCACCCAACCCTGGTCGGTGGCGGGCATGAACTCCGCACCCACCAGGGGCATCAGCGCCAGGCTGCCGATGAAGACAATTGTGGTCAGGATCACCACTTTACGGCGGTTGTCCAGAGACCAGGCTAACACTCCGCGGTACACTTCGGATAATCGATCCAGGGCATTACCGAACCAAGACATCAATCGCCGCAATAACCTGGGACCCCGTTCTACCGGCTGTACGCGCAGCATCCGGGCGGCCAGCATGGGCACCAGGGTTAGGGCGACCACCAGGGATGCACCAAGGACGAAAGCTACGGTGATCGCCAGGGGGGCAAAGATTTCGGAGGCCAGTCCCTGTACGAACACGATGGGCAGGAACACGGCGACCGAGGTCATGGTGGCGCCGATGACGGCCCTCCCCACTTCCGAAGCACCTTCCCGCGCCGCATCGATATGTCCGAAGCCGAGCTGGCGATGCCTAAAGATGTTCTCTAATACCACAATGGAATTGTCGACAATAAGACCGATGCCCAGTGCCAGGCCGCCCAGGGTCATAACGTTGATGGTCTCACCTGAGAAATAGAGCAGGCTACAGGCACCGATGGCGGCCACCGGGATGGCCGTGCAGATAATCATCGTGTTGCGTACACTGCGCAGGAACAGGAAGATGATCAGAGCGGCGAGCGTCCCGCCGACCAGGATGTTGTTCCGCAGGTCACCGATCGAGCCCTCAATGAACTCGGCCTGGTCGAAGGCAAAACGGAAAGTGACGTTGCCCGGCAGTTCATTCTCCAGGGAGGCCACTGTAGAGCGGACCTTCTGGACCACCTGCACGGTATTCGCCGTGGGCTGCTTCTGAATAATGAAAGCGAGGCTCTCCTGCTGGTTCAGGCGGCTGCGGAATGCCGCGTCGCGGGTGCTGTCCCGGACCTCGGCAAAGTCCGAAATCCGAACCGCACCCCCAGTTGCCGTAGGCACCACCACACCGGAGATGTCACGCAGATCCGCGTATTCCCCCGGAACCCGCACCAGGAACTCGCTCCGGCCTTCCGTGACCGAGCCGGCGGACATGTTCAGGTTTCCGGCGCGCAGCACCTGGGTCACGGTGTCCAGCGAGACCCCATAGCCGCTCATCTTTACCGGATCCACCAGGATCTGAATCTCCCGGTCCACCCCGCCCACCACATTAACGGAGGCCACGCCCTCGATGCGTTCCAGACGTGGCTTTACCACATCTTCCGCCACGCGCTTTAAGCTGGAGAGGTCCTGGTCTCCGGTGAAGGCAACCACCGCCACCGGCCATGCGGACGGGTCAAATTTGAGCACCATGGGCCGTTTGGCGTCCGGCGGCAGGGCACCCTGGATCATGTCCACCTTTTCCCGCATATCCTGGGTGGTGAAGTTCATATCCGTGCCCCACTCAAACTCGACCATTACCATAGACACGCCGTTGCGAGAGAAGGACTGCAACCCCTTAACGTTTTCAATAGTGGCCGTAACGTCTTCAATGGGTCTGGTTACAGTGCTCTCAATCTCTTGCGGTCCGGCCCCCTCGTAATGGGTCATAACGGCCGCGTAGGGCAGTTTCATTTCCGGCATGAAGTCAATGGCCAGCCGGCTGAGAGAGACAATACCAAGGATAATCACCGCGGCCATCACCATTGTTACCGCGACCGGCCGCCGTACGGAAAACTCAACGATTTTCATCAGCTACAAGCTCCTGATCAATAAAGTTGTAGGATCGGCACCGCTACTGGCCACCGAACCGGGTCACCTTGACCTTCGTGCCGCTCTCCAGGGACTCCTGACCGGAGATCACGACCTTCTCACCCAGTTGTAGTCCTTCCAGGACCGCGATGTTCTTTCCGTCGGAACCGCCGGTGACCACCTGGCGGAACTGTACTGACTTTTCATCATCAGTAAGTACAAACACGGCGAAGGCCCCGCTGCGGTGCACCACGGCATCGCGCGGCACGATGATTACTTCGTCCCCAGCTGTAGACAGGTTGACCTCGGCGAACATCCCCGGCTTGATCAGGTGTTCCGGGTTGTCGATCTCCACCTTCACCGGATAGGTCCGGGTCCGTGGATCGGCGGCCGGACTGACGTTGGTTACTTTACCGGTCAGCGGCTCACTCGACACCGCTGAGATCCGGACCGTCACTTCCTGACCGGCCTTGATTTTATTCACCTGCTGCTCCGAGGCATTGGTCTCCACGTAGACACTGTCAAAGCTGACGACCGTGAACACCGGCATCGTCTGCGCCGCTAGTTCACCGACGTTGACGCTACGGGCGGCCACGATACCGGAAATGGGCGAGGTGAGAATGGTATTGTTATAGTTGGCCTGCATGTACTGCAACTGCGCCTTAGCCTGCTTCAACTGAGCCGGGGCCAGCTTCTCGGCCTGGTCGCGGGCGATTTCATAGCCCATCTCCACCTTTTCGAACTCGGCGGCCGCGATGGCCCCCTGCTCATACAGGTGTTTCATGCGCTCGTAATTTCTCTGGGTATCCCGGAAGTTTAGTTCAGTCTGCCTGAGCCCGGACTCCGCAAGCGCGACCCCGGCTTCGGCCTGACTCAGCTGCGCTTGGAGTTCGGTAGCGTCAAGGCGCATCAGGGTCTGCCCGGCCTGTACCCGGTCTCCCACGTCGGCCAGCACTGCCGACACTTTCCCCGGCATTTTCGGCACCAGATTTACCTCCGCCTTGGCGATGACCTTTCCGGTCAGAATGTCGCCTCGGCTGAGAAGTCCTTTCTCCGCTTCAGCAACGGCCACCAATACGGCCTGGTCGTCTTCCGCTGCCTTATCCGTATCGCCACCGCACCCGGTCGTCACCAGGCCTATGGCCAGTACAAAGACCATCACTACCCACCAACTCTTACGCCTCACGTGTACCTCTCCCATCGAATTTAATCATTCGGGTTCTACCGTGGACATGTATCATAAACCCGGATTCACACTCCTGGGTTCTCTTCCGCACTTACAATCTCGTTCAGCTTCTCCAGCACTTGTACGAGCTTCTCCACGTCCTCCAGCGGCAGCTGGGCGAAATACCCGCGCATGGTCTGGCGCCAGGTCTCCATCCCGCCGGAGATAATGGCTTCACCCACCGGGGTCAGCTCCATCCAGACCAGCCGTCTATCCCCCTCATCCCGCTTCCGCAGCACGAACCCGGCGTCACAGAGTTTATCAGCAGCCGCCGTCACCGCGCTCAGGCTGACCCCGAGTAACTCGGCCAGTTCCGAAACCTTCATCCGCTCGTGCCGCAGGATCTGCTTACAGATCAAAAACTGGCTGTGCGTCATCGTCGGCGGCACATACTGCGCCATCCGCACGTGCAGCCGGCGCATCAGGGTGTTCATTATTTCATCAACACGCCCCAGATACGAATCAAGTCTATCACTACTGATACCGGTCACCCCTTCCAGAGATGGCATTACTTAACCTGGTTAACTATTTACCTACTTAATGATATGGCAGCCCCTTCCGCCCGTCAAGAAAAAGTTTCAAAAACAAAACACCAGCGGTTTACTCTGGATAGTTTAATGCTATAATTAATGTATAGCTTAATGTTAACGTTAAAGGAGGCTGCTGAGCGTGGAAAACATCGTGGGTATCAATGAGGTCCGGCCTAAACTCACCTTTTTACTGGAGGCACTTGGCGAGGGGGACGCACCCTACATCATTACGGTCAAGTCGGAACCTAAGGGAGTACTGATCAGCTACGACGAGTACCGCCGGCTGCGTCAGGTGGAACAGGAGCAAAAAAGGTTGTCTCTGACACTAGCCATGGAGCGGATCCGAACCAAAGCCCAAGCCGCAGGACTGAAAGAGGCCGATGTCGCCCTGGAGATCGAGGAAGACAGGAAGGTCCGGTAAATGAGGGTAGTCTTGGACACCAATGTGGTAATTTCGGGATTGCTTACCCAAGGCGGGCCTCCGGTAAGGATTATGGATCTGTGGGTGGAAGGCCGCCTCACAGTGGCTGTGTGCCCCGACATCCTGGAGGAGTACCTTAGAGTTCTGGCGCGGCCGCGATTCGGGAGAGTCGGGTCAATAGAGGAACGTTATGCACTGATTCTTGGCCTTACGGAGTTGCCTAACACCCTATTCGCACAACCCGACCCCGAAACGCCCATTGATGTCATCAAAGAAGACCCCACAGATAACCGCTTTCTGGAGTGTGCGGTAGCAGCCAAGGCTGTCTGCCTGATAAGCGGAGACAAACACCTTCTCGCATTGGGTAAGTATCGGAGCATTGCGGTGGTTTCCCCAGGGTCAGACTTAAAAAGTTAAATAACTCTGCCCCAAAAGCCAAACCAAGCCATTAAAAACTTAACTTTTTAAGTCTGACCCTTATATCCAGACGTCGATCATCATGGCCAGGAAGAGCAGGAAGAGGTAGGGGCTGGAGAACTTGAAGAGCGTCCAGGCCTTGCGCTGCTCGGGGCGCAGGTAGATGTGGATGGAGAGCGCCAGCGCTATTACACCGAGGACAACAGCCGTACCAAGGTAGATGATACCCCAGTCGCCAACGAAGTAGATGGCGAAGGAGAACAGCACCATCATTATGACGGTGATCAGCAGGCAGTGCAGCGCCTTCTTGATGTCACAGACCACCGGCAGCATCGGCACCTTCACACGGGCGTATTCCTCACGGTAAAAGATGGCCAGGCTCCAGATGTGGTTGGGAATCCAGAGCACCACCAGGGCCGCCACCATCAGGGACAACAGCGAGATCTCCCCGGTCACTGCTGCCCAGCCGAAGATGACCGGCAGGCCGCCGGAAAAGCCCCCGATAATGATGTTCCAGAAACTGCGCCGCTTCAGCCATAGGCTGTACACCACGACGTAGCCGAGCATCCCGCCCCACAGGGCGGCGAAGGCCACGAGATTCAGACCCCAAGCTAGCACCAGAGAGGCCCCGAACAGCAGGACGCCCCAATAGAGCGCCAAGATTGGCGGGTTGATCCGTCCCGAGGGAATCGGACGGCGGCTTGTCCGCCCCATCACCGCGTCCATGTCCCGGTCGATGTAGCAGCTGATCGCGTTCGCCCCGGCGCAGGCCAGCGAAACCGCCAGCAGGGACTGTACCATCAGGCCCCACGACAGCGGGTGGGTCGCCCCGGCCACCACCATCATCGCAAAGGCGGTGAAAACCAGCAGGAAGACGGAGATCGGCTTGGTGACCTGGATGAAAGCCTTGAGCCGGTCCCAGATCCCGTAGTGAGTCGGACTAGTCACTTGATCGGGAGCTGATATTACAGACGGCGCGGCCAGACCGGTGATCTTGTCGCCCAAAAGAAAATCCCCCCACAGACGAGGCTAGACTAGCAAAGACTTTAGCATCCCCGGATCGAAGATCTACTCATGACTCAAAATCGATTTGTTATCCTCTAGTTTACCCGATCGGTTATGGACTTTCCAGTCGCCCACCTCCTACGCGGCGGGTGTCAACTGTCCGGCCTTCTTCCCCCAGAGAATGTCCAATGTTTCCATAAAGCTCTCGACCGTGTCCCCCGCGTCCACCCGGTAAATCTTCCGCTGACCCGGATAATTCCGCTCCGTTCCTCCGATATAAACGAAATCGTAACCGGCATCGGCCAGCAGCTTGTCGAGTGTACCGTTGATCTTCCCGTACGGTGCCGCAAAATCACGTGGCTCGACTCCCAATCGGCTCAGTTCCAGGGTCATCAGCTCAATGTCCGACCAAAGCCGTGCCCGGTATTCACCTTCGCTTTCAATCCGGCCCTGGCCCAGCCACATCCGCTCCGTGGAGAAGAAACCTTGCTGACCCTTGGGCCCGGTAACCACGGTGCGATGCCCGTCGTGGCTGTGCCCGCCGAACCCCCAGAGGCCGGATCCGATCATGGCCTTGCTCTCTTCAGCGGTCAGGTGCGGACGGGCCCATTCCGGGCGGGGGTGTTTAGAGTACCACTTGGTAACCGGGAACATCACTGCCGGGCACTGGTGCCGTACGAAGATGTTATGCCCATTCTCGTACACCCCCCGGTAACCGTCGTCAAAGGTCAGCAGCACCGCCCGGTCCGGCACCCCGGCCTTACCATCCATGTAGGCGTGGAACTCATACAGACTGATGAACACGTAGCCGGCTTCTCGGGCCGTGACGATCATGCGCTCCAACACGTCGGGCGCCACGACGTACCTGTAATCGTTATGGCCGTGGGCCACCTCGTGCAGGGTAAGTACCGCTACCCCGTTGCCCGTAATCACCGGCGGAACTCTATCGCCGGAGTCCACTCCGTCCAATTCCCCGGCCATACCTTCTTCGATACCGGCCTCACCCGGCTTCTCGATATCCCCGGCAGGAACCGGGTCTCCACTCCCCTGGGGTTTGGCCGCAACCATCCCCGCGGAAGCAACAGCTAACCCGATAATAAAAAGCACTGTACATAACAGTACCAGTGTAATGATTAGGGCCGAAGAACTGCGAAACTGGACAGACATGGGTACGTCTCCTTTATCTGTGGCATCTTGATTTTACATATATTCCATGGAAACTCAATTCTTCCTGCCGGACCATGTCGATTTACCAGGCAGAACTTGGCCGAGACTCAATTCTTAAGCATTGGTTTCAAAACACTCGCCAGAAGGACATAGGCTTCCCCGTGTGTAAGGGTCCCCTGTGCCTGGGTAAGTCGCCGGTAGGCCTCTTCTTCCAGCACGCCGTCCATGCGAGCCGGGCGTCGATAAAGCCGGGGCTGTTCCAACGCACATAATGTACGATTGACGGCAGTTCGGCCAGCGCACGCTCCATTCCCCTCTGCCGTGAACGCGGGGAAGCAAAAGAAGCCTATTCGCAAATCTGCGGGGGTTAGCAGGTAAAACCATTCTAAATCGCGAAGATTGCGGAATTAAAGCGGGGGGAGTTTCGTCTTGTCAAAGAAAACCTGGTCCATCCTGATCATCATCGCCATCATGGTCGGGGCTTCCCTGGTCTACTCAAATTTGACACCTCAGTCTCAGCCCGACCACGCTATTGTCATCTACGGCGGGAGTTTCGCCGGTTGCGCCGCCGCCTACCAGGCCGCC
>Ga0180016_100136_pt1 | contig 26803 bp, 23 predicted proteins | sample KR46_M_MetaG_FD_129673 | JGI IMG/M metagenome (GOLD analysis project Ga0180016, IMG submission 129673) | Groundwater microbial communities from the Olkiluoto Island deep subsurface site, Finland - KR46_M_MetaG | ecosystem: Environmental > Aquatic > Deep subsurface > Groundwater | place: Finland... | reverse complement strand
TCGCTGTCTTGGACTTCCCCTGCCCGGTGCCCTACGTCTTCGCCTGCGGGGTCATCTACGCCAACATGGCCTGCGCCAACATGGATGTGTTCGACCTGGATTATCCCTTGCCACCCTACACCTGGTACACCGAGACCATGTACGACGACCACGGCAAGCCCCTGATCCCCGAGGTGCCGCCGGTAAATCCGGTCATTAAGACCGTGGTGCACAACTACGCCTGGGTCGGCTACCCCTCGGTGTTCTTCGCCGAGAAGAGCCCCACCATCGTGGTGGGCAAGCAGCAGGCCGAGTTGTTCGACCGCGACCCCATGAACCTCAACTACATGAAGCACGCCCTGCTGGCCGACAACCTGGACGGGGCCATGGACTTCGCCTATCACACCACGGGCACCAGAAAGGTGATCCTGTTCGACGGCGCCGCCAGCGGCCTCAACGTGAGCGAGCCCTTGGCCGAACACCTCTACAAGGTTGCCCCCGGCGTGATGGAGCGGGTCGAGCAGAAACTGCTTCCCAAATGGCTGGCCCAGCGCAACGTGGACCCGTCCCTTTTGGATCAAGTGGCATAATGACCCTTCCCGCGCCCGCAACCTCCGTGAACTGGTGGCCGCCGGATATTCGGCAACGGATATTCAACGGTCACCAGTGCCGTTTGCTGCGCGCGCAGATAACCGCCGAAAAGGACGGGGTGCTCAGCGGCATGGCCCGCGCCAAGGAGCTGGCCGCCAAGACCAGGGTGAGCTTCGATTCCAACCTGACCGACGGGGACCAAGTGTCCGCCGGGAAGGTGGTGGCCACCCTGACCGGCACCCCCTTTTACATCGTCAGAGCCGAGGAGCTTCTCCTGGGCGAGCTTTCCAAGACCTCGGGCATAGCCACCCAGGCCCGCCAAGCCCTGGAAGGGGCTGACGGCCGCTTCCTGGTGGTGTGCGGGGCCTTCAAGAAGATGCCCCACGCCATCAAGGACCAGATTCGCCAGGCCGTGGCCCACGGGGGTTTGCGCATGCGCATGGCCCCCCACCCCTTCGTGTACGTGGACAAGAACTACGTGCGCATCCTTGGCGGCGTGGCGGGGGCCATGAAGGCCGTGGCTCCCCTGGAGCGCCCGGTGGTCATCCAGTTGCGCGGCGAATTGGAGCCCATCGCCCAGGAGGCGGTAACCGCCGCCCGCATGGGCGCGGCCACCCTCATGGTGGACACCGGAGAGCTGGACGACCTGAAAGCCGCCTCCCAGGCCCTGCGCCAGGAGGGCCTGCGCGAGCGGGTCAAGCTGGCCTTCGCGGGCAACCTGCGCCTAACGGACCTGCCCGGCCTGGCCGGGCACGACGTGGACGCGGTGGACATCGGCTACAGCGTGGTGGATGCCCCTTGCCTGCCCATGCGCTTTGACGTGATCAAGGATTGAGTGAACGGTCATGCAGTACCGTCTTCTGGAAAAGACCGAAATCTGGATAACCCCCCTGCGTCTGCATGAGGCCGACCTGGCCGCCTGCGCCAAGGCTGCGGGCGAAGTCTTGGGCCTCACCCCCGAGCAGATCATGGTCACCGACGCCCAGAAAGAGCACCTGGTGTTCGACGTGCTCACCCCCACCGTGGAAGCCAAGCAGATCGTGGCCCGCAAGGACGCCTTGCTGGCCGCCCTGAGCCTGGTGCCGGGGGTGGAGATCAGTGGTGAAACCGAGATCCACTCCGACGGCATCCTGGGCATGATCAGTCTGGGCCCCGACGAGGGCCGCGAGGTTCTGGAGCGCACCGAAAAGCTAAAGGCCCAGCTGATGGAGCGCCTGGCCCGGCGGGCCAAGGTGTTCCCCACCGGCACCGAGGTGATCAACGGCCAGATCAAGGACACCAACACCCCCTTCCTGGTGCGGGAGCTCAAGGCCATGGGCTTCATCGTGGCCACCTCCCCTCCCCTGCCCGACCAACTAAACCGCATCGCCAACTCCCTGCGCGACGCGGTGGAGGAAGGCTACGGCCTGATCATCACCACCGGCGGGGTGGGGGCCGAAGGCAAGGACCAGACCGTGGAGGCGCTGTTGGCCCTGGACCCGGACGCGGCCACGCCCTACGTCCTGAAGTTCACCAAGGGCCAGGGTCGCCACGCCAAGGACGGGGTGCGCCTGGGAGTGGGCCGCCTGGGTCAATGCACCATGGTCACCCTGCCCGGCCCCAACGACGAAGTTCGCCTCACCTGGCCGGTGCTCAGCCAGGGCCTCAACGAAAACTGGCCCAAACAACGCCTGGCTTCGCACCTGGCCGACGCCCTGCGCCAAAAGTTTCTGGATCATCAACCGACTCACCCCCATTGAGTAGGGGCCTGAGCGGGGAGGAATAACATGAGCCTGAGTCAAGAACAGATTTCCCAAGCCGCCCAGAGCCTTTCCCAGGCGGCCAAGGACCTGAAGCCCATCGCTGCCCTGACCGAGACCTTCCCCGGCATCACCGTGGAAGAGGCCTATCAGATACAGACCATCAACATCGACGCCCGCCTCAAGGCCGGGGCCCGCGTGGTGGGCAAGAAGATCGGCCTGACCAGCCCGGCCATGCAGCAGATGCTGGGCGTGGGCGAGCCTGACTACGGCATGCTCCTGGAAGACATGCTGCTCTACCAGGGCGTGGAGTTCGACACCAGCACCCTGCTCCAGCCGCGCATCGAGGGCGAGATCGCCTTTGTCATGGGCCAGGACCTAATGGGTCCGGTGACCCCCGTAGAGGTGGCCATGGCCACCGCCGGGGTGACCCCCGCCCTGGAGATCATCGACAGCCGGGTGAAGGACTGGAAGATCAAGATTCAGGACACCGTGGCCGACAACGCCTCGGCCGCCGCCTTTGTCATCGGAGCCACCCTGATCCCCCTGGGCTCCATGGACCTGCGCCACGTGGGCTTCGTGCTCACCAAGAACGGCCGCCTGGCCGGCACCGGAGCCGGGGCCGCGGTCCTGGGCAGCCCCCTGCAATCGGTGGCCTGGCTCATCAACAAGATGGGCGAGATGGGCGTGGGCGTAAAGGCCGGCGAGATCATTCTCTCCGGCGCGGCCTCGGCGGCGGTGGACGTGGCCCCCGGCGACTCCATCCACCTGGTGGTGGACCGCTTGGGCGAGGTTGCTTGCCGCTTCGCCTAGGCCCCTGGCCTGGGAGTTGCCGGTTGAATAAGACGTGGCTACCCACGCAAGGGTTTTACGAGTAAAATATTGTCATAACTAACATTTTTCAGCCTGCCCACCGCTAGACGGAATATGGCTGTGTCTCAAAGGAAGTGAACATTGAGTTTCACATTAGGAAATATCCTCCACGTAGACCTCAGCTCGGGAAAGATCAAGGCCGAGCCCGCCGATGAAAAGGTGCTGCGGCAGTACATGGGCGGCTGCGGCTACGGGGTCTACATTCTGGCCCAGACCCTGCCCTGCCCTCCCGAGCCCCTGGACCCGGCCAGCCCCCTGATCTTCGGCTGCGGGCCCATCACCGGCACGGCGGTGCCCACCTCGGGCCGCCACACCGTGGTGGCCCGCTCCCCGCTCACCGGCATATGGGGCGAGGCCTCCATCGGCGGCTCCTGGGGCCGCGAGCTACGGCGGGCGGGATATCTGAGCATAGTGGTGGTGGGCAAGGCCCCTCGGCCCACCTACCTCTGGATAACCAACGACGGCGTGGAACTGCGCAGCGCGGAAAAGGTCTGGGGCCAGGAGTGCGAGGAAAGCGACGCCATGCTCAGGGCCGAGACCGACCCCAAGGCGGTGGTCTCCACCATAGGCCCGGCGGGCGAGCGCATGATCCCGGTGTCGGGCATCTTCAGCGACGGCGAGCACGCCAGGGTCGCGGCCCGCTGCGGCCTGGGCGCGGTGGCCGGATCCAAGAACCTCAAGGCCATCGTGGTGCGGGGCACCCAAACCGTGCCGGTGCAGGACAACGCCGCGCTCAAGGAGATAACCAAGCCCCTTCTGGACACCTACCGGGCCTTGGCCAAGGGCCTGGGCGGCTACGGCACCCCCAACCTGGTGCACCCCTGCGCGGAGATCGGCACCATGCCTTTCCAGAACTGGCGCAAGGGCAAGTGGGAAGACGCTGAAAAGATCAACGGCGAACAGCTCAAGCAGCGCTTCTCCAAAGGCAACTACCGCTGCGCCGGCTGCCCCATCGGCTGCGGCCGCAAGGTGGAGTTGGACGGCAAGATCGTCGGCGGGCCGGAATACGAGACCCTGGCCCTGATCGGCGGCGGCTGCCTCATCGACGACCTGGAGGCGTTGTGCCGCCTCAACCGCCGCTGCAACCAGCTGGGGATCGACACCATGGAGGCGGGCTCGCTCATCGGCCTGTCTATGGAGTTGTACGAAAGGGGCCTGATCAGCAAAGAGGACACCGGCGGCCTGGAGCTTACCTGGGGCAGCGTGCCCGCGGCCACCGAGTTGGTGGAGCAGATCGGCAAGGGCGAAGGCCTGGGGGCCCTGCTGGGCCAGGGCATCAACGCGGTGGTCAAGAAGGTCGGCGGCCTGGCCAGCGAGTACGCGGTGCAGGTCAAGGGCATGGCCTCGGCGGCCCACGACCCCCGGGCCTACCACAGCATCGCCGTGGGCTACGCCACTTCCAACCGGGGCGCCTGCCATTTACAGGCCTTCAGCCACGCCTTTGAGCGCAACGTGCCCATGCCCGAGTGGGGCCTGAACGAACCGGCCGATCGTCTGGAGGTGGAGGGCAAGCCCCTTCTGGTCAAGCGGGCCCAGGACCTGATGGGCCTGTTCGACTCGGTGGCCATGTGCAAGTTCTCGCTGTTCGCCGGAGTAAACCCCGGCATCATGACCGGCTGGATCAACGCCATCACTGGTTGGGACATGACGCCCCAGGAGCTCATGCTCTGCGGCGAGCGCATCTTCAACCTCAAGCGCCTGTACAACAACCACCTGGGCATAAGCCGCAAGGACGACACCTTGCCCGGGCGTTTCCTCACCCACAAGCGCGGCGAGGGCGGCACCGTGAAGAGCCTGCCGCCGCTGAACATCATGCTGAGTGATTACTACGAACTACGCGGCTGGAGCGAGGAAGGCATACCCCAGCCCGAAAAGGTGGCCGAACTGGGACTGGAACAGTGGGACGTGCCCCGTCCAGCCAAAGTTGCCTTCGGTTAAAAAAAATAAATATTCAACGGAATAACGGGGGGCATTAAGGGGAAGGAGCGCATGCCGGGAACTGGAAAAATAGCCCCGGATGCTCCGCTTAAGGCATGGCGACATGCCGCATCACCATCTATATCGAGGGAGAGGAATTCATGTTCAAAGTTGGAGCTAAAACCACATCCGCCCTGCTGAGCATTTGCCTTTTGATGGCAGGCCTGCTGCTGCTGAGCCCCGCATCGGCCCAGGCGGGCGCGCCGGACAAGATTCTCATCGGCACCACTGTGAGCGAATCCGGCTACATGGCCGAGGACAGCATCCCGTCCTTCAAGGGCCGCCAGTTGGCGGTGGACCTGGTGAACAAGGACGGCGGTCTGTTCCTGTCCAAGTTCAACAAAAAGGTGCCCGTAAAGCTGGTCTACTACGATGACAAGAGCGAGCCGTCCTCCGCGGTGCGCAGCTTCCAGCGCCTGGCCAACATGGACAAGGTCGACTTCTTCCTGTCCGCCCACGGCTCCACCCTGTCCTTCGCCGTGGCCAAAATCGCCGAAACCAACAAGATCCCCATGACCATCTACGCCGGTTACGCCAACAAGATCTGGACCCAGGGCTACAAGTACATCTTCAACGTTGGCCCCACCGCTTCCCAGTACTGCAAGGCCTTCGTGAACATGGTCAAGAGCCTGCCGGACAAGCCCAAGGTCGGCCTGATCCATGAGGACGGCCTGTGGGCCAAGGCGGTCTCCGGCGCCATGTCCAAGCTGGGCAAGGCCGAGGGTGTGCAGATCGACATCGTGGATGTCTACCCCTCCGACAGCAAGGACGTCAGCTCTTCGGTGAACAAGGTCATCGCGGGCGGTTACCCCATCATCGGCACCGTCAGCCACGTGCGCAACGACCTGTTGGTGACCCGCACCATCCTGGAGATGGGCGTCGGCAGCAAGTTCAAGATGATCTACGTGCAGACCGCCACCGGTTACCCCTCCTTCGCCCAGAAGTTCAAGCCTGAGCAGATTCAGGGCATCGTGGGCACCAGCGTGTGGGCATCGAGCATCAAGACCTACTTCAACACCGAGTTCCAGGCCGCTTACAAGAAGGCTTACGGCGAGGAGCCCAGCTGGGTGTCCGCCATCGGCTTCGCCGGTGCCCAGGCCATGCTGGAAGCCATCAAGGACGCCGGCACCAGCGACCGCGAGGCGGTGCGCCAGGCCTTCTTGACCAAGGACATCAAGACCATCCTCGGCAACTTGAAGTTCCAGAAGGACGGCACCTCCGACGGTAGCGCCCTGGTTTGCCCCCAGATGCAGAGCGGCATCCCCGAGGTTGTGTTCCCCACCGCCTTCGCCACCAAGAAGCTGATCTACCCTCAACCGACCTACAAGAAATAAGGCTCCCTGGGGGGAGGAGGTCCCTCCTCCTCCCCCCTGAACTTTCTCCCAAGGGATTATCGCCATGCTTGAAGTTAAACAAGTCAGCAAGTACTTCGGCGGGGTCCAGGCGGTGGAGAATGTGAGCCTTGCGGTTGAGGAGGGAGAAATCGTGGGTCTCATCGGCCCCAACGGTTCGGGCAAGACCACTCTGTTCAACCTGATTACTCGCATCTACCCCCTGACGGCGGGCGACATCTATTTCAAGGGCAAGCTCATCAACAAAATGAGCCCCTCGGACGTCTGTCACCTGGGCATCTCCCGCACCCACCAGATACCCCGGCCCTTCCACAGCCTGAGCGTGCGCCAAAACGTGAGCCTGGCCTACCTCTACGGCCGCAAGAACCCCGGCGACCGCGCCGAGGCCAACAGCGAAGCCGAGCGCCTATTGGAACTGGTGGGCCCGAAGGACTTCGCTCAAATCCCGGCCTCGCAGCTCAACGACGTGCAGTGCAAGGTCCTGGAACTGGCCCGTTCACTAGCCACCGACCCCAAGCTTCTGCTTCTGGACGAGATACTGGCAGGGCTCAACCCCGGCGAGCTCAACTTTTTCCAGGAGTTGATCCTCAAGATACGCTCGGAGCTCAAGATCACCGTTTTCTGGTGCGAGCACATCATGCGCGTACTGATGAAAACCGTGGACCGGGTGGTCTGCCTGGACTATGGCCGCAAGGTGTGCGAGGGATCGCCCTCCGTGGTGGCCAACAACCCCGAGGTCATCGAGTGTTACCTGGGCAAGGCAGCGGGTGAATAAAAGTGTTGGAAGTTAAAAATCTCAGCGTTGGATACGGCAACCTACAGGTGATCCACGAGGTTTCCTTTGCCCTGGGCAAGGGAGAGCTGGTGGCCCTTTTGGGCGGCAACGGCGCGGGCAAAACCACCACCCTCAAGGCGGTGATGGGCCTGCTTCCCCCCTGGGGCGGCGAGGTCCTGCTCGACGGCAAACCCATTCACCAACTTAAAACCCCCAGTATCGTCTCCCTGGGGCTGGCCTACGTGCCTGAGCACAAATCGGTTTTCCCCAAGATGACCGTCTTGGAAAACCTGGAGTTGGCCCTGAACTCCGAAAAGGCCAAGGAGATGAAAGAGGAGACCATGCGAGAGGTCTTCGACCTCTTCCCCCGCATCTCCAGCAAGACCAAGCTTCGCCAAATGGCCGGCACCCTTTCCGGCGGGGAGCAGCGCATGCTGGTCATCGCCCGGGCCCTGATGTCTCTACCAGCCTATTTGCTGCTGGATGAGCCCTCCCTGGGGCTGGCACCCGTACTGGTGCAGGACCTTTTCGAGGCCATCAAGAGGATTCACGCCAAGGGGGTGCCCATCTTCCTGGTGGAGCAGAACGTAAACCTCACCCTGCAGATCGTCGATCGGGCCTACGTGCTGGAGCAAGGCAAGATCGTCCTGGAGGGCTCGGGAAGCGAACTCAGCGAGATGCCGCACATCCGCGAGTCCTACCTGGGCATCTGAGGAAAGGGAGAACCAACGCATGGACTACTCAACCCTAGCGGTGCAGCTGTTTTTGACGGGGATATTCCTGTCCTCGCTCTACATATTGGTAACCTTCGGCCTCACCATGATCTTCGGGGTCATGGAGATCGTCAACTTCGCCCACGCCTCTTTCGCCATCCTGGGCGGTTACGCCTGCCTGTTGGCGGTCACTTCCATGGGCATGGACCCCTTCGTGGCCCTGGTGCCGGTGGTGGCCTTCATGGCCCTGATCGGCTGGCTCACCTTCGAGTTTTTCGCCCGCTACACCCTGGACGTGGGCGACGCCCACGTGGTGCACTATTACGCCCTTCTGCTGATCATCTCCAACATCCTGGCTCTCATCTTCGGCCTGGATTACAAGTTCGTGCCTTCGGGCCTGGGCTACTCCCAGATCGAGATTGGACCCTTCAAGTACCCCCTGCTCAAGTTCATCGTGGCCATCATCAGCCTGGCCACCGTGGCGGGGCTCAGCCTGTATTTGAAGAAATCGGTGATCGGCAAAAAGATCCGGGCCGTGTCCCAGAGCAAGGAATCGGCCGAGATCATGGGCATCGACTCCCTGAAGATCCGGCGCATCACCTGGATCATCGGGGTCAGCTCCGCCGGTCTCATGGGCGCCCTGGTCGGGCTGGTGAACCCCTTCTCGCCCTACGCGGGAACCACCTACCTGATCGTGGCCTTCAGCGTGGCCATCCTGGGCGGCATGGGCAGCTTGTTCGGCACCATCGTGGCCGGATTCATCATCGGCATGACCGAGAGCCTGTTTTCCCTATTCCTGCCCTCCCAGATATCTCCGGTGGTGGCCTTCGTATTCATCATCGGGGTGCTGATGGTCAAGCCAGAGGGCCTCTTCAGCCGGGCCTAGGCCCAGGCTAGAGAGAAACAGGCGAGGAAACCAATATGCAAGCCATCAACCAAGGCAATAAAAAAACCGTTATCGTGCTGGGCATTCTGACCCTGGCCGCCCTGGCTCTGCCCCTAGTGGGCATCCCCTACCAGGAATATGCCATGTCGGTGCTCACCTTCGCGTTCATCTACACCCTGCTGGGCCAGTCCTGGAACCTGCTGGGCGGTCTGGCCAAGCAATTCTCCCTGGGCCACGCGGCCTTCTTCGGACTGGGCGCTTTCGCCACCGCGGCCTGTAGCAGCCTGGGCGTGCCTGCCCTGATCTCCCTGGCGGTGGGCGGCGTGGCCGTGGCCATTTTCAGCCTGCCCATCGGCCTTATCTGCTTCTCGGCCCGGGGCCCCTACTTCACCATCATCACCCTGGCCATCGCCGAGATCCTCAGGATCGTGTTCCTGTGGCGTCCCGAGCTTTCCGGTTCGGAGGGGATGTTGCTGCCCCCCAGCATATTCTCCACCCGCATCGGCATCTACTACCTAACCCTGGTGCTCACCGCCGCCTCCATCTTCACCTTCCGCTGGATGGCGCGCAGCAAGCAGGGCCTGGCCCTGGTGGCCATCGGCGACGACGAGGATGCCTGCTCGGAGATCGGCATCAAGGTGAAGTACATCAAGTCCTCCACCTTGTTCGTCAGCGCGGGCATGGCCGCGGTGGCCGGAGGCTGCTACGGCCTGTTCACCCAGTACCTGTCGCCCAACGACGTGTTCTCCATCAACTACTCCCTGGAGGCCATCTTCATTTCCACCATCGGCGGCATAGGCAGCGCCTTCGGCCCCCTGGTGGGAGCCCTGTTGGTCAGCCTGCTGGAGGAGACCTTGAACCCCTTGGTTCCCGGCGCGCACCTGTTGGTGCTGGGCGCCATCCTCATCGCCATCATGTTCCTGCTTCCCAAGGGCTTGGTCACTTTGTTCCGCAAGTCCGACGACAAGCAGGGGCCGCGTATGCAGATTAAGATCAAGCGCCGTCAGCCTGCCGCCTAGCGGCCGGACGGCTTTAAGGACAAGAACGCATGGACACATTTGATCTGCAAATGAACTTCCGGGTGGTTCTGAAGAACCAGGCCCAGGAGTCTACCGCCGAGTTGCTTGGCCAAATGGGGGCCCAGCGGGTCTTGTTGGTCACCGACGCGGGTATTCAAGGGGCCGGGCTGGACCGGGCCTATCACCAAGCCCTGACCGCCAAGGGCATCGAAACCGCCGTATTCAACGAGGTGGAGCCCAACCCCACCACCGCCAACGTGGAGGCGGGGTTGGCCGTGGCCCGGGAGTTCGGCCCCCAGGCCTTCCTGGGCATCGGCGGGGGCAGCGTGTTGGACTGCGCCAAGGGCATCAACATCCTGCTCAACCGGGGCGGCAAGATGGCCGACTACGCCGGTCCCCAGCAGGGCGGCGCCGCCCTGTTGCCCCTGGTGGCCGCCCCCACCACCGCGGGCACCGGCAGCGAGGTCTCGCCCTTTTTGCTCATCTCCGACAGCGAGACCCACGCCAAGATTGTGTGCAAGGACTGGCAGGCCATCCCCAAGGTGGCGATCCTGGACCCCAGCCTGAGCCTGACCCTGCCACCCATGTCCACCCTTTTCGCTGGTCTGGACGCCCTGGTGCACGGCTTCGAGTCCTACGTGGCCAAGGGCAGCCAGCCCTACACCCAGGCTCTGGCCCTCAAGTCCATAGGCCTGGTGCACCAGAACCTGCCCAAGGTCATGGCCGAGCCCTCGGGCGTGGAGGCGCGGGGCAACATGCTCATAGCCAGCAACCTGGCGGGCATGGCCTTTGCCCTCAGCTACCTTGGCCTGTCCCACTCGCTGGCCAACGCCCTGACCAAGATGAAGGGCACCCCCCCACGGCCTGGCCGTGGGCATGATGCTGTCATCGGTGATCCGCTTCAACGCCCCGGTGTGCGGCGCGGACTACGAGCACATAGCCCGCTATGTGCTGGATGAGGCCTGCCCCGCCGACCGGCAGGAGGCCTGCCTGGCCCTGGCCGAGGCGGTGGAGCGGATGGCCCGATCCCTGGGCATGCCCGCCAGCCTGAGCGAGTTGGATTTCCAGAAGAGCCAAATCCCGGCTCTAGTAGAGGAGGCCCTGCGCCAAGCCACCATCCAGTTCAACCCGCGCATGCCCACCGCCCAGGAGCTGACCACCCTGCTGGAAGCCTGCTTCTAGCGCTCTCCCCACCCTGCGAACCCACCCCAAGCCGGACTCCGGCTTGGGGTTTTTTCTTGGCTTAAGCCACCTCCCGATGCCCACTGAACGCGGGCGGATACCAAGGGCCGGGCCGCCAATCCAGCGCCCGGTGTTTAGGCTGATAAAAATTTTCGGTTGACAAACTGCAAACGTTTGCGATATCCACAAACATACTCAAACGGAGGCCCGACAGGGATCCATGGCCACGATCAAGGAAATAGCCAAAAAAGCCGGTATTTCCTATTCGTCCGTTTCCCGTGCCCTGAACAACCAGACCGGGGTGCGTCCCGAAATCCGCAAAAAGGTTTTGGAGATCGCCCAGGAGCTGAACTACCATCCCCACTCCTCGGCCAAGGCCCTGGTGCAAAACCGCATAGGCGTCCTGGGGGTGGTCATTCCCCGTACCAGCGAGTTCGCCTTCCAAAATCCTTATTATTCTCACATGTTGCTTGGCCTAAGCTCGGTGGCCAACGACATGGGCTACCATCTCATGCTGGTGATCAACCAGCAGCAAAGCTACGCCTCGCTGTATCACAGCCACCTGGTGGACGGCATCATCGTCCTGGCCAACCGCATCGACGACCATTATATCCCTGAATTGGTCAGGGATAACGTGCCCGCGGTGGTTGTGCCGGGTTATCCCGACGGTTGGGAGTTCGATATCCCCAGCGTCAATTCGGAAAACTACCAGGACGTCTACCGGGCCATCACCTACCTCATCAACCTGGGCCACCGGGATATCGCCTTTATCCTGGGTGGCATGAATTCCAATTACTCCCTGGTTCGCCTGGAGGCCTACAAGGCGGCCTTCCGCGACAAGGGATTGGAATACAAAGATAAATACATCAAGGAAAGCGACTTCTCCAAGACGGACGCCTTCCGTCTAATGGGTGATTTGCTTAACCTGCCCGACCCGCCCAGCGCAGTAATCAGCATCAACGACGCCACCACGCCCGGCGTCCTGCATCAAATCAACAGTCGTGGGCTCAGAATTCCCAAAGATATCTCCGTGGTGGCCATAGGCTGCTCGGATTTGGTGGATTTGACCGACCCGCCCCTGACCACCATCAAGGTCCCCGTGACCCAGGTGGGCAGGGCGGCTGCAAGGTTTCTAATTGAATTAATTGAAAAAGGCGAATGTCGGGAAAGGCATGTCGTCATCCCTTCCGCCCTGGTGGTCCGGGAATCGACCGGAGTCTGGCCCAACCGCTGAGGCGGACGGACCAAAGGCGCGGAACCTGGGAGCCTCTAAAAGAGCCCAAAAAATTTTGCTGATTGCTGCAAACGTTTGCGATTTTGACTGAATATATATCCCGTTAATACAACCTGATGGGGGTAGAGAAAGGATGTTCAGTAATGGATTACGCCATTCCCGCCGACCGCGTGGTAATCACCGTGGCCCAGACCGGGGCCATCACCAATAAGTCGCTAAACCCCAACGTGCCCGAGCAGCCGGCGGAGATCGCCCAATCGGCCTACGACTGCTTCAACGAGGGGGCGGCCATTGTGCACATCCACGCCCGGGACCCCCAGGGCGAGAATACCTCCGAGCTGTCCATTTTCGAGGACATCCATGGCCGCATCCGAGAAAAATGCGACTTGATCATCCAGGACAGCACGGGCGGCGGCCCCAACCTGACCCAGGAGCAGCGCGTCAATTGCATAAAGGCCAACCCGGACATGGCGTCCCTGAATATGGGCAGCATGATGCGGGTCGCGGGCCCTTACAAAGGCGTGCCCTTTTCGAACATGCCCGATGAGATCGACTGGTTCGTGGAGCAGATCACCCAGCGGGGTATCAAGCCGGAGATGGAGGTCTACAGCCACGCCATGCTCCAGGAGGTGCGCCGCCTGATCAAAGAGGGCCGGGTGCAAAAGCCCTACTACATCAACATCGTGCTGGGCATGCGCTACCAGGGGGCCGAAGCGGCCACCCCCAAGACCCTCACCTCCATGGTGGACAGCCTGCCTCCGGACAGCATCTTCAACTGCACCGGGGTGGGCTCGGCCCAGACTCCCCTGGCCACCATGGCCATGATCATGGGCGGCTGCGTGCGGGTGGGCCTGGAAGACAACATCTACTACGCCAAGGGCGAACTGGCCCAAAGCAACGCCCAGTTGGTGGCCAAAGTGGTGCGCATAGCCCGCGAGTTGGGCAAGCAGCCGGCCACCCCGGCCGAGGCGCGCCAATACCTGGGCCTGCCCCCGGCCAAGGCCTAGACCGGGACGGAGCGAGGAAAGCAAGCACATGAACGCCGAGCAGATCAAAAACGTCGCCGTCATCGGCATGGGCACCATGGGGCCGGGCCTGGCCCAGGCCTTCGCCCTGGCCGGTTTTCAGGTCACCGGCTTTGACGCCAATCCGGACATGAAGGGACAGTCCAGGAAAATATTCCAGGCCAACCTGGACAGCCTGGTGGAGTTCGGGGACCTGGAGCCCGCCAAGGCCCAGGCTGCGGCCTCCCGTCTCAACTTCGCCGACTCCCTGGCCGAGGCGGTGGCCCAGGCCGACCTGGTGGTGGAGGCGATCAGCGAAAAGCGCGCCATCAAGCGCCAAGTATACGCCCAAATCGCCGAGCACCTGGCGGCGGGCAGCCTGCTGTGGAGCAACACCTCCACCCTGAACATCTACGACCTGCTACCCGAGGAACTGATCCCCCGCTCCATCATCTCCCACTGGTTCGCCCCGCCTCACATCATCCCTCTGGTGGAGGTGGTCAAGGACCCCAGGGTGGCCCCGGATACGGTGGAGACCACCCTGGCCCTGCTGGAAAAGCTGGGTAAAAAAGCCATCGTCATCGAAAAGTTCGTGCCCGGCTTCGTCATCAACCGCATCCAGCGCCTGCTGGGCTATGAAATTTTCCACCTGCTGGAGGGCGGCTACATCAGCCCCGAAGACCTGGACCTGGCGGTGAAGGCCAGCATCGCCCCGCGCATGATGCTTTTGGGCCTGGTGCAGCGCTACGACTTCACCGGCCTGGATCTCAGCGCCCGCAACCTGCAAGACCAGGAATTCTATGACCCCCCGCTGGACCACCACCCCGCCCCTCTTTTCTCCCTGGTGGACAAGGGACACCTGGGGGTCAAGACCGGCCAGGGATTCTTCGACTATCGCGACAAGGACATCAGCGAAACCTTGCGCGATCGCGACCGTTATCTGATGCAAATAGTTAAGAGCCTGGATTTCTGCATTAAAAAAGAACGCCTAGTTTAACTCCATGGGGAGAGCGGCCCCGCGCACTATCAAGGAAGGACTGCAAATCATGACCGTTGGCGACAGATTGGCGCAACTCTTGGCTGAAAGCGGCGTGGACCGCGTTTTCGGCGTGCCCGGCGGGCAAACCCTGCCCCTGTACGAAGGCATCCGCAAGAGCAACGGAGCCATCAAGCACGTGCTCATGCGCGACGAGCGCAGCGCCGGCTTCGCGGCGGACGCCTACGCCCGCCTCACCGGCAAGCTGGGGGTTTGCGACGCCACCGTCGGCCCCGGCGCCACCAACCTGCTCTCCCCCCTGGCCGAGGCCCACTGCTCCTCAATACCCATGCTGGCCATCATCTCCGACATCTCCCGCGCCTGGGAGCACCGCCGCGTGCGGGGCAACGCCTCCCAAGCCATGGAGCAGTTGGAGATGTTCAAGCCGGTGAGCAAGTGGCAGGTCACCCTGACCCAGCCCGCTTCCCTGGAAAACGTCATCGACCAGGCAATCAGGGTGGCGGTGAGCGGCCGCCCCGGCCCGGTGGTGGTGGCGGTGCCCGACGACCTGGGCGACCTGGAAATCGACTGGCTGCGCCGGGTGCGCCCCGACGCCTCCTTCCCCCGCCACCGCAGCGCGCCCGAGCCCGCCCAGGTGCAGGCCGCCCGGGCAGCCCTCCTGCAGGCCAAAAAGCCGGTGCTGTTGGCGGGCGGCGGGGTGCATTCCTCCGGGGCCCTCAAGGAAGTGGCCGCCCTGGCCCGCAAGCTGGGCGCTCCGCTGGTCACCACCATCACCGGCAAGGGGGTCATGGCCGAGACCGATCCCCAGGTGTTCGGCGTGACCGGCTCCATGGGCAGCCCCAAGGCCAACGAGGTGGTGCGCCAGGCGGACCTGGTGTTCTTCATCGGCTGCAAGGCAGGCCAGTTGGCCACCTTCGGCTACGACTGCCCAGCCTACGGGGTGACCACCATCCACCTGGACATCGACCCCGAGGAGATCGGGCGCAACTTCCCGGACAGCATCGCCCTGGTTGGCGACGCCCGTTTGGGCTTGGGCGACCTGCTGACATCCCTGGATGGCGACAGCTTCGCCTACCAGTGGGACCTGGAGGCCCTGCGCCAAATCAACCAGCAGTGGTACGACGAAATGACCCTGCGGCCCCAAGTCCCCGGCGAGCCCCTGAAGGCCCAGGCGGTCACCCGCCTCATCGACCAGGCCATGGAGCCCGGCGACCTGGCGGTTTGCGACGCCAGCCTGCCCTCGGGATGGGCCGCGGCCTATCTGCGCCTAAAAGAGGCCGGGCGCTACTACATGGCCCCGCGCGGCCTGGCCGGGCTGGGTTGGGGGGCTCCTGCGGCGGTGGGCGCGGCCCTGGCCCGACCCGATGCCAAGCGGGTGTTTTTGTTCGCGGGCGACGGCGGCTATGCCTTCTCCATGCAGGAGATGGAGGTCATGGTGCGCCTGAAGCTGCCGGTGATCACCTGCCTGTTCAACAACAACGTGCTGGGCTGGATCAAGCACGTGCAGCTGGCCCGCTACGGCGACAACCACATCTCCACCGACTTCAGTCACATAGACTTCGCCACCGTGGCCAAGGGCTTTGGGGCCCGCAGCTACAAGGTAAACACCCTGGACGAACTCAGCGAAGCTCTGGAAAACGAACGCCGACCCGAGGGGCCGGCCATGATCGACATGACCACGGACCAGTACGAAACACCGGTGCTGCGCAACGCCTCGGGCGCGGCCTGAGGAGTAACCCGGCGCGAGACCCGAGGAACATGAGAAGTTCTACCTGATTACAAGGTAGTGGACACGAACCTAGGGAAAGGAGAGTCGCATGAGGCGTCTGAAATTGGGAACCATTTTGGCGGGCATCGCTGCCTTGTCGCTGGTGCTGCTGGGCGGCACGGCCATGGCTGCCTACCCGGACAAACCCGTCACCTTTATCGTCAACTATGGTGCGGGAGGCACCACCGACCTGACCAGCCGTCTGCTTTGCTCCGTAGCCGAAAAGCCCCTGGGCCAGACCATCACCGTGGTGAACAAGCCCGGCGGCGGCGGCACGGTGGGCCCCACCTATTTGGCGACCCGCAAGCCCAACGGCTACACCATCGGCGTGACCAGCTTCTCGCCCATGGCCGTGGCCCCGCACATGATGAAGGTCAGCTACACCCTTAAGGACTTCGCCTTCATCGCCGGCGTGTGCCGTTACCTCTACGGCGTGGCCGTGGCGGCCAACTCGCCCTACAAGACCTGGGCCGACCTGATGAAAGCCATCGAGAGCGGCAAGCGCCTGACCATGGCTACCCCCAGCCCGGTGCAGGCCATCCTGTTCCCGCGCTTGGCCAAGTTCACCGGCAAGAAAATGGATAACGTGGTCTGGGTGCGCTACAAGTCCGGCAAGGAGACCACCGTGGCGCTCTTGGGCGGTCACGTGGACCTGATCGTGGGCAACCCCATGGACATCGCTCCCCAGGTGAAGACCGGTGAGCTGCGCATGCTGGCTTCCTGCAGCCCGGTGCGCTGGCCCCTGCTGCCCGACGTGCCCACCCTGCACGAGCTGGGCTACAAGGTCGACATCGACTCCTGGTTGGGTTTTGCCGCTCCGGCGGGCATCAAGGAAGACCGCCGCGCCAAGCTGCAGAACGCCTTCAAGGTCGCCGTCGAGGACAAGAACATCCAGAAAAAGATGATCGACCTGGGCATGGCCCCCATGTTCATGAGCGGCGCTGAGTACAACCAGTTCTGCGAGAAGGGCTTTGTTGAAATGGGCGCGGACCTCAAGACCGTGGGCCTGGAAAAGAAGAAGAAATAACACCCGGCAGACCGGGCGATGGGTGGCTCTTGGCCGCTGCACATGAGCGACGCTCTCAACTTTTGACCGGGAAAAGCCTTGCGGCTTTCTAACCGACGGCCGCAAGGCGTTTCCCCGGTTCACCAGGCGGGAGCCACCCCATTTTTCACATCCATGGGTCCAAGTGACGCGACGCCGCCATTTGAGGAGTAAACATGTGGGACTTACTATTTAACGGTTTCGCCGAAATCCTGGCCCCAGGCAACCTGATATACCTGTTGGGCGGGGTCACGGTGGGTATCATCCTGGGTGCCATTCCCGGGCTGACCGCCACCATGGGCATAGCCATGGTCATCCCCCTGACCCTAACCCTGCCCCCCATACCCAGCCTGATGATGCTCATGGGGGCCTACAAGGGCGGCATCTTCGGCGGCTCCATCGCGGCGATCCTCTTATGCGCGCCGGGAACATCGGCGGCCGCGGCCACTGTAGCCGACGGCCATGCCCTAGCCAAAGCGGGCAAGGCCATAAAGGCGCTCAAAATTTCGCTGACCGCCTCGGTGATAGGCGACACCTTCAGCGACATCGTACTGATTTTCCTGGCCGTGAACCTGGCCCGGGTGGCCCTGCAGTTCGGCCCCGGCGAGTTCACCGCCGTGGCCATCATGGCTCTGACCATCGTGGGTCCGGCCTCGGGCAAGTCCTTGCTCAAGGGGCTGATAACCGCGGTGGGCGGCCTGATGCTGGCCCTCATCGGCCTGGACCCCGGCACCTCCCTGCCGCGGCTCACCTTCGACCTCAACGAGTTGGTTGATGGTATCGCCCTGGTGCCCATGCTCATCGGCCTGCTGACCATCCCCGAAATCATGGCCCAGTATGAGAAGCGAGTTAAGGCGGTGAAGGCGCACATTCCTCCACCGTCCTGCAAGGACGACACCCGCATCACCCGCAAGGACTGGAAGCAGATGGTGCGCCCCATGATCAGCGGATCCCTGCTGGGCACCACCATCGGCATCATCCCCGGCTTGGGGCCCACCCTAGGCGCCTTCATGGGCTACGATGCGGCCTGGCGGCAATCCAAGCACCGCGAGGAGTTCGGCCGGGGCTCGGTGGAGGGCATCGCCGGAGCCGAGTCCGGCAACAACGCGGTGAGCGGGGCCAACCTAGTGCCCTTGTTGGGCCTGGGCGTGCCTGGTGACGTGGAGGCGGCCATCCTGGTGGGAGCCTTCCTGATCCACGATCTGACCCCCGGTCCCTTGATCTTCCAGGAAGCGCCCAACGTGATCTATGGCCTGTACGCGGGCCTGCTCATGGCCAACCTGCTTCTTTACGTTATCGCCCGCGGCTTGTTGCCCAGCTTCACCAAGGCGGCGGGGCTAAGGGTAACCATCATCTTCCCGGTGATGCTGGTACTGTGCGCGGTGGGCTCCTATGCCTTTAACCAGAGCCTGTTCGACGTGGGCGTGACCTTCGGCTTCGGCCTGCTGGGCTACGGCCTGAACAAGCTGAACTTCCCTCGGGCCACCTTCCTCATCGGATTCATCCTGGGGCCCTTGCTTGAAGACAACTTCCGCCGGGCCATGGTTATCAGCGAAGGCCACGCGGACATACTCTTCGAAAGCCCGCTGTCCATCGGCCTGTGGATATTCACCGTGATTTCGGTGGGCACCATTCTCTACAGCAAATGGCGGCAGCGCCAACGGGTGGCGGCCCTGGCCCCGCCCACGCCCCAGGAAAGCGAAGAGATATTGGAAGTCCCCGCCGATGGCGAAAGCAAGGGCGGGTATCTGCGCATATCCAACTTCGCCATGCAACTGGGCGGCGCGCTGGTAATCTTCTGCTTCTTCCTGTTCTGCTACCTGGTGGTCTTCCCGGCCCAAGTGGAAACCCCCGGTGGTTTCGGGGTCTCGGCCCTGCTGTTCCCCAACTCGCTGTTGTTCCTGGGCCTGCTGTTCTCGGGCCTGCTGGCGCTGGACCATATTCGCCGGCGCAAGACCTACGGCTACAGCAAGATGAACTACACCGCAGCGATCAGGGTGTGCAGCTACGTAATAGGTATGGTCCTTTACATCCTGGGCCTGGAGTACCTGGGCTTCATGATCAGCTCCATCCTGGGCATCCTGGGCTTCTGCATCCTCCTGGGCGAGCGCAAGATGGTGGTGGTGGGTCCCCTGGCCGTCCTGGCTCCCCTGGCGATCTACCTGCTGTTCGAGCACGGGCTGGGGGTTCAGCTCCCGGGCATGCCTTGGCTTGATTCCTAAAAGCAAACCTCAGGCCTCTCGGCGCTGCCGGGAGGCCTGAGGTAAAATAGATCAGTATGGCTTGAACAAGAATTGGAGACAGCATGCAAGCGGTACTGGTTAAGTCTCCCGGAGGCTCCGACCAACTCTACCTGGGCCAGGCGCCCGACCCCCAACTCAAAGAGCATCAGGTCCTGGTGAAAATCAAGGCGGCCGGTGTGAACCGGGCCGACACCTTGCAGCGCCGTGGCCAGTATCCCCCTCCTCCCGGCGAAAGCGACATCCTGGGCCTGGAGATGGCCGGCGAAGTGGTGGAGGCCGGTCCGGGCTGCGAGCGCCTCAAGCCCGGCGACAAGGTCTTCGGCATCCTTTCCGGCGGCGGCTACGCCGAGTACGTGGCCCTGGACGAAGGCCTGGCAATGCCCATACCAGAGGGCATCGCCTTTGAGCAGGCGGCGGGCATGGCCGAGGTGTTCCTCACCGCCTATCAGGCCCTCTTCTGGCTGGGCAGGCTGCAACCCGGCGAAAACGTGCTGATCCACGCCGGGGCCAGCGGAGTGGGCACCGCGGCCACCCAGTTGGCCAAGCTGGCCGGGGCCAGGGTGCTGGTGACCGCCAGTTCCCAGGAGAAGTTGAAAGCCTGCCGCGCCCTGGGGGCCGACGTGGGCATCAACTACAAGCAGGAAGATTTCCCCACCAGGGTGATGGAGGCCACGGACAAGCATGGGGCCGACGTGCTCATCGACTTCATCGCGGCCGCTTATTATCAGCGCAACCTGGCCTCCCTGGCCCTGGATGGCCGCATGGTCATGCTGGCCTTTATCGGCGGGCATCTGGCCGAATCGGTGGATTTGCGCCCCATGCTGGGCAAGCGCATAACGGTGATGGGCACCACCCTGCGCAGCCGCACCCTGGATTATCGGGTCAGGCTGAGCCGGGAGTTCACTGCCAAGTATCTGGCCAAGTTCACCAGCGGCGAGATCAAGCCCGTCCTTGACAGCGTGATCCCTTGGAGCGATGTTAGGGCGGCCCATGAACGCATTGAAGCCAACTTGAACGTTGGCAAAATAATACTGCGGATATCCTGAGCCGGAGCGTAAGCGGACACTGGCCACGGGACCAATTTTGCAGCGCTGAGACAAGACACCGCCGGGATGATCCGCAGGCTAAATTATAGGAGAAAGTCCCCATGAAAATTATGATTTGCGGCGCAGTGCGCACTCCCATCGGCAATTACATCGGCGCTCTGCGCGATGTCCCCACATACAAGCTGGGCGCTTTGGTCCTCAATGAAGCCGTCAAGCGGGCCGGAGTGGACCCGGCCAAGGTCGACGACGTCATCATGGGCCAGTCCTATCAGAACGGCGAATCGGTGAACATCGCCCGCATGTCGCTGTTGGCCGCCGGTTGGCCGGACCACGTGACCGGCCTGAGCATCGACCGCCGCTGCCTGTCGGGCCTGGACGCCATTTGTTTGGGAGCCATGAAGATCATGAGCGGCTTCGCCGACATCGTGGTGGCCGGCGGGGTGGACAGCATGAGCCGGGCCGAGTTCTGCATCCCCGGCGAGTTCATGAAGTGGGGCGTGGGCGGAGCCAATGACCCCAAGTGGGGCTTCATGCCCCGGGGCCACGGGGCCATGTCCATGTGGGGCATCCCCTTGTTCGACCGCATCCAGCGGGCCAGGGTGATGTCCCAGCCCGTGGAGCGCTACGGCGAGCTCAACTCCATGATGACCTGGGCCGAGGCCGCCGCCAAGGCCGAAGGCGTGACCAGGGAAGAGGCCGACCGCTGGTCCCTGCGCAGCCATCAAAGGGCCATCGCGGCCATAGACGCGGGCAAGTTCGATGAGGAGATCGTGCCCGTGGAAGTGCCCGGCAAAAAGGGGGAGGTCAAGCTGGTCTCCCAGGACGAGCCGCCGCGGCGCGATTCCTCCCTGGAGCGCCTGGCCAAGCTGCCCACGGTATACCCCGACGGCATCTGCACCGCGGGCAACTCCAGCACCGAAAACGACGGTGCGGCCGCCCTGGTGCTGATGAGCGAAGAGACCGCTCAAAAGCTGGGGGCCAAGCCCCTGGGCCACTTGGTATCCTTCGGCATCGCCGCCTCGGACCCGGCCCTCACCTACCCCGCCGTACCGGCCTCGGTCAACAAGGCCCTGGACAAGGCGGGCATGACCCTGGACCAGATGGAGCTCATCGAGATTCAGGAAGCCTTCGCCGCCCAGGTCTTGGCCGACGCCAAGCTCATGGGTCTGACCTACGAGGACATGGACCCTATCGTCAACGTCAACGGCTCGGGCATCTCCCTTGGCCATCCCATCGGAGCCACCGGGGCCATGCGCATGGTCACTTTGCTGCACGAGATGCAGCGCCGGGGCGCCAACTTCGGCATGGAAACCATCTGCGGCGGCGGCGGTCAGGGCATCGCCGCCATCGTGGGCCGTTAGGCTTACAGAAGGCAACGCCTTGCTGATCCGTTCGTTCTCACCCACCTTTGGCAACGTAGCCACCGAGCCCGCTCGGTGGCTACGGGACCAGGGGTGGCAGGTGGAGCTTTGGCCCCAGGGGCAGCCCGTTGAGCGGGCCGCAACCAAGGAACTGATCGCCGACTGCCACGGCCTGGTCACCGGCATGGCCCCCATCGACCGGGAGATGCTCCTGGCCGCGCCCCATCTCAAGGTGGTCACCATGCACGGCACCGGCACCGATCACATCGATATGGCCTTCGCCAAAAAGCGCGGCGTGGTGGTGTGCAACGTGCCCGGCGGCAACCAAAGGGCCGTGGCCGAACTGGCCATGGGCCTTATATTCTCCCTGGCCCGCGGCATCCCCCAGGCCAGACAACTGGTGCTGGACGGCGGCTGGTCCCCGGTGATCGGCTGCGAGGTGGGCGGCAAGACCCTGGGCATCCTGGGCCTGGGCAAGATCGGCCGGGAGCTGGCGCGCATGGCCCACGCCTTGGGCATGGAAGTGGTGGCCCACACCCGCACCCCGCGCCCGGAGTTCGCCGCCGAGTTGGGCCTTACCCTTCTGCCTCTGGACGAGCTGCTGGCCCGCTCTGACTTCATCAGCCTGCACCTGCCCCTGAAGCCCGAAACCAAAGGCTTGATCGGGGGACGCGAGCTGGCCCTGGTAAAGCCCGGCGCGTATCTGCTCAATCTGGGACGTGGCGGGGTGGTCGACGAGGCGTCCCTTTACGAGGCCCTGTCTCAGGGCCGCCTGGGCGGGGCCGCCCTGGACGTCCTGGCTCAGGAGCCACCCCAGGGCAATCCCCTGCTGGAGCTCAGTCAGGTGATCGTGGTGCCACACATCGGCGGCTACACCGTGGAGAGCCTGAGCCAGGTGGGCTGGACCTGCGCCCGCAACATCGCCGCCGTGCTGAGGGGCGAGCAGCCGCCCCATCCGGTAAACCTCTGAACCTGCGCCCATGGACCGCCCGCCCGAGCGGCCCGCCTTTTCAAGGAAACAACATGAACGCCATAGAAATCGTCGCCGAACTCATGTCCGCCGCCGTATCCACGGCCCCCAAGACCCGAGGCCTGGACTATGTGGAAACCAAAATCGTGCGAGGCGAGGAGCTGGGAAAGCTGGCCCAGGCGGTGGAGGATTTTCCCCGGACTCCCCGCACCGCCTACTTCCAAAACAACGCCCAGGACATCCGCTCCTGCGGGACGCTGCTGCTGGTGGGCCTGAAGTCCTCGCCGCCCAACGGGCTGGATTGCGGGGCCTGCGGCTTCCCGGACTGCAAGTCCATGGCCAAGCACGGCAAGGTGGACGGCAACTTCCAGGGGCCGGTGTGCATGTTCCGTCTCCTGGACATGGGCATCGCCCTGGGCTCTGCGGTCAAGACCGCAAGCATGCACAACATATACAATCGCATCATGTACAGCGCCGGTGTGGCCGCACGGCGCATGGGACTGGTAGACTGGGACGTCGCTATGGGCGTACCCTTGGCCATAGGAGCCAAAAATATTTTCTTTGACCGCAAGTAGCTGGAAAGCGGCGCGGGGCCTGCCCGCTTGAGACCTTTCCGGCAGCGGAGGTGAGCCCCGTGAATTTGGATCGCGAATTTAAAAATTGGCTGGTGTCGCTCAGGCACGATCTGCACCAACACCCCGAGGTGGCCCTCAAGGAGGAGCGCACCACCAGGCAAATCCTGGCCCATCTTAAGCAACTGGGCATAGAGGCCCACGGCCTGTCGGGCATGACCGGCGTGGTGGGGCTCATCAAGGGAGGCCAGGAAGGGCCGACCCTGGCCATCCGGGCGGACATAGACGCCCTGCCGGTCCAGGAGATGAACCAGGTCCCCTACAAATCCACCCACCCCGGATTCATGCACGCCTGCGGCCACGACGTTCACACGGCCGTCTTGCTGGGGCTGGCCCGTCTGGTCATGGACTCCGGCCTGGCCCAGCGTATGCGGGGCAACCTGAAGTTGATCTTCCAGCCCGCCGAGGAAACCGGCGTGGGCGCGCGCATGATGGTGGAGCGGGGGGTTTTGGAAAACCCGGCCGTGGACCGCATCATCGCCGCGCACGTGGCCGGAGACCTGCCCACCGGCCACATGGGGGTCAACTTCGGCCAGAGCCACGCCTCCAACGATCTATTCCGCCTGAACATCAAAGGCAAGGGCACCCATGGAGCCCGCCCCCACCAGGGCAACGACCCGGTGGTGGCCGGAGCCTATCTGGTCAACGCTCTGCAATCGGTGGTGGCGCGGCGGGTGGACCCCCTGGAGGCGGCGGTGATCAGCGTGTGCCGCTTCCACGCGGGCGAGGCCCTGAACGTCATCCCCGAGACCGCCGAGCTGGCCGGCACCATGCGGGCCATGACCACGGCGGTGCAAAAAGAGCTCAACGAGCAGTTGCAGCGCATGGTGCGGGGCATATCCGAGACCTTCAACGTGGAATGCGACCTCAAGGTGGAGGAGGTGTTCCCGCCCTGTATGAACGACCCCCAGGTGGTGGAATTCATGGAGCAGTGCGCGGGCACGGTGGTGGGGCTGGACAAGGTGCACCACTCGCCGCCGGTGACCGGCTCCGAGGACTTCGCCTTTTTCACCCAGCTGGTCCCCGGCGCCATCGTACGCCTGGGCTGCGGCGACGGCCACGGCGAACCGGCCCTGCACTCGCCCCGTTTCGACGTGGACGACGAGGTGCTCTTCACCGGAGTGCGCGTCTTCTACGAGGCGGTCAACCGCTACTTGGGCTGATACCGCCCCATCGCTGAATAAAGTCAGGGCGGCCCCTTAATGGGGTCGCCCTGCTTGCATCTGGGATTGGAGCGCCTGGGTTAAAGACCGTTTATTTACGCTCGTGCTCCTTGAAAGCCTCGTACCCGGAAACGATGTCCAGAAGCTCCTCGGTGATGGCCATCTGCCGCTGCTGATAATAGCGGCGGGTGAGTTCGTCCATGCGCTCGGCGATGCTCTTTTCCGCCCCCTGCATGGCCGCCAGGCGTGAGGCGTTTTCGCTGGCCGCGCTCTCGGCCAAGGCCTGATACAAGCCGATAAACAGGTATTGCCGCAGCAGGGCCGAGAACAGGGCCTGGGGGTCCATGGTGAAGCCGGGCAGGCTGGGCCCTTGCCATGGCTCCTGGCGCAGCTTTTCCAGCCACTGCTGGTCCAGGGGCAACAGCTCCCGTTTGCGGGGCTTGTAGGCCGCGCCGTGCAACTGCTGGTTGTAATAGAGCTGCACCCGATCGATGCCCTGGCGAGCGCCCCAGGTCTGGATGTGAAACAGCAACTCGTGCACCAGGGGGGTGATGCCCGCGATGGAGCCGGGCACTGCGAGATAGCTTTCCGCCTGGCCCCCCGCGTCTTCCCACGGCCCCAGCACCCGCTGACCCACGGCCACCATGGGCAAACCGGCTATGGGCACCGAAGCGGCGGCCAAATCTTCCAGGGCGAAGCTGGTCACCTGCTCGTTTAGTGAGCCTGCCATGCCCTGGTCCGAGCCGAAGATGATGACCCCCAGGTTGCCCGTGGCCCGGCGGCGCGCCGTGGGCTGGTGCCCCCCCGCTCCCAAGACCACGGCCAGACCCAACTCCACGGTGCGGGCGTAGTCAGACAGGGAGCGCACCGCCTTTTCATATTGGCGGATGTTCACCGCGGCCATGGCCTTCATGGTCTTGACCACGGACTGCAAGTCCTCGGTGCTGCCCAGCTTGCGCTTTAGTCCCTCGACGGTTTCCATGCCTAAGCCTTCTCCTCCTCCTGGGGAGCTTCGGGCCCGGGCGCGGCTTGTCCATCCGGTGCTTGCACGATTTCATCTGCCTCATCGAGCTTCAGGGCCTGGCGGGCGGCCTCGGTGATCTGCGCCAGCCCCTGGTCGGATAGCGGCTCGCCGTTTTGGATGCCCTCGGCGATCTCCTCCAGCGGCCCCTGCATGACCCGGCGCACCTCTTCCTCGGCCCCAGCCACCGCGTCCAGCTCCAAGGAGTCGAAAAGGCCCTGGTTCACCGCGACCAAAGCGGCGATCTGCTCGGCCACGGGCAAGGGCTGGTATTGGGGCTGCTTGAGCACCTCGCGCACCCTGCGCCCGCGCTCCAGGTTCTTGCGGGTGTCCTCGTCCAGGCGGCTGCCGAAGCGGGCGAAGGATTCCAGCTCCTCGAACTGGGTGTAGGCAAGCCGGAGGTCGGCGGCCACCCGGTGGTAGGCTGGGAGTTGGGTCTTGCCTCCCACCCGGCTCACGCTCTTGCCCACATCCACTGCCGGGAGGATGCCCTTGCGGAACAGCTCGGGGTTCAGATACACCTGGCCGTCGGTTATGGAGATGAGGTTGGTGGGGATGTAGGCGGAGAGGTTCTGGGCCTCGGTCTCGATGATGGGCAGGGCGGTGAGCGAACCGCCGCCCAGGTCGTCGCGCAGGTGAGTGGAGCGCTCCAGCAGGCGCGAGTGCACGTAGAAGATGTCGCCGGGAAAGGCCTCGCGCCCCGGCGGGCGGCGCAGCAGCAGGGACAGCTCCCGGTAGGCTCTGGCGTGGCGGGTGAGGTCGTCGTAGACCACCAGCACGTCGCGGCCCTGGGCCATGAAGTACTCGCCCATGCTGGTGGCCGCGTAGGGCGCGAAAAATTGCAGGCCCGGCGGGTCCTCCTCGGTGGCTACCATCACCAGGCTGTATTCCATGGCCCCGGCCTCGCGCAGGCTGCCGATCACCCTCGCCACCGCCGAACTGCGCTTGCCCACCGCACAGTAGATGCAGATGACGTCCTTGTCGCGCTGGTTCAGGATGGTGTCGATGGCCAGGGCGGTCTTACCGGTCTGGCGGTCGCCCAGGATAAGCTCCCGCTGGCCCCGGCCGATGGGTATCATGGCGTCCACCACCTTCATGCCGGTCTGCAAAGGCTCGGTGACCGGGGCACGTTGCATGATCTCCGGGGCGGGGCGCTCCACGGGCAGGCGCTCGGCCGCCTCGATGGGCCCCAGGTTGTCCAGGGGCTTGGCCCGGGCATCCACCACCCGGCCC
>Ga0180016_100135_pt1 | contig 26810 bp, 20 predicted proteins | sample KR46_M_MetaG_FD_129673 | JGI IMG/M metagenome (GOLD analysis project Ga0180016, IMG submission 129673) | Groundwater microbial communities from the Olkiluoto Island deep subsurface site, Finland - KR46_M_MetaG | ecosystem: Environmental > Aquatic > Deep subsurface > Groundwater | place: Finland... | reverse complement strand
CTATGGTGAGGCGGGCCGGTGTCTCGACCTCGAAGACAACCATGATGCCGACTGGTTTGGTCAGAAAAGAAGAAATAAAGAGGGGAGCTTGACTTCTTCTCTCGCGATTAGACAACCACTTCTATGAATTCTAGCTGATTACTGTCAGGGCCTCTGGGCCGGGTTTGACGGTTCAGCCAATAGAGACTAACAGGTAGAATCTCCCCCAATGGAGTTTGTCACCCTCCCCGGGGCAGAGGCATAGCGTTTCTTTAGGTAAGCCCTCATCCCCACCCACGAACGTATCCGCTCCCTTCAACCGCCCTTGGGGGACCCCAGCCGCCCTGCCGGTGCCTGCGAAAACCGCAAGGCTGGCGAAGTTATATATATCTGTTGCGCCTAAGCCGTTGCATCATAGAAAATACCGATGGAAAAGGAGGCCCAATATGCTGAAACAAGGCGACACCCTTCCTGATTTCAAGCTTCCGGACCAAAGTGGCCAGGAAAAAACCTTCAAAGACCTGACGGGTAAAAAGGGCCTTGTGCTGTTCGTCTACTCGCGTGACAACACCAGCGGCTGAAGCGCCGAGGCCTCTGAGTTTCAGGAGAAACTCGCGGTTTTTAAACGCAAGGGATGGAACGTGGTCGGCCTGAGCCGTGACAAAGTGGCAAGCCACGCCAAATTCGCGGAAAAATTGGGGCTCAATTTCCCCTTGTTGGCCGATCCGGAGACTGGTCTCATGCAGGCCCTGGGAGCTTGGGGTGAGAAAAAGATGTATGGCAAGGTGACCCAGGGAGCGATTAGAAGCACCTTCTTAGTCGGCGCCTCGGGCAAGGTGCAGGAGGTCTACGCCAAGGTTAAGGCCAAGGGCCACGCCGAAAAGGTGCTGAGCGACCTGAGCGTTTAACCCAGCCCAGGGTGGCCTGGCCGGGCGCGACACAACTTGAAACCCACCCAGCCAAATAATTCTGAATCCAAAACTACAAGGTGAAGACCGCTACTTGGCCGGTTGCTTCAGCCTGGCGGCCATGTCCCCCAGACGCCTGCGGTCCCTGGGCGACAGCCCCGGTTGCCGCAGAGCCTGTTGCAGCATATTGATGGCGGCGGGCGTCTCTCCGCTGCCGCGCAGAATATCGGCCCAGAGCAGATAGGCGTCCGCGTAGGAAGGCCAGCGCTTGGCGACGGACTCCAGCATTCCGGCCGCCCCGCGGGCGTCTCCGCCCTGGCGCATCATGTAGGCCAGGGTGAAGCCGTAGCGCGGGTTGGGTTGCAGCTCATAGGCCTTGAGGCATAGCCGCAGGGCCTCCTTGGGTTGCCCCCGCATCAGCAGCAGGCCCAGGTTGTAGGCGGCCTGGGCCATCTGGGGGTCGGCCTTGAACGCGGCCCTCAGATGACGCTCGGCCTCTTTCGGCTTTCCCTGCTCGGCCAGCAGCAGGCCCAGGTTGAAGTTGGCCGCCGCGCTCTCCGGCGCCAGCTCCAGGGCGCGCCGCAGTTGGCGCTCAGCCTGTTCCCGGCTTCCCGCCCGGGCATAAGCCATGGCCATGTTCACCATGGGCGTAACCGCCTGGGGCTCCAGCTCCAGGGCCACCTGGTAGGAGTGGACGGCCTCCGGGAGCATGCCCCGCTCCAGGTAATAGTTGCCCACGTTGTAGTGGGCGTGCCAGGTGTCGGGCCGGGCCAGCAGGGAGCGCAGCATCTCCTGGGTGGCGGACTGCAAGGCGTCGGCCAAGGGCTTGCCCAGACCCCGCCGGGGATAGCCGGCCAGACCCTGGGCGGCGCGGATGCCCACCAGGCGGCGTTGGTCTTGCAGGGCGGCGAAGAGCGCCTGGGCTGACTGGGGCGAGGGGTGGTCGGCCAGGGAGGCCAGGGCCGCGGCCCTCACCAGGGGCGAAGGGTCGTCGGCGGCCTTGAGTATGGCCGTCCATTTGATCTCATGGGGGCAGGCCCCGAGCAGGCGGATCAGGGACGCGGCGAATACCTGGTCCCGCTTGGGGTCGGAAAGATAGGTCAGCATGTCGGGCAGGCGGGACCAGTCCCGCTGGCGGGCCGCCTGGATCAGCCCGGCCCGGTGCAGCACCGGGGCCTGGTAGTCGCGCTTGTGCCAGGCGCGCACCTGTGTGTCGGCCCAGGCCGCGTCCTTGTCCTGGTGGCATTGGTTGCAGGCGTTGGGCGACTTGAACTTAATGGTGGCCGCCGGGGTGGGCGGCAGCATGGAGTGATCGCTGCGGTGCATGCCCGCGAAGCTGGTCATGGGCATGTGGCAGGCGATGCACTGGTTGCCCTGGGTGCCTGCCTTGTGGCGGGTGTGGGCGGGCGCGGTCTTCACCCGCTCAGCGTGGCAGGGCAGGCAGGCGGTGTTGGGGTCCTTCTTCTGGCGGAAGCGGCCGCTGGAAGTGTGGCAATGGGTGCAGTCCAGCTTGCCCGCCTTTACGCAGGGGCTCATCAGGGCGGAGGTGAGGGTGTAGTTTTCGCCAAGGTCCCGGCCGTCGGGATAATAATCGCGGTGCTCCAGCAGGGCCAGGTCGTAGTGGTCCCAGAAATTATCGCCGGGCATGAAGCTCTGGGTCAGGGGTATGGCCTTGGCGTGGCAGGTGGAGCAGGTGGTGTTGTTCTGCTCATGGCTGAAGCTGCGCCCGCCCCTGGTGATCTTTAAGTCCTTGGGCACCGTGCCCTTGGGGGCCGCCCGGCACACCAGCGCGTGGGCCTCGCCCGGCCCGTGGCAGGTCTCGCAGTTTATGCCCGGCTCCTTCCAGGTGGTGCGGTATTCGCGGGTTTTGGGGTCGTAGTTCAGGGAGTACTGGCTGACGTGGCAGCCGTGGCAGGAGGTGTTGAAGGTGTAGGTGGAATCGCGCCAATCCACCGGCTGGTCGCCCGCGTGGCGGATGCCGCTCTTGGCCGTGTCGAACCAGGCCTTCTTGTTGATGTCGTAGGCCAGGGGCAGGGTCTGCAAGCGGCCCTTGTCCATGGGCGTCAGAAAATAGAAGATGTTCTTGCCGCCCAGGGCGTGCTTGATGGGATAGCGCGTTTCGCCCTTGGCGGCCTTTTCCAGCACCCAGCCCTGGCCCGGGCCGGTCTGGGCGATGTAGCTGACGCCCTTGATGGTCAGCGGGGCCGTTTGGGCGCTCAGGTTGGCCGCGGCGAAGGCGTCGCTGTAGTCCTGCATGGCCTTGCCGTGATGAGAGGGGGCCCATAGCTGGTAGAACCTCTCGTGACACTCCCGGCAGCTTTGGCTCCCGGTGTAGGCCCCTTGGGAACTGATGGCGGCTTGCTTGGCCGGGGCGGAGCCCCAACTCAGCGCCACCAAGCAAAGCAGCAACGCTCCCAGCCCGACTGTCCTGATAATGCGCCGGTTCAAAGTGGGCCTCCCCTTGCGGTCATCTCGAATTTTTGGCCCCCCCGCTATCATTTTTAATCGGAGGGGAACACCCGGGCGAAGTCGTTGCTCATGCTCACCACGGTCCACCCGTCCCGGCGGGCCTGATCCAGGGCCTTCTCCAGGCGCCCCACGTGTGACTTGCGGTCGTAGGCGAACTCCCGCGCGGCGTCGTCGTGGTGCACCAGCATCATCAGGCGCGGCCCCGCCCCGGACGCGGTCCACTGCAGCATGGCCAAGTCGCCGTCGGAGTTGCCCACCGCCATTATTGGCCTCTGGCCGATGTGCAACTCGATATTGATCGGCTTGCCGTCACCGTCGTCGATGCTGCCTATCTGGGGAAGCTTGACCACCTCGGGCTTGCCGCCGGTGAGCTCAAACTTGGCCTTCAGGCTGGAGCCGATCACCTGCTCGGGCGGTATGCCGTAAACATCCTGGGAAAAGGCGCGGATGAAATCCACCCCGCCGCCGGAGACGATGAAGGTCTTGAAGCCGTGGGCCCTGAGATAGACCAAGAGCTCCAGCATGGGTTGATAGACCATCTGTATGAAGAGCATCTTGCGCTGAGGATTGCGCGCCGTCTTCAGCCAGTCCTTGGCCAACTTCTGCATCTGCTGGGCGGTCAGGCCGGAGTGGGTAAGGCCGACGATCTCCAGCAGGCCCTTGTGGCCCATCTTGGCCAGTTTGGCCATGTCCCCGGCAAGGGCCGCCTGCACCGCCTGGCTTTTCTTCCACTCAGGATGGCTGGGGGCCATCTGCTTGAGCCGGTCCAGGGCGAAGAAAAACTGGAAGTACATGGGCTGCTCGGCCCACAGAGTGCCGTCGTTGTCAAAGGTGGCGATACGCTGGGCGGGCGGCACGAAGTCCGGGCCGCCCTTTCGGTTCACCTTGTCCACGAAGTCCACGATGGCCTGCTTGCTGGTTCCGTCCCGCCAGGAGGGCAGAGGATCGCCCGCAGCGAAGGAAAGGGTTGCAAAGGCCAGCATCGCCACCAGCGCCGCCGCTCCAAAGGCCACCCCTCTCTTCATGGAACACCTCCGTTAGTTTTGCGATCCGCGAGAAGGCCCAAGCCTTCTCCGATCATCCAACAAACCTTAGGCTCCGCCGAGGTGCATACCGCAAAGATGTTGCCTCCTATCATGCCATCGGTGATTCCCAGATAGCTAGAGCCGGATTGCACGCGCGCTGGGGGGGATGAACCGTGTCGCGCCAAACACACCGGGGCGGGCATCATTTGATGGTGCGTGGAGACGAATCAGCGGACCCTGTCCGTAGTCGCTAATTCTGGCTTGTCCGGTTGTTCCGCTCCGCCTGGTTGCCGGTGAATATGGTCGGCTTGCTCCCATTTTTCTCCAGGGACTCGCGGAGGCGCTTGTACTTCCAGTGGGTGTTTTGTGTGCCTCACTGGTGTCGGCTACTGGCGTTTGGTGAGACCTGCCCCCGCCGCGCCCAGGGTGACGCCTGACGGGGGCCGGGGAGAGGGCAACGGCCCGGCTTAGGATGTGCATTCCAAAGCGTTTCAGTAACAGTAATGACTGACAACCGGCTTGCCCTAAATTAAGATAAAATGTTAGACGATGCGGAGCACCATTTCGCTTACCTGAAAGGGCCAAACATTATGGATGAGCAAAAGTCTCTGGAGATCGGGCAGGTAATTTCAGTCGTCGGCTCCAAGGTGGCCGGTATTCTGGCCAACCTCAGCGATGCCCAAGAGGCGGAATATGTTTCCAAGGCCACCCAGGTAGGGTCCATCGTCACCATCGCCACGCCGTGCTCCCTGGCCTTCGGCATGATCGCCAGCCTCACCACCCAGGACCCTTCCTATCCCTTGTCGGCGGACAAGAACCGGATCATCGAGATCGACCTGATCGGCGAGGCCCTCAAAAAGGGCGAGGACGGGCAAATGATCTTCCAGCGGGGCGTGTCGGTCTATCCGGGGCTGGGCGCTTCGATCCTGTCCATCACCTCCCAGGCCCTGGCCCGCATATACGCCCAGCCGTCCACGCCCTGCATAAAGGTGGGGGTGCTTCGCCAAGACCTGTCCCAGCCGGCCTACCTCAAGGTGGACGAGCTGGTCGGCCAGCACTTCGCCATTCTGGGCAACAGCGGCACCGGCAAGTCCTGCGCCATCGCCGTGCTCCTGCGGGCCATCTTCAAGGATTACGCCAACGGGCACGTGGTCCTTTTGGACCCCCACGACGAATACACCCAGGCCTTTGGCGACAAGGCGGAGGTCATCTCGCCCGAGACCCTGCATCTGCCCTACTGGCTGCTCAACTTCGAGGAGGCCACCGAGGCCCTGTGCAGCAAGGAGCCCGCCGACCGGGAGGTGGAAGCGCCCATCCTGAAGGCGGCGATACTGGCGGCCAAGCAGGCCTACATGGCCGGGGTCGGCGCGCGCTCGCCCATTACGGTGGACACTCCCGTCCCCTATCGCCTGTTCAAGGTGATCGAGCACATCAAGGCCGAGATGGGGCGGCTCAACCGGCCGGAAAAGGCCCAGCCGTACCTGCGCATAATCGCCAGGATAGAAAGCCTGGACCGGGACAGCCGCTTCAGCTTCATGTTCTCCGGCCTTCAGGTCCAGGACTGCATGAGCGACGTGCTCTCGCAGATACTGCGCATGCCGGTGGACGGCAAGCCCATCAGCATCTTCCGCCTGGCGGGCGTGCCCTCGGAGATCGTGGACGTGGTGGTCTCCCTGCTGTGCAGGCTGATTTTCGATTTCGCCCTGTGGGGAGGCAAGGACCGCTCGGTGCCCATTTTGCTGATCTGCGAGGAAGCCCACCGCTACGCGCCCAGCGACAAGGACCTGGGCTTCGCCCCCACCCGGCGCTCCATCGCGCGCATCGCCAAGGAAGGCCGCAAGTACGGCGTGTCCCTGGGCCTGGTCACCCAGCGCCCCTCGGAAATATCCGAGGTCATCCTGTCCCAGTGCAACACACTGTTCATCATGCGCCTGAGCAACGAGCGGGATCAGCGGTTCGTGACCCACGTGTTGCCCGAGAACGCCGCGGGCCTGCTCCGGGCGCTGCCGGCGCTGCGCACCCAGGAGGCCATCGCGGTGGGGGAGGGCGTCAGCCTCCCGGTGATGATCTATTTCGAAGACATCGAGCCCGAGAACCGACCCCGCAGCGACACCAAGCGCGTCTCTTCGGGCTGGCAAAGCGATGACCCCGGCCGGGAGTTGGTGGACACCATCGTGGAGCGGTGGCGCCTGCAGGACTGATTGGTATTGCCCCAATCAAGCGGAGTTTGTGGCGGTCCTTGGCCTCCCTTGGGTCATTCCGGGTGATCGGCCCGGAATGTGGGCCGTAGTTGGGACAATATTTGCGCCTGGTGCGCCAAAATGACCTAAAAGCCGTAATATCCCCATATAACAGTTTAAAGCATTGCCTACCCCTGCCTAGGGGACAATAAAGCCCCACATTCCATAGGTAATTCATACTATATTAGTATAGATTTAACCTCGCGCTATCCCGTGTCTTTTCGGCATGTGTGAATAAGGGCCCAATTATTGCTTTGTAAGTCGGTGGGAGAATTCCGTGGAGTGGACCGTTTTTGACCAAAACTGATTTTCATTTGTGGAGTCATCTGGAGGACCGACGGTGTCAAAACAGCCTCAGAAGGTCATGGTGATCGGCCTGGACTGCGCTTTGCCGCACATGGTGCGGAAATACGTTGACGAAGGATACCTGCCCACGTTCAAGAAGCTTATCGAAAAGGGCACCCTGGCAACCAATTGCCTGGCTCCCTACCCCACGGTGACCCCGCCGAACTGGGCCGCCATCGGCACCGGCGCCTTCACCGGCACCCACGGCATCACCGACTTTCACAACCCCACCCCGGGCATGAACCCCGGCAACGAGAACATCACCCAGAACTGGGACCGGGAGCGGGTTCAGGCGGAGTTCATCTGGGAAACCGCCGACAAGGCCGGCAAGAAGTGCATAGTGCTCACCTACCCCGGCTCGGCCCCCACCCAGATGACCAACGGCATCATCGTGGGCGGCGACGGCTTCCACGTGGGTGAAAGCCGCCAGGGCCTGCCCGGCTTGGATTCCAAGTTCTTCCTGTGCGAGGACTTCCTCATCTCCACCGACTTCTACCCCAACGGCTTCCGCGGCGAGTTCTCCGATGCCGAGGACTGGGAAGGCATCCAGGAGATGGGCGACGACCCGCAGGAAATGGAAGTGAAGCTTCCCTTCCCCAAGGCCATCAAGCGCCCCGCCCCGGCCAGCTGGTACGTTCTGGCCCACGGCAGCGGCGACGACTATAACCGCGTCACCCTGGCCACCGGCAAGAGCGCCGATCAGGTGCTTTGCTCCCTGACCCCCGGCCAGTGGAGCGAGCAGATCGTCACCACCATCAAGATGGAGGACGGCAGCGAGCAGGAGGTCTTCACCTGCTGCAAGCTCATCGAGCTCTCCGAGGACCTGGGCAGCTTCAAGCTGCTGGTCGGGGCGCTCATCCCCACCACCGGCTGGGTGCAGCCCGCGGAGGCCGGCGAAGGCATCAAGATCACCAAGGGCGCCATCCACTCCAACGGCGGCATGATCATGGGCATGCTGGGCAGCATCGACCTGGACACCTACGTGGAGATGAACCACAACCTCTCCACCTGGAACGCCGAGTGCGCCGTGGCCCTCATGGAGAGCACCGACTGGGACCTGTTCTACATGCATTCCCATCCCATCGACTGGATGTACCACCTGGTGATCCTGGACATGGTCAGCGAGGACCAGGCCACGCGCGACAAGGCCTGGGAGGTCCACCGCCGCATCTACGAGATCGAGGACCGCATGCTGGAGCGGCTGCTCAGCCAGGCCGACAAGGACACCCTGGTGGTGGTGGTCTCCGACCACGGCGCCACCCCCGACGGACCGGTGTTCGACCCCTACACCGCCCTGGAGCCCGCCGGCCTGGCCTTCAAGACTGACGAAAAGGCCATGGACAACGAGGTAAACCCCATCGCCCTGAGCATGAACAAGCCCGGCTACGCCCGCTCCAAGGCCATTCCCCAGCGCGAGGTCTACGTGTGTGTGAACCTCAAGGGCCGCGACCCCGAGGGCATTGTGGAGCCCGAGGACTATGAGAAGGTGCAGCGCGAGATCTGCGACACCTTGCTGACCTATGTGGACCCGGCCACCGGCAAGCGCCCCGTGGCCCTGGCCCTGGCCAAGAAGGACGCCCGCATCCTGGGCCTCTACGGCGACCGGGTGGGCGATGTGGTCTACGCCCTGTATCCCGAGTTCGGCGGCCAGCACGGCCACATGCTGCCCACCGCCGAGTACGGCCCGGGCAAGCTCTATCCCCTGCTGATCCTCAACGGCCCCAACATCAAGAAAAACAACCTGATGGAGCGCAGTTGCTGGTTGTGGGACGTGGTGCCGACCATATGTTTTCTCACGGGGATTCCGGTGCCTCCCACCTGCGAGGGCTCGGTGCTCTACCAGGCCATGAAGGACCCCAATTTCAAGGATAAGGAGTTGAGCAAGCTCACCGAGGGAATCAAACGCATGGAGGCCGCCATGTCCCGGGACAGCCGGGAGCCTTGGGACCACCACGACTGCGCCTAACCAGAATGCTGATAAAGTTGGGGCGGTCGCCGGCCGCTCCACAACTTAAAAAATCTCCTGAGAGGTTACTATGCCGCACCTGAAGAAAATCGCCGTGACCGGCTTGGCGCTCTTGATGCTGATAAGCATGTCCGTGGTCGCTCTGGCCGCGTCCAAGATGGACCTGTCCATGACCACCGTGTACATGAACGCCCACCCCACCGTGGTCAACGCCTGGACCCCCTGGTTCAAGGAAATGGCCAAGCTCACCAACGGCAAGATCAACATCGCCTATTACAACCCCAACACCCTGACCCCCCTCAAGGATCACTACGACTCCACCATTTCGGGGATGATCGGCATCGGGGGCAACGACACCTCGCGCAACGCGGGCAAGTTCCCCCTCAGCACGGTGATGGAGCTGCCCGGCATGGCCCCCAGCGCCGAATGCGGCTCCCTGGTGTATTGGGAGCTGTACAAGAAGTACCCTGAGCTGCAAAAGGAGTTCAAGGAGGTCAAGGTCCTGTGGTTGTGGGCCAGCGCCACCTACCAGTTGCACACCACCAAGAAGCCCATCAAGACCAGCGCCGACCTCAAGGGCCTCAAGATCATCTGCTGGAACCGCAGCTCGGTGGAAATCATGAAGGCCCTGGGCGCCAACCCGGTCATGATTCCCCCCACCGACTCCTACCTGGCCCTGGAGCGCGGCATGGCCGACGGCGTGCTGTGCCCCCTGGCCCCCATCGTCTCCTTCAAGATCGCCGAGGCGGCCAAGTTCACCACGGTCTGCGACATCTTTCTGAACGGTTTCTGGGCGGCCATGAGCCACGACCTCTGGAACAGCCTGCCCCCCGCCGACCAGAAGGCGTTCACCGAGACCACCGGGGCGGTCATGGCCAAGAAAAGCGGCGTCACCCTGGACGAGGGTGCGGTCCGCGACTCGCAGAAGCTGATGAAGACCGGCCACAAGTTCATCGTGCTCTCCAAGCAGGAGCGCGACGGCTGGCTGGAGGCCACCAAGCCCCTGCGCGAAAAGTGGGTGAAGGACATGGAAGGCAAGGGCTACAAGAACGCCCGCGCCATCATGGAAGACGCCTTCCGCCTGAGCGCCCAGTACGCCAAGACCACCGGCCGAGGCTTCAAGTAGAGACAAAACTCGGGGCCGGCTTCGGCCGGCCCCGTTTTCATCAAACCGGTTGATTGGACTCAAAACATGGCCGAACTATCCACAATGATGTCCCAGGCCTCCTGCGATTTGCACGATGCGCCCCAAGACGGGGCCAAGAAGAACCCCCTGGAATTATGCGCCGATGGTTTGGACCTGATCCTGGAGCCCTTGGGCAAGTGGATGTTCGCCATAGCCACCCTGGCGGTGGGAGCCATGTCCCTGCCCATCGTCATCGACGTGCTGGCCCGCATTTTAATGGGCAAGTCGCTCTCCGGCGTGGTGGAGCTGGAAGAGTACCTCATGGTGGTGATCGTGTTCCTGGCCCTGGGCTACACCCAGAAGAGCGGGGGGCACATTTTCATCGACCTGGTCACCTGCAAGCTGCCCCGCAAGGCCGCCCGCTGCCTCCAGACCTTTTCCCTGGCTTCCTGTTCGGTGTTCTTCGGGGTCATGTGCTGGCGCACCGTTTTGACGGCCATGCACAAGACCACCGAATACAGCACCATGCTGGGCATACCGGTGTGGACCGCCTTGGCCCTGGCGGCAATCGGGGTGGCGGTGATGTGCCTGGTGCTGTTGCAGCAACTGCTGCGCAGCCTGTCCGAGAACCTGCAGGACCGCGCCTGGCTGGGCATCATCCTGGCCCTGGCCGCGGCCGCCGCCCTTTTGACCATGCCCACCTGGCTCAAGGCCATCCCCTGGGAGATATCGCGTTTCGAGTACGGTCTCTACGGCATGGCCTTTTTGATGGTGCTGCTGCTCTCGGGGATGCCCATCGGCTTCGCCATGTCCATCGTGGGCTACATCGGCTTGGGGGTGCTGGGCTTCAACCTGACCCCCGCCCTCAACTCCCTGGGCATCTCCCCCTACCACACCACCGCCAGCTTCATCCTGGCGGTGGCCCCGCTGTTCATCTTCATGGGGCTCCTGGCATCCGAGGCGGGCATCAGCAAGGAGCTTTTCGACACCGCCTACAAGTGGCTGGGCAGGCTTCCCGGAGGGCTGGCCATGGCGGCGGTGGCCGGTTGCTCGGGCTTCGCCGCGGTTTGCGGCGACAGCATGGCCACCGCGGTCACCATGGGCTCGGTGGCCCTGCCGGAGATGCAGGCCAAAAAGTACAAGTCCGGCCTGGCTTGCGGGGCCCTGGCCGCCGGGGGAACCCTGGGCATCCTCATTCCCCCCAGCGTGGGGTTCATCTTCTACGCCCTGGTCACCGAGGAATCGGTGGGCAAGTTGTTCATCGCGGGCATCGTGCCGGGGGTGCTGTTGGCCCTCATGTTCATCGCGGCCATTTGGATAATCGCCACCCGCCATCCGGAAACCGCGCCCCGGGGCGAGGCGGTGAGCTTCGGCGAAAAGCTGGCCTCGCTCAAGGGTGTCATCGGCATGCTGATCCTGTTCGTGATGATCCTGGGCGGCATCCTGGGCGGCTTCTTCAGCCCCACCGAGGGCGGGGCCATCGGAGTGGTGGGAGCCTTCCTCATCACCGTGGTCCGGCGCAAGCTGACCTGGAAGGGCCTGTTGCGGGCCTGCGAGCAAACGGTTTTCATCACCTGCAAGCTGTTGATGATCCTCATCGGGGTTAGCATTCTGGGCTACTTCATGGCCTCCAGCCGCCTGCCCTTCGAGTTGGCCAACGTGATCACCGGCAGCGGCCTGAACCGCTATCTAATCCTGGGCGGGGTGCTGTTGCTCTACATCATCCTGGGCTGCCTGATGAACGTCATCCCCATGATCCTGCTGACCCTGCCGGCCATCTTCCCCACCATTCTCGCCCTGGGCTTCGACCCCATCTGGTTCGGCGTGGTCACCGTGGTGATCATGGAGGTGGGCCAGATCACCCCGCCGGTGGGGGTGAACGTCTTCGCCCTGTCCAGCGTGGCCGAGGGGGTGAGCATGGGAACCATCTTCAGCGGCATCCTGCCCTTCTTCCTGTGCATGGTGCTGCTGATCGGCCTGCTCATCATCTTTCCGCCCCTGGCCACAGGCCTGGTGAGTGTCTTTTTCTAGCACCGCAGCAAGGATGAGGCCCCCCGGCCTCATCCTTGCGCCCAGCGGCCGCCGGGGCTCGGGGGGGCCTTTGGCCCAATGTAAAAAACATATGCTTGTGGTAAGGTAAGTGTCATCTTTTAGTGACCTTTTAGGTGGCAAGATGGTGCGGGCCGATTCAGGGCATACACCGCCGAAGCCCAACCCCGGGACGCCCAGCCAAGCCGGCGAGACGGTTTTGGCCGGGCAGTTGGTTGTGGATGCGGACGGCGTGGTTTCATCCTGGGACCAGGGCATGGAGCGCCTTACCGGCCTGGCGGCCGACGAGGCGGTGGGCCGCATTTTGCCCCTGCCCCTGCTGGGCCGCACCCATCCCCCCTTGGCCGATTTCCTGCGCAGAAAAGACGAGGCCGGGGCGCGCAAGGCCTTTGGGCTGCGCTCCTTTTTGCGCTTTTTGGCCGACGACCAATGGGTGGCGCGGGGGCAGATGGCCACCGCCGACGGAAAGACCCTGTCCGTTACCGAACTGGCCTGGCGCCAGGGGGAAGGTGGGGCGGTGCTGGAGACGGTGTTCGCGGTCCCCAGCGACCTGGCGGTGGAGGAGGCCTCGGGCAGCGCCCTCAACAGCCTTAAGATCCTGGCCGAGCACGTCCCCGCCGGGGTGGCCCTGATCCAGGACGGGCTGCTCAGGATGGTCAACCAGACCTTTTGCACCATGTTCGGCTACACCCATCCCTCTGAGCTGGCGGACAAGCCCGCCAGCCTGCTGCTGGTGGAGGGGGACCGCATGCGCCATAGGCAGATGCTGGAAACCCTGGACAAGAACCAAAAGGACTCCCTCAGCTTCCGCTGGACCGGCATCGACAAGAACGGGCGCAAGTTTTGGTTCGAGGGCAGGCCCGCCCCCATTGATTGGGAAGGACGCCCGGCCACCCTGTCGGTGGTGATGGACATCACCGAGTTCAAGCAGCGCGAAGAGCTGATAGAGAAGAAATCCCAGGAGCTCAGGCTGGAAAACCTGCGGCTCAAGACCTCCATCGACTACCGGGTGCGCCTGGGCAACATCATCGGCCGGAGCCGCAAGATGCAGGAGGTGTTCGAGTCCATCCTGCGGGCCGCCGCCTCGGATTTCGGGATCGTGATCTACGGCGAAACCGGCACGGGCAAGGAACTGGTGGCCAAGGCGGTGCATGAGCTGAGCCCGCGCAACGAAGCCCCCTTCGTGGCGGTGAACTGCGGGGCCATACCGGAGGAGCTTTTCGAGGCCGAGTTTTTCGGGCATCGCAAGGGCTCCTTCACCGGGGCCCATGCCGACAAGTCGGGGTACCTGGACCAGGCCAAGGGCGGCACCCTGTTCCTGGACGAAGTCTCCGAGATCAGCTACAGCAGCCAGGTGAAGCTTCTCCGGGCCCTGGAGTCTGGTGAATACACCGCCATCGGCAGCCCCAAGTCCCAGCAGTCGGACTTCAGGGTGGTCTCGGCCACCAACCGGGACCTGGAAGGCATGGCCAGAAGCGGCAGCTTCCGCCAAGACCTCTTTTACCGGATTCACGTCATACCCATCTTCTTGCCCCCCTTGCGGGAGCGCAAGGAAGACATCCCCTTTCTGGTGGAGTTCTTCCTGCAGGACAAGCTGGGCAGCGAAAAGAAAATGGCCAGCTACGAGATGGCCAAGCTGCTCAGCTACGAATGGCCGGGCAACGTGCGCGAGCTGCGCAACACCCTGGAGCGCTACATAGCCTTCGGCAACCTGGATTTCATGCCCACGGGCGGCGACCACTCCCTGGTTCCTGCTGATTGCCTCCAGGCCACGGAGGAAAGCGACCTGCGCACGGTTTTGTTGCGGGCCGAGAAGCAGCTCATAATCCGCTCCCTGGCCAAGTACAACTGGAACCGCTCCCACACCGCGGCCGCCCTGGGCCTGCCCCGCAAGACGCTTTTCCGCAAAATGAAAAAATTGGGCATCGCCGAGGGCTCGTCAAAGGATTAAAAAGGTCTCAAAGGCCAACGCCACCGCGCGTAAATGTCTCGCCGTGCGGATTAGTCCCGCAAAAAATCCTTATAAATCAATGCGATAGTCAGGGGTGGGCCTTGGTGCGCGGTTATGACTCGTCAGGCCATGAGCGACCCTAAAAAAGCTTAGTAATTCTGGCGGGTTGCTGTCCCCATCCGTTGGCACGCCTGGTGCATTCAGGAGGGACAGGCATCGGCCGTTTAGGTGCGGCGCGCCCACGAAAGGACACCCGGAAACTCCACCCGGCAGACTTCCAGGGGCGCGACAAAACGGCCGACTCCGCGGTTCTCCCGCTGCGGTGAAACAAGGCATCTGTCTATAACTATTAGCTACGAAGAGAGACGCACTCATGGGCGTTACGGTTAAATTGACCCGAAGCGAGGACGGTAGGTTCACCATAGATATGGGTTCCGCGGCCCTGCCCACCATCACCTGGAACCCCCTGGACCTGGACCCGGAAGTACGCAAGGAAGAACACATCGGGGCCCGCTTTTTGTTGGCCGCGGCCTTGTCCTGTTACGTGGGGACCCTGGCCAGCGACATGCAGAAGGGCGGGGCCAAGCACCTCGGGGAAATAAGCGCCTCGGGCGAGATCGAGAAGGAGCGCGGCAGCAACCTGCGCACCCGCTTCACTCACATGGAAATCCAGGTGGAAACGCCGGTGTCGCCGGAGGACCAGGAGGTCTTCCAGTCGGTGCGCGGCAGCCTGCTCAACGGGTCCCTGGCCACCTACTCCCTGGAGGAGGAAATGGACGTGGACTACAACATCCAGGCCCTATAGCCGGGGAGGCTCACCATGCTTTTCTTGCTTACCACCGCCGACGCCTCGGTGCTGGACACCGTGGACCGGCTGGCCGCCGACGAGGACAAGGAACTTCTGCTGATCAGCGACGCGGTCTATTTGTCCAGAGAGGCTATGGCCGAGGCGCTGTCCAGCCATTCCATAGATGAGGTCTATGCCGAAGAGGCCGCCCTGGCCAAGCGGGGCATCAAGCCCGCTGCCGCCTGGGAGGCGGTGAGCATGGAGCGCATCGTGGAGATCGTCCTGGACGGCAAAAAGCTGGTTCAACTTTAGGAGCGGACATGGCCACCATCACCATCACCCTGATTTCCGGAGCCGCCGAAAACGAGCTGGCCGAGTTCGCTCTTAACTTCGGGGCCACGGCCCTAGAGGGCGGGCACAAGTTCAACCTTTTCCTTTTCGGCAACGCCTGCAACCTGGCCAACCAGGAAGTGCCCTGGACCGGCGAGCGGGGCATGAACCAGGAACTGACCGACTTCATGGACACCCAGCGGCTGGCCGACAAGGTAAAGGACCTGGCCGCCCAAGGGGCGGTGATCCACACCTGCCACACCACCGAATATGGGCGCGGCACCGAAGGGTGCCAGTACATAGAAGGAGTGTCGCGCGGCAACGTGGGTTCCTCCTTGACCAAATTCTTACTAACCTCCGACGCCGCCTTCACCCTGGGCGGGTAGGGACAGGAGACGCCGATGGTCAACAACGTATGCGTAATAATCCGGCATTCCGTGGCCGACGAGCGCTTCACCCTAGGGCTGCGCAACGCCCTGGCCACCCAGATGGGGGGCTACGAGACCGGACTGGTTTTCCTGGGCAACGCCCTGCTCAGCCTGACCGGGGCCATCCCCGCCTATCTGGCCAAGACCCTGAACTCCTACCTGGAAAACGAGGGCAAGCTCTACTACCTGGCCCAGGACCTAAGGGACCTCAAATTGGAGGCCGGGGACCTGGCCTTTGCCGAGGCCAAAGGGGTGGACAGCGAAGATCTGGCCGAAGTGCTGGAAGACTCGGACGCCATAAGCACCTTTTAAATCCCCGGTGCCCGCTCCCCGAAAAGGCCGCAAGGTCCCAGTGGGGCTGTACGCCGGCGTGCAAATAAAATGGGTTGGCCATCAACGGCCAACCCATTTTATTTGGCGGGCTGAAAACCATGCAATTTGCCGCTTCGTGATGAGCTCCGAGGCCTGCTTGGGAGCTTCTCAATATTCTCTCCAGATATAGAGCGCGGTCAGGTTTGAAGGCAATAGTTATTAATAGCAGATAGTTGCGCGGCTCGTTCTTTTTGCCTCCACTTTGTCACTTGACATACATTCATGTATGTATATCTTTACCTCAGGATTGGGACCCGGAACGAAAGGAGCCGTCGGTGGCTCGAAGAACAAACGAACAAGCCCAGCAAACCAGGGAAAACATCCTGAAGGGCGCCTTGGACGTTTTCAGCGACAAGGGCTTTTCCCGCTCCACCTTGAGCGACATAGCCAAGCGCATCGGTATGACCCGGGGCGCGGTCTACTGGCACTTCAAGGACAAGCGCGAACTACTGGTGGAGCTGATGGAAAATATGCATGCCTGGGAAGCCGAACTGCTGGCCGAAAAGGTGCTCTCCTTGGACTCCCTGGAGGACCTGCAAGAGCGCTTCCAGGTCCGGGCCGAGTTGCTGGACACTGACATGCGCTTCAGGAAGTTCGTACGTTTCATGTCCATGCAGGTCGAGTGGGCCACTGAAAAGCAGATCTTCAACCTTCTGCGCGATGGGCACATGCGCAACGCGCCGTTCAAGGACTTCGACCTGGTGCTGCACAAGGAGCGACAACGTGGCAGGATTCGCCCGGACGTGGACGTGGACGAGGTCTGCGACATCATGGTGGGCATGTTCACCGGCATGGTGCGTCTTTATTTGAGTGGAATGGCCAACGCCCCCCTCAAGGTCAGCGTACGGACAGGGATGCAGGCTATTTTCGACAGCATCCGCGCCTGAACCATTTTTGTGAAGGGGCGGTTTGTATCCCCCCGGAAAAATCAAGGAGACTTTTACGATGCGTGTTTTAAAACCCATCGTCATCGGTGTTGTGTTGCTGGCCCTGGTGGCCGTGGGTTGGATCGTCCGGGGCCTGGTGCCCTATGAGCAGGCCGCCGGCAGCAAGAGCGGGCCGGCCATGGCCGGGCGGGGGGCGGCCCCGCAGGTGGTGACCGCCACGGTGGGCGAGGCTTCCCTCAAGCCGCCCAGCAAGTACGTGGGCCACGTTGAGGCCATTCAGGATGCCGAGCTGTACGCTCAGGTGTCGGGCACCATCAAGAAAGTGCACTTCAAGGAAGGCGCCATGGTCAACCAGGGCGACCTCCTGTACACCATCGACCCCGACCGCTATAGCGCCAAGGTGGAGCTTTACGAGGCGACCCTGTCCCAGGCCAAGGCCAGCCTAAACGCGGCCAAGGCCAACCTGGAGTCGGTTGAGGCCCAGCTCACCTACGCCGAGCAGTATCTCAAGCGCCTGAGCAACGCCGGGGCGCGCAGCGTGGTGCAGGCCGACGTGGACAAGGCCAAGAGCGCGGTGCGCCAATACAAGGCGGCCCAGCAGGAGGCCAAGGCCAAGATCGAGCAACTCAAGGCCCAGGTGAAGCAGTCCGAGGCCGACCTCAAGGTGGCGCGCATAGACCTGGACTACACCCAGGTGCGCTCGCCCATCACCGGGCGCATCGGCAAGGCCGAGGTCACCGCGGGCGACTACGTTAGCCCCGGCGCGGTGATGATGGCCAGGGTGGTGCAGGTGGACCCGGTCCGGGTGCGCTTCGCCATCAGCGACCGCGACTACCTGGACCTGCTCAAGATAAGCAAGCGCGAGGGCATCGAGGCCATCAAGGCCCGCCTGGTGCTGCCCAACGGCGACGCCTTCAAGGGCGAGGGCGCCTTGGACTTCGTGGGCAACCGCATGAACCTCAACACCGGCACCATCGTCATCCGCTTGCGCTACGACAACTCCGGCGGGGAGCTGGTGCCCAACAGCTACGTCAAGGTGTTCATGGAGACCCCCGAAACCGAGCGCAGCGTGGTGCTGCCCCAGGAAGCGGTCATGACCGATCAGAAGGGCGAGTATGTCTTTGTGGTCACGGACAAGGGCGTGGCCCAGCAGCGCTACGTGAAGCTGGGCGACAGCGTGGACGGCAAGCGCATCGTCATCTCGGGCCTCAAGGCGGGCGAGACCGTGGTGGTTCAGGGCCTGCAACGGGTGCGGCCCGGCCAGCCGGTCAAGACGGCGGGCAACGCGGCCGGAGCCGCCGGAGAGGACCGCCAGTCATGATCTCGCGCCTTTTCATAGAGCGGCCCCGCTTCGCCATGGTCATAGCCATAGTGCTGACCCTGGCCGGAGCCCTGGCCCTTTCCTCGCTGCCCATCGAGCAGTATCCCCAGGTCGCGCCGCCCACGGTGCAGGTCTCGGCCTCCTACCCGGGGGCCAGCGCCGAGGTGCTCTCCAAGACGGTGGCCACGCCCATCGAGCAGGAGATCAACGGCGTGGACAACATGATCTACATGGAGTCCAAGAGCGACAACCAGGGCAACTACACCCTGACGGTAAGCTTCGAGGTGGGCACCAACCTGGACATCGCCCTGGTCAAGGTGCAGAACCGCTTGCAGCAGGCCCAGTCCAAGCTGCCCTCCGAGGTGACCCAGCAGGGCCTCACCGTGGAGACGCGCTCCTCCAGCGTCCTTGGATTCATGGCCATCTACTCGCCGGACAAGTCCCGCGACGAGTTGTATTTGAGCAACTTCGTGCATGAGCGCCTCAAGGATGCCATGAAGCGAGTGCCCGGCGTGGGCGGCGTCACCATCTTGGGCGGCCAATACAGTATGCGCGTGTGGCTCAACTCCGACCGGCTCCAGGCCTTGGGGCTGAGCAGCCAGGACGTGGTGAGCGCCATATCCAGCCAGAACATCCAGGCCTCCATCGGTTCGGTGGGCGCGGCCCCCGGCGGCAAGGACATCAAGCTGGTCTACACCTTGCAGACCCAGGGCCGCTTGAACGACCCCAAGGACTTCGGGGACATCATCGTCCACTCGGATCCCCAGGGGGGCCAGGTGCGTCTCAAGGATGTGGCCCGGGTGGAGCTGGGGCGCGACTCCTACGCTTACAGCACCACCTACAACGGCATGCCCTCCGTGGCCCTGATGCTCTCCCAGACCCCGGGCTCCAACTCCCTGGCCACCATGGAGGCGGTGCAGGCCGAGATGAAAAGGCTCAAGGCCACCTGGCCCTCCGGACTCGACTACGCCATGGCCTATGACGCCACCCTGACCATCACCGCCTCGGTGCAGGAAATTCTTTTCACCTTGCTGCTCACCTTCGGCCTGGTGGTGCTGGTCTGCTACGTCTTTTTGCAGGACTGGCGGGCCACCCTCATCCCGGTGGTGGCCATCCCGGTGTCGCTGTTGTCCACCTTCGCGGCGCTCATGGCCATGGGCTACACCATCAACCTGCTGACCCTGTTCGCCCTGGTGTTGGCCATCGGCCTGGTGGTGGACGACGCCATCGTGGTGGTTGAGCGCGTCTATCACCTCATGGAGCACGAGGGCCTGGGGCCCAAGGACGCAGCCATCAAGGCCATGCAAGAAGTGAGCGTGGCCATCATCGCCATCTCCCTGGTGCTCTTGGCCATCTTCGTGCCCGTGGCCTTTGTGGCCGGCCTCACCGGTCAGATCTACCGCCAGTTCGCGGTAACCATCAGCACGGCGGTGCTATTCTCCACCATCGTGGCCCTGACCCTGAGCCCGGCCCTTTGCGCCGCCATGCTGCGCAAGCAGCGCCCCCCCCAACGCGGCCCCCTGGCCTGGTTCAACCGGGGCCTGGACAAAAGCCGCGACAGCTACGCGGTGTGGTCCATGTGGCTGGCCAAGCGTCTGGCCTTCCCGGTGGTCATCCTGCTGGTGTTGGCGGCCCTCACCGGTTTGTTCTTCAAAACCACCCAGACCTCGCTGATCCCCCCCGAGGACCAGGGAGCCATCTTCACCGACGTGCAACTGCCCGAAGGAGCCACCCTGGCGCGCACCGAGGCGATCCTGAAGCGTCTGTCCGCCACCACGCGAGAGCTCAAAGGGGTGGAGTCGGTGATGGCCATTTCCGGCTACAGCCTCATCGGCGGCAACGGCGAAAACGTGTGATTCATGGTCACCCACCTGGAGGACTGGGATAAACGCAAAACCGCCGAGCTGCAAATAGGCGCCTTTGTCAAAAAGCTGCAAGCCGGCGCGGCCCAGACGCCCGAGGCCAGGGTCAACATCTTCACCCCGCCCCCCATCATGGGCCTGGGCATGAGCAACGGCCTGGACATCCGGCTGCAGAGCATCACCGAAAACGATCCGCAAAAGCTGGCCCAGGTGCTTCAGAATTTTCTGGTCCACCTGAATCAATCGCCTGCGATAATGGTGGCCTTCAGCAGCTACGCAGCCAACACGCCCCACCTTTTCCTGGAGGTTGACCGCGCCAAGGCCGAGGCCCTGAAGGTGTCGGTGAGCAGCCTGTTCACCACCCTGCAAAACTACCTGGGCTCGCGCTACGTCAACGACATCAACATCGGCAACCAGGTGAACAAGGTCATGGTCCAGGCCGACTGGCCCTTTCGCAAGAGCATCGAGGGCATCGGCGAGCTGAACGTGAAAAACAGCGACGGGGAGATGGTGCCCGTGTCCAGCCTGGTGAAGATCAGGCCCACGGCCGCGCCACGCATGCTGCTGCGCTTCAACCAGTACCCAAGCGCGGCCATCACCGCCCTGACCGCAAACGGGGTCAGCACCGGCGCGGCCATCGCGGCGGTGGAGAAGATCGCCAAACAGAGCCTGCCCCAGGGCTACTCCCTGGACTGGTCGGGCATGAGCTACCAGGAGCGCAAGGTGCAGAGCCAGGGCATCATGCTCATGGGCCTGTCGCTGCTCTTCGGCTATCTGCTGCTGGTGGCCCAGTACGAAAGTTGGACCATTCCCGTGCCGGTCATGCTCTCCATCGTGGTGGCAATCACCGGGGCCCTGGCCGGAATCAAGCTCATGGGCTTTTCGCTGAGCATCTACGCCCAGCTGGGCCTGATCCTCCTGGTGGGCCTGGCCAGCAAGAACGCCATACTCATCGTGGAGTTCTGCAAGACCCAGCGCGAGAAGGGGCACTCCATCCTGGAAGCGGCCCGCATCGGCATCAGCGAGCGTTTCCGGGCGGTGCTCATGACCGCCTTCACCTTCATCCTGGGCACCCTGCCCATGATCTTCGCCACCGGCGCGGGCGCCAATAGCCGCCAGGCCATCGGCATGACGGTTTGCGCGGGCATGGTGGCGGCCACGGTGATGGGTATCCTCATCATTCCGGCCCTGTACGTCCTGTTCCAAAGAGTGCGGGAATACCTGAAGGCCAAGCTCTCCACCGAGCAGCCGCAGTCAACCAAACCAGAGGCCGCCAAGGGGGACCTCTCATGAAACTGAAACTGTTACTCATACCTACGTTGTGCCTCAGCCTGGCCGGGTGCGTCACGGTGGGGCCCGACTATAAGCAGCCGTCCACGCCCAAGGCCGACGTTTCGGGCATCGCCGATTCGGCAGCTCAACAGGGGCGCCGGGCGTCCATAAGCAAGCAGGACCTGGTCTCCTGGTGGACGGTCTTCAACGACCCCACCCTCAGCAAGCTGATCCAGGAGGCCCTGAAGGGCAACCTGGACGTGCGCGAGGCCCGCGCCAAGGTGCGTGAGGCCCGGGCCCAACTGACCATCAGCCGGGCGGGTCTGTTCCCCTCGGTGGATGCCACCGGCTCGTACCAACAAACCCGCGCCATCACCGGCTATAACGCCAACGACGAGGCCATCCGGGCCGAGAACACCTATTACAATGCCGGCTTCGACGCCTCATGGGAGATCGACATCTTCGGCGGCACCCGGCGCGGGGTGGAAGCGGCCAAGGCCGACATCGAGTCCGAGCAGGCCTCCCTGGAGTCGGTGTGGGTCTCCATGGCCGGCGAGGTAGCCCAGACCTATGTATCCATCCGCTCCTACCAGCAGCGGATCAAAGTGGCCGAGGACAACCTGAAGGCCCAGGCCGACACCCTGGATATCCTCCAGGCACGCTACAAGGCGGGGCTGAGCGACGAGTTGGACGTGCAGCAGGCCCGCTACAACCTGGAAAGTAGCCGCTCCACCATACCCTCTCTCAAGAGCGGTTTGGAGAGCTACATCAACGCATTGGCTGTGCTGGTGGGCAAGATGCCCGGCACTTTGCAGAAGCGCCTGGCCAAGACCGGCGACATCCCCCAAGCGCCCTTCAAGGTGGTGCTAAAGATACCGGCGGACACCCTACGCCAGCGTCCGGACATCCGCATGGCCGAGCGCGCCCTGGCCGCCCAGACCGCCCGCATCGGAGAGGCCACGGCCGAGCTGTACCCCAAGTTCTATTTGACCGGTTCCATCGGCCTGGAGTCCATGAAGTCCTCCAAGCTGTTCAACGCGGAAAGCAACGTGTGGAGCATCTTGCCCAGCGTGACTTGGCCCATATTCAAGGCCGGTTCCATCCGGGCCAACATCGAGGTGCAGAACGCCAAGCAGGAGCAACTGGCCGCGCAATACGACAAGGCGGTGCTGGTCGCGGTGAAGGAAATCCGCAACTCGCTCACCGCCTTCAACCAGGAGCAGGACCGCCTGGCGGCCCTCACCGCAGCGGTGGACGCGGCCCAAAAGGCGGCGGACATCGCCCAGGATAAGTACCGCCAAGGGCTGGTTAACTTCAACAACGTGCTGGACGCCCAGCGCTCCCTGTTCTCCTACGACGATGAGCGCATCTCCAGCCTGGCGACCATCACCGGCGACATCATCAGCCTGTACAAGGCCCTTGGCGGTGGCTGGCAGCACATGCGCACCGAAACTCCCCAACAACCCACCCCGGCCGCGCCCAAGACGGCCCAGGTGTCAGGCAAGCTCGCCCGCCAGTAACCCAGCTTGATCGACCAACCGCGCGGGCAACCCACGGGGGGCCGGGAGCAACCCCGGCTCCCCGGTTTTTGTGGCGGGGTCCGCCGCCTCGGGCAAGCGCTTAAAAAACTACACAAATCGTGGGTGCTTTATAATATGTTTTTAGATGTCCCATGCGGTCCGCCATGGTCTTGCTTGCCACCGGGCAGGGTGCCCCCAACGCCTCGTGACGCCGTTTTTTATGGGAGGCCGCCCGCCCAGTCATGAAAGTGAGTTGGCGTACGCTATGGTTTTCCTCGCCCCGCCGGTAGCCGCCGCCCCCAAGGCCAACCGCAGCCCCGCGCCCGATGAGACTACCCGGCAGACCGAAGATCAGTTCAAGGCCCATTACGTGGAGCTGCTGCAAAGCCGCCTGTCGGTGGGCTTCGCGGTGGGCGTGGTCTTGGTGCCGCTATTCGCGGTGGTGGACTGGCGCATGGCTCCCGCATACTTTGGCCTGTTCCTGGGGCTGCGCCTGGCGGCGGCGGGAGTCATGGGGGCGCTGTGGCTGCTAAACCGCTGGCGTAGCGGGCAGGCCTGGCAGGAGGGCCTCACCATAGCCGGGGCCCTCACCGTGGCGGCCATGCTGGAGATCATGCTGGTGGCCATGGGCGGGGCCGGGGGCAACTACTACGCCGGTTTCAGCCTGGTGTTGATCGCGGCCATCGTGCTGATTCCCATCCGCCTGGGAGTGGCGGCGTCCCTGGTGGCCTCGTTGCTCTTGGTGTATCTGGTGCCCCTGGCCATTGCCGACACTCCCCTGCTGGGCGAGGGAGACCTGCTGCACAACACCGGCACCCTGGCCTCGGCCAGCCTGCTGCTGTTGGGGGCCAACTGGCTGCACCGTTTGGCCCTGCTCAGGCAGTTCAAGCTGCGCTCCCAGGTGCAGGAGCGCGAGCGCCAGTTGGACGCCCTTAACGCCTCCCTGGAGGAGAAGGTGGTCTCGCGCACCGCCGAGCTGGGGCGCTCCGAGTCCCGCTACCGCTCCCTGGTCAACTCCAACCCCCAACTGGTCTACACCCTGGACAACAAAGGGGCCTACTCCTTTGTGGGCCCCAAGGCCGCCCGCCTGATGGGCTACGAGCCCCATGAAATGCTGGGCAGGCATTTCATCGATTACGTGCACCCGGACGACCGGGGCCATTGCGTGCGAGCCTTCAAGAAGGTGCGCGACGAGGGGATGCTGCTGGAAGGGGTGGAGTACCGGGTGAGCAGGGCGGACGGGGCCGAGAGGGTGTTCCTTTCCTACACCGCGCCCCTGGTGGACGACACCGGCGCGGTCAACGGCATGATAGGCACGGCGGTGGACGTGACCCGCCAGAGGCGGCTCACCGCCGAGCTGGTCAAGGCCGAGGACCAGGAGCGGCGGCGCATCGCCCGGGACCTGCACGACGGAGTGGGCCAGTACCTGGCGGTGAGCAAGCTCAAGCTCTCCAAGGCCGCCGAGAGCGCCCAGGGCCGCAGCCGGGAGCGCATCGAGGAGGTGCTGGAGCTGCTGGGACAGGCCATATCCGACACCAGGTCGCTGACCGCCCGGCTGAGCCCCCGGGTGTTGGACGAGATAGGCCTGGCCCCCGCCCTGCAATGGCTGGCCGAGCAGGGTAGGGGGCGCTACGGGATGCAGGTGGAGTTTAGCTGCGCCGGGGAGGTGACGGTGGATGACGCCCAGATGCGCGGCTTTTTGTTCCGGGCGGTTTCCGAGCTGCTGCTCAACGCCGCCAAGCCCGCCCGGGCCCAAAAGGTGGAGATAGGCCTCGAGGCCGACGGGCGGGAGCTGAGCATAACCGTGGGCGACGACGGGGTGGGCTTCGACCCCGCCAAGCGCGAGGACGCCGGGACGGGGCTGGGCCTGTTCAGCCTGCGGGAGCGCCTGGACCTCCTGGGGGGCAGGCTGGAAATATCCACCCCCAGCCGGGGGGGAAGCCTGGCCCGCATAACCGTGCCCTTGGCTACCGTGGCCGAGGCTGGGGAGTAAAGCGATGAACAACCGCATTCTTCTGGTCGATGACCACAAAATCATGCGCGAGGGCATCAAAAGCCTGCTGTCCGAGGAGCCCGACATGGAGGTGGTGGGCGAGGCCGACAACGGGCGGGAGGCGGTGACCCTGGCCAAGCGCCTACGGCCGGACCTGGTGGTGATGGACGTATCCATGCCCGAACTCAACGGCATCGAGGCCACCCGGCAGATCCTGGCCGAGATGGAGGGGGTCAAGGTGCTGGCCCTTTCCATGCACCGCGATCCGCGTTTCGTGGCCGGGGTGCTGGAGGCCGGGGCCAAGGGCTACATGGTCAAGGACTGCACCGCCGCCGAACTTACCTCGGTGATCCGTCTGGTGGCCCAGGGCAAGACCTATCTCAGCCCTGAGGTCACCGATCTGGTGGTGAAGGGTTTCGTGGGCCGCCTGAACGAGGACGTGTCCCATCCCCCCGCCTCGGTGCTAAGCCCCAGGGAGCGGGAGGTGCTGCAACTGCTGGCTGAGGGCCACAAGGTCAAGGAAGTGGCCGAACGCCTGCACCTGGGGGTAAAGACCGTGGAGACCCATCGGCGCAACCTGATGGAAAAACTGGACATCGACAACCTGGTGGACCTGATCCGTTACGCTCTGCGCGAGGGGGTTACTTCCCTGGACGACTGGCTATCCTACTAACCCCCGGCTTCGCCAGGTGGCGCGATGCTGCGTTGCGGGCTTCGCTCGTCTCCTCGGCGTATTGGCATATACGCCTGCGGGTCTCGCTTGCCCGACGCCTTGCCTGGCACCACCTGGCTGTGCCGGGTCCGGCTTCATCAGACCCCGCATGGCGGCGTTGTCGGCGTCACTCGGCCCTCGGCGTAGGCATGCTACGCCTATGTCCCTCGTTCGCCTGCCGCCTTGCCCTGCGGTGTCTGGTTGTGCCGGTTAGGCCTCGCCAGGCGGCGCATGGCTGCGTTGTCGTTGCCTCCCTGTTTTCATGAAAATTCGGGATAAAAAAGCTCTCTAGACCGCTTTGCGCCTGAAAAGCAGGCCCTTTCCACTTTTTCCTTACCCCCCTTTGAGCCAAACCTCCTAACGCGCATTCCCGGCCAGGGCCTAGCCTGGACTCAGGAGGATGCAGCAGGACAGGGCATCCTCGGCAAACCCAAACCGAGGAGAGAAAAAATGAGAAAGATAGTTTTCAGCCTGATGGCCGTTTTGACCGCCGCCGTCTTTTCCTGGGGCTTTGCGCCCGCCACGGCCCTGGCCCAGCGCCAGGCGCCTGAGTTCGTGCTGGCCAAGCTGCAGAGGACCTGCCAGGAGGCGGCCCATAGCGGATGCCAGGTGAAGGTGGTGGAGCTGACTCCCGAGGGCATCATGGCCCTGGCCGGCTCCCAGTGCTACCAGGTGCGCGGCGTGGCCATCTACTCCCTGGGCGAGATCGGCGAGACCCGGGCGGTGGACCTTCTGATCGGCATGCTTCAAGACCCGGACCGTCACATTCGCCGCATCGCCGTGCGCGCCCTGGGCAAGATCGGCGACAACAGGGCGGTGGAGCCCCTGGTCGCGGTGCTCAACCAGCAGGGCGAGAACGTCACCGTGCGCTGCACCGCCGCCTGGGCCTTGGGCCAGATGGGCGACCCGCAGGCCTGCGCGGCCCTGGAGAGGATGGCTCGCGCCGCCGACGGTCCCTTGAGCGTGGCCAGCCGGGAGGCCGTGGGCAACTCTGGGCATAACCGAGCGCAAGCCCTCAACAGCAACTTGTGAGATAGGGGTGGGGTGGGAAACGCATCCCCGGCGAGTGAGGCGCCGGGGATGCGTCTTTTTTGGTCTAGAAGGTGAACTTGGTGGTGAGTTGCACCCGGGTGTCGTCGCCGCTGGCTCCGTCCTTGTCCACCCGCTCGCCCCAGAGCAGCTCCCCGCCCAACAGCCACCAGCTGGTGGGCTGCCAGATCAGGTTTACGCAGGAGTATTGGCTGGAGTGGTAGGAGTCGTAGGGCTGG
>Ga0180016_100134_pt1 | contig 26826 bp, 20 predicted proteins | sample KR46_M_MetaG_FD_129673 | JGI IMG/M metagenome (GOLD analysis project Ga0180016, IMG submission 129673) | Groundwater microbial communities from the Olkiluoto Island deep subsurface site, Finland - KR46_M_MetaG | ecosystem: Environmental > Aquatic > Deep subsurface > Groundwater | place: Finland... | reverse complement strand
GGCCACCGCCTTTTGAGAAGGCTTGACAAGACCGTGCCGGCCCAGGTCGCCGGATTTGCGGCCCATCATGTGGGCCTCCAGCTTCAACTCCGCCACGGATTTCAGGTATTCGTCGCCTGTCTTCAAAGCCATGAGTACTCCTCGGTCCCCCCTGGTTTGCTGGGTTCGCACCGGCTGGTTGTTTAAGGCCTCGCGCCTGGCCTCATGCCTTGATCCGCTGCGCTGCGCGTCGATCGCTACGGCGGGTTATCCGCTTGGCCGGTGCTGGGAACAACCGGTTTTTAACCGGGTTGTTGTTTGCGATTTAATCTTAGCTCCGGGGCAGGCAAAGAACAACAATCAATTGACTTTTGGGGTGCGTTTTTTTAGGGTTTTATAGGATGTTTTGCTACGGTTTATTGACCAGATACTTGTTCCAAATGGCGAGGCAAAATTTCCGGGAGATATTTTTTCAAATCACGGAACAAAACCCCGGCGGCAGGCGCGCGGCCGCTGCCTGGGTCAGCCCAAAAATGGAACCCGGCGGCCAAAACGCCGGCAAACGGCGGCTCCCGCCGCCTCTGGAGGACCCAATTGAAATCTGGAACAGACATCCACCACTTAAAGGTAGGGCAAACCTACAGCAAGGATGTGATCATAAGCGGGGAGCGGGTGGAATTGTTCGCCCGGGCCAGCGGGGACACCAATCCCCTGCACCTGGACGAGGAGTTCGCCCGGGGCACCCGTTTTGGTCAAAGAGTGGCCCACGGTATGCTCACCGGCGGCATTATCGGGGGCATCCTGGGCACCGAGTTTCCAGGCTTTGGAACGATATATCTTTCCCAAGATATAAAATTTATGCGACCGGTGTTTATTGATGATATTTTAACGATAAAGCTGGAAATAATAGAGGCGATTAAAGACAAAAACAGGCTGGTATTATCCACGGAAGTAACCAATCAGCGGGGCGAAAAAGTGGCCACGGGAACCGCCATGGTGATGCCGCCGGTGCAGGGGCCGGGCTAGGCGTCCCCCAAAGCCGGCGCCAAAACGGGCCCTGAATAAGCGCGCCCGCGGGAAGCAGTGAGCCTCCCGCGGGCGCTTGTCGTGCGGGTTTAGTCCAGGGCCAGGGTGAGGCCCACGGTGGTGAAGGGGCAACGCGCGCCCAGGCGGTTGCGCAGCACCTGCTGGGCCAGGGCCCCGGTGCAATGCATGGGCAGCACCAGGCCGGGATTCTCTTCCAGAAGGCCCGCCACGATGCCTTCCAATTGGCCGGCGTCCAGGAAATTCAGATGCAACCCGCCCGCCAGGGCGTACAGGGGCACGCCGGGGCAGATGGCCCGGGCCGCGGCGATGGTGTTGAACACCCCGGCGTGGCAGCAGCCGGTGACCACCACCAGGCCGCGCCCGGCCAAGTTGATCACCAAGGCCTGGTCGTCTTCCAGGGAGTCGGGCTGCCACTCCCCGTTCTGGCGGCGCAGGCCGCCGGGCCAGAGCACGTCGCGCGGGCTTTGGCGGGGTATGCCTCCGCTCACCCACAGGCCCGGCCCCAGTTGGGTGGGCCCCTCGGCCAGGATGGGCGCTTGCCCCAGCCAGGCGGTGGTTTCCTTCTGTTCCAGGAGCCAAGGCCCGGCCACACCGCCTCCGGCCTGGCGCACTCCCCGTTCGCCAAAGGATCGGGGATGGGTGACCAGGGGGGTGCGCAGGTTGTACTTGGCGGCCAGGTAGGACAGGCCGCCGTAGTGGTCGATATGGCCGTGACTGAGCACCAGGTAGTCGGCCTGGGTGGGGTCTATGCCCAAGAGTTCCAGGTTGTGGGGCAGTACTGCGCCGCCCCGGCCGAAATCGTAGAGGATGCGGGTGGTCTCGCCGTCGGGGCCCTCCACCTCCAGCCAGGAGGAAAAGCCCTGGGCGGCCAGCAGCATGGACTTGGGGCCCGGCTGGGGATACTGCAGGGGCCCTTGGCTGGGCAGAAAGACGTCCACGTTGTTGTCGACCACCACGGTGAAGCTCAGGCGGACTGCTTGCTCTGCGGGCATGGTGTTGCTCCCTGCAAAGACCGGGGCGAACCTGGACGGACCAGGCCCGCCCCGATTTGGTGCGGCATTCAGATGTCTACTTGATCCAGCCCTTTTCCTTGTAGTACTTGATGGCGCCCGGGTGCATGGGGATGCCGACGTCCTTGGCCATGTCCTCGCGCTTGCCAAGACGCATGGCCTTGATCATCTTGCCGTAGCGGTCGAAGTTCTGGTCGATGCTCTTGACGATGGCGTAGGCCACCTCGTCGGGCATGTCCTTGTTGGCGATGACCGTCACGTTGGCGATGATGCCGGGCATTTCCTGCTCGATGCCGGGGTAGCAGCCCTTGGGCAGGGTGTAGGGCTCCAGGCCCTTGTGCTCCTTGACCAGCTTGTCGATGACTTCCTTGGACAAGGGCAGCATCTTGATCTTGCGCTGGCTGCCCGCGTTGACGATGGGCGGGGCGGGGTAGGCCATGGCCCCGTAGAAGATGGCGTCGATGTGGCCGTCGATGAACTGCTTGCCCGCCTCGGCGAAGCTCAAAAAGCGAGTGTCGATGTCCTTGAAGCTCAGGCCGTAGGCTTCGAGCACATAACGCGAGACCACCGAGATGGCGCTGCCCTTGGGGCCGGGGGTGACCTTCTTGCCCTTGAGCTGGGCGATGTTGTCGATGCCCGAATCGGCGTTGACCACGATCTGGGTGGGCTCGGGGAAGATGACCGCCAGCTCGCGGATGTTGGTGAGCTTGCCTTGCTTCTTGAAGTACTCGATGCCCTGCCAGGCTTCGGCGGCGGTGGTGGAGAAGCTGAACGCGGCGTTGATTTTGCCGGCGTTGGTGGCGATGACGTTGGCCGCCCCGCCGATGGGCATGGTGGAGCCTTTAATCTTGGGGTTGGCCTTGATGGTGTCTTCCACCATGGCCGTGCCCAAAGCCTGCCACACGCCTCCGGCCGGGGCGGTGCCCCAACGGATGTCGTAGGCTTCTGCGTTCTGCGCTCCTACGCTCAATACACCCAGGGCCAGGAGCAGGCTCAGGGCCAGGCTGGTTGCCAACCATTTTTTCACTGCCATAGTGGGCCTCCTTGTTACTCGGGAATGACGGTTAGGGGGGATTTCTTTCTCCGGTAAAGCTGCCAAAGCACCAGCAGGGCCAACAGGGCCAGCCCGGCCAGGCTGTAGGCCTTCACCGGCATGATCAACAAGATTCCGATGACAAAGGCCAGACCGCGCTCCAGTGGGTTGAGCTTGCCCAGCAGGTAGCCCACTCCGGCCACCGCGAAGCAGCCCGCGCCCAGGATGGCGGTGCTCATGTCCAGGACCATCTTGCCGATGGGTCCTTCCAAAAGCAGGCTTTGCTCATACGCGAACATGAAGGGCACCACAAAGGCCACTATGCCTATGCGGGTGGCGACCCAGCCTGTTTTCCACCCGTCTGCCCCGGCTATGGCCGCGGCGGTGAAGGCGGCGGCCGCCACCGGCGGGGATATGAGCGAAAGGCAGGAGAAGTAGAAGGCGAACAAGTGGGCCACGTGGGCCGGCAAGCCCAGGGCCATCAGGGCGGGGATGACCGTGGCCACCTGCACGATGTAGGCCGGGGTGGTGGGCATGCCCGCGCCCAGGATGAGGGCGATGATCATGGCCATGAACAGGCCCAGCAACAGGTGGCCGCCGGCCAGGTCCACGAACACGGTGCCCAGGCGGTTGCCCAGGCCGGTGAGGTCCACGCTGCCCACGATGATGCCCGCAGCGGCGGTGGAGATGGTGACGATGAGCATGCCCTTGCAGCCGGCCTCCAGGGCGTTTAGGATGCCTGCCGGGTTCAGGCGGGTGGTTTTGCGGAACTGGCAGATGACCAGGGCCGAAACCACGCCCACGCCGCCGGCAAGGCTTGGGGTGTAGCCCGCCACCAGCATGTAGATAAGCATGCCCAGGGGGATGAGCATGTGGCCGTAGTCGCGCATGGTCTGGCCGGGGGTGATGTCCACCTTGAGGCCGGGCAGGCGGTGCTTGCGGGCCTCCAGGTCCACGGTTATGAACACGCTGATGAAGTAGAGCACTGCCGGGAACAGGGCGTAGTAGATGATTTTGGAGTAGGGGATGCCCGAGAAGGCGCTCATCACGAAAGCCGCCGCGCCCATGACCGGGGGCATGAGCTGCCCGCCGCAGGAGGCCACCGCCTCCACCGCCCCGGCGAACTCGGGGCGGTAGCCCGCGTTTTTCATCATGGGGATGGTTACCACCCCGGTGGTGGCCACGTTGGCCGCGCCGCTGCCGGTGATGGTGCCCATGAGCGAGCTGGCCACCACGGCCACCTTGGCCGGGCCGCCCACCATGTTGCCAGTGAGGGTGGTGGCCAGGTTGCTGAACAGCTTGGCCCCGCCGCTGTGCAAAAGCACCGCGCCGAAGATCACGAACAGGGCGATCTCAGTGGCCGACACTCCCAGGGGTATGCCGAAGATGCCGCCCAGGGAAAGGTAGTTGAAGTCCACCATGTCGCTGAAGGTCAGGGGCGTGGTGTGGAAGGCGCCCCAGAGGTAGGGCCCCGCGAAGGGGTAGAGGAGAAAAGCCAGCACCACGAAGAACAGGCCCTTGTTGAACATGCGCCGGGTGGCTTCCAGCACGATGAGCACCATGCCGATGCCCAGGATCATCTCCCAGGCCGAGAGTTTGGTGATCAGCGGGAAGCGCTCCTCGGTCACCCAATCGTAGTTGAACACCAGGTAGGCCGTGGCCGCTCCGGAGAAGGCCAGGAACACCCAGTCCAGCCAGGAGGGACCGGTCTTGCCTTTTTTGAGTATCAGGCCGGGCCGCACCAAAAACAGCAGGACCAGGCCCAGGCCCAGGTGAATCGCCCGTTGAATGATGGCGTCAAAGGAACCGAACAAGGCGGTGTATACCTGAAACACCGCCAGCACCAAGGCCACCAGGGTGGCGCACTTGGCCTGCCAGCTTTTGGCTCCCCAAAACTCCCGCCAGCTTTTGCGCTGTTCACTCACGCGTTGCCATCCCTTTGCTCCCGCCGGCGGCGGTTTAGAATCTGCCAAAGCGTTTCCGAGGACACAGGGTTGCGATAGGTGTATTCGCCCAGGGCGGCGGCCACCGCGTTGTGCACCGCCGGGGGGGTGGGCAACAGGGCGGGTTCGGCCACCCCCTTGGCCCCGTAGGGGCCGGTGGGTTCGGGCTCCTCCACCACCCGCACCACCACCTCGGGGGCGGGCCAGGCGTGGGGGAGCTTATAGTCCAGGAAGTGGGGGTTGGTGATGCGCCCCTTGTCCAGGAGCACCTCCTCGCTGAGCGCGTAGCCCAGGCCCATCATGGCCGCGCCCTGGATCTGGGCGGCCAGGTTCACCGGGTGGATCACCTTACCCACGTCGTGGCAGGCCACCAGGCGCAGTACTTCGACGCGGCCGGTGAGCTTTTCCACCGCCACCTGGGCGGCGTGCACCGCGAAGGCGTAGGTGGCGTAGGGCGCGCCCTGGCCGGTGTCCGGGTCCAGCTTGCGGGTGGGCGGGTCGAACATGCCCTCCACCTCCAGGGGCTGGGTGAGCCAGCGCGCCGCAGCCTGGGCCAGGGACAGGCTCTCGCCATCCACTGTAAGACAGCCGTCCAGCCAGCCGACGTCCTGGGAGCCCGTGGTCTGTTTGGCCAACTCCACCAGACGCTCGCGCAGCAAGGCCCCGGCCCGCTTGACCGCGCTGCCCACCACGTAGGTGAGGCGGCTGGCGGTGGAGGTGCCGCTGTTGGGGCAGGCTGCGGTGTCCCCGGCCAATATTTCCACTTGCTCCGGCTCCAGGCCCAATTCCTGGGCCGCGATCATGCACATGGTGGTGGAGGCCCCCTGGCCGCCGTCGCCGGTGCCCACCCTGAGGCTCACCGAACCGTCGGGGCTGAGGATGATGCGGGCCACGCCGGGGTTGGGCAGGCCGGTGAGGCCGATGCCGTAGTGAGTGGCCCCCATGCCCCAGGCCACCAGCCAGTCGGGGTCGTTCTCCCGGGGGTGGGGGGGCAGCTCCTGCTTGGCCTGCTCCACCTGCTCCAGGCACTTGCTCATGCCCACCGAGGCGACGAGTTCCTGCCCGGCGGCGGTGCTGTCGCCGGGCTGCAGAAAGTTGATACGCCTTATCTCGGCCGGGGTCTTGCCGCAGGCGGCGGCCAAAAGGTCCATCTGGCACTCGTGGGCGATGGCCACCTGGGGCACCCCGAAGCCGCGCATGGCCCCGCACACCGGGTTGTTGGTGTAGGCCAGGCGGGCGTGCACCTCCACGTTGGGCACGTTGTAGGGTCCGGCGCAGTGCACCACCGAGCGGGTGATGATGGAGGGGCCGTAGGAGGCGTAGCAGCCGGTGTCGGCCAGGATCTCGGTTTTCACCGCCTTCAGGCGGCCGTCGGCCGTGGCCCCGGTGGTCATGGTGACCACCATGGGGTGGCGCTTGGTGCTTACCTGGAAGGACTCCTCGCGGCTGTAGGTCATGCGCGCCGGGCGGCCGGTTAAATAGGTGGCCATGGCGCAGTAGTAGCCCGGCGAGAGGCACTGCTTGTCCCCGAAGTAGCCGCCAATGGTGGCGCAGATGATACGCAGGCGCTCGGGCGGCAGGCCCAGCACCCGGCCCAGCTCGCCCTGCTCGAAGTGGGCGTGCTTGGTGGGCAGCTTGACCACCAGCACCTCGCCCTCCCACCAGGAAAGCCCCGCCTCGGGCTCCAGATAAGCGTGCTCCATCATCTGGGTGCGGTAGGTGCGCTCGATGACGATGTCGCAGCCTTCCAGGGCCGAGGCCCCCTCGCCCTTGAGCAGGCCGCGGGTGAACACCAGGTTGTCTTCGCCGTTGATCAGGGGCGCGCCGGGCTCCAGGGAGTCCTCGGGGGTGAAGACCCCCGGCAGCTTGGCGAACTGGGGCTTGATCAGCTCGGCGGCGGCCTGGGCCTGGTGCAGGGTCTCGGCGGCCACCAGGGCCAGGGGGTCGCCCACCCGGCGCACCTTGTCAAAACACATCACCGGCTCGTCCTTGATGCGCGGCCCCACCAGGAGCTCGCCGGGGATGTCGGCGGCGGTCCACACCCCCACCACGCCGGGCGCGGCCTTGGCCGCGCTGATGTCCAGGCCCTTGAGCTCGGCGTGGGGCTCGCGAGAGCGGGCCACGGCCAGGTGCAAAGCGCCCTCGGGCTGATGGTCCCCGGCGTAGCGGACCTTGCCGGTCACCTTGTCCCAGGCGTCGGGCTTGAGCACTGGACGGCCGATGCTGTCCAAGGCCATCAGCTCTTCTCCTCGCCTGGGCGGTAGATGGTTTCCTTTTTCAGCCCGCCGGGCACCTTGGCCACCGCCGCCGAAGAGGCGCTGCCGGTGATCACCAGGGGGCTGTTCTCTTTATAGAAATAGACGCCGCAGTAGGGGCAGTGCAATTCCACGGGTAGGGAGTAGAGCAGCATGTCCGCGTAGTACTCGCGGCCGCAGGAGGGACAGGTCACGCTGAAGATGTCCATCTCAACCCTCCAAATAATCGTCGAGGTTCAGATTTTGCCGCAGCTCTTGCGGCACCTCCCCCCGGCGGGGGAAGGGGCGGTCCAGGGGCCGGGTGGCGTCGATGACCATGCCCGAGGTCTTGATCTCGTGGCGCAGGCTGGGGTCCAGCACCTGGCCTTGCAGGTTGCGCAGGATGCTCAGGTCTTGGTCGGCCTGCACCCGGCTGGAGAAGGCCCACATCACCTGGGTGAGGTCCTCGGGGTCCACGTCGTCGTCCACCACGATCACGTGCTTGATGAAGTTGCTGGCGCTGATGGCCGCCATGGCGGCGCGCATGGGCTCGCCTTCGGTCTTCTTGGCCAGGCTGATGATCAGGTTGAAGGGCCCGCCCGAGCCCACCCAGCAGGTCTTGACCACGCCGGGCACCGCCTGCTTGGCCCGCTGATAGATGCTGGCCTCGATGGGCAGGTGGGCGTTGATGTGCTCGCTGTAGCAGGGGAAAATGTCGATGATGGTGGGCCGCTTCCTGCCGTATACCGCGCTGATCTCAACCACCCAGGAAAGGCGCTGGGGACCGGCGTAACCGGTGAACTCGCCGAAGGGGCCTTCCACGCAGCGCTTGCCCGCCAGGATGCGGCCCTCCAAGACCAGCTCGGACTCGGCCGGGACCAGAAGCTCCTTGCCGAAGCTCAGCGAGGGGATAAGCTCCAAAGGCTCGCCCATGACCCCGCCGGCCACGGCGTATTCGTCGGCGTCCAGGGGGGTCAGGAGGGCTCCGGTGAGGTGGAAGGCCGGATGATGGCCCAGCACCACCGCGATGGGCAGGTCGCGACCCGCCGCCTCGGACTCGGCGAAGTAAGAGGAGAGGTGGCGCGGGGACATGTAGATGGCTAGGTGGTTGGGGTCCAGGTACTGCATGCGGTTCCAGGAGACGTTGTAGCGCCCATTGGGGGCCTTGCTCACCACGATGGGGGTGAAGTAGGGCCCGCCGTCCAGCTCGGTGTGGCGGATCAGCGGCAGGCGGGTTAGGTCCACCGCCTCGCCCTGCCACACCCAGTGGCGCACCGGAGCCTGGTCCGCCTCCACGATGATCGGCTCCAGGCTGCGGCCGGAGAGCTCCAGCATGCGCTCCATCAGCGGCATGCGCTGGTCGGTGTCCATGCCCAGGGCCAGGGCGATTTTCTTGAAGTTGCCAAAGGTGTTGTTGAGGATGCGGCAGTCGGTGGGGCGGCCCTGAAGGTCGCGCACCTGTTCGAAGAGCACCGCCGGGTAGCGCTTCTGGTGCTCCAGCGCGTCCACCACCGCGGCGCTTTCAAAGGCGGCGGGCTCCACCGGGCGGCGCACCGTCACCAATTCCTGCGGCGCTTCGGCGGCCAGCCGATCCAGCCAAGATGTGAGGTTCATTGCCATTGGGCTAAAGCTTTCCTTATTTCCAGAAGGTGGCCATCTGGGATACGTGGCGGGACATGGCCTCCTGGGCCTTTAGGGAGTCTCCCCGGCGCACCGCCTCGAAGATTTCGATGTGCCCGTCTATGCCCAGGTTGCGGTGTTCATGGGGCAGGCGGCGCTGGCGAACGTTGGTGTAGAGCAGGGGGACCAGGGCCCGCAGAATCAGGTTGAGCACCGGATTGCCGCAGGCGTCGGCCAGGGCCAGATGGAAGTCCAGGTCGTGGATGCTGCGCGGCAGGTCCTGCTCCACCACCCGTTGGTATTGGGTGATGCTGTCTTCCAGGCGAGCCACGTCCTGGGCCGTGGCCAACTGGGCCGCCTGGCGGGCCACGTGGGGCTCGATGATCAGGCGGGCCTGGGTGAGGTCGGCGATGCTGGCCTGGCCCAGGCGCAGCATCAGGGTGAGGGCCTCGCCCACCGGCTCGGCGCTGGGCTCACACACGAACACCCCTCCGCCGGCTCCCCGGCGGCTGGTAAGCAGGCCCATCTGTTGGAGGCTGATCATGGCCTCGCGCACCGGCACCTTGCTCACCCCCAATTGGCGGGCCAGTTCGTTTTCCGTGGGCAAGCGGTCCCCCACCTTGAGTTCCCCGGCCAGGATCAGGTTGGTGATCTGCTCCCGCACGCCGTCGGAAACCCGGCCTTGCTTGACGCTTTCCAAGGATATATTGGCGGTCAATGTCTCATCCTGTTCCTTATAGCCGCCGCTTTGCTCCGACGATTAATGCCCCGCGGCGGATACAGTGATTAGAGGATAAACCTAATATTAGGTTTTTATAGATTAGGTCAGGGAACGCCCCGCGGTCAAGAAACAATATTGTAGAGTGTAGTAAGGTTTTTGGAATAAAAATGGGCCTGGACATGGCGCGAAAAAAGGGCCGCCCCTGGTGGGACGGCCCGTAATTTCTGGGGAAATTGGGTCTGGTTAGCCGGGGAACACCGTGTAGCGGCCGTAGGGCACAAAAGCTACCTTGGCGTCGGGGCCGTGTTTTTCCATGGCCTTGTCAAAGGCGGCCTGCAGGTCCGAGGTGACGTTCAGGCCCACTCCCTTGGCCATCTCCAGGTTCTCTTGCATGGTCACCACCTGCACGTCGCGCTGCATCAGGGCCCGGTACAGGGGATACCAGATGCAGCCGGCCCACAGCTCGCGCTCGCCCTTGACCAGGGCGGTGAGGGCCTTTACGTGGTTATCTTCGGTGGCGGGCATGTATTCCTGCATCAGGTCCATGAGGGCGAAGCCGGGCCAGTCGCCGTAGCCGGGGCAGGGGCTGCAGAAGATGATGCTGCTGTCGTCGTGGGTCAGGGGCAGCACGTTGACGATGGCCCAGTTGGTGTGGAAGAAAAGGTGGTTGGTGGGCGCGGTGGACCCGGCGATGACGATGTCCGGCTGCTCCACGGGCACGAACTTGTAGATGCCGTCATAAAAGGACACCGCCGCCATGTGCGACTCCACCGGGTCGCCTGCGTTCACGTAGATGATGTCCCAGTTGTTGGCCACCACCACGTTGATGCCCACGTCCACGCCCACGATGTCCAGGGCCTCGTACTTGTCCTGCTGCATGCGGCAGTAGTTGTTGCCGGGCAGGCAGTCCGGGGCCATGCTCATCACGTGGTTGATCTCGATGGTGTCGTTGCCCGACACCGCCGGGATGATCATGCCCGATCCGCCGTAGCCCCACAGGGTGGCCTGGGTGGTGCTGATGGTGATGATCACGTCGGCCTCGGCCACCGACTTGAGCACCCACAGGGGGGTCCCCGCCGAGGTGGTGCCCATGTAAATGTAGTTGTCGGGGTTGCTTACGTCGTTGCACTCCACCGCCACGCCCTTGGACATCACCTCCGGGCCCAGCTTGTCCGCGATCTCCTCGGGGGATAGGGCGGGCACCTTGCCGCAGCCGATGGCGATGCTGGCGGTGCCGGCCGCCGCCTCCACCATGTCCAGCAGGGTGGGCAGGAAAAGCTTGGCTTGGGCGGCGCGGAACTGGTTCTCGGTGGTGATGCACACCTTGCAGCCCTGGGTCAGCAGCTGGGAGAGCTTCTTGCCACCCACCGGGTTCTCCAAGGCCTGGAGCATGCTGGCGATGGGATCGGCCAGGGCCGGGGGCTCCTGGGCTTCGTAGGTGGTCAGGTTCTGGTCCGGGACTTCAAGCTCCAGAACTACTCCGAGTTCCTCGGCCGTTTCATACGGCACTTTTATAAGGGCCATGTGCTGTGCTCCATGTTCTTGAGGTTCAACGGGCGCCCGCCTTCTTGGCCGGCGCCGCATGGCGTTCTCGCTATTGATATTCTTATACTATCAAATCCACGAGCGCGCCAAATCCTCAAATCTGCGTGGGCAGGCAATTTTTATCCAGCCCCGCCCCGGGCGCGAGAGAGCCGCGGCGCCCCGGCCCAGGGCCGGGACACCGCGGCTTGAGGGGTTACTGCACCAGGAAGGGCTGGCCCACGCTGTTGATGCCGCGGGCGCCCAGGTAGGGGGTGGTCCAACGGCCCAGGTCGGCGATGATCTTGGCCACCACGCCGGGGCCGTCCTTGACGATCTCGCCGATGTACATGGGCTGCACCATGTCGTGGTTGGCGTCCAGCTCCACCGGCCCGCGCGGGCTGTCGAGCTTCATGTACTCCAGGGCCTTGACGATCTTGGCCGAGTCGGTGTCGCCGCCGGTCTTGTCCACGGACTTGAGGATCATCTGCCCGGCGTCGTAGCCGTGCACCGAGCTCATGGACACCGACACGTTGGGGTCGTTCTTGGTGAACTTGTCGTAGGCCTTGACGAACTCCTTGTTCACCGGGTTGTCCAGGGTGATGGCCCAGTTGAAGCCGCAGTGCCAGCCCAGGGCCGCGTCCTTTTGGGCCATCAAGAGGTTGCGCTCGAAGAACCAGCCGGTGGTGGTCATCTTGACCTTCTTGTTCAGGCCGAACTGGGCTGCCTGGCGGCAGTAGTTCACCGCGTCGTTGCCCGCGAACCAGCCGAAGTAGATGGGCGCGCCGGAGTTGGCCAGCTTGGTCAGGTAGGGGGCGTAGTCCTTTTCATTGAGCGGAGGATAGGCCGAGCCCACGATCTTGCCGCCCCGGCCCCGGAAGGCCATGGTGAAGGCCCACACCTGGTGCTGCCCGGCGGCGTAGTTGGCCCCGCCCACGAAGCACTGGTCGCCCAGGTTCTCCTTGACCCACAGTCCCGTGGGGTGGGCGAATATCCAGTGGCTGATGGAGGAGCGGAACACGTAGGGGCTGTAGAGGTTTCCGGCCAGTTCCACGTTGCCCGCGGTGGGGATGATCATGGGGACCTTCTTCTCGTTGGCGTAGTTGCGCATGGCCACGCACACCGCGCTGCTCACCGGCCCCACCAAAAAGTCCACCTTGTCCTTGTCCACCAGCTTGCGGGTCTTGGTCAGACCCACGTTGGGCTTCATCTCCGAGTCTTCCTTGATGACCTCGAACTTGCGGCCCTTGTAGGCCCCGCCCGCCTGGTTCAACGCCAGCTCCAGGCCGGCCACCACGCGGTCGCCGATGACCTTGTAGGCCCGGGAGAAGGGCAGCACCACCCCGATCTTGATGGGGCCCGAGCCCTTGGCCGCATAGGCGGGCGCGCCGCTCAAGAGGTTGCCGGCCATGCCGCTGATCGCCGCGGCCCCGGCCACGGTGGCCGTCTTTTTCAGGAAGCTTCTTCTGGTGACGTCCATTTTCTTTTCGTCCACGGGTCCCTCCTTTTTTAAGTGCTTATCAACCGGCCCCCGGAGATGCCTCCTGCCAGGGAAAAGCCCCAGGGGAATTTGCCTATGCCGGGCGCGCCCCTAAGCGGGGGCCTCGCACTGGGCCACTGCGGTGGATACGCCCAGGGTTTGGATCAAAATGTCCTCGTTGCAGGCCAACTCCTGGGTGGTGCCGCTGAAGCGGATCTCGCCCTTTTCCAGGATGTAGTGCCGGTCGCAGGCGCTGAGGGCCATCTTCACGTTCTGCTCCGAGAGCAGGATGGTGATGCCGGTGGTCTTGATGTCCAGGATCAGGTCCCTGAGCTCCTGCACCACCAGGGGGGCCAGCCCCTCGCTGGGCTCGTCCATGAGCAAGACCGAGGTGTCGCCCAGCAGGGCCCGGGCGATGGCCAGTATCTGACGTTGCCCGCCGCTGAGGCCCCGCACCTTTTGGTGGCGCTTTTCCCCCAGCACGGCGAAGCGGTCGTAGGCCTTTTGGATCTGGGCGTTGGCGTCCTGGCCCCGCTGGGCCACCAGGGCCAGGCGCAGGTTCTCCTCCACCGTGAGCTTGGGGAACACCCCGCGCCCCTGGGGGCACAGGCGCACCCCGTGGCGGAACACGTCGTGGGGCTTGAGCTTGGTAAGCTCGATGTTTTCGTTCACCAGGATGGAGCCGCTGCGGGGCGGCGTTAGTTGCATCACCGTGCGCATGAGGGTGGTCTTGCCCGCCCCGTTGCGCCCGATCAGCGATACCGCCTCGCCCTTGGCCAGTTTAAGGTTCACCCCGTGCAGCACGTGGCTGGGGCCGTAGTAGGTGTGCACAGCACTAAGTTGCAACATGGCTACAGACCCCCCAGGTAAACGCGCTGAACCTCTTGGTTGGCCTCGATTTCCTTGGGCGGCCCCTCGGCGATCTTCTCCCCGTAGTGGATGACCAGGATGCTGTCGGACACCTGCATCACGAACTCGATGTCGTGCTCGATGAGCACTATGGTCACCCGCTCCGCGAGCTTTTGGATAAGCTCGATCATGGACATGCTCTCAAAGCGGCTCATGCCCGAGGTGGGCTCGTCCAGCATCAACAGGGCCGGGTCGGTGGCCAGGGCCAGGCCGATCTCCAGCTTGCGCTGGTCGCCGTAGGAAAGCTCCTGGGCCAGGCGGCCGTGGTGCTCGGCCAGGCCGGTCCACTCCAGCACCTCGTCGGTCTTTTCGGTGAAGCGGTCGGAGGGCGGCAGTCTACGCCAGATGCTGGTGCGTCTCTCCAGGCGCGACTGCACGGCCAGCTCCAGGTTTTGGCGCACGCTGAGCTTCAGGAAAAAGTTGTTGATCTGGAAGGAGCGGGCTAGGCCCAGGCGCGAGAGCTGGTGGGGCTTGGCTCCGGTGATGTCCTTGTCCTGGAAGGACACCTTGCCCTCGTCGGGGGGGAAGCGCCCGGTGATGACGTTGAACAGGGTGGTCTTGCCCGCCCCATTGGGCCCGATGATGGCCTTGAGCTCGCCCTGGCGCACCTCGAAGTTGAGGTGGTTGAGGATGCGCAACTGGCTGAAGCTTTTGCTGAGGTCCTGCACGTTGAGCATGGCTATTTCCTCCTCCACCTGATCTTGGAGGCGATGCCCACGACGCCGCTGGGCGCGAAGATGATCATCAGCACGAAGAAGAAGCCGATGAAGATCATCCAGTTTTCGGTGAGCGAGCTTAGCTCGTCGCCCAACAGGATGATGATGGCCCCGCCCAGCACCGGCCCCACCAGGGTGCCCATGCCCCCCAGCACGGACATGAGGATGAGGTCGCCGGACAGGCTCCAGTGCAGCATCCCCGGGGATACGAAGTCCTGGTAGGCCCCGAAGAGCACCCCGGCCACCGTGGCCAGGCACACCGAGATCATGTAGCTCTTGATCTTCATCTTGCGGATGTTGTAGCCCAGGTAGCTCACCCGCTCGTCGTTTTCGCGAATGGCCACCAGCACCTTGCCGAAGGGGCTGGTGATGACCCGCCTACAGACGAAGTAGGAGGCCACGAAGAAGCCCAGCACCAGGTAGTAGAAGCCGTAGGGCCGGGTGATTTCGGCGATCCACAGGCCGGGTATGCCGATGGTGGCCTTGGCTATGCTGATGCCGTTGTCGCCGCCGGTGACGGTGGTCATGTTAAAGGCGGCCAGATAGAAGAACTGGGCAAAGGCCAGGGTGAGGAAGACGAAGAAGATGTCCTTGGTCTGGGTGGAGAAAAAGCCCACGAACAGGCCCACGATGAGCGCCGCGGCCAGGGCCACCAGCAGCACCGGGGCCAGGTTGGTGCTCAGGTGGTTGATGGTGAAGGCGGCGGCGTAGCCCCCCAGGCCGAAGAAAAGGGCGTGGCCCAGGCTGACCAGGCCGGTGTAGCCGGCCAGGATGTCGAAGCCCAGGAGCATGATCCCGAAGATGAGGACCTTGGTAAACAGGTCCAGGTAGTAGTCGGAGAAAAGGGCCGGGGAGCCCAGGGGCAGCAGCACCAGCAACAGCAGCACCGCCGACAGATAGATTCGTTTTGCACCCAACATCATTGCTTCAGCCTCATTGCAACCCGCACGGTGAACTCCATGGCCCTACTCCGTCTCCGGCACCAGGCCGGAGGGGCGGAACAGCAGGATGGCGGCCATGACGATGTAGATGGCGGCGTCGGCGAATCCGGTGAGGAACACCGCTCCCAGTTGGACGGCCTGGCCGATGATCAGCGCGCCGATCACCGCCCCGCGTATGCTGCCAAGTCCTCCCACGATGACCACGATGAAGGCGTCGATGATGATGTCCACGCCCATCTGGGGGTATACGGTGCGCATGGGGGCCACCACCGCCCCGCCCACCGCGGCGAAGGCGGCGCAGACCACGAATACCACGGTGAAAACCTTGCGGGTGTCGATGCCGTGGGCCTCCAGGGTTTCGATATCCTCGGTGCCCGCCCGCACCACCACTCCCCAGCGGGTCTTGCTGATCAACAGCCAGATGGCTATGGCCAGGATGACGCTGAAAACCAGCACGAACAGGCGGTAGGTGGGGTAGTAGACCCCGAAGAGGTTGGTGGCCCCGGCCAGGAAGCCGGGCATCTCTATGGAGTAGATGTCGTTGCCCCAGATGAACTTGATGGCGTTCTGCACGATGAGGCTGATGCCGAAGGTGAGCAACAGGTGGTGCAGGGGCGGGCGGCCATAGAGGGGCCGCAGGGAGAAGAATTCGATGACAAAGGCCACGATGCCCACCGCGATGGGCGCGGCCAAAAGCCCTAGCCAGAAGTTGCCGGTGAAGGCCACCACCGAAAAGCCGAAGTAGGCTCCCAGCATGTACAGCGAGCCGTGGGCGAAGTTGAGCACTTCCAGCATGCCGAAGATGACGGTAAGACCGCCGGCAACCAGCATGAGGACCATGCCCAGGGTCAGGCCGTGCAAAACGGTTGTAATCAGGGTGGAGAAATCCATCAATGCCGCCGCAATCTAAAGGTGTCACTTGAGCCGGGCCGCAGCCGCCCCGGCCGTGTCCATGGAATTCCCGCGGGTGTCAGGGGACTCGCTAGGCGCAGGGAGGATGGCTCGCTTGGGGCGGGCCGCCGCCCTGGGCGCGCGCCTATACCGACGTTCGATGACACGGTGGGAACGGGCCCGCCGAATATTCCAAACTCCGCAATGTATTCACTTGGTGAATAGTGCGGTTTTTTTCTAAAGCAGGCAGGGACGGCGGCGCAAGCGGCGGAGGCGGCCAACGTCCAGGGCAATGGAGGAAAACAGCGTAGAACGAGGTGTGAAGCCGGCAACGTGCTGGTTGGGTTGATTAAATGGCGCCGGCGGAGCGCGAAGAACCAAGTAGTGTTTTAGCTGCCCTTAGTTAGTTTCATATTGCGAAACCAACGTTTCTTAAATTATGATAATAAAGTTACACCATTTGTGTCAAGGCCAAAGTAAGGCCGCCACTGGGGGCAGTGGCGGCATCTTTTGAGGGGCTTCGGGGCCCGGCTCTCAGGCGCAGCGGGACAGGGCCGGGAACTCCTCGCCCAGGTGCCTGCGGTGGTAAGCCGCCTCGCCTTCGGGTCCCAGGTAGCGGGACATGTACTTGCGGTCGGCTTCCAGGAGGTCGGCGGCCATGAGGCAATCCAGGGCGTTGCCGAAGGCTGGGTCCACGTTCCAGGCCACGGCCTTGGCCGCCAGCTTGGTGTACTGCTTGATGAGGATGGGCAGGCCCCAGCCGCTGGGCTCTATGTCGCTGATCATCTCCGACAGTTCTTCCAGGTCCTCCACCCCTATCAGGGTCTCCTGGGGACGCCCGGCAGCCGGGCGGGGCCACTGGGGCGGGCGGCGCGGCGCGGCCAGGCCGGCCAGGGGGGAGGCGAAGTGGCGGTCCAGGAACTCCTGGATAAGGCGGCGGGACAAGGGGTTGTAAAGATTGGATATGCTCACCGGCCCCAGGATGTAGCGGTAGCGGGGCATGGCGGCGATGAGGCGGCCGATACCCTTCCACAGCAGCAAGAGGCCGGAGTAGGAGCGCTGGTACCTGGGGTCCAGGAAGGAGCGGCCCAACTCGATGGCCGGAGTGCAGCGGGCGAAGAACTCCGAGTCGTAGTCGAACAGGGTGCTGGTGTAGAGCCCGCGCACGCCCTGCCGGGCCAGGATCTCGTCCACCAGGCCCAGGCGATAGCCTCCGGCCAGCTCCTGCTCCTGGTGGTTCCACAGGCACAGGTGCAGGTAGTGGTCGTCGTAGCGGTCCAGGTCCCGTTGCCGGCCGGTGCCTTCGCCCACTTGGCGGAAGCTCAGCTCGCGCACCCGGCCCACTTCGTCCAGCAGGTGGGGGGCTTGCTCCCGCCGGGCGTAGAGCACGGTGAACTCACCGCTGGTGATGAGCTTTTGCCGCTGGGGCAGGCGCTCCACCTCGGCGGCGGCGGACCAGCGCCGGCTCAGGGCCGGGCGGGGCATGAGCCCGGCGGGGGGCTCGGGCGGGTCGTCGGGCCGGTGGCCCTTCACCGCGCCCAAAAGGTAGACCCGCCGCCGGAGATAGGCCGTGGCCTCCCGGGCGCTGCCCCGGGCGGCCAGGCGCTTGTAGGGGATGGGCGAGCCGATGCGCAGGTTTATCTCGCTGCCGATCTTGTTGACCAACTCCCGGGGCAGCAGGGCGGTGCGCAAGCGGGGGTGGGCCAGCCCGGCCAGCTGGAACAGCACGCTGTTGCGGCCGGGGAAGAACACCGGCAAAACCTTCGCCTTGGCCCGGCGGGCCATGCCCGCGGCCATGGGGCTCCAGGAGGGGTCTTCCACCCGCCAGCGCCGCCAGGCCAGGCTGGAGACCTCCCCGGCCGGGAACACCACCAGCATCCCGCCCTGCTCCAGCCAGCGCACCGCGTCGCGCAGGGGGCGGAAGTTCTGCTCCACCGCCCGGTTGGAGGAGAAGGGGTCCACCAGCAAAAACAAATCGCGCAACTCGGGCACCCGGCTGAGCATGTAGTTGGCCATCACCTTCACGTCCGGGCGCACCGCCAGGAGAAGGCGGGCCAGGATGAGGCCCTCCAAGGCGCCGTAGGGGTGGTTGGCCACCACCACCAACGAGCCCTTGGACGGCACCCGCTCCAGCTCCAGGGGAGAGACCCGCCAGCCCACTCCCATTTGCTTCAGCAGCGCGTCGATGAAGGCCAGCTGGCCCTCCTGGGTGTGGTTGATCTGGCGGTAGATGGACTCCAGGCGGGCCAGGTAGAACAGGCGGCTGATGGCCGCGCCCATCTTGTCGGCCACCGGGCCGGGCACTGGCCGGGGCCAGTTGAAGGCGGGCCGGAAAATACCTTCCGCGCTGGTTGGTGACATGAGCATTTCCTCCAGGCCGGGCGTTGTTGGCGTCACGTGGAAGGGCCTATGGGTAGCCCCTCCTTGGCTTGGTTATTTCTAGGCCGCCCAGATGACGATTGGATGGAGGCCGTATTGCATTTTTCCGACAAACCGGGCGACGTCTCCGCGGGCGGACCCGGCGTGGTTTTGTTTCGGCAAAGCCAGGTGGGTTATTGGGTTATATTGATAGACGGCCCTGAGGGCCCAACCCAGAGGGATATCGGCGGCGAAAGGATTCAGGGATGGATAATTGGCGACCCAGTGTTTGCCCCTTTGACTGCCCCGACACCTGCGGCCTTCTGGTGCGGGTGGAAGGGGGCAGGGCCAACGCGGTAAAGGGCGATCCGGATCACCCCTTCACCCAGGGCTTCATCTGCCAGAAGATGGCCCAGTACCCCGCCAGGGTGCATCATCACCAGCGGCTCACCGCGCCGCTGCTGCGCACCGGCCCCAAGGGCTCGGGGCAGTTCAAGGAGATAACCTGGGACGAGGCTCTGAGCCTGGCCGCCCGCAAGCTGGGCGATACGGCCGCGATACACGGCCCCGCCTCCATCCTTCCTTATTCCTACGCCGGGCACATGGGCCACGTGCAGCGGGGCTCGGGCCACGCCTTTTTCCACAAGCTGGGGGCCACCAAGCTGGGGCGCACCATTTGCAGCGCCACCGCCTCGGCTGGCTACGCCTACAGCCTGGGCTCCGGGCCCAGCACCGACCTGAGCCAGAGCCGCCACTCCGACCTGATCATCATCTGGGGCAGCAACACCCTGAGCACCAACCTGCACGCCTGGCCCTGGTTCCAGGAGGCGGTCAAGCGCGGCGCCAGGCTGGTGGTGATCGACCCCTACGCCAACGCCACCGCCGCCAAGGCCGACCTGCACCTAAAGCTGCGGCCAGGCAGCGACGCGGCCCTGGCCCTGGGCCTGATGCAGGTGCTGATCGGCGAGGACATGCTGGATCACGAGTTCATCCGGGCCCACACCCTGGGCTTCGCCGATCTGGCCGAGCGGGCCGCCCAGTACCCGCCGGAGCGGGTGGCGGAGATCACCGGGGTGCCCGCCGAGCGGATCGTGGAGCTGGGCCGGGCCTACGGCCAGGCCAAGGCCCCCTTCATCCGCACCGGCTGGGGGCCCGCCCGCCAGCTAAAGGGGGGCATGGCCATGCGCACCATCGCCCTGTTGCCCGCCCTGGTGGGGGCTTTCGAGCGCCCCGGCGGGGGAATCCTGCGCAGCACCGGGGCGGGCTCCTGCCTGGACCCCAGCCGCCTCAACTCGGAAGAGCTTTGCCCGGCGGGCACCCCCACGGTGAATATGGTGGAGTTGGGCGCGGCCCTGTCCCCGGAGGCTTCCCGGCCCATCAACCTGATGTGGGTGTATCTGTCCAACCCGGCGGTGGTGGCCCCGGACACCTCGGCGGTGCTCAGGGGTTTGGCCCGGGAGGACCTGTTCCTGGTGTGCCAGGAGATGTTCCTCACCGAGACCGCCCGCTGGGCCGACCTGGTGTTGCCGGCGGCAAGCTCCCTGGAGATGACCGACCTCTACACCGCCTATGGCCATCGCTGGGTGCAGATGGCCAGGCCGGTGATCGACCCGGTGGGCCAGTGCCGCTCGTTGCTGTCGGTATTCCAGGAGATGGCCGGGCGCATGGGTTTCAGCGAGGAGGTGTTCGCGGCCGACGAAGAGCAGCACATTGCCTGGCTGCTGGGCGGCGGTTCGCCCTGCCTGGAGGGCATCACCCTGGAGAGCCTGTCCCCCTGCCGCCCCTTGAAAGCCAACATCCCGGCCAACCCCTATTCGCGGGGGTTCCTCACCCACTCGGGCAAGGTGGAGTTCTACTCCGAGGACATTGCCGCCCTGGGCCTGGACCCCTTGCCCAGCGGCGAGCCCAGCCGGGACGATGACCACGGCGGAGCCTATCCTCTGCAACTGATCACCCCGCCGTGCAAGCGGTTTTTGAACTCCACCTTCAACGAGGTCTCGGTTCAGCGGGAAAAGGCGGGAGATGCGACGCTGATCCTGCATCCCCTGGACGCGGCGGCGCGGGGCATAGTGGACGGCGGCCTGGTCCGGGTGTTCAACGCCAGGGGCGAGTGCCTGCTCAGTGCCCAGGTTAGCGACGCGGTGCTGCCCGGAGTAACCGTGGCCGAGGGCCTCTACTGGGGCGCCCACACCCCTGGCGGCAGGGGCATCAACCACCTGACCTCCCAGGCCCTGGCCGACCTGGGCGGCTCCAGCGCCTTCCACTGCAATCAGGTGGAGGTGGCTCCCGCGCCCTGAAAAAGCGCTCTATCCGCCCAAAAAGCTGGACCCGGAAGCCCGGAAAAGTGTATCAATGGGTATACATGTAGACCTGTTGATACACCGGAGGGTCCATGGACCAGGAGAGCAGGGAGCGGGAGCTGACCCGGCTGCGCGAAGCCGTGCGCATGTACGAGCTTATCTTCAACAGCATCCACCACGGGGCCATGGTCACCGACTCCCAGGGGAACATCACCCATTTCAATAAGCCTTACGGTCAGTTCCTGGGCCTGGACACCGAGGAGTACATAGGCAGGCACTGCACCGAATCGGTGGAAAACACCCGCATGCACATCGTGGCTCAGACCGGCAAGGCGGAGATAAACTTCCCCCAGAAGATCAAGGGCCAGAGCATGGTGGTGCAGCGCATCCCCATCCGCCAGGATGGCAAGCTTATCGCGGTGTACGGCCAGGTGATGTTCAAGGACGTGCGTGACGTGGGCAAGCTGGCCAAAAAGCTCTCCCTGCTGGAATCCAAGGTTAAGCTCTACGAGCAGGAGCTGATCAACCTGCGCTCCACCCGCTATACCTTCAAGAGCATCATCGGGCGGGGCGGGGCCATGCGAGGCCTTAAGAAGGAGGCGCTCAAGGCGGCGGCCAACGACCTGCCGGTGCTCATAACCGGCGAGAGCGGCACCGGCAAGGAGCTGTTCGCCCAGGCCATCCACCAGGGCAGCCCCCGCAAGATGCACCCCTTCGTGCGCATCAATTGCGCCACCATTCCCCGCGACTTGCTGGAATCGGAGTTGTTCGGCTACGAGAAAGGGGCCTTCACCGGGGCGGGCGCCGGGGGCAAGCCGGGCAAGTTCGAGCTGGCCCACCGGGGCACCCTGTTCCTGGACGAGATCGGCGACTTGCCCCTGGAGATGCAGCCCAAGCTCTTGAGAGTGCTGGAGGAAAAGGAGTTCGAGCGGGTGGGGGGCACCGCGCCGGTGCGCTCGGACTTCCGGGTGGTGGCGGCCACCAACCAGAACCTGGAGGAGATGATCGCCGGCCGCGCTTTCCGTAGCGACCTGTTCTATCGGCTGAACGTGATCCCCCTGCGCATACCGCCCCTGCGGGAGCGGCGGGGGGACATCTTGGAGATAGCCAGGCACCTTCTGGGGCAGATGGCCGGGGAGATGGCCTTGGCGGGCATAGATCTGGACCCCGAGGCCCAGCGGGTGCTGCGCTCCTTCGCTTGGCCGGGCAACGTGCGCGAGCTGAGCAACGTGTTGGAGCGGGCCGTGTTCAACCTGGAGGGCGACACCATCCGCGCCTCCCATTTGCCCCTGTATCTGCACCGGGAGGCGGGCGAGAAGCCCGAGCAGGGCGGGGCCACCATCAAGAGCGCCCAGGCCCAGGCCGAGCAGGACGCCATCCGCATCGCCCTGAAGGAGGTGGGCTACAACAAGGCCCTGGCCGCCCGGCGCTTGGGCATCCACCGCACCCTGCTCTACAAGAAGATGAAGAAGTACGGTCTGCCCCTGCGGCCCTGATCTCCAAGGCGTATCAAATTTGCTACATGTGCTTCGCGGCTAGTTGTGGCCCCTCAAGGCCTGGTGGGCCCGCTCCCCGCTGGGGTGCATGCCCGGCTCCAGGCGGAGCTTTTGCAGGCCGTCGCCCAGGTGCATGCGCAGGAAGGCGTTGGCCGAGTAGCGGGTAACTTTGCCGTAGTAACGTTCGACCAAATACTTCACCATCTCCAGGTAGGGGGGCACCAAATCGGGAGCGATGGAGAAGTTGTCGTAGTTGACAATGACGTCCACCCTGCGTCCCAGGTGGCCCACCTCTGACACCACCGTCTGCTGTACTCGGGCGATGTCCTCTTTGCTCTTTATGCTCAAACCATCGAAATCAATGAACAGAATGTTCTGGCTCTCGTCTAGGCTGAGGCGCTGGGCCAGGCTGAGGGTGCCGGTGAGGTCCTCTCCCAGGCCCATGGGCTCGTCACGGAACAGGCGGTGGTCCATGGTTTTGAGCTCCGGGGAGATGACCGGGGTGAAGGCCATGTGGGCCAGGATGTCGCGCTCCAGGTCCACCCCAGGGGCTATCTCGCTGAGCACCAGGCCGTCCGGCCCCAGGGTGAACACGCAGCGTTCGGTGACGTACAGGGCCGTTTGGCCCAGGCGCTGGGCGTAGTCGCCGGAATAGGTGATGTGCTCCACCTCATTTACGAACTTGATCTCGCTGCCTTCCTTTTCGATGGCCAAGGCCCCGTCCCGCACTCTGACCCGCAGGCCGCAGGCGGTGAAGGTGCCTACGAACACAACTCTTTTGGCGTTCTGGCTGATGTCGATGAATCCGCCGGCCCCGGCCAGGCGGGGGCCGAAGCGGCTGACGTTGAGGTTGCCCCGGCGGTCGGCCTGGGCCAACCCCAGAACGGCGATGTCCAGGCCGCCTCCGTGATAAAAATCGAACTGATAGGGTTGGTCCACCACTGCGTCGGTGTTGCTGGCCGCCCCGAAGTTGAGCCCCCCGGCGGGCACCCCGCCCACCACCCCCGGCTCGGCGGTTAAAGTGATTGCTTGAATTATTTTCTCCTCGTTGGCCACGTTGGCCACGCCCTCGGGCATGCCGATACCCAGGTTCACGATGTCGTGGGGCCGAAGCTCCTGGGCAGCCCGCCGGGCGATGATCTTGCGGGGGCCCAAGGGCATGGGGGCGATGGCGTGGCTGGGCACCTTTATCTCGCCGCTGAAGGAGGGGTTGTAGACTTCCGCGAAGGTTTGCCAATGGTTCTCAGGCCTTGCCTTGACCACGCAGTCCACGTGGATGCCCGGAATCTTTACCTGGCGGGCGTTCAAGGTGCCCCGTTCGGCGATGCGCTCCACCTGAGCGATGACCAGGCCGCCGGAGTTCTTGGCCGCCGTGGCCAGGGCCAGGCTCTCCAGGGTGAGGGCCTCCTTTTCCATGTTCAGGTTACCGTCGGTGTCGGCGGTGGTGGCCCGGATGATGGCCACGTCGATGGGCAGGGTCTTGTAGGCCAGGTACTCGCGCCCATCGAACTCCATAAGCTCCACCAGGTCCTCGGTGGTGATCTGGTTGATCTTGCCGCCGTCCAGGCGCGGGTCCACGAAGGTGTTGAGGCCCACGGTGCTTATGGTGCGCGGCTTGTGGGCGGCGATGTCCCGGTACAGGTGGGTTATCACCCCCTGCGGCAGGTTGTAAGCCTGGATTTTGTTTTGTAGGGCAAGGGCTTGCAGCTTGGGGACCAGGCCCCAGTGGCCGCCCACCACCCGGCCCACCAGGCCCTCGTGTCCCAGGTGGTTCAGGCCCTTTTCCTTGCCGTCGCCCTGGCCCGCGGCGTAGAGCAGGGTCAGGTCCCTGGGCGTGCCGCTGGCCAGGAAACGCTCCTCCAAGGCGATGGCCACCTCCTCGGCAAAGCCGATGCCCACGAAGCCGCTGGTGGCCACGGTGTCCCCGTCCTTGATCAGCGCCACCGCCTCCTGGGGGGTGACCACCTTGTTCTTGGGCCGGCCCACCGGCGATAGCTCGCCGAAAAAGGGGTGGTCGTTGGGCATTGGCGCCTTGTCCTGACTCATGCTCCGGCCTCCTTGGCAGGGGTGGGGAAGACCGCCTGCGTCGGCGGCGATATTCTAGACGAGGCTCACTGCAAAAAAGGTGCCTTCAACGCGAGGCTGGCCCGGAAGGGCGGCACGGGCCTTGCTTGGTCTGATAAGGTATTGGCCGCCCCGCCTGGGGGCGCGGACCCGAGCTACACGAGGAGAGGAAAATGCTGAAGATCAAAGACGCGGTGGCGGTGATCACCGGCGGGGCCAGCGGCATCGGCCTGGCCCTGGCGCAATATTGGACCTCACGGGGGGGCAAGGTGGTGCTGGCCGACCTGTTCCCCGAGGCCCTGGCCGAGGCCGCGGCCCAGCTTGAAGGCCCGGTGCACACCGTGGCCTGCGACGTGACCAAGGAGGAGGACAACGCCCGCCTGGCCGCCGAGGCCATCGAGGCCTTTGGGGCCATCAACCTGGTGGCCCCCTTCGCGGGGATCATCAAGGACGGCCTGTTTCTGGCTCCGGACCGGGAAGGCAACCAGGTGCTGCGCAAGATGCCCCTGGAGCAGTTTGAGAGCGTGGTCAAGGTGAACCTCACCGGGGTGTTTTTGACCATACGCGAGTGCGGCGAGCAGATGGTCAACCACGGCTGCCGGGGCCTGATCTGCCTGATCTCCTCCACCGGCTCCCTGGGCACCGCCGGGCAGATAAACTACGCTTCCACCAAGGCGGCCATGTCGGTGATGCCCAAGGTGATCACCGCCGAGTTCATGCGCCGGGGCCTGTCCCAGCGCATCCGCTGCGTGGCCGTGGCTCCGGGCTACGTGGGCACGCCCATGGTGAAGGGCATGAACCAGAAGGCCCTGGAGAAGATCGTGGGCGACGTGCCCATCGGGCGGCTAATCGAGCCCGAGGAGGTGGCCTCCCTGGTGGCTGAGCTGTACCGCAACGAGGCCCTGAGCGGGGAGGTGTACTTTATCCACGGCGGCCTGCGCCTGGGCAGCAGAGGCTAATCCCCCCCGCCGTTTTCAGCCTCGGAGCACATAAGAAAGGCCCGGACGCTTCTGGAGAGCGCCCGGGCCTTTGCAGGCCAGGGAAGCGGCCCTTATGTGCTTATTTGAGCATCTGGCGATAGGTGTTCTTGTTGCCCAGGTTGGGGCGGCCGGTGGCCAGGGAGCCCGCCCGCACCATGGAGGTGAGGGCGCCCGAAGGGCGGGGGCTGAGGGCGGGCTGGGCAGCGGGAACCTCGACGCTGACCGGCTTGTCCAGCACCACGGTCATGCCCGCGCCCATTATGAGCAGCACCGCCGCGGTGAGGTAGGCCGACTCGTAAGAACCGGTGGCGGCCACGATCATCTGGGAGACCCGGGGCAGCACGAAGCCGCCCGCGCCCCAGGCGGTGAACAACAGGCCGTAGTTGACCCCGAAGTTTCTGAGGCCGTAGTAGTCCTTGGCGGCCGAAGGGAACAGGGAGAGGTTGGTGCCGTAGTTGAAGCCCACTAGGGCGGCGGCCATGACCATGACGATTGCCTGCTCCTTACCCACCATCATCAGCGAGAACATGATCAGCGATTGGAAGCAAAGCATGATGGCCAGGGTCTGGGTGCGCCCGATCTTGTCAGAGAGGGTTCCGGCCACGATGCGGCCTCCCGCGTTGCCCACGGCCATCAGGGCCACCACCACCCAGGCCATGTCGCCCAGGCTGGCCTTGGCCATGCCGGCCACGTTGCCGATTATCATCAGGCCCGCGCCCGCGCCCACGAAGTAGGTGAACCACAACAGGTAGAAGCTCCTGGTGCGCAGCATGGCCGAGGGGCTGAACTCCAGGCCCTTGGGCTTGGCAGGCGCCTGGCCGTCCACCTTGGCCTCTGGGCTGAACTCCTTGGGAGGGTTCACCAAAAACTGGGCCAGCCCGCAGACCACCATGATGAAGGCGCCGCCGAAGATCATCATGGAGGCGCTGAGGCCGACTTCTTTGATTAGGTAGCTGCTCAGCGGGGCGATGTACACCGAGGCCAGGCCGAAGCCCGACACCACCAGCCCGGCGATGAGGCCGGTCTTGGCCGAGGGGAACCATTTGATGGCCGGGGGGGTGGCCGAGGCGTAGCCGAAGCCCAGGCCGGTGCCGGTGAGCACCCCGAAGCCCAGGATCCACACCCACAGGGAGTAGGACTGGCTGATCCACATCAGGCCCAGGCCGGTGAGCACCCCGCCGATGAGCGCGGTGATGCGCGGCGATAATTTGTCTTGCAGCCGCCCGGCGAAGATCATGCTGAAGGCGAAGGCCAGGCAGCAGACGGCGTAGGGGTCGTTGAGGGAGGAAAGGCTCCATTCGAAGCGGCCGTCACCGGCCACGATGGAGTCCTTGATGGCCATCTTGAACATGCTCCAGGTATAGAGGATGCCCAAGGCCAGGTTGATGCCGATTCCGGCCATGGTCACCGACCAACCGTGATTCTTGATCTTTTCCATGCCTCTTTCCTCCCTTTGGGCCGCGCCCTTGGCTAAGTGTCGCCCACCAATGGTTACAAGTTCCGGGCCAAAGGGCGGTTATGGGATGTTAGACAAATTATATCGAGTGGTTAAACGAAAAAGCCGCCCCAGGGGAGCGGTCCCG
>Ga0180016_100133_pt1 | contig 26913 bp, 24 predicted proteins | sample KR46_M_MetaG_FD_129673 | JGI IMG/M metagenome (GOLD analysis project Ga0180016, IMG submission 129673) | Groundwater microbial communities from the Olkiluoto Island deep subsurface site, Finland - KR46_M_MetaG | ecosystem: Environmental > Aquatic > Deep subsurface > Groundwater | place: Finland... | reverse complement strand
GGGGTTCGCACCCACTATGTGACACGACCTAGCTCGGCCGCACTGCCTGTCCCCGTTTCCTGCCTCGCTACGCTCACTCAAACAGGCGGTCGACGCTGATCCGCGGCTCCACTGCGCATTTTTGATTGGACACAGTCCAATTGAGACGTCTCTAGATTCGTAACAAAAAATAAGCGTTTCAAAGTTCGAAAGCCCTGAAGGCGTACTGTCATTACAAGTCTTCCTAATCGTTTGCTCCGGCAATACCCTCAGCGCGCACTGCACCTGCAAGTGTTGGTGCTTTGAAGGTAAGCCACTTTTTCATGCGTACACGCGCTGGCCGGCTATATAGGCCGGCGCGCTCTGCCCGGCCAGTAGGGCATTAAACTCCGCTGCCTTTTCGGCGTAGCCCGGTTTGCGCAAATCGGTAGTGTCCAGTCGGGTGACCGGCATTACCCCCATCAGGCTGTTGGTCAGAAACACCGCATCGGCAGCCGGTAATTCGTCCGCCCGGATTTCACGTTGCCCGACCTGCACACCGCACTGTACCAAAGCATCCCGGAGGGCGGCCTCGGTTACACCCGGCAAGCGCCCTGGCCCCGGCGTGCCGAACACAGTCTCGCCTTCCACCCAGACTAGGCTTGAGCCTGAGGCCTCCGTGACAAAACCCCTGCTGTTTACGAGTAGGATTTCATCCAACCCTCTGCTGTAGGCATACTCCCGGGCTACCAAGCTGTTTAGGTAGGCCAGGGTCTTGTGTTCGGCCAGCGGGTTTTCCCAAGGAAGCGGGAAAACGGTTACCGCCATCCCTTTGACATAGGCCTCTGGCGGTGATTCCGGGTGGGGCTGAATAATGATCAGTAGCGTGGGCGTCTGGGCCTTGGGCAGGCCACGCCCTTGAGCAATGCCGCGAGTGAGAATAATCTTCACGGTGCACGGATTCTCAGTGAGGCCGTTGGCCTCAAACAGGGCACTCAGCACCCTCTCCCAGTCCACATCATCCGGGAAGGGCAGATTCAGATCCGTACAGCTTTTGCGCAACCGCGCCAGATGACGGTTAAGCAGGTGCACCCTGCCGTGTTCACCCTTTAAGGTTTCAAACAGGCCGTCTCCGTAGAGGAAGCCTCGGTCCAGAACCGGTATCCCGATTTCCTGGGCAGGCATAATCCGACCGTTTAAAAAGCAAAACCGTTCACTCATATCTTCACCCCCAGCAGTTTGAAGAAAGTCTCTCCTTTGTGCAATGTCTCCAGGTACTCCGCCTCGGGATCGGAATCATACACAATCCCTCCGCCCACGCTGAACCGGAGAGTGTCGTTCTTAAGGACCGCGGTCCGGATGGCCACGTTCAGATCCAGGTTCTGGTGCCAGCCCAGGTACCCGATCGCTCCGGTATATACCCCACGGGGATAGGGTTCCAGATCATTGATAATTTCCATCGCCCTGATCTTCGGGCAGCCGGTGATCGAACCGGCCGGGAACAGAGCACGGATCAGGTTAATGTTGTTTTCCGCAGGGGTGAGCCTGCCGGTGACCACGGAGACCAGGTGGTGGACATTGCGATAGGATTCCATAAGCTTATGATGCTGGACCCGCACCGATCCGGGGACGCACACCCGGCCCAGGTCGTTGCGGACCAGGTCCACAATCATGCTTAGTTCCGCGTCATCTTTGGGACTGGACAAGAGGGCCTGCCGGTTTAGCTTGTCCTGCGCCGGATCCAGTGAACGCGGACGGGTACCCTTGATCGGCCTGGATTCAACAATCTCCCCCCGCCTGAACAGGAACCGCTCCGGCGAGCTGGAGAGCACACTGGAGCCACCCTCGTTGAGAAAGGCGAAGAAGGATGCCGGATTCGCCGCCAGAAGCCGGGCGAACAACGGGAAGGCTTCTCCGGGATAATTACACCGAAAACGCTGCGAAAGATTAGCCTGATAAATGTCTCCGGCGTGAATATGACGGCGAACCTGCTCAACAGCGGCCAGGTACCCTTCCCGGGTGAAATTGGAGGTCACCTTCATGGCTGCCACAGGCCGACCCGGGAACTCCGCGGGCAGGCCATTCCCGGCGGCCATCCGCCGTATCGTCCGGACTGCCTCGGCGGGTGCCGCCAATGATTGGAGCAGGTAGTCCTGTTGCTCCACGCGGTCTCTGATTAATACAATGCTCGGGAAGAAGAGGCAGAGATCCGGCAACGCCAGCGTACTGTCCTTCGGAACGGGCAACTTTTCAAGGAAGCCGCCCAGTTCGTAACCCAGGTAACCCATGGCTCCCCCGGCAAAGGGCAGGTATTCGGGGAGCGTATCGGAATCGGACTCACCGAAAATGGACTCTAAGTATTCAAACGGATTGCCTCTATGGGTAGATCTCCGGCCCTCACATTCCAGAGTCAGATTGCTGCCCCGGCTCCGCAAGGAGGCATAGGGGTAGATCCCCAGCAGACTGTAGCGACTACAGTCCATTGAACCGCCGCTGACCAGCGCCACCGTCCCGGACAGACACGCAAAGGGAGCACAGTAGTGGATAAAGGGCCGGTGGGCATCTCCGAGCAGTTTCAGTTCCATCGGGTATCTCTTAATCAAGGCTGCGCACCACTTCCAGGAAGTTGAGCATTAATGACTCGCCAAAGGCGGTGAGAAACGATTCCGGGTGAAACTGAAGACCGTACAGCGGATAATCCCGGTGACTGACGGCCATCACCACGCCGTCGTTAGACCAGGCGTCAACCCTGAGTTCACTAGGGATGCGGACTACCGTCAGGGAGTGGTAACGGGCGGCGGGAAACGGATTGGGAATGTTTTTGAACAACCCCTGTTGACTGTGCCAGACCGAATCCGCCCTTCCGTGTACGGGACGGGGAGCATAAGTGGTCTGGCCACCATAGGCCTCGTTCAGGCACTGCATCCCCAGGCAGACCCCCAAGACCGGACGCCTGTCGATTTGGGCCCGGATTACGGCCACCGAGGATCCGGCCTCCGTCGGGCTTCCCGGACCGGGTGAAATCACCACCGCATCGGGGTTCAGCTGCTCTACCCCAGCCGCATCCAACTGGTTATTACGGACCGTCGTTACCCGGCAACCAAGCACCTGAAGCATCTGCACCAGGTTGTAGGTGAAGGAGTCGTAGTTGTCCACCATCAGGATCCTTAGTTCCCGGCCACTTTCCATACCCCACTATTCCACTTGGGCTGCTGGTTTTCCTTGTATGATCTTAGCCACGGTCTCATCCACGTCTGATAATCGCCGCTGTACAGCCGCCCGGTTCAGAGCCTCGAAGAGATTCAAAAACACCGGCTGGCGGCAACACATACTCTCCGGGTGAAACTGTACACCCAACACGAATCCCTGACCGGTACCCTCCACTGCTTCGATGACCCCGTCCCGAGCCCAGGCGGTGGCCTTTAGTCCCGGTGTAAGCTTGCGCAGGATCTGATGGTGAAAACTGTTCACCCGAATCTGGCGGCTCTCTAAAATGTCCGCTGTGAGGCTTTCCGACCTGATGATAATTTCGTGGGTGGGATGCCAACGCGGGGCGCTCTGACAGTGTTTAACCCGGCTGACCTCTCCGCTCAACGCTAGATCCTGGTAGATATCGCCGCCGGCGGCGATATTCAGAACCTGCATCCCGCGGCAGATGCCGAAGATGGGTATCCCTTTAGCAAGGGCGCGACGGGTCAAGGTGATTTCAAATAGGTCTCTGTCCGGGGTAATCAATCCGGTATTCGGTAACGGTTCCTCCCCAAAATAGCAGGGGTCGACATCGCCGCCCCCAGAGAGGAGCAAGCCGTCCAAAACCGGCAGCAACCGTTCCATGGCAGGGCCAGGGTATAGAGGGGGAAGCAGGATCGGCGTCCCTCCCACCTTCTCCACAGCCCGGTAGTAGCTGTCGTGAAGCCAGGTAGTAGAGCCTGTGTGGTCACTTTCGCACGTTATGCCGATGAGGGCCAAATCCATCCCTCCCGGTGGGATCTGTTCTCCTTTCTATTATGCAAAAGCACCGTAAAGTAAGACAATATAAGGCAGGTAAGGGCTTCTTTATTAATACACGGCATCAACTCAAAGTTTTTAGTTAGTACAATATAACCTGCTAAAGCAATAACAATTATTGCTATAATAATTCTACTAATTTTAAACAACATATCCCCCCTGTAAAATTAAAGCCCCGACCCCACCCCTGGTTAGAATTTAGTTAGGTATTCTTCCAGCTCCCACGCGTGCACCTGCGTCCGGTAGCGCGCCCACTCAATCCGTTTCGCTTCAATATAGCGGTGGAAAACGTGTTGACCGAGTGCCGCCTCGAGGACCTTATTCCCCTCAAGTTCATCGAGGGCCTGTTTCAGGCTCTCCGGCAGGCGCACGATCTCGTTCTTGGCCCGCTCGGCATCGGTCATATCGTAGATGTTCCGGTCGCACGGCGGCGGCGGTGCAATGCGGTTTTTAATGCCGTGCAGTCCGGCCTGGAGACAAACGGCCAGGGCTAGATAGGGGTTGCAGGACGGATCCGGGTTCCGAAGCTCAATCCGGGTGGACAGGTCGCGCTTGGCCGGTATCCGAATCAGCGGGCTGCGGTTGCGGTACGACCAGGCGATGTAAACCGGAGCTTCAAATCCGGAAACCAGGCGCTTGTATGAGTTGACAGTGGGGTTTAGGATGGCCGACATCGCCCGGGCATTTTCCAGGATGCCGGCGATGTAGAACATACACTCCTCGCTCAACTGATCCTCAGCCGCGGGGTTAAAGAAAACGTTCTGATCGCCGTTGAAAAGGGACTGGTTCAGGTGCATTCCGGATCCGGCGGTTCCAAAGAGCGGCTTGGGCATAAAGGTGGCGTGCAAGCCGTGGCGCTGAGCTACACTACGAACCACGGATTTGAAGGTCAAAATTTTGTCGGCGACGTCCAAGGCATCGTCGTACTTGAAGTCAATCTCGTGCTGCCCTGGTGCGACCTCGTGATGCGAAGCCTCGATTTCAAAACCAAGCTGCTCCAGGGTCAGACACATGTCCCGCCGCGCTTCCTCCCCCAGGTCGACGGGCGCCAGGTCAAAGTAGCCGGCCCGGTCGTGGGTATGGGTGGTGGGGCGGCCATCGGCGTCAACGTGAAAGAGGAAGAACTCCGCTTCCGGTCCGACGTACATGGTGTAACCCAGAGCCGCAGCATCGGCGATGGCCCGCCGCAGGACGTAACGGGGATCACCCTCAAAGGGAGTATCGTCCGGATTGTAGATGTCACAGATTAAGCGGGCGACCGGATCCCGGCCCGGACCGGGCGGAAAGATCACGAAGGTGTTGGGATCGGGGCGCAGGTACATATCGGACTCTTCGATCCGTACGAATCCCTCAATGGAGGATCCGTCAAACATCAGTTCATTGTTCAAGGCCTTGTCCAACTGTTCCACCGTAATAGCCACATTCTTCATGACGCCGAAGATGTCCGTGAATTGAAGGCGGACAAACTTTACCCCGTGCTCCTTGGCCATGCTACGTACATCCTCGTTGGTGTACCTGTTCAAAGCTCCCCATCCCTTCGTTAGTTACTCAATGCACTCCCTCCGTAATATATCACATAATCAAGTCCCGAAACAGGTTGAAAGAAGGCAGGCTCCCTTCACGCAGAGCAACCTGCCTTCTTTCTAAAATGTGACACGGCGTGGGGGGGCAAGCAAGAACCGTCCCCGCTTGCCCGTCCCCGCTTGCCCGCGGTCCCCGCTTGCCCGGCCTAGAAGGCGTAGAGGCGGCCGTAGGGGCGGTGGGAATAGGGTAGGAGCTTTACGAAGGGGCGGTCTTTGACCCGTTCGGGGCTGTGGCCGAAGTGTTGGCAAAACTCAGCGATGATCGGCTCCAGCAGTTCGTGGTCGGCGGCGTCCAAGTCGAAGATGCGGGGCTCGGCACCCAAACGGTGTTCGTCCACCCCGCCTCGGACGTAGATCACCCCGCCATGCATCCCGGTTGCCAGGTAATCACCGGTGACCGGCTGGTTGGATTTACGGTTCATACCCATCACCACTAGGACTCCCCCGGCCATATACTCGCCGAAGAAGTTCCCCGCAGTGCCCCCCACCACCAGCAGCGGGACGATGTTCTGGTACTGTTTCATATGGATGCCCACCCGGTAGCCCACGTTGCCGCAGACGAAAACCTTTCCGCCGCGCATGCCGTAGCCGAGTACATCCCCGGCGTTACCGCCGATCACGACTGTCCCCGCATTCATGGTGTTGGCCACGCCGTCCTGGGCGTTGCCGTAGACGTGGATGGTCGGTCCGCTCATAAAGGACGCCATATCGTTACCGGGGACGCCGTTGACCCGGATCAGGACGTCCTCTTCCATTCCGGTGCCGATGTAACGCTGGCCGTTGACGTTGTCCAACACTATTTCCGTTTCTCCGTCACGGACCGCAGCCTTGATGGTCCGGTTTAGCTCGCGGTAATGGATGCCATCGGCATTAATCCTCAACATCGGCTAGGCCCCCTCACCGACGGGCTTGATGCCCAGAAGATCGAGTTCCTGCTGGGAAAGTCCAATGCCGCGCAGGCGCAAACGGCTGCCGCGCAGGCTCTCAATGGAGTTCAAACCCAAAGCACCGAGGATTTCTTTTAATTCCCGCGACCAACCCCGTAGGAGGTTGGTTAACAGTTCAGCTCCCCGTTCCGGATCCAGCCGGGCGGTCAGTTCCGGACGCTGGGTGGCGATACCCCAACTGCAGTTACCCGTGAAACAGCTCTGGCATACGTGACAGCCGAGAGCAATCAGCGCGGCGGTGCCGATAGACACCGCGTCCGCACCCAGGGCGATAGCCTTGGCCACATCACCGGAATGCCTGATACCGCCAGACGCCACGATGGACACCCGATTCCGAATGCCCTCCCGGCGCAGACGCTCATCTACGGTAGCCAGAGCGACTTCGATCGGAATGCCGACATGGTCACGGATGATCAGCGGAGCAGCACCCGTGCCGCCGCGGAACCCGTCAATGGTAATGATGTCTGCACCGGCCCGGGCGATACCGCTGGCGATGGCCGCCACGTTATGGACGGCCGAGATCTTTACCGACACGGGCTTCGTGTATTCGGTCGCTTCCTTCAGGGCGAAGATCAGCTGGGACAGGTCTTCGATGGAATAGATGTCATGATGGGGGGCGGGCGAAATGGCATCGCTCCCAATCGGGATCATCCTGGTTTGCGAAACCCCCGCGTCCACCTTCTCACCCGGCAGGTGCCCGCCGATCCCCGGCTTGGCCCCCTGACCGATCTTGATTTCGACGCACCTTCCCCGGCGGAGGTAGTCCGGATTGACCCCGAACCGACCCGAAGCCACCTGGACGATCATGTGATCGGCGTAAAGATAGAGATCCCGGTGCATCCCGCCTTCACCTGTATTCATCAGTGTTCCGGACGCTTTGGCGGCGATGGCCAGTGCCTTCTGCACATTCAGACTGACCGCTCCGTAAGACATCGCCGGAAAGAGGATCGGAGTTTCAATCTGCACGTGTGGAGGCAGTTCGGTCTTCAGGCGTACCTGACCGTCGTCCGTACGCTCAAACTCCAGGCCGTTCGGCCTTTCTCCCAGGAAGGTACGCAGTTCCATCGGTTCCCGCAGCGGGTCGATGGACGGGTTTGTAACCTGGCAGGCGTCCAGAACCATATGGTCAAAGTAACTGAAATAGGCCTTGTCGTTTCCAGCTCCGGTCAGCAGCACGCCGCCGGTTTCGGCCTGTAGCCAAATGTTGCGCATGTGATGCGCCGCCCAGTGCTCGTTCGCTTTGTACGCCACCGGGTTCTTAATCACATTGATGGCCCCTTCCGGGCAGTGAGTGACGCAGTAGTGACACTGCCGGCAGCGGCTTGAATCCGCGACGACATAATCCGGACTGGCACTCTGCATCCGCTGGAAGGCTACTGCAAGGTCATCCTGGCCATCCTTAAAGACGCCCATTTTTTCCTGCCAATCATCGTGACCCCACTTGAGGGTACCAAAACCGCACCCCTTAACACACAGACCGCAACGGCGGCACTTCTCCCGGTCGATACTAACTACATACTCCGGGGGCAGGTAGCTCTTGGCCAACGGTCACACCCCCTTCCTCCAGCCGAACCAGGGACATTTCCCCGGCCCGGACATCCCAGACCTCGTCCAGGTCGGCCCCCACAATACCGCGGATGGCACTCTCTTCACTACCCATCAGTACGAAGTCGCCCTTCTTGCCGCAGGTTAGCGGGCGGAGTTTGATCCGGTCGTTCAGGCCCAGCATCCCGCCGCTGAAGGCGACGATGATGCTGAAGGGACCGTTAAGCATCGCCGGTCCGTAAACCATACGGATGGCCTTGTACATCGCCCGCTGCTCCTCGGGCATGCGGTCGATGTCTTTCCAGAAGGGGGCAGCCAGTACCCGGGCGACAAGTTCCAGCGGCACCTTCTGCCGCCGGTGCAGCAGATCGAACAGGTAGGCCACCACCTCTGTGTCAGTCTGGAGGGTGAGGTGGTAGCCGAACATCTCCAGGTAGCGCTTGTTGATCCCGTAGGAAGAGACCTCGCCGTTATGGACCACGGTCCAGTCCAAAATCCCGAAAGGATGCGCCCCGCCCCACCAGCCGGGCGTGTTTGTCGGGAAACGGCCGTGCGCGGTCCAGAGATAGCCTTCGTATTCCTCAAGTCGGAAGTAGCGCCCGATGTCCTCTGGAAAACCGACTCCTTTGAACACCCCCATATTCTTGCCGGAGGAAACCATAAAGGCGTCCTTAATGTAGTTGTTTATGGTCAGCGTGGCCCGGACCAGCAATTCCGCTTCATCTTCGCCACGCAGGGGGTCAAGTGCTTCCGGTTTCACAGATACAAAATAGCGAAAGAATTTCGGGGGATCAGTAATCGCGATCATGGGACGCGTGGGAATCGATTCACTGTGTTCCACCACGAAATGCTCCCTGATATAGGACTCGGTGTCTATCCGTCCCCTGTCGGACTCATACAACAGGTGCAGCGCGTACAGATCACGAAATCGGGGATAGATACCATAGGCGGCGAATCCGCCCCCGAGCCCGTTGGACCGTTCGTGCATGCAGGCAATAGACTTGATAATGGCTTCACCGTTGAAACGGACCCCCTTAACGTTCATGATCGCGCTGATCGCGCATCCGGAGGGGATCCTCACCATTCCCTCTCTCATAAATCTACACCTACCTTAAATATCCGAGGCGGGACACGGGAAATCAGGGTTATCGAAAACCTCGTGGAAACCCGCAGGGCTTCTCTCGTCTTCGCTCTCCGTCATCCGTCGACCCACCTTCTAATTCTTAGTCGAAAAAAGACCCTACCGGGGGGAGACCAACCCCCCGGTGGGGGACAGGAGGATGATCAGCGGGGTTTTACACCCGCGACCATCTGTATGCGGTAGTCTGTGGTCGGTCGTCAGTAGTCAGTAGTCCCCCGAAAGGGGGCCGACCATTGACAACAATGACCGCGACTCACCAATCCACCATTAATAAGTGGTTAGGTACTCTTCTACCTCCCAGGGGTGAACCTGGACCCGGTAGTTGTCCCATTCCACACTCTTGGCCTCAATGAACTTCTCAAAGCAGTGCGGGCCAAGGGCGGCTTTCATCAGATCATCGCTCTGCAATTCCTCGAGGGCCTCCTTCAGGCTGCCGGGCAGGCTCGCAATGTGCATCGCCTCCAGTTGGGCACCCGTAAGGTGATAAATGTTGCTCTCCGTAAGGCTCGGCGGGGCAATCTTGTTCTTGATGCCGTCCAAGCCAGCCGCCAACATCCCGGTCAGGGCCAGGTACGGGTTGCAGGCCGGATCCGGATTACGCAGTTCCACCCGGGTGGAGAGGCCGCGCTTGGCCGGGATTCGGATCAAGGCACTGCGGTTGCCCTGCGCCCAGGCTACGTAAACGGGAGCCTCGTATCCGGGAACCAAACGCTTATAGGAGTTGACGGTGGAGTTGGTCAGTGCCGCGAAGCTCCGAGCGTGCTTTAGGAGGCCGCCCACATAGTAGCGAAGCGTCTCGCTCAGACCGTCGGGCTGGGACGGATCGTCAAAGGCGTTCTCACCCTTCAGGAAGAGCGACTGGTTCATGTGCATCCCGGAGCCGTTGATCCCGAAGATCGGCTTCGGCATAAAGGTCGCGTGCAGACCGTGCCGCTGAGCCAGGGTGCGTACCACGAACTTGAAGGTGACGATCTTATCGGCAATGTCCAGGGCATCCGAGTATTTGAAGTCGATTTCATGCTGTCCTGGGGCCACCTCGTGGTGCGAGGCCTCCACTTCAAAGCCCATTTCCTCCAGCGCCATGACCATCTCACGCCGCGCGTTTTCGCCCTGGTCCACCGGCGAAAGGTCGAAGTAACCGGCCTTGTCGTGGGTGTCCAGAAGCGGCTTGCCGTTCGGATCGACGTGGAACAAGAAGAACTCCATCTCGGGACCGACGTTCATGGTGTAGCCCATGCTGCGCGCTTCGGCCAGAACCCGTTTCAGCGTATTCCGAGGGCAGCCCTCGAACGGGGAACCGTCCGGCTTGTAGACGTCGCAGATTAAGCGGGCCACTGCACCGTCGCGGGGACGCCAGGGGAACACCACAAAGGTACGCGGATCGGGACGCAGGTACATATCGGACTCCTCGATTCGGGCAAAGCCGTGGATCGAAGAACCGTCAAACATCAACTCGCCGTCGAGTGCCTTTTCCAGCTGCTCGAAGGGAATCGCCAGGTTTTTCATCACGCCCATGATGTCGGTAAACTGTAACCGGATGAACTTCACACCAAGCTGTCTCGCCTTTTCCATGATCTCCTGCTTTGCGGAAACGTCCATTAGCGGAATCCTCCTTTAAGTTAATGTAAGTATTGATCTATCCCTTCGGGGACAAGTCTTAACCAAATAAGGCATTAGGCCGGCAACATCGCATCACCCCTGAAATAAACAACCTTCAAGGACAGGTTCCGGTCAATACACCCGAACCGTCTTCGAAGGCTCCGTTGCCTTCCGGTACTGCTCCGTACCGGTATTCAATTCCCTGGTAGAACTCTAAAACCACAGATGCTGTTACATGTTGTGCGTAAGAATAATCGCTTCAGCCACCGCGCGCATCGATATCCGCCGGTTCATGCTTTGCTTCTGGATGCGGCGAAAGGCCTCAGCCTCATTCAACCCCAGCGTGTTCATCAGGATGCCCTTCGCCTTCTCCAGAATCTTACGGCTCTCCAGCTTATCCTTCAGCGAGCGAACCTCATCCTCGATGCTGACGACCTCGGCGTACCGGGCCATGGCCACCTCTACGGAAGCGATCAACTGGTGTTCATCCACCGGTTTGACCAGAAAGCCGTAAACGTGAGCTCCGACCGCCTTCGCCAGGAGATCCTGATAGTAGGCATTGCACAGAATAATTACCGGTGCCAACTTATCTCCGTGCACGATTGACGCCAGTTCCAGACCGGTCATTCCCGGCAGCATCGCCTCGGTAAGCACAATGTCCGGCTGTCTGGAGCGAATTAACTTGAGGCCGGTAATACCGTCCTCGGCTTCGCCGATGACCATCAGGTCGGCCTTGGTCAGCATCGCCTTGATGTTCTTCCGCCATACGCTGTTTTCGTCCACAAGCACGACCCTCTGCTGTCTTGGCAAAACTCCGAACCTCCCTTCAAAACACAAGCCCTCACCAACTCAACAGGCACATGTTTACCTGTTGGCTGGTTGAGGGCTTCATTGCCACTCGGGGTACAACTGTGTACCCAACTATATAGTTATCATTGATTGTAGTTAATCAGCTTGCTGGATGCAATATATTTACCGCATTTGTAGCAAGATTACAATCCACCGTAACGTTTACAATACGCCTGAGTGTTGGATTCTTAGCTCAATAGGCTACCTAGCCGACTTACCTGTCTTTCCAACGAAACCGGTTACTTTTGCGCTGGGCCCCAGGATACGATCGACTTCAGCCGCCTGGGCGTCCATCACATACGGGATCCCGGAGATCTCGGCGGCCTCCCTGGTCAGGGCTACAAGGTCATCACGGCTGATGTATTCCAGGCTGAATTTGCGGGCGCCGCACATAAACTGGCGCAGTCCCTGGGTCAGGCGTTCGATGTAGGAATAGACGCCAATGGCACCCACCGGCAGTTTGGTAAAGTCATCGCCGAGCATCTCACGCACTTCCCGGGCGCAGACGAAGACCTGCTCCAACCTGTCACCGTAGGCCTTGTACTCCGGCAGCACCTTGCCGTCCTTGATCCCCACAGCAACGTTCTTGCCAACCATTGCCGCCGCCAGCGGTGAACGGGCCATCCCGATCGCCTTGACGTACGGGGCACTCATCGCCAGGCCCTTAAACATATGGTCTTCCATCGTCAACCCACCGGCAATAGCGATGGGCGGAATGTAAGCACCCTGGTCCGCCAAGCGGTCGCAGAATGAAGTAATCATCGACTGCAGGTACACGGTGGGGACACCCCACTCGTTCATCATCCGCCAGGGGCTCATCCCTGTACCGCCGCCGGCACCGTCCACAGTCAGGAGATCCAGTTTGCAGTCAGAGGCATACTTGATGGCTCTGGCCAGATCGGCCGGACCGTAAGCACCGGTCTTAAGAAATACGTACTTGGCTCCCTTGGCGCGCACCTGTTCAACACGGGCGTTGAAAGTCTCCCATTCCACCATTCCGATCCGGGAATGGCGTTCAAACTCCTTAAAGGCACCTTCTTTGAAGGCTTGCTGTACTTTTGGATTCTCCGGATTGGGAAGCACGATGTAACCGCGGCTCTTTAACTGCAAGGCCCGCTCCAAGGTATCGAGCTTAACCTCGCCGCCGATGTCCTTGGCACCCTGGCCCCACTTCAACTCGACAGCTTCGACCCCGAGTTCTCCCATAACATAGTCCAGAACGCCGATCCGCGAGTCTTCCACGTTTTCCTGGACGGCGATGAAACCGTAACCGTTATACCAGTTCTGGAACGAACGGATGCGCTTCTCCATCTCCGCAGAGTGAATGATTCGTCCGTCCCTGATTTCTGATTCCGGGTCCATCGCGCAGATGTTCTCTCCGACTACAATGCCGATACCAGAAATCGCGGCACCTGCGGCCAGGTGCTCCCAGTTGTCAGCAGCCACTTTGGTCGAACCCATAGCAGCGACCACCATTGGAAACTTCAGCTTCAGGTCACCTTTGGCACCCAGAGCGGTTTCCAGGTTAACCGCCGGAAAAATCGCTTTGTCCGAATCGGCCTCAATACCGATGGCCCCAACCGGGGTACCTAGGATGTTGAAATGCGAGTAGTCCACGGGATACTTCTTCTGTGACGCCGAAGTAGTCGTACCGTAAGGTTTTGGGTAAATCAGTTCAGTGCTACGGACAGCGGACTTACCGATTTCGCAGGTTCCCGGACATCCGTCTAAACAGGTCACACACATTCCGCTCTGCGGGCACTGGTGGTCTCCGGTCCGCAACTTGGTCAGGGTTGCGGGGCTGGCGTTGGTTCCGACGCTCAGGGTCATTGGTGATCATCCTCCCAAATTAAATAGTTAACTGCCTAAGCCTTAGCCTTCCGGCTTTTTCTCTAGTAGCGGGCCAGGTATTTATCGATCTCCCAGGTATGAATCTCGGATTCAAACTCGGCCCACTCATTCTCTTTGTGTCTCAGGTAGCGCTGCACTACCTCTTCCCCGAGCACCCCTCTAATCAGCTCATCCCCTTCCAAAGCTTGTAGTGCGTTCTGCAGGTTTCGGGGTAGGCCGTGTGTCTTGCGGTCGTACAGCACCCAGGAGTCAGTTCTCCCAATTATTGCCTCATTGATAAAAGGCTCCGGTTCAATCTGTCCTTGTATGCCATCCAGACCGGCGGCCACGATGGCGGCCAGGGCCAGGTATGGGTTGGCCGCGGGATCCGGGCTTCTAAGCAACAACCGAACACTATCGTCGGGGTGTGTGGGAACCCGGAGCATCGTCGACCGGTTATCTCTCGACCAGGCCGCCAGGTATGGCGACAACTGACCGGGGATCATTCGCTTGTAAGAATTGACCAACGGATTGGCTAGGGCGGTCAGGGCTCCACTGTGCCTGATCAGGCCGCCCATGAAGTGCTTGGCAGTAGCACTAAGTTCACCATTTTCACCCAAAAAAAGGTTATCCATGTCACGCCATAACGATAGTCCCAAGGTTAAACCGGAACCGCTCCGCCCCGGCAAAGGCTTGGGCATAAACGAGGCGTGTAGGCCGTGGCGCTGGGCCACGGTCCGAACCACAAACTTGAAAGTGGCGATTTTGTCGGCAATGGCCACGATGCTATCGTCTTTAAGGCCGATCTCGTGCTGGCCGGGGGCTTCCTCGTGGTGCGAGGATTTCACTTCGATGCCCATCTGCTCTAGAGTCAGAACCATATCCCGCCGCGCGTTTTCACCGAGATCAACGGGCGAAAGGTCACAGTAGCCGGCCCGGTCGTGGGTCTCCAGTTTAGGTTGACCCTGGCCGTCTCCGTGCAGCAGGAAGAACTCAATCTCAGCGCCGACGGTCAGTTCCAGACCAGCCTCGCGCAGAGCTGCGGTGGCACGCCGCAGGACCGCCCGCGAACAGGCCTCAAACGAACTCCCGTCAGGATTGTTAGCTTCACAAATCAGGCGCCCCACGGCACCGTCACGTGGCCGCCAGGGGAAAATTTCAAAGGTGGATGGATCAGGCTGCAACAGGATATCCCGAGCCCGACCCGGGATGTGTCCTTCAATAATCGCACTGTCGAAGAGTACCTGGCCGGCCAAGGCCCGCTCCAGTTCTTCCACCGTGATCGCCACGTTCTTCAACGCACCCAGGATATCAGTAATCTGGAGGCGCACAAACTTGACGTGTGTCTCTTCGGCCAGCGCCATCACATCTTCTGCGGTAGTTACTCTGTGCACTGCTTTAATACCCCCAAAAAATAAAAACGCCCCTGGAAACCCCTTTCAAAATAAGGAACTTCCAGAGGGACGCCATTGCCCCATCTCACATATTTAGTAGCTGTCACACATTATAGATCGAAGATCCGCTAAAATGCAACACGCGTTTCTTAAGTATACAGAATACTTACTTTCCAGTCTTGCCTGCTCCGGCCAGCTGCTCGATCACCTGCCGGGCGATCCGGGCAATGGGCTTGGCGTGGTCCATACTGAGGCGCTGCAGGTACTTGTACGCTTCCTGTTCGTTCAGCTGCTTGTGGTCCATGAGCAGCCCCTTGGCCCGGTCCACCAATTTTCGGCTCTCCAGGTTGTTTTTCAGTCTGGTGTTCTCACGTTCCAATGCCACCAGACGCTGGAAGTTAGCGATGGCCACTTCCGTGGCCAAATAGAGTTCATCATCGGTATAGGGAAACAGCAGGTAGCTGAGCAGCCATCCCTGCCGGGCGCGCTGCACAATGTCACTGACTTCGGAGGCAATGAGAATCACCGGACACATTCGGTGTTCATCAATGACCTGGGCCACACCCAGTCCGCCGTAATCCGGAAGACTGGCATCTAGAATGACCAGTTCGGGGTTGGTTTGGAAAGTCACGCGCAGCGCCTCCTTGGCGTCGTGAACCTGCCCGATCACCAAATGCCCGGCCTTCTGCAGCTTATCCTTCAGTTTTTTACTCTCGACCGTGCTCTCCACGGCCACGACAATGCGGGACTGTACCACCGGTAAACCCCATTCTCTGCTGGTGTGCTCCCTATTTTAACACGACGCCCCACAAAGTGGAAGTTATTGTGGCGTTGATGAAGGTTGTTGTATGGTGCTGTGCGCTTTCCTGAGGGATTGCCTCCACAAACACGTACGTGACAGAGGAATCTGCTCCGGGCGGGAAACGGGGACAGGCTGGTTTTTCCTAGGCAACGATGCTCTTATACTGTTGACCTACCATAGAGTTCAAGAATTAGGTCTATGGTGCCCCATTTCCTGCACCGCTACGCTCACTCAGACAGGCGGACGACGCTAATCCGCGGCTCCACTGCGCATTTTTTGATTGGGCACAGTCCAATTGAGACATCCCTAGATTCGTATCAAAATACAAGCTTTTCAGAGTTCGAAAGCCCCGAAGGCGTATTGTCATTACAAGTCTCCCTAATCGTTTGTTCCGGCAATACCCTCAGCGCGCCCTGCACCTTCCAGGTGTTGGTTTTCTCAAGGCTTCCAGCGGTGGGCGATTGGTACTCGCCTGCCTGAGCCGAAGGCCTTGGAAGTGACTTTAAGTCCGGGGGCTGCCTGGCGTCGCTTGTATTCAGCCTGGTCGACCATCGCCGCCACTCGCCGTACAACCGGCTCGGCGTAGCCCCTGGCCACAATTTCAGATACCGAGCAACAGTCCTCAATGTAGGCTTTCAAAATACCGTCCAGGATCGGATAGGGGGGCAGACTGTCCTGGTCCAACTGCCCAGGCCGGAGTTCGGCGGAAGGGGCCTTTTCAATAATGCTCTGGGGAATGATCTCCGCGTCACGGTTGAGATGAGCGGCGACTTTATAGACCATCACCTTGGGCACGTCGGCCAATACGGCCAGACCGCCGGCCATATCCCCGTAGAGGGTACTGTAGCCCACCGCGGTCTCGGACTTGTTGCCTGTACTCAGGACCAGGTACCCTTCCCGGTTGGAAATAAACATCAGGATGTTGCCACGCAGGCGGGCCTGGATGTTTTCCTCGGCCAGGTCGCCCTGGGCCTGACCGTCGTCATTGAACTGGTCCAGGAAGGACTGGAAGTGGGGCTCGATGGGCAGCACCCGAAACTCGATACCCAGGCGCTTGGCCAGCTCCCGAGAGTCTTCAACGCTGCCCCGCGAGGAATAGCGGGAAGGCATGCTTACCCCGAGCACGTTTTGCGAACCCAGGGCCGCCACCGCCAGCGCAGCCGTGACCGCGGAGTCAATCCCGCCGGAAAGACCGACCACGGCCTTGCTGTAACCGATCTTCCGCAGGTAATCTCCCAGACCGAGGGCCAGGGCCTGGTAAACCGCCGCCGGACCCTCTTCAATGTCCGAAACCAGCGTAGGTAGGTCGTTGACGGCATCGACTTTAAACACCCAGAAGTCGGAGTCGAAACTCTTCCCCTGCAGTACCCGCTGACCGCGACTATTCACCAGAAAGCTTGCCCCGTCAAACACGAGATCGTCGTTGCCGCCAACCTGGTTGACGTACAGGAATGGCCGACTGTACCGGGCAGCAATGGATCCCACCAGGTCTAGACGCTGCTGCTGTTTCCCCAGGTGGTAGGGCGAAGCGGAGAGGTTGATGAAAAAGTCTACACCCTGTTCGGCCAAGGCCTTTACCGGATCACGCGGGTAAGAAGGTACGCCCGTCACGCCCCTGACGTTCCAGATGTCCTCACAAACCGTCACACCGAGCCGCATCCCGCGTAGATCCAAGGGCCGATTGTCAAAACCGGGCGCAAAATAGCGCCGCTCGTCAAACACATCGTACTCGGGCAACAGGGTTTTGGCGGCCCGCCCAACGAGGTTCCGGTCACGCATCAGCACAGCGGCATTAATCAGGTTGCCGTCCGCCTCGCGGACGGGAGTGCCGACCAACACCGCGATTTCCTTGGTTGCCGCCAGGATCTCGGTCAGACTGGCCTCGATGGCATTTATAAAGTCCTTACGGCACAGGAGATCTTTAGGCGGGTATCCCGAGACCGCCATCTCGGGGAAAACGACCAGATCCGCCCCCGCCTTACGGGCCCGGCCGATGTAGTTCTTGATCAGGTGGATATTGCCGGGGAAGTCCCCGACGGTCGGATTAATCTGGGCCACGGCGATACGCATTACAAACGTCACCTCTGCCCTTAAATCTACAATAAACAGCGGCAAATATCCAGCCCGTTCCCCGCGGGGTTAAGCGAACGGGACACGTTCTGGATTACCAGCGTACGGGGGTTTGGCATCGGATCGCCTCCTTCACTTCAGGGAACTCCCGGTAGCTTAAAGCCCGTACCAGAGACTGTAACTGATCCATTATATTAGCATCATAGCCCCGCTTAAGACCGAAGAATTGACGGGCCGCCCGGATGACCTCCTGAAGCCCGGCGTTGCCGGCCCGCTCACCGATCCCGTTCACGGTGACGCTTGCGGCCCGGGCGCCCGCGCGAAGTGCGGCCAGGGTGTTTGCAGCAGCCATTCCGAAGTCGTTGTGGGCGTGTATTTCCACATCGATGTTAACCCACTCCACGACACTCCTGACCATTTCGTAGGTTTTGAAAGGGTCCAGTATCCCCAGGGTGTCACAGAGCCGCAGGCGTTCGACGCCGACTTCCTCGGCAGCCAGGGCGTAGGCGCGCAGGAAAGCGGGATCAGCCCGTGAAGCGTCTTCCGCCCCCACGGAAACCCGGCAGCCACTGGACTGTGCGAAAGCCACCATCTCCCGCATCTGTCCCAGCACCCATGACCGACTACAGCGCAGCTTGTGCTCCAGGTGAATGTCGGAGACCGGAGCGGAAAGGTGTAGGAGCCTGATCCCGCATTCGAGAGAGGCCTTAATGTCTGCGGGATGCATCCGGTTCCAGGAGGTGACCTCGGCCCGGAGACCGGCATGGATCAGGGCGCTGATTGCCTCCTGCTCTACACGGCCCATCGCCGGGATGCCGGCCTCGATGACGTCCACCCCGAGCGCATCGAGAAGTTTTCCGACCTGTATCTTTTCGCCGGTCGAAAAAGCCAGCCCGGCCGACTGTTCCCCGTCACGCAGGGTGCTGTCCACAATGATAAGCATCCTGACCACACCCCTCCCTAATTTAAGAGCATAACCACGTCCATCAACCCACCCGGCTTTGCGGCCCGATATTCGAGGCCTCATTTCAGCGGCACAACGCTTCTTTGCTGCCCCCTGATCTGACACACGATGCGGGAATTTCCCGAGCTGGAGAACGGCACTTCTTGCCACATAGCGGGTGAAATGCGTTTCTGCTAAATGATACCCAAACTTCATCGTTTACCTCGTAGTTCAACAAACGTCTGGTAGTGGTTGCATATAGTTTCAAACCGGCAATATCGACGGTAATCTTTAGCGCCGGGCCGTTCGGAATTATGCCGGTGATTGTTCCGCGCATCAAATTGTCCCCTTCTCTCAAACCCAGGACTACCTCCTCGGGATGGATGCAAAGGGAGATATTTTTCTGGCGCTCGAATAGGGGATACTTCAAGGTGCGAATTTTAAATGGATTTGACCCGTTAATCACCTCAATTGTTGCTTCATCGCGGTTCAATTCGACAACCCGTCCCTCCAGGATATTCCTTGCCCCGACGAATCTGGCCGCAAATTCTGTTTTGGGACGATAAAACACCTCATCCGGCTTATCGATCTGCTGTATTTCGCCTTCGTTCATGATCGCGATCTTATCCCCAACGATCATCGCCTCGGTCAGATCGTGCGTTACATAAATTCCAGCTATGCCAGTGTTTTTCAGAATAGCGTTCAGTTCTTCTCTCAATTTTTCCCTTAAAACCGGGTCCAACGCACTTAACGGTTCATCCAGGAGTAAAACATCCGGATCCATAACCAGCGCTCTGGCCAAGGCGACTCGCTGCTTCTGCCCTCCACTCAGCCGAGAGATTCTTTCATTCCTAAAATCTCCAATTTCCAGCATTTCCATTGTTTTGCATACTCTGCTATTTACCTCATTTCTGGGCAACTTGCTTATCTTTAAGCCAAAGGCAATGTTCTCGAATGCGTCTTTATGAGGGAACAAGGCATAGTCCTGAAAAACGAAGCCGATGTTCCTCTCCTGGGGTGGTGAATTATTAATTACTTTATTGTTCAGCACTACATCCCCGCGGTCTTGTCTTACTAATCCGGCTATTATTTTCAATTGGGTGGTTTTACCGCATCCACTTGCCCCCAAGAGCACCATTATTTCTCCCTTCCCCACACTTAGGCTGATGTCATTCAGCACAACTTTATTCTTAAATTTTTTGGCGATATTTATTAGCTCAATCATGATCTCACAACCCTTTTAAATACTGTAAGTATGGTGAAGGCAATTGCGATCAGCACCACGGCAAGCACATTGGCTGTCTCTCTGTCCCCGCCTATAGCGTTGGCGTAGATCGCTACCGGTAAAGTCACCAATAACCCGCCAACCATCATGGTAGCGCCGAACTCCCCTATCGCTCTGGCATACGCCATTATTGTTCCGGACAGCACTCCCGTTTTTGATAAGGGTAGAATGACTTCCCTGAATATTTCAAACTCACGCGCTCCAAGCGTCTTTGCGGCATCAATCAGAGAAGGTTGAATGTCTTCCATTGTCGCCCTGACACTCTTAACAACAAAGGGCAAAGCAACGAACGTTTGGGCGATGACGATTGCGAAGGTCGTGAACATAATTGTAATTCCCAGTATGTTGAGTGGATATCCAAGCAACCCGTATTTTCCGAACGTCAGTAGGAGCAGGTATCCGGCCACACTCGGCGGCAACACGAAAGGAAGATTCACCATTGTATCAAGTACATCTCTCAGCGGAAAACTTTTGTAGGTGAGCACGTAGGCGAGCGGAACACCTACAAGTAACGAAATTGCTGTTGAAATCAAGGCGGTCAGCACACTCAATATGAGCGGGTTAATCACCGATCTGGACGATAAAGCTTTGAAATCCACCGGGGCCGAGAAAATATTAAATACCAATGCGATAAGCGGGAAGATGATCAACAAAGCAAACACCAACAAACTGATGCTGGTTGCGAATTTAACGCCTATCGCCGGGTAGCAGCTACGAATCGGCACGATTTTAACACCTCCCACCCCTCAAACAGCGCCTACTTTCGCACGACCACAACCATTTCGTTCTTGGCGAATACGCCATAGTCGGCCACGAAGCCCTCGTTTTCGAGAATTCTCATCTGCTTCATACTGGCCGAAGCAAACACATCGGCACCGGCTTCACCACCCACGGCCCCAGCCTGTATCTTCTGTCTTAAAGCGCCGGAGCTTGCGAATAGCAGCTTTACCTCGCCACCAGTCATCTTTTCGAATTCGGTCGCCATTTCTTCAAAGACATCGGTTAACGATCCGGCGGCATAGACCACAATGGTATCTTTGATCTCCTTCGGCGTGTAAGGTTCCGGATCGCTCACTACGCCGATAAATCCGTAATCGACGAGTATCTCCTGCCCCTCCCGAGAGAGTACGAACCCGGCAAATTCAGCGGCCGCTTCCCGGTTGTCACTACCCTTTAAGACCGCGACCGGATACTCCGGCACCACGTTGATTTCTTCAGGTATTTCTATAATCTCAACCTTTTCTCTTTCGGTGTAAGCGTCCGTCCGGTAAACAAACCCCGCATCAACTTCCTTCAAAACAACCTTGTCCAGAACAGCTCTGACGTGAGCCTCCCTCGTAACAATGTTGTTTGTGATCTTGCCGGCGAGATCCGGATCGGTCTGCTCCAGATTACAAAGAATATCCACCGCATACTTTCCCGCAGGAACATGTCCGGGGTCTCCGGAGGCAATCTTTACCCCTTCCAGCCCCAAATCCTCAAATTTGGCTATTTTAACCTCGTTTTTATCGACACACCCCACGGTCAGCACGGCGAACACTAATACAGCCAATCCGACAATAAACACTTTTTTCATTTTCGTACCCCTTCCCTTTCTCATTTCGCACCCCCCCCCCAACAGCCCCCGAAGTTTACTTTCAAGACAAACATGTTTGGGCCGACAGCAACCCATAGGCATCGGCACGGCACTGCCGGCACCAGGTCATCTGCGGCAGGATTCCGGAAGCCGTGGAGCGCACCTCCTGCAGTTGACTAGCGGTGGGCCGCGCGAAGTCCTTAAACGAAGCCGCGGGATAGAGCGGCATAATATTCATCAGGTGTACCCCCAGTTCCTTTACCGTTTGCGCGATTTCTTCCACGTGGCTGTCGTTAATGCCCGGAATCAGTACCGTATTTACCTTGACCGAGATGCCGAGTTCAACCGCCCGCTTGATCCCCTCAAGCTGGTTCTTGATCAGCCGGTCCGCCGCGTCGTAGCCGGTAAGACGCTCACCTTCATAATCGACCCACTCGTAGATCCGGGAACCAATCTCCGGATGAACCGCGTTGAGGGTTACCGTAAGCGCTTTTAGCCCCAGCAACGCCAAGCGGTCGACCTTCCCCGGCAGAAACAGCCCGTTGGTACTCAGGCACTTGATCATTCCAGAGTAAGTCTTACTAACCAGTTCAAAAGTGCGGAAGGTTTCCTCATTCGCCAGGGGATCCCCGGGGCCGGTCACGGCCGCGACCCGGATCCGGGGCTCTTCCACCAACGCCTTTTGCAGGGCAAGGAGCGCCTCTTCCGGGGTGATAACCCTGCTGGAGGTACCCGGCCGGGTTTCGTTCGCGCAGTCTAGCTTCCGGTCACAGTAACCGCACTTGATATTGCAGCGGGGCGCCACCGGCAGGTGGATACGGCCGAAACGGTGATGGGCGCCCGGATTAAAGCAGGGATGCCCTTTCAGTTCATTAATCGGTTGTAGATTAAGCAAGCGTTTCCGACTCCCCTCTCACGATCTGCCACACCGGTGCCTTGAGGGCTACCAGAATGTCACGTACAAAATTCCTAAATCCCGAGTATCCGGCATAAGGACCGCTTTCTTGCGGAAAGACAGTAAACGGAACCCCGAACTTGTTGGCGATAAACTTCTCCCGCATCCCCCCGGCAATCACGTCCGGGCGGTATTGCCGGATAAAGCGTAGGACTTCTTCTTCATTAGTATCATCCACGAGGGCGGTGCCGGTTCTCATGGTGGACCAGGCGTCACGGTAGTCTTCCTTGCCGCCGAACTGGCTGCCCGCCACCAGCACCTCCATCCCCAGTTCCCGATAGCAGTTCTGCATCGACCCAATGCGTGAGCCGCCAAAGAACAGGCCTACCCGCTTTCCACTCAGTTCCCGCCGATAACGTTCCAGATCGGCCGCCATCGTCGACTCTTCTTCGGTGATCACCCGTTCGGCGGCCTCCTGTAGGTTAAGACGCGCTCCGATCTGCCGTAGCGCGGCACTGGTTTGGGCAACCCCGAAAAATGAAACCTTAACGTGCGGGATGCCGTATCTACGCTGCATTTCCTCGGCCATCAAGCCCCCCGTACGTCGGCAGTGCATCACATTAAGCTGCACCCGGTGCGCCCGCGCCAGGTTATCCACCGAGGCGTCGGCGGTGATAGCGGTGACTACATTGACACCCATCCGGCCGAGGAGACGCTTGATCACCTTGAAGTCGCCCATCACGTCGTACTCGCCCAGGATATTGATGTCGTATGGACCGGATACGGCCTCTTCGTCCCGCCCGACGAAGTGCTCCAGAAGTACCCCCGCCCCGATTTCATGCCCGGTCGACTGGTGATGCCCGAGAAATCCGGGGCAGTTCACCGGCAAGCAGCGGATGCCCATAGCGTGTTCGGCGTTCCGGCAGGCCCGATCCACATCATCGCCCGTGAACCCCGGAGCACAGGTGACGTAAACTAGGATAGCCCCATCCGGAAAGCGTTCTCCGATTTCCAGAAGGTTCTGCAGGAGCTTGGCTTCCCCGCCGAAGATGACTTCCTTTTCGGTCAGATCGGTCGAAAAGACAGTGTATCTCTTCTTACGCACCGTCTCGCCGTAGAAGGCGCACGACACTGGCCCGTGGACCAAGTGGATCACCTGCTTCATCGGGGCTAGGAACCAGCGGGCACCATAGTAGGCACAGGACCGTTGGGACATTACACCCGGCACGGTACGCTGGTCACAAGCCGGGAGCGCCGGAGCCGCGGCGTCGATCAGGATGCCGTGGGCGGCCCGCTGGGGATCGATAAACGGGACCCGAGTAAGGCCATTGAGGCTGATCTTCTTGTTACACATGGTCGCTTACAGCTGCTGGGTCCGCTCCTCGGGATAGCTGAAATCCATAATCGCGTTCACGAGGTCGGCCAGCAACCGTTCCCCCCCCCTGTAACCGATTACAGGCCGCTTATGGTAGCCCACACGGTCGTACACGAACAGGCCCGCACGCACCAATGGCACCTGTAGTTCCTTGGCAATATCAGCACCCTTGGAATTCCCGATGATCACGTCCACGGGCACGGGCATCGCCTTGAGTGATTCCTCAAACTCAAACAGATCGCTACCATTGAGGATCAAGGGCTTAGCGCCAGATTCCGCTACAATCCCCTCGATGTCCGCAGTGAAGGTCTTGGTCTTGGTTCCACTCATCACGGCTACCGGTTCCATACCCAGTTCACAGGCGAAGCGGGTGATCCCGGTCGCGATATCCGGATCTCCGAATATGGCCACCCGCTTCATCATGGTGTGGTGTAGGGTGTCGGCCATGAAGTCCAGGAGGCGTCCCCGCTCGTCCTTCAGAGACTTCGAAATCTCCTTTCCGGTTACCTCCGACACCCGCTTCAGAAAGAGATCCGTGCTCCTTACACCCATCGGCATCGGCCCGATAAAAGCGGGGATCTCGAACTTCTGTTCCAGGTATCGGGCACCGAGCCCGCCCTCGTTCTGGCAAAGAGCAAAGGTAGCCATAGAGTTACCCATATCCTCGACTTCCGTGATCCGGGTGCCCCCCTCCGGGTAGTAGGGAAGGGTCTGTGGCGGCATCAAAGGTGTGTCAAACACATCGCTGATGTCGAAGAGGGTGTAGGCGTCCACGCCCATTTCCCGCAGCAGGTGCTTGATTTCCCGCACGTCCCCAGGCATGACCATCCCGGGAATGATATTGATCCGGTTGTTCGGCTTGGAGTGATCCTGGGCTAGCGTCTCCAAAAAAGCCCGTGAAGCGCGGTCGTAGCCCACAATGTGCGAGCCGGCAAAGCTTGGGGTGTTCACCAATACCAGCTTTGGACGGCTACCGTCCTCCTCGCCTAGTTCCGTGATCAAGCGCTTGCGTGCGGCTTTGATGAAGCTGACCATGTCATCTCCGATGATCTCACTGGAGCAAGTAGTCACCACAGTGACCACATCCGGATGATAGCGGACGATGAGGTTGCGCATGCCCTCGATGAAATTCTTACGACCACCAAAGACCGCCGCATCCTCGTGGAAGGAGGCGTTGGCAATACTGGCCGGTTCCTGAAAAATTCGGCAGAAGGTGTAGCGAACATAGGTGGTGCAGCCTTGGGCGCCCTGCACAAAGGGCAGACCGCGGTGCATTCCAAGCCCAGCGAACATTGCCCCGAAGGGCATACAGGTCCGGGCCGGATTGACGACCACCGTACGGTTAGCCTTAGGTACCAATTCCGGGTCTCGCCGCACATACTCAGGTGTAATCGGCTTCTTCTCAATCTTGAGCTGGTTATAGGCAATACCGTCGATCGATATTGGTTGATGATTGGCAGACATGTTGTCGCTATTCCCCCTTTCCGTTAATAAGGCTCCAGACCGGTGCCCCCAGCGCCTGGTAAATATCCCGGGCAAAGTTGATGAATCCGACGTATCCGGCGTAAGGACCCTTCTCGTATGAGTGGGAGTTCAGGGTGGGAATACCCATCTTCCGGCCCAGGAACTTCTCCTTTAGGCCGCAGAGAAAGATATCCGGTTTGCAGGTCTCCAGCAACTCCTCTATCTCGAACTCGTTCGGATTGTCAATAACCAGCATTCCGTCAGGAGCTCGGCTATTAATCTTCTCGTAGTCGTCCTCGTGGGCGAAGGTGCAGGCACCGGCCACCACTTTCATCCCCAGTTCCTCGAGAAGCTTGATCCAGTGCCAGACCCGGGGACCCCCGACATAGATGGCCACGGTTTTGCCGCTTAATCGTTCACGGTACCAATCCAGAGCCGACTGGATGCGCGCCGTTTCCTCGGCAATCACCTGCTCGGCCAGTTCATCCAGGCCGAAGTGATGGGTAATCGTGCGCAGAGCCTTGTTGGTCTGCTGGATACCGAAAAACGAAGCCTTCACATAGGGAATGTCGTAGCCTTCCTTCACCATGTCCGCAATATAGGTCGCCGACCGTTGGCAGTGGACCACGTTCAGCTTGGTATCGGGTAGCCGGACCAGCTCCATCATCCGGGCATTTCCGGTGAAGGTGGTGAGCACACGGACCCCGATGCGCTCCATCAGCGGCAGGATGACCTTTAGGTCCCAGTCCATGTTGTACTCACCGACCAGGACGATGTCGTACGGCGTGCGTTCTTCCTCGGGAAGGATCAGCTCCGGCTGCTTGCGCCGGATCTCGTTGATCTGGCCGAAGAACTGCCGATTTGCCACGTGATGCCCCTTTGATTGGCTTACCCCGGAACAACCGGGTGCTTCCGCAAAGAACACCAGCTTGCCGGTCTCCTTTTCGATCTGTTTGGCCACCGAACCGATATCGTCTCCGATCAGACCGGAGGTACAAGTGGTGTACATAATCACCCCTGGCGCTTCCGGGAACAGCCGGATCGATTCCAGCGCACTCTTCAGGAGTTTTCGACTGCCGCCGAACACAACGTCCTTTTCCTCCATGTCGGTCACCACACAGTAGCGCCTGTTAAAGGCGACGTTATCCAGCCGACCGGGCAGGGACCACGCGTACTGATCGGACATGTGCCGGCGCGTCGCCCAAGTATAGTACGCACACCCGATCGGGGAGTGCACGATTTGAATGGCGTCGGTAATCGGTCCGCCCACGACTCCGCGGGCACCGGCGAAGGCACACCCACGCTCGGTCATATCCCCTGGGACGGTGCTGATGTTACACAGGGGAATAATCGATTTTTCCTTTTCCGTAACATAGGTATGTTTCTCCCGCTCGGGGATCAATTCGTCGCACTTTAGTCTGATAAAGGGCATTTGTATTCTCCTTCTGAATCTTGATGGTACCGCCCGAATCAAGTTAGACCAGGGCGATATCGCCTTTTTCCTGGGTGCGCACTCGGATCGCGTCTTCGATGGGGCAGACAAAAACTCGCCCATCCCCGATCTCTCCAGTCTGGTTTACCCGTATTAGCGCAGCAACTACTTTTGAGACATCCTTGCTCGGGACCACCAGACTGATCATCCGCTTCGG
>Ga0180016_100131_pt1 | contig 27344 bp, 24 predicted proteins | sample KR46_M_MetaG_FD_129673 | JGI IMG/M metagenome (GOLD analysis project Ga0180016, IMG submission 129673) | Groundwater microbial communities from the Olkiluoto Island deep subsurface site, Finland - KR46_M_MetaG | ecosystem: Environmental > Aquatic > Deep subsurface > Groundwater | place: Finland... | reverse complement strand
GTAAGGAGCTTCTCAGCCATGGCCGAGGGTAATATTGGTTTTTTTAAGTTCAGTTTTGCATCCATAATGGCAGGCCGCACTCATTTGTAAGACGGGCCAAGGCAAGTCCGAGTAGTTATGAGGCTTTGAATAATCAAGTATTGAATGAAACCGTCTCCTCCATATCTTTAAGTTGTTGTATTGCCTCATCACCGTATTCGGTCCAAAGCACAACGCTACTGACCGGGATGCATCTAGGGCAGCAAAAGTTGGTGACAGTTATGCAGGCTTCAACTTGCCTGCCTTTCTCAGGGTGCTCCACGGAGTGGTAAGCCGCGAGAAGAACGATGCTGCCTTTCCCGATGGTGACGGTTCGCCTCCACGCCTCCACAGCCTGCCGGTCGGAAAGTTTGGTTGGGTCCAACGTGTCTGGATAAACAGCCATCGAAATCCTCCACGTATTAATTTAATTACCATCGTTAACTATGATAATACGGGATTCTGACTAATAAAAATAGTTAAACCCCATGCTGATGACAGGACTTTGGAGGCTGGTCCTGGTCGTGCCCAGCCAAACGGCAAAGCGAGACTTGTGAACCGGCATGCAAAGACGATTGGCAAGGCCAACTATAGGAGGTTCTACACCAACCCCAAAGTTATCAAGCGCATATTGACGATACCCAACAACGCGCGCGAGTATGCCAATCTATTCAAGGCGTCGTGCGGGTTCATGTTGAACATGATCAAGAAGAGCGGTTGAGGACTTTGACAGGCATGGGCAGCCAAGCTGCAAGCATCCAGGCAGGTTGATTGGGATATGAGCTCTGACTATAAGCTCAAGCTTTCCTGCAACCGGATAAGCTTGTGGACCGCCGCGTTTATATTCGCAGCGGGAGTGTTTTTATCCTCCCTCATACCGCCGTTGCAATCACCGGACGAATTCGACCATGTCGAAAGGGCATATCTCCTAAGTAAAGGCGCCATAATTCTCGATGCGCCCGAGGGCCAATCTTCCGGGGGCATGATCGACACCGGCCTTTTGGACTATTTCAGGATTTATGGCGGCATTATTTTCAAGCCCGACAAGAAGCTGTCCTTGGCCGACAGCGAACGGGCCAAGAGCATCAATTGGACCGGTGCAAAGGAATTTAGGCCCGCCTACGGCATAAGCTATTATTTCCCGCTTCTGTATGTTCCCCAGGCCGTCGGTCTGGCCATAGGAGAAAAAACCGGCCTTTCCATCGATTTTTCATACCGGCTGGCGAGGCTGCTGAGCCTGCTGGCGATCGCCCTCATCGTACTTGTCGCCTTCAACATCTACAGCCCCAACCCGTTGGTCATGGCCCTGCTGGCCCTACCGATGAGCCTGTTCCAAATCTCCTCCGCCAGCATAGACGGCCTTTCCATGGCCCTGACCATCCTGTCCATGGCCTGTTTTTTGCGGATAGTTCAGGACAAAACCAGCTCCAAGCCGCTGTTCTTTTACCTGTTGACCTGCGCCGTATTGGTCCTTTCCACGGGAAGGATCTACCTGGCCCCGTTGATCTTGCTTAATTTCATGGCCTGCTATTATTTAAAGGACCGAAATTACTGCTATCTGTGTGGCTTGTCCGTAGTGCTCATCGTGCTTTGGTTCCTTGTCGCCGTCCTTACCACCGTCGACAAAAGGTTGGTGCTGGGGGCTTCCACCTTGGAAATCGCCCTGCTATATCTGCGACATCCTTCCATATTGCTCCACGCATTCGCCTCCACCATTTCCAATGCGGGCATGGTGACCAATTATATTTATTCCTTTGTCGGGGTGCTGGGGTGGCTGGACACCCTATTTTATAAATGGCAATATCTTTTGTTCTTGTTGTTATTGCTTTCTATTTGCGGTCTCAGCATCTCAGCAAAGGATTTGCGCGCTGATTGGCTGCCGCGGTCGGCCATATTGCTCTGCGTTGTATCCGCAATTCTTATCATGTTTTTCCTGTTGCTCGTCACCTGGAACAAATACCCGGCCGCCATTATCGAGGGCGTCCAAGGCCGTTACTTTTTGCCTTTGGCCATCATGCTTTCATATGCCATCGCGGGCCGAGCCAAAGCGTTTGAGGGCTTGCCGCGCAAGACGGCCCTGGTGTTGCTATTGGCCTTGTGCGCCCTTACCCTGTTCAGCATGCCTGGGCTTCTGCTAAAGCGTTACTACCTTGCCGGCGAGCCCCTCAAAAACCATGCGTCGACCATGTATTGCGAGCCGAGTCAGGGCAACCGCCCAACCTCCTCCGGGTGAGCTCGCCGGACGGCGTTTTGCCGCTCATGTGCCCTTGAACCGTCCGGTCAACTGTTCCGTGGCCATCCAGGCGTGATACGGGCCGCCCGAATTTCGTGGGGACTCTCCGAAAACATTACCGTGGCTTGGCGTATATATTATAGAAGTGGGTTTTGATAGTTTTATGACGCCTTAACGCCACAATTATAAACATTACATAATGTTAAATCCCTCGATCTTAAGAGCCGCCCGTATCGGTTTTTTATGGGGAGATACTTTTCTGGTGCTGACTTCCCTTTGTGATTAGTTCCTTTTATTGTCGTGGCCATAAATCAGAGTCAAAATCCTGCGGCCATCTCCAAAATATTTTTTACGAAAGTCGTTGATTGTGGTGATTTTTATATGCTTGCCGAATAAAATTTCCGTACAATTTGAAGATTAGAAGACAAATGGGTGGCTAAGCATCGACAGCGCTTTCTGGCCGGAGGTCGGGGTGCAACCACTGGCTTTGCTTCTCAGACCCAGCTACCCTACGGAGCTGGATGATTACAAATGTGCGGAACTAAAGGAGAGTTAAGGTCTATGAGAAAGTATTTCCTGGCTTTGGCCCTGGTGGCGGTAATGGCCCTGGCCATTCCTTTGATGGCTCAAGCCGAAGACAAACCCGACGGAACGGTTTACTTCAAGACCCATAACGTGGCGGTGGGCATAGGCGTAACCTGGGGTGACGGAACCCTTACCTACCAAGGCAAAGAGTACAAGTTCACCATCAAGGGCCTGAGCCTGTTGGACCTGGGCATGGGCGACGTCGAGGCCAAGGGCAACGTCTACAACTTGAAGAAGCTGGCTGACTTCGAAGGCAGCTACTCCTCGGCCAAGGCCGGTGCGGCCCTGGGCAAGGGCATCGCCGTCGAGCAGCTGGTCAACAACGCCGGCGGCAAGATGAACCTGAAGGCCGTGCAGCAGGCCGCGCGCCTCACCCTGGCTCCCGGCGGCGTGGAGATCAAGTTCAAGAAGTAGTCCCATCCGACTGCCTGCCCCTTTAAGTTGCGCAAATTAGAGGCCAGGATTGCAGGGCCCGCGAGGGTTCGGCGATCCTGGCCCTTTTTTTGCCTTTATTTTGGGCCGCGAACCCGGGGCGGCCGACTGTAAGCGGTTTGGTGGTTTGAGCAAACCGCATTAGAATGGTTGGTAAAACAAAAGGAGAGCGCCATGAAAAAATCCCTGGGCCCCAAAACCCTCTTGTGCCCCGCGCCTGTAGTCCTGGTAGGCACTTACGACCAGGACGGCAAGCCGAACATAATGACCGCGGCCTGGGCCGGCATCTGCTGCTCCAAACCGGTGTGCGTAAACGTCAGCCTGCGCGCGGCCACCTACAGCCACCGGCAGATCGTCAAAAACCAGGCCTTCACCCTCAATGTGCCCAGCGCCTCCCAGGTCAAGGAAGTGGATTTCGTGGGCATGGCCAGCGGCCGCGACCGGGACAAGTTCGCCGAGTTGGGCTGGACCGCCGTGAAGAGCGACCTGGTCAACGCCCCCCTGGTGGCCGAGGCCCCGCTGACCCTGGAGTGCAAGGTGGTGGTCACCAACGAACTGGGTCTGCACACCCAGTTCGTGGGCCAGGTGCTCGACGTCAAGCTGGACCAGGCCTGCCTGGACCCGCAGGGCAACATCGACCCGGCCAAGTTCGAGCCCTTGGCTTTCCTGCCCGAAGCCCGGCAATACCTGGGCCTGAGCCGGGTGGTGGGGGCGGCCTTTGACCTGGGCAAGGATCTGCTGGCCAAAAAACCGGGCTAAAGAGTACGCTTCGCTTCCATGCGTTAGGTTAACATAGCGAAATTAAAGTAAAAATATGTTGTGGCCCTCTAGCGAATAGCGTAAGGTGCATGATGAACCCCTTTTAATTATTGATAAAGAGGATTAATATTACGTTTCGGTATTGGTAAAATACATATAGACGCAACTCTCACTGCCAATATCAAGCCAGCCTGCCCGGCTTGCTCACCGCCTGTTGGCCGGCTGGCCAAAAGCTCCGTTTGCTTGTTTCGCCAGGGACCTTGTCCCCTTGAATGGAACATAAGAACAGGTGGTGCATGGTGAAATCGTCCCTACTCCGGGCATTGATTGCGATCGTATCTTTGGGCTTGCTGGTGGGCGGCTGCGCCATGCCCCAGGCAGTGAACATCAAGCCCATCCCCCATGCCATCAAACCCCAGACCTCGACCAGCGCCCAGGCCGGCCCTTCCACCGGAACGGACCAGGGGGCGCAGCCCAAGGCTGCGGGCGGCCGGGACCTGGCCAAGATCGACCTGGCCAAGACCAAGGTGGCGGCCAACCCCGCCAGTTGGAGCGCCTATAACGACCTGGGCGTGGCCTACTACGACCAGGGCATGTACGACGAGGCCATAGCCGCCTTCCAGCAGGCCCTGGCGGTCCACCCCATCTCATCGGTGATGGACGCCGAAAAGCGGCAGCGGGACGCGGCCCAGCGGCAGAAGCAGGCCATGCAGCGGGCCCAGGAGGCCCAGGCGGCCGCGCAGCAGTCGGCCGTGATGGGCTCGTTGCTTTCGGGCCTGTTGGGCGTCGCGCCCATACCGGGCATGAGTTCCGTGGGTCAGCAGGCCTTGCAGGCCATGATCCCGGCCATAGAGGGGGTGTCCCGCGCCGCCTCCATGCCCAACGCCAGCATGGCCGACTTCCCGGAGTTGTCCAATCCGTCCCAGTTGCAGCCCCGGCGCGAAACCGCCCTGATCTACTCCAACCTGGGCCGGGCCTATTACCAAAAGAGCGATTACCAGGAGGCGGTCACCTCTTTCGAGAAGTCCATCGCCCTGGACCCCTCCCTGGTCAGCCTGCTGGAGTGGCAGGCCCACGCCCAGTACGAGCTCTCGCATTACGAGCGCTCCATCGAGGCCCTTAACCGCTACATGACCCTGAGCCGCCTGTCTTCCCTGGCGGGCAACTACATCCTGCTGTCCAAGAACTTCACCGCCCTGGGCATGCCCAGCGAGTCGGAGCGGGCCTTCCGCCGGGCCGTGGATGACTATGAGCTCCGCCTCAAGGCCAAGCCCGGCGACCGAGCGGCGCTGGCGGGCATGGTCCAGTCCTATCTGGAGCACAAGGACTACGCCAAGGCCCAGCCTTACGCCGAGCAACTGCTCAAGCAGAACCCCAACGACGTGAACGCCCTGGGCATGCTCACCATCTGCCAAATGGCCCAGGGCCGCTACGACTTGGCCCTGCAAACGGCCCAGCGCAAGCTGAAGCTGGATGGGGGCAAGGTGAACGACTACTACATCCTGGGCCGCATCTACGACGAGACCCGGGATTCGGAAAAGGCGCGCGCCGCCTATCAAAAGCTGGTGGAGACCTATGAGGCGGCGGGCACGGACAAGGGCATGCCCCTGGGCGGGGTGGCCGTGGGCTACGCCGCCATAGGCCAGCAGCGCCGGGCAGTGACCATGGTGGAGGAAAAGCTCTTCCGCAACCCCTTCGGCTCCACCGCGGTCTACGACTACTTCAAGCTGGGCTTGGTCTATGAGAAGGGCGGCCGGACCACCGAGGCCATCGAGGCCCTGAACACGGCGGTGGAGATAAGCCCCCGCTACGTGTTCGCCACCAAGACCCTGCAACGGCTGGCGGACAAGACGGCCTCCCACCGGGAGCGCCTGTGGCGTCAGGCCCAGCAGGCCCAGGGCAAGGGCAGCTCGGCCCAGGCGGTGAACTATCTGGCCCAGCTCTACCACCTGATGCCCGTGGGGAGCCAAAAGGAGGAGCTGCGCGGCAAGATGCTCTCCCTGGCGGCCAAACCGGGCGGCGCGCCCCGCCTGGGGCAGGAGGCCCAACGGCGCTTCTTGCGGGGCAACGCGGCGCTCAAGAACGCCAAGGGCCCCCTGGACCTCTACCGCGCCCTGTACGAGTACAAGTGGGCCACCTACTACGCCCCCTGGGCGGCCAACGTCTACCTGAGCACCTCGGTGGTCTACGGCCTGCTGCAAAAGTACCGCCCGGCCATCGCCAACCTGAAGCTGTACCTTACCGGCACCACCCAGGCGGCCAACGTGGATCAGGTCCTGGGCCGGTTGTACGAGATGGAGTACCAGAGGGAGAAGACCCTCCGCTCCCTGTCCCAGGCCGGCAAGCTGTAGGACGGGGGAATTGGAATCCTTGTACGCTTGGAGCTTGTGAAGCCATGAGATCGAAGTGGTTCAAGGCATGTTTGGCCGCGGTTGTCGCCGTGGGCCTTTTGGGCCTGGCCGGGCCGGGGCAGGGCGCCCCGGCCTACAACCGCTCCCAACTCAACTCCCTGTTCGGCCAAGCCTACGGCAACTGCAACCGCCTGCGCGCGCTGGGCTACAACCCCTCCCATATCGAAAGCCGCCTGCGCTGGGCCCAGGGGCAGCTCAACAACTACTGGAACAACCCGTCGCGCTTCGGGACCTTCCCCACCTACCCCTACAACAACAAGGAACTGCAGACCATCAACCCCTTTGGGGACTATGTTTTCCACGGTACGAACATCCGCAATCACGGCGGCAAGCTGCAAACCCGCTCCCTGGACCCCACGGGGATCGTGGCCCGGGCCCAGGAATGGGCCAAGGAGCTGCACACCATAACCAAAAAGGCCGAGACCGGCGGCGGGGCGGGTGAATTCAAGCAGGACATCAGCGAGGCCCTGGCCTTTCTGGGGAAAGGCCCGGCCATCCCCACCGGCGGCTCCCTGGGCCAGCAGGCCGACAGCCATCTCGGGGCGTTGACCGGCAACCTTAGGAGCGACTCGGGCGGCCTGCCGGGGCAGGAGGCCCAGCCCGGGGGCGGGCAGTTTCAAAACCCATACGCCGGGGACCCCTCGGTGGTGGACCTAAGCGAGAGCAAGACCCTGACCCCCAGCCTCTTGCGCGGCACCGATGGCCAGCCTGAGGCTCCCCCGGTCCAGCCGCCCACGGCGGAGGCCGCCCAGCAGGCGGCGGGAGGGGCCGGATTGACCGCCGGGGAAGAAAATGCCCCGCCCCCGCCCACGCCGGGCGCCAGGGAGCAGGTGGACAGCCTCTACGCCAGGGCCCTGGACAACCTGGGTAGGGGAGATCATAAAAGCGCGATCCGGGACCTGAACGAGGCGATAAGCCTGCTGCCCCTGGACTCCAATTTGCGTTCAGCCCTTCAGGAGATCCTGAAGAACGGAGCAGGGGCCAAGCTGCCCGCCGGTTTCCTGCCCAGCCCCAAGGATTCCCAGGCCCTGCTTCCCGCGGTGGTGGCAGCGGGCGGACCGACCAACCCCTTCCCGGTCAAACCGGCCTCGCTGGACCGGGGCGGAAGCCAGGGGGCCGCTTCCGGCTCCACTGCCGCGCAGTCGGTGCAGGCCAAGGGCACCACCGCCCCGACGGCCCAGGACCAGGCCTGGCAGGAGTATCAAAAGCAGATGTTCGCCCAGCGCCGGGAGTTGGACCAGAACCTGAACAATCTGTTGCGCGACCAGAAGGCTCCTCCTCCCCTGCCCGGCGGCACGGTGCGCGAGGTGAAAGAGGGGGTGTTCCTGGGTTTGACCAACACCCAGTACCAGGCCAACGAGCTGATGGCCAAGGGCCAAAGCCCCATCACCGGCCAGCCCTACGCGGAGATGCTCAAGGAGGGGGAGGCCAGGGCTTACGGGTTCGGCAAGACCGACGTTCTGCCCATGGAACTGGCCCGGGGCGCCCGGGACAGCCTCAGCGACGGCGAATACACCCTGGACCAGGAGCACTTCCAAAACCTGCTGTCCCAGATCAACGGCACCCACTACCAGGTGCTCAACGCCCACAGCAACGGAGCCACCATAGCCGAGGCCCTGCTGCGCCAGGGAGTGATAAGGGCCGATGAGCTGAACGTCATGGGCGGCGACCGGGCCCTGTCCCGGGGCCAGGCCTACCAGGACTTGCTGGACAGCGGCGCGGTGAAGAAGGTGACGGTGTGGATCAACCGGGGCGACCCGGTGCCCTATCTCACCAGTCCGGCGGGGGGCGTGCTCCGGGACGCCGGTTTGGTGAAGACCAAGCCGGGGACCCCCAACGGCCCCGCCGTGCAATACCGATTTTTCGGAGAGTACCAGCCGAGTCTGGATTTTAAGAACCACGCTTGGGAGCAGTACTGCAAAGAGATGGAAAAGATGCGCCAGGCGCAGAAGAATGCGCGGCAATAGGGGGGAGCACCCTCGGCGCTCGGCCGATGTTGAGGGACCTACACCTGGGAGTAATTCATGAGAAAGTCGATCGCCGGGGCCTGCCTGACCGGATCCCTGCTCGTGTTCATGCTGCTGGCTGGCTGCGCCACCAGCGCCACCCAATACGCGCCCTTGCCTCCCGACCTGCAAGCCCCTCCCGAGCCCGGCAAGGCGCGCATCTGCGTCATCCGAGGTTTCGCATTGGCGGCCATGGCGGTCGAGTGTCCGCTTCAGGAGGATGGCGTGCCCAGGGGAAGCCTGATAAACGCCAGTTACATCTGCTGGGAGCGTCCTCCAGGAGAGGTCCGGCTATCCATGCCCGCATGGGACGTCTTAACTTACAAGGGCAATCTGCCGGTGGAGCCCGGCATGGTCTACTACCTGTACATGGACTACCTCAGCCCGCAACTGAAAAGCATAACGGCCAAGGAAGGCCTGAAGTACCTGACCGAGTACTCAAGGCCGCGGGTGGTGGCGGGTCGCGCGGCCCCGTACGCCTCGCCCGGGCAGGGCGCCGGCGCTCCGGTCATCGGCAACCAGGCCGGCGGCGTCCAGGGGGGCGGGCCGAGTTCTCCGTCCCAAAATCCTGCGGGTTACTAAGAACGCAAAACCATTTATTGCCCCGGCTGCAAGGAGCTGACAATCGCAACCAAGTTATCCGCCAAAGGGTTATTAACCAAAAAGCTGATGAGTGTGGCCTGCCTGACAGGATCCCTGCTCGTGTTCATACTGCTGGCCGGCTGCGCCACCAGAGCCACCCAATACGCGCCTTTGCCTCCCGACCTGCGTGCGGCCCCCGAGCCCGGCAAGGCGCGCATCTGCGTCATCCGAGGTTGGCTTATGTGGGCCATGGAGGTCGGTTGCCGTCTCCAGGATGATGGAATACTCATAGGGGAGCTTCCCAACGGCAGCTACGTTTGCTGGGAGCGCCCGCCCGGCGTGGCCCGGCTCTCCCTGCACACCTGGGACCCCCTTTTTGCTGCACAGGGCAACCTGCAGGTGGAATCCGACATGCTCTATTACCTGTACATGGATTATTTCCATCAGCAATTTAAGAGCATAAGTCAACAGGAAGGCCAAAAGTACTTGGCCGAGTACTCCAGGCCCCGCGTAGCGCACCGTAGCGCATCCTCGCCCGCCATGTCGGCTCAGCCTCCGTCGGCGGGAGCTTCTGTTCAGGCAATCGTTACCAAGGGTGGCGGGCCGTCCCCTCCGGCAAACAAAAGCGCGGGGTATTAAGCAGCTTCCACGGCGGCGGAACGCCGGCCAACGCGGCGGAATTATCTACCAGGGGTTTGTTAATGAAAAAGCTTGTGAACGCGGCCTGCCTGACAGGATCCCTGCTCGTGTTCATACTACTGGCCGGCTGCGCCACCGGCCCCACGCAGTACGTTCCCTTGCCCGAGCATCTGAACGCGGCTCCGGCACCGGGCAAAGCCCGTGTCTGCGTCATCCGGGGATATGTTTTTTTTACAGGCGAGGCAGGGGTAAGCTACATCGATGAGGACGGCCGGTTCATGGGAAACCTGATCAACGGCAGCTATATTTGCTGGGAGCGCCTCCCAGGCGTGGCCCAACTTTCCATTAGAAATTTGGACAACGTCTACTACCGGGGTAATCTGCCGGTGGAGCCCGGCATGGTCTACTACCTGTTTATGGACGCTATGACCCCACCATTGACCAGCCTCACCCCGGCGGAGGGCCAAAAGCACCTGACCAAATATCCTAAGCCGCACGTGGTGATAAGGAACCAGCCCCCCGCATCGAAGGCGCAGACTCCATCCCCGGCCGCGCCCGCCGGGGCCCAGCCCAGCACCAGCGGGGCCGTTCCCCGCAATACGGGCGCTGGTTACTGAGTAGGAAGGCTTCGGCGGCGGGAGGCATAAAATCGCAACTAAATTATCCGCCAAAGGTTTGTTAATGAAAAAGCTTGTGAACGCGGCCTGCCTGACCGGCTCCTTGATTGTGTTCATGTTGCTGGCAGGCTGCGCCACCGGCCCCACGCAGTACGTTCCCTTGCCCGAGCATCTGAACGCGGCCCCGGCGCCGGGGAAAGCCCGTGTCTGCGTAATCCGGGGGTTCGTCTTTTTCATAGGCTCGGGTGTTGAAAACTACATCTATGAGGACGGCCAGTTCATGGGAAACCTGATCAACGGCAGCTATATCTGCTGGGAACGCCCCCCAGGGGTGGTCAAGCTTTCCATGGGTAATTTGGACGACATCTTCTATCGGGGCAATTTGCCGGTGGAAGCCAACCTTATCTACTACCTGTATATGGACGCGGTGAGCCCGATGGTAAGCATCACGCCTGCGCAGGGCCAAAAGTACCTGGCCGAATACCCCCGGCCGCAAGTGCAGGCAAGGGATCGGTCCTCCGCGCCCCAGGCACAGACTCCGTCCCCGGACGCGCCCGCCGGGGCCCAGCCCAGCACCAGCGGGGGCGTCCCAGGCAATAAGGGCGCTGGTTACTGAGCAGGGAGGCTTCGGCGGTAAGGAGCGCGCCGGGGCTCCCCAAGACGGGAGGACGCCCATGATGGCGACACGCGTGATCCTGGTGGTCCTGTTGTTGGCCGCATGCGGCGGCTGCGTGCCCCTGGCCACCCAGTACGCCCCCTTTCCCGAGCAGCGCGACCAGGCCCCCGCGCCGGGCATGGCCAGGCTGTACATGATCCGGGGCTATATCTTCTACATCGGCTCGGGGGGCGGCAACCAGATCCTGGACAACGGGAGGATGGTGGGAGACCTGGGCAACGGCAGCTACCTCTGCTGGGAGCGCCCGGCGGGGGAGGCGGTGATCGACCTTTACGGCTGCTTCGGGCCCTGCGGCAGGCAACTGGGCGCATCCATGTCCAAGGTGGAGCTGGCCGTGGAGAGCGGCATGACCTATTACCTGTACATGGACGCCATCAGCTATCAGCCCAAGAGCATCCCCCACGCCGAGGCCCAGAAGTACCTGGCCGAATACCCCAAGCCCCAGATGAAGTCCTGGTCCGACGCGCCCCAGATGAAAGCCGGCCGCTCGGCCGAGCCAGCCGCCCCGGCTGCCTCCGCCCCTGCCGCGTCCGGGGTGACCAGCCAGCCGCCCCGGCCCCAGCCGGGCAAAGGCTTGTCCTACTAGGGGGGCCGGGCGGGGCCTAGCCCTGCTGCTGATAGCCTGAGGGGCGCTTGCGCTTGAGGGTGGGCGGCTTGGGGGGGCCGGGAACCGGGGTCATGGGCCGGGCCAGAACCTCGGGGCTCACCTTTTCCACGCGGCGCTTCGCCGTCTGCAACCTCTCCTGGTCCAGGGGATGGGTGGAGAACAGGGTGGCCACATAGGACGGCTCCTTGTCGCGCAGCTTCAACAGCAGTTCCATCACCGCCACCTGGGCCTTGGGGTTGTACCCGGCGGCGATCATGTACATGGAGCCAAGGTCGTCGGCCTGGCGCTCCTGGTCGCGGGAGTAGGACAGCAGCATCAGGTTGCCGGCGGTGCCCGCGGTGCGCTGGGCCACCCCGCCCCAACCGCTGCCCCCCAGGGCCACGCCCACCCCGACCACCCCGAGGTTTATCAAGGAGGACTTGGCGTGGCGGGACACGAAATGGCGGGCGGTGACGTGCCCCGCTTCGTGGGCCAGGACAAAGGCCAGGGAGTCCTCGTCGGGCAGGCGGACCAACAGCCCCCGGGTGATGGCGATCTTGCCGCCGGGCAGGGCGAAGGCGTTGACCTCCTCGGACTCCACCACCGTGAACTCCCAGGGCAGTTCGGGGCGGTGGCTCGACCCGGCCACCCGCCGGCCCACCCGCCCCACGTAGGCCTGCATGGCCGAATCCTTGGGCAGCCCCCCGCCGTACTGGTCTATGGCCACGGGGTAGGCGCGAGCCCCCACGGAGATCTCCTCCTGCTCGGACATCATGGCCAGTTGCTGCTCGCCGGTTACCGGGTTGGCGGCGCAGGCCGCGCCCAGGAGCAATGCGGCCAAAAGCCAAGCCCATATGCCGGTTTTTATCGCGTCCATTTGTCCACCCGCCGGGGCTAACGAGGGAGTTGGCCACCTAATAATAATACTGAGCGACAAGGGCCCATGTGAAAGTAAAGATTACTGGAAACACCGGCCGCATCTCAATTTTAACAGGTTGTATTCTCATTTAAATGCAGGGAACAATCAAATTATCTCGACTGGGGGCTCGCAAGCCCCCAGAGCCTCCTTTTTAGGCGAGGTTTCCCATTTTGTGCTTGCTATAAAATCTTCATATTAAGTACGCTCAATTTACCCATCTAAGATTTAGAAAAAGGCTTGCCCCAAATTTTTTTCTAAACTTCAGCCTTTCTCTGCATCATGTCTCCTTTGATTCGACATCCGTAAGACATTCGGCCCACAAGAACGTCCTTTAGGGGTGCAAGCCATGTCTTGTCTGCGGGTCAAGGTTATGCTGTTGACGGGCGCGCTCTGCCTGGCCGCCCTGCTTATCGCCTCTCTGCCGACGGCGGCTCAGGCCGCCCCACCCGCCCAGGCCCCAAGCAAAACCCCCTTGGGCAAGGCCGACCTCGACCACGTGGCCAAGGAGCTCAGCAACCCCCTGACCAGCTTGTGGAGCCTCACCAACGAGTTCGATTTCCAGTATTGGAACGGCGACCTGGGGGACAGGGAGCTGCAAAGCTCGTGGAACCTCAAGCCGGTGATGCCCCTGGATATGGGCCACGGCTGGGTGTACGTGAACCGCCCCACCGTGCCGGTGGTTTTCAAACAGCCCTACTTCAACATGAGCGACTTCCAGTGGGACGATGATTCCGGCCTGGGCGACATCCAGTACCTGGGGCTGTTGGGCAAAAACTTTCCCGACGGCCTGGTGCTGGCCGGCGGAATCACCACCATCTTCCCCACCGCCACCCATGACTCCCTGGGCATGGGCAAGTGGCAGGCCGGCCCGGCCCTGGTGGCGGCCGTGTTGAAGAAGAAATACATCCTGGGGGCCCTGTATCAGCACTGGTGGTCATTCGCCGGTCAGGACGACCGGGACGACACCAACCTGTCGGCCCTGCAGGTGTTCTATTTCCTGAACTTCCCCGGAGGATGGCAGGTGGGCGGCTCGCCGGTCATCACCGCCAACTGGATGGCGGACCAGGACAACAGGTTCAACGTACCCCTGGGCATCGGCGTGTCCAAGGTGTTCCGCCTTGGCAAGCTGCCCATCAAAATCGGCCTGGAATACCAAAAAAGCATCGTGCAGGAAGACGAGTGGGGGCGGGACTACCTCATCAAGCTGGTGATCACCCCGGTCATCCCCTCCCTTTTCTGAGCGATTCGACACCTAAGATTTGGCGATAGGACCCATTCTGCATTGAAACCGAAATCGTTATTTCGGAGAACATGAGGAGGATTGGGAGATGAGCCTTAATCCAGTGCGTGGCGGCCTTTGGGGCAAAGCGCTCGTTGTGTCGCTTTGCATGACGGCGGCCCTGTGCCTTGCGGCGGCCTCGGCCCATGGGGAAGAAATCACCAGAGGGTCGGTAACCGGCCAGACCACGGCCAAGGGCTACGACCACCCTAATCAATACATGCATCTGAGGCCCCAGCAGATCGCGCCCAATATGGAGCCGGTGATGCAGCACCTGGACCAGGAAAAGCAGGCGCGGCAAAAGCTGGCCGACTTGGAAAAGCGCATCGGCAAAAAGCCCAACATTCTTATTTTCATCATGGACGACGTGGGCTGGATGGACCCCGGCTTCAGCGGCGGCGGCGAGGCGGTGGGCAACCCCACACCCAACATGGACCGCCTGGCCCAAAACGGCCTGGTCCTTACCTCGGCCTACTCCACCCCCAGCTGCTCGCCCACCCGGGCCACCATCCACACCGGCCAGACCCCCCTGCACCACGGGCTGCTGCGCCCGCCAATGTACGGCGAGCCCGGTGGCCTGGACGGCGCGGCCACCTTCCCCCAGGCCCTGCAAAAGCTGGGCTACGTGACCCAGGGGGTGGGCAAGTGGCACATGGGCGAGAACCAGGGCAGCCTCCCCCAGAACGTGGGCTACGACGACTACTACGGCTTCCTGAGCGTCTCGGACATGTACACCGAATGGCGGGACCAGTACTTCAACCCGGAGATCGCCCTGAGCCCTTCGCGTTTCGCCCTGATGAAAAAGATGCCCTTCAACCACAACAACGTGCACTGCTCCAAGAGCGACAAGAAGCAGTGCCGGGACGTGTATGAGATCAACCTGACCACCATCACCAACCTGGACCAGGACTGGGCCGGCTACAGCGAGAAGTTCATCCGCAAGATGGCGGGGAGCGACAAGCCCTTCTACCTCTACCACGCCACAAGGGCCTGCCATTTCGACAACTACCCCAACTCCACCTACGCGGGCAAATCCCCGGCCAGGACGGTGTACAGCGACGGCATGGTGGAGGCGGACGACATCCTGGGCAGACTGGTCAAGGCCCTGGAGGAGACCGGGCAGTTGGACAACACCATCATCTTTTTCACCTCGGACAATGGGCCCGAGTGCGAGGTGCCCCCCCACGGCCGGACCCCCTTCCGGGGCTGCAAGGGCTCCAGCTGGGAGGGCGGGGTTAGGGTGCCCACCTTCGTCTACTGGAAGGGCATGATCAAGCCGCGCCGCTCCGACGGCATCTTCGACCTGGCCGATTTGTTCAACACCGCCATCTCCCTGGCCGGGGCCCCGGGCGCCCAGGCCGCCCAGTTCGTGCCCAAGACCCACTACATCGACGGCATAGACCAGACCTCCTTCCTGCTGGCCGACCAGGGCGAGTCCAACCGGCGCAGCCGGATCTACACCATGAACCAGTTCTTCTCAGGATTGCGCATCGACGAGTTCAAGACCAACTTCATCGTGCAATTGCAAAAGGCCATCTACCAAAAGGGCTACACCGGGGGGTTCAGCGGGGCCATCGTGACCGCAACCGGCGGGGTGACCATGAACAACCTGTACACCGACCCCCAGGAGGACGTGAGCATAGGTATTCGCCACATCCCCATGGCGGTGATCATGGGGGCGGAGGCGGACCGCTATAGGCAGGTGCTCAAGAAGTACCCGCCCGTTACCAAGATCGGCTTCGACGGGAAATAGGAGCCGGGCTGAAAGCATGGGCAAGGGGCCGGACCTCCAGGGCGGAGGCTCGGCCCTGGGGCCGGGAGCGGGGCCTCAACCACAGCATATGGAGCCATAAAATGTTTGCCGGCGCTGGAGTGCGAAAGGCGGTATTGGCGGGCGTGCTTGTTTTGGCCCTGGCCGCGGCCCTGGGCCTGGCCGGGGCGGTGGAGGCCCGCGCGGGCGACAGTGATTGGCGAGTCGAGCTGGCGCCCTACATCTGGATGGTCAACATATCCGGCGACGTGACCGTCCGGGGGATCGAATCCTCCAGCAACGTCAGCTTCAGCGACATCTGGGACAGCCTGGATTTCGCTGCGGAGGTGCACCTGGAGGTCTGGAAGGGGCCGTGGGCCTTTTTCCTGGACCCCACCTATCTCAAGAACACCCAGGATGCCACGGTGCAGGGCGTCCCCATATCGGTCAAGACCGAGGTGGCCATGGTTGAGTTCGGCGGAATCTACCGCCTGCTCAACAAGCCCCTGGACCAGGGCCAAAAACGCATAGCCGCCTTGGAGCTGCTGGTGGGGGGGCGCTACAACTCCCTCAAGGGGACCCTGGAGCTCCCGACCGGCTACCAGCCCGACGGCAAGCAGGATTGGGTGGATCCCTTCGTGGGGGGGCGGGCGCGCTGGGATTTCCTGCCCGGCTTTGAGCTGATCCTGCGATCGGACATCGGCGGGTTCGACATCGGCTCCAAGGTCGCCTGGAACAACAGCCTCCTGCTGCAATACAAGCCGGTGGACTGGATGGGGCTGGTGGTGGGCTACCGCTACCTCTACATGGACTACGAGGACGGCAGCGGCAGCAGCGCCTTCAAATACGACGTGACCATGCAGGGCCCCATATTTGCCGTGCACTTCTCTTTCTAGGCGGCGCGGGGCTCTGTTGTAGCGCGGCCTGATTGGCGCTGTCCGCACGCCTTCATTCTGTTTTTCCCCCCCTGTGGCCCGCCTGCCGGTTCATCCGGCAGGCGGGCCAGGCAAATTCCGGCGCATGATGCGCCGCGTCTGTCCCTGAATCCCCCTCCTTTTCTCGCCAACTTTTTCCGCCAAATTTGCCCTTGACACGGGAGGGGCGGATTTACTAACTTTTTAAATAAAGAAACGCAGTTCCGATAATCGGAATAAGTGGTCCCCGTCCTCCCCGCAAGGAACGCTCATGAGGATTTACGAACACGAAGCCAAGCAACTGCTCCGGCAGGCCGGAGTCTCAGTGCCGGGCTCGGAGTTGGCGTCCACCGCGGCCCAGGCCCAAGAGGCGGCCCAACGCCTGGGCGGCCCCGTGGTCCTGAAGCCCCAGACCATGATCAAGGCTCGCGGCAAGGCGGGGCTGATCGCCTTTGCCGACACTCCCCAGGAAGCCGGGCAGGCCGCCGGGGAGCTGCTGGGCCGGGAGCATGCGGGCGAAAAGATCGACACCCTGCTGGTGGAGGCCAAGGTCGGCTTCGATCAGGAGCTGTATCTGGGCATCACCGTGGACTACACCGAGGGCTGCCCCGTGTTCATCGCCAGCAGCGAGGGCGGGGTGGAGATCGAGAGCGTGGCCCAGGAGCATCCCGAGCGGGTCATCAAGCGGTCCATCTCCCCCGGCCAAGGCCTCACCAAGGAGCAGGCTGGGGAGATCGCCGACTTCCTGTGCCCGCCGAAGGACGGGGCGGTGGATCGGAGCGACGAGCTGCGCCGCATCATCGCCGCGCTCTACGGCGTCTACACCAAGTTCGACTGCGAGATGCTCGAGGTCAACCCCCTGGTGCTGGCGGGCGGCTCCTTCCTGGCCCTGGACGCCACTGCGGCCATAGACGAGGACGCCCTGTTTCGCCAGGCCGAGATGGTGCGGCCCCGGGGGCAGAGCGAGGCCGAGTTCGAGCTGGAAAAGGACCACCGCAAGCGGGGTTGGACCTTCCTGCGCATGGAAGGCGACATCGGCATCTTGTCCAGCGGGGCGGGCATCACCATGGCCATCCTGGACTTGATGCGCGCCGGGGGAGGGCGCCCGGCCAACTTCCTGGACACTGCCCAGATGAACCGCCAGGGGATATACGACGCCTTCCACTTGTTTTTGGACGACCCCGCCATCAAGACCGTGCTGGTCAACATCTTCGCCGGGCTCAACCGCTGCGACGACCTGGCCCTGGGCATTCAGGACTTCATGACCGAGTACCGGCCCTCTTTCCCGGTGGTGGTGCGCATGGTGGGCAACCGCGAGGACGAGGGCAGGGAGATTCTGCGCCAAGTGGGCATCGAGGCCATCGCGGGCCTGGAGGATTCGGTGACCCAGGTGATCAAGATTACGGAGAGCCTCTCGTGAGCATCATAGCTTTCAAGGACACCAAGGTCCTCGTCCAGGGCATCACCGGCAGCGCCGCCCGGCACCACACCAAGAACATGCTGGCCTACGGCACCCGGATCGTGGCCGGGGTGCGGCCGGGAGCCGGGGGCCAGGAGGTGGAGGGGGTGCCGGTGTTTAACAGCGTGGCCGAGGCCTGCGCCAGCCGGCCCATAGACGCCAGCATCCTTTTCATCCCCGCCGCCGGGGTGAAGGCCGCCGCCCTAGACGCCATGGAAAACGGCATCAAGCTGGTGGTGATCGTCACCGAGCACGTGCCCCTGCAGGACGCCATGGCCATCATGGAGGCCAAACGCCGCCTGGGGGCCACCATCATCGGCCCCAACACCCCCGGCATGATCTCTCCCCCGGAGAAGACCATGCTGGGCTTCGTCCCGGCCCGCTACTTCCGGCCGGGCCCGGTGGGGCTGGCCTCGCGCAGCGGCACCCTGACCTATGAGTTCGTCTCCCGCCTCACCGCCGCGGGCCTGGGCCAGAGCACCTGCATCGGGGTGGGCGGCGACCGCATCGTGGGTTTGCGCTTCCGCGAGGCGCTACGAAAGTTCCAGGACGACCCCCAGACCGAGGCGGTGGTCCTGGTGGGCGAGATCGGCGGGACCATGGAGGAGGAGGCGGCGGAGCTGGTGGCCGGCGGCGCGGTGACCAAGCCGGTGGTCACCTACGTGGCGGGCCACACCGCCCCCGAAGGCACCAAGGTGGGCCACGCCGGGGCCATAGTCTCCGGCACCCGGGGCACCATGAAGAGCAAGCTGGCCGCCTTCGAGCGGGCGGGCATCGGGGTAGCCCTGGAGCCCGCCCAGGTGGTGAAGCTGCTCCAGGAAGCCCTCAAGTAGGCAAGGGGAGCCATGCCTGACCGACAGCTAGCCAAGACCCTGGCCAACGGCCTGAACCTGCTGATCCTGCTCAGCCGTCAGGAGGGAGACGCCAGCCTGGACGAGCTGACCAGGCTGGCCGGGCAGTCCAAGACCGCCTGCTTCCGCCTGTTGGCCACCCTCAAGGAGATGAACTTCGTGGAGCAGGACGCCCAGAGCAAGCGCTACCGCCTAGGCGCCCAGAACATATCCATCGGGGCCTCGGCCCTGAACAGCCTGAGCCTGCGCCACGTGGCCATGCCCTTCATGGAGAAGCTCCGGGCCCTGAGCGACGAGACGGTGAACATGTCGGTGTTGGAAGGCACCGACATCGTGTTCGTGGCGCGCCTGGAGGCCAGCCACATAATCAACACCCGCCACCGCATCGGGGAGCGCCTGCCCGCCCATTGCACCTGCCAGGGCAAGGCGATCATGGCCTTCTCGCCGCCGGAAAAATTGGAGCGCCTGCTGGGCCAGATCGATTTCAGGGCGGTCACCGAGCACACCCTCGCCACACCCCAGGCCATAAAAAAGGAGTTGGCCCTCATCCGCCGCCGGGGCATTGCCCTCAATGCCCAGGAGTTGGAAAAGGGCCTGTGCGCGGTGGCCGCCCCCATCCTGGATTACACCGGATACGCGGTGGCCTCGCTCAACATCGCCTTCCCCCTGCTGCGCCACTCCCAGCAGGAGGCCATAGAGGACTTCGCCCCGGCGGTGGCCAAGGCCTGCCAGGAAATATCGCGCCTGCTGGGCTGCACCCGGCCCGCGCCCTTTGAGCCCCAAGGCTGAGCCAAAGGAGATCCGAGCATGAACCAGACGGAAAACGCGCCCAGGGAAAAAGCGGTCATCGTGGAGGTCGGGCCCCGGGACGGCCTGCAATATGAGAGCGGCTTTTTTCCCACCGAGCGCAAGATCGAGCTCATAGACCGCCTGTCGGCCAGCGGGCTGAAGCGCATCGAGGTGACTTCCTTCGTGCACCCCAAGGTCATTCCCGCCCTGCGCGACGCGGTGGAAGTATTGAACGGCATCCGCAAGGCTCCCGGGGTGGTCTACAGCGCCCTGGTCCCCAACCTCAAGGGATGCCAGCGCGCCCTGGAGACCCCGGTGGACGATATCGCCCTGTTCGTCTCGGCCAGCGAGGCCCACAACCAAAAGAACGTGGGCATGTCCATCGCCGATTCCCTGGCGGGCTTCAAGGAGATCGCCCGCCTGGTGCTGGCCGAGGGGCGCAGCCTGCGGGGCTACGTGGTCACCACCTTCGGCTGCCCCTACGAGGGCACCATCCCCGAGGAGCGGGTGCTGTCCATCGCCCGGGCCTACGCCGACATGGGCGTGGCCGAGGTCTCCCTGGGCGACACCACCGGCATGGCCAACCCCCGCATGGTGTCGGAAAAGATGGGGCGTCTGGCAGGGGAGCTGAAGGGGGTGCGTCTGGCGGCCCACTTCCACAACAGCCGCGGCCTGGGCCTGGCCAACGCCTACGCCGCCTACCAGGCCGGGGTGCGCATCTTCGACAGCTCGGTGGGCGGCCTGGGCGGCTGCCCCACCGCGGTGGGGGCCATGGGCAACGTGGCCACCGAGGACCTGGTGAACATGCTGGAGGAGATGGGCATCGACACCGGGGTGGACTTCGCCAAGCTGCTGGAGGTCACCGCCCTGATCGAGGAGGTCCTGGCCACCCAACCGGCCAGCTTCACCTGCCGCCAGGGACGCCCGGTGTGGGGCCCCTCCGGCGGCGCGCCGGGCGGCCGCGCCGTTTAGGCCTGGGGTGAGCGCATGGAACTGACCGCCTACGAAAACCAGATGCTTGAAGGGGCCCACGGCCCGGCCCCCCGCTTCGCCATGGAGGTGCTGGTCAAGCTGGGCCAGATCTACGGGGCGGACCGCATGGTGGAGGTGGCCTCCGCCCAGATCATGGCCCACTACGGCTCCCTGCACGACGCGGGCCTGGAGCTGGCCGAGAAGTTCGTGGCCCTGGGTGGCCGCTTCATCATCCCCACTACCGAAGACCCCCTGTCCATCTGCGAGCGCCACTGGCGCGACATCGGCATCGCCGAGGAGTACGCGGCCAAGCAGGAGCGCCTGCGCCAAGCGGTGCTCACTTTGGGGGCCCAACCGGTCTGGACCTGCACCCCCTATTTCGCGGGCAACCTGCCCCGCTTCGGTCAGAACGTCTCCTGGGCCGAGTCCTCGGCGGTGTCGTTCGCCAACTCGGTGTTGGGGGCGCGCACCAACCGCACCCCGGCGGGGCTCAACTACTGCGCCGCCCTCACCGGGCGCATGCCGCGCATGGGCCTCTACCGGCCCGAAAACCGCAGGGGCCAGGTGCTGGTCCGGGTGGAGGCGGGCGAGTTGAGCAGCCTGGACTACAACACCCTGGGACTCATCATCGGCAAGAGCGTGGGCAACCGCGTCCCGGTGGTGGAGGGCCTGCCCGATAGCGCCGGGGTGGACGACCTGAAGTACCTGGGCGCGGCGGCGGCCTCCAGCGGGGTGGTGGCCCTGTACCACGCCCCCGGCCTCACCCCCGAGGCCATGGCCGGCGACCCCTTCGGCGGGGAAGAGCCCCTGGAGCGCCTGCGCGTCGGGCGCGACGAGCTTACGGCCATGCGCCGGGAGATGAACACCGCCAGCGGCGAGGCAGAGCTGGGGGTGGTGGGCTGCCCCCACTACTCGGTGCCGGAGATGCAGCAACTGGCCGGGCTCCTGAAGGGGCAGCGGCTCAAGCCGGGCCGCGAGCTTTGGGTCTACACCTCGCCCACGGTCTACGAGCTGGCCCAGGGCATGGGCTGCGTGGCCGACATCACCTCCTCCGGAGCCCGCATCATGGACGGCAACTGCCTGATCATCTCACCCCTGGGCAAGACCCCTTTCCGCACCATCATCACCGATTCGGCCAAGGCGGCCTACTATCTGCCCTCGGAACACGAGGTCCAAATGATCTACGCCGAAACCGCCGAGCTGGTGTCGGCCCTGGTGGGGGAGTAGGCCCATGGAAAAGATCATTCTCAAGGGCAGGGGAATTTTGGCCGGGGTGGCCGAGGGCCGGGCCCTGGTGAGCGACGAGCAGATCGTGTGGTCCCACGGGGTGGAGCCATGGAAGGGGGTCATCGACGACAGCAAGGTGAAACTGCACGGACAGAGCATAAAGGGACGGGTGTTCGTCTATCCCTACGGCAAAGGCTCCACCAGCAGCAGCACCTGGATCTTGGAGACCATCCGCTGCGGCAACGCCCCGGCGGCCATCATCAACCGGGAGACCGAGTTGATCATCACCACCGGCTTTCTCTACGGCCAGCTGCTCTACGGCGCGGCCATACCGGTGGTGGACCAGTTGGACCAGGACCCTCTGGCGGTGATCGCCACCGGCGACCTGGTCCGGGTGGACGGCGCGGCGGGCATAGTAGAGGTTTTTAAATCTTGAGGGCTTGATCTTTCATCAGGCTAACCAAGCCAGGGGGCTGCCTCCTCGCGCAACCCATCTTGACCCCCTGGCCCTCCGGCTCTCGAGTCATCTTGTCGATCAACACGGGAAACAGGACGCGGCCCCATGCCGCAAGGCCGCCCCACAACCGGGGCGGGCCACCTTGGCGCCAGGGCCGTGAAAAGCTTGGCGCGTGCATGAGAGGGTTTGCTCCAAGCACGCGGCTCAACATTAATTCGGGAGGAGGCAAGGATGAAAAAATATTGGGGATGCTTGACCCTGGGGCTGATTGTTCTGCTGGGCATGAGCATCGGCCCCGCCCGGGCGGCGGACAAACCGGTAACCATAGTTTTTGAAAACGTCTACTCCACTTCCCACATCCGCCTGGGCGAGAAGGCGGTTATCGGCATGTACCTCAATGAGGTGGAAAAGGCCCTGAAGGGCAAGGTGGTGATCCAGAAGCATTGGGCGGGCGAGCCGGTGCCCACCAAGCAGACCCTGGAAGCCCTGTCCGTGGGCACCATCGACATGCTGGCCGCCTATCCCCCCTACTTCAGCGGCAAGGTGGCCATCGCCGACATCGCGGCCATGCCCGCCAACTTCCACTCCTACGACGACATCTACGACCTGTGGTGGAACAGCCCCCTGGGAGAGCTGGTGGACAAGGGCTACCAGAAGCGGGCCAACGCAAAGTTCCTGTTCCCGGCCATCTTCGCCCCCCAGAACTTCCAGATCGCCAAGCGCTCCAAGAAGATCGTGAAGTTCGAGGACTTCAAGGGCATGAAGATCAGGGCAGGCGGCGGCATGCCCAACTACACCGTCAAGGCCATCGGCGGCTCGCCCGTGGCCACCGTGGGCGGCGAGTACTACACCGCCATGCAAAAGGGCACCGTGGACGCGGGCCTTATGGGCAGCTACTCCCTGCGCACCTACAAGATCTGGGAGGTGGCCGACCAGGTGGTGAACCCGCCCATCTTCCCCCACTGCTTCGTGGGCGTGTGGATGAACCTGGACAAGTGGAACTCGCTGTCTCCAGAGGTGCAGAAGGTGTTCATCGACACCGCCCGCATGATGACCGCCCGCTGGATCTGCTACGTGGAGCTGGACGACGCCCGGGTGCGGGCCGAGGCGCGCAAGAACGGCGTCACGTTCTACACCCTGCCCCCGGAGGAGGCGGCCAAGATGTACAAGGCGGCCATGCCGGTTTGGGACATCTACCTGGAGAACTGCAAGCGCCAGGGCCTGGGCAAGGAAGCCATCCAGATCAAGGAGATCCTGGAGAAGCGTTTCCAGGCTTACGACTAGCGAACGCCGGGTTCGGGGGGCCTTCCCCCCGAACCCTTCGCCGCTTGCCGGTCTGACGCGGGAGCAATCCGACCACCACGCATAAAGGCTGCTTGCAATGGGATCCCTGGTTACAGGCGTTAAAAAAATTTATCAAGGCTTGGAATGGCTATCCAACCAGTTGGGCTGGATCGGCGGAGGGCTCACCGCGGTGATGATGATCGCGGTGATGCGCGAGGTGATCGGGCGTTATTTCTTCAACTCGCCCTCGGATTGGTCCTTGGAGCTTTCCTGCTACCTGCTGGTGGGGCTCTCCTACCTGGCCGCCGCCCACACCGAGCTGATGGACGGCCATATCCGCATCGATTTCATATATGAGCGCTTTCGGGGCAGGGCCAAGGCCGTGGTGGACATGATAATTCCCCTCATCGGCCTCACCTGGGCGGTCATCGTGGTCTGGCAGGGAGGCCGCCTGGCCTTCAAGTCCCTGGCCATAGGCGCCCGCTCCTCCCAGGCCATGGAGTGGCCCCTGTTCCCTTCCCAAATTCTGGTGTCCATAGGCGGCGCGCTGCTGGGCCTGGTGCTCATCGCCAAGATCGTCAAGGCGGCGGCGGCGCTGGTGAAGGGGGGGGAATAAAATGGACTGGGGTTTGATACTGCTTTTCAGCTCCCTCATGCTTTTGGTGCTGATGATGCTGGGGGTGCCCATCGCCTACAGCCTGGGCTTTTTGGCCCTGATTTTGGGCACCATCCTGGTGGGCGACCGCATCCTGTTTCTCTTCGGCAGCCTCGCCTTCGGCAAGGTGAACTCCTTCGGCCTTGTGGCCGTGCCCTTGTTCATATTCATGGCCGAGATGATATTGGTCTCGGGCGCGGCCAAGGACGCCTTCGAGGCCCTGGACAAGTGGATCTCGGCCCTGCCCGCTGGCCTGGCCATAGCCTCGCAGGTGGCCTGCACCCTGTTCGCGGCGGTGTGCGGGGCCAGCACCGCCACCACGGCGGTGATCGGCGGCATGGCCGTGCCGGAGATGATCAACCGGGGCTACGACAAGCGCCTGGCCACCGGGTCCATCGCCGCCGGTGGGGCCCTGGGGGTGCTCATCCCACCCAGCATCCTGCTGATCATCTACGGCATCATCGCCGAGGTTTCCATCGGCCAGTTGTTCATCGCGGGCATCCTGCCCGGCATCCTGCTCACCGTGCTGCGAATCGCCTACTTCATGGGCCGGGTGATCATAGACCCGTCCAGCGCCCCCAAGGAACGGGTCGTCTCCTGGAACGCCCGCTGGCGGGCCCTGTGGAAGATACTTCCTCTCATCTTCCTGGCCGTGTTCATGTTCGGCGCTCTGTACACCGGCATCGCCACCCCCACCGAAGTGGCGGGCGTGGGCTGCTTCGCCTCGCTGATCATCGCGGCGGCCTATCGCCGCCTGAGCTGGGCCTGCGTGAAAGAGGCCTTCGAACGCACCGCCCGCACCACCTGCTTCATCATCTGGATATTGGTGGCCGCCTCGGCCTTCGGCTACGTGCTCAGCTTCCTCCAGGTGCCCCAAAGCCTGGTGACCTGGTCCTCCAGCCTCCAGGTGTCGCCCTACGTGATCCTCATCGCGGTGAACCTGCTGCTCTTCGCGCTGGGCTGCATCATGGACCCGGCGGCGATCATCATGGTCACCGTGCCCATGCTGGCCCCGCTGATGCACGAGCTGGGCTTCGACCTGGTGTGGTTCGGGGTGATGTTCGTGGTGAACATGGAGTTGGCCGAGATCACCCCGCCCCTGGGGCTGAACCTCTACGTCATGAAGGCGGTGGCCCCTCCGGGGGTGACCTTAAACGACATCATCATCGGCTCGGTGCCCTTCATGATCCTGGACATCCTGGGACTGGCCCTGGTGATCATCTTCCCCTGGCTGGTGCTCTGGCTGCCGTCCACCATGATGTGATTTTTCCTCCACGCCGCTGAAACGGCAAGGGGCTGGGCCGCAAGGCTCGGCCCCTTTTTATGCGGTTGCGCCTTGCGTGGCCACGCGGCCCTTGGGCCGGGAGGGAAGCGCCTTCAGGCTCTTTGGGCAAAAAGGGCCTGGAATGTGCTAATAATCTATGGGTCAAAACCACTTTCCACCGCAACCCAATCTCCTGGGAGCTGACCGCCTGTCTTGCCCAGCGTGATTAAAAAGCCTGCCGTCTTTCACCTGGCTGCCTGCGCGCTCCTGTCCCTGGCCGCCTGCGCGCTCCTGCGCTGGCTGTGGGGCCTATACGTCCTGCCCGACGCGGTGCCCGCCGATCTCTGGGGCTGCGCCCAGCCCTGGGGCCTCAGGCGCTTCGCCTTCCTCACCCTTCCCGCCATGGCCCTGGCCGGGAGCCTGTGCCTGGAGCTGCTGCTGTGGCTAGTCCCGCCGGAGCGCAGACCAGCCCTGGCGGGCGTATCTTCCAGCACTCGCGTCTGGGACCTGGCCTCCTACGCCCTGTTGGGGGCGGTGGCCCTGGGGGCCTGGTGGTGGGGGCTTCCCGGCGCGGGCATGCTGCCCCTGGCCCTGGCGGTGGTGGCCTTGCTTACTGCCAAGGCCGCCCTGCTGCTGCGCCTGCTGTGGTCGGCCTGGTTGCGGCCCCAGGAGGGCGTCGCCCTGGGCTGGCGCAGGCACGCGGCCATCTTCCTGGCGGTGTTGTGCATCCTGAGCATGACCGGCCTTTGGATGAAGCAGGCCTCCAGCACCGCCGGTGACGAGGTCTCCTACCTGCTCATGGCCCAGAGCCTGGCTCAGCACGGCACCCTGGACCAGGAGGCCACGGTGCGCGGCAAGGAGTACCGCGATTTCTATTTTTGCCGCTGGAGCGGCGGCCTCCGCTGGACCATGGAGTTTTCCCACTCCTACTTCCCCCTGCTTTTGTACCCGCCCTATGCCCTGGGCGGCCGACTGGGGGTGATGCTCTTTTTCGCGGGCATCATGGCCCTGTTGGCCGGGCAGCTCTACGCCTGGCTGCTGCGGTCCGGGCTGGGCAAGGGCGTGGCCGCGCTCAGCGCGGGGCTGGTCTTGTTTTCGGGGCCGGTGCTATGCCTGGGGCAGCACGCCCTGAGCGAAGCGCCGGGCATGCTGCTGTTGGTGGTGGGCCTGCGCCTGGCCGGGGCCGCGCCGCGCCGTCCCCTGGCCGCGCTCCTGGGCCTTTTGGCGGTGAGCGCCTGCCTGTATTTCGTCAAGTTCCGACTGGCCGCCCTGGGCGGCGGCCTGCTGCTCGCTGCCGGGTTCTGGTGGCTGGAGGCCCGGCTGGGGACGCGCCGCGCCTTGTTCGCTTCCCTGGGCGCGGCCTTGGCCGCCTTGTTGGCCGCGCTGCTGCTGCCGGGATGGGTCTGGCCCCAGAGCTTTTTGGAAGAGCTGCGGGAGGGCCTGGGCCTGTGGGGCCGCAACGGCAGCCTGTGGACTCCCCTGCGGGTGATGTTCGGCGGATTGGCCCTGGATCAGGCCTTCGGCCTGCTGATCACCGCGCCGGTGGCGCTCCTGGCCCTGGCCGGGATACCCGCCGCCCTGCGCCGCATTCCCCGCCCGGCCCTCACCGCCCTGGCCCCGGTGGTGGTGTACGTGGGCATGGTGTGCCTGATGCGCTGGTACCGCTGGCAAGGCGGCTTCGACCTGCCCGCCCGGCTGTACTTGGTGGTCTTTCCGGCCCTGGCCCTGTTCCTGGGGGTGGTGCTCTCGGCCCTGGCCCGGCCCTGGTGGCGGCTGGTGGCCTGGGGCGCGGCCCTGGGGGGCCTGGCCTACACCCTGGTGGTGGTGCTGATCCCGGCCCTGCGCTGGGGCCGCTCGGGAATGATCAACCCGGCGGTGTCCCTGGCGCAGGAGCGGCTGGGCCTGGCGTTTTACCACCTGCTGCCCAGCACCTTCGTCTACTCGCCCCTGCTGCCCTGGTTCGTCGGGCTCACCGCCCTG
>Ga0180016_100129_pt1 | contig 27730 bp, 19 predicted proteins | sample KR46_M_MetaG_FD_129673 | JGI IMG/M metagenome (GOLD analysis project Ga0180016, IMG submission 129673) | Groundwater microbial communities from the Olkiluoto Island deep subsurface site, Finland - KR46_M_MetaG | ecosystem: Environmental > Aquatic > Deep subsurface > Groundwater | place: Finland... | reverse complement strand
GGAACACATACGGCATGCTGAGCCATATCAAGGACCACAGCGAACTGGTGGCCGGGGTGGCCACGACCCTGGCCGTGCTTGCGGCTGACAAAGGGCTGGGCAATGCGCACGGCCTGACGCGCGACGATTTCATCCAATCCGTACGTGCGGCGGGCCTGCTGCACGATCTGGGCAAGACCTATTCCATCGCGCACGGCGGCGACCACAGCCAGATCGGCGCGGCCTGGGTCATGGACCTGATCCGAAGCCCCCGCATCGCTCAAGGTGTCGTGCACCACGTGCACTGGCCCGGCCCGCTGGACCTGGACAGGCATTTCCTGCCCCTGGCCATCATCTACGCCGACAAGCGGGTCAAACACGACACCATCGTCGGCATAGAAGAACGCTTCGCGGACCTCTTCGAGCGTTACGGGCACTCCGAGCGCAGCCGGGAGTGGATCACCCGCTCCTTCAACCAGGGCCGCGAACTCGAACTCATATTCAGCACCTTTTTGGGAGATAATATACATGAATATCCTTTTGATCGCCGGCGGCTGGTCCGGTGAACGCGAAGTATCCCTAAGCGGGGCCAGACAGATCGATAAGGGCCTGCTGGCGCTGGGGCACGATGTCACCCACTTCGATCCGGCCCGGGACCTGCGCGAGCTTTACGAGGCAACTACGGACCAGGATTTCGCCTTCATCAACCTGCACGGTTCCCCCGGCGAAGACGGCCTGATCCAGTGCCTGCTGGAGCGCATCGGCATGCCCTATCAGGGCTCGGACTCTCGCGCCTCGCTCCTGGCCCTGAACAAGGCCGTGTCCAAGCAGCTCTTCGAGGCCGCAGGGCTCTGCACCCCGGACTGGGAATTCGTGCCCGCCTGCCATGTTGCGAAGTGGCGGCCGCTTTTGCCCTTTCCCCTGGTGGTCAAGCCCAACACCGGCGGTTCGAGCCTGGGCGTGGGCATTGTCACGACCGAAGCGGAACTTGAAGCCTACCTCCTGCAGTCCGAAATTGCCGGACAGGACCTCCTGGCCGAAACGCTGATCCAGGGCCAGGAGCTGACCTGCGGGGTGCTCGAAGGAGAGACCCTGCCGCCCATTCTCATCCTCCCCAAAAGCGGGGTTTTTTTTGATTACGAAAGTAAATACGTGGCCGGGGCCACGGAAGAGATCTGCCCGGCTCCGATCCCCGTGGAGCTGACCGAAAAATTGCAGGCCATGGCCCGCGCCGCCCACGACGCGCTCGGCCTTTGCGACTACAGCCGGTCGGATTTCATGCTCGCAACGGACGGGACCGCGTATCTGCTGGAAGTCAACACCCTGCCCGGCATGACCGCCACCAGCCTCCTGCCCCAGGAGGCTCAGGCCGTGGGCCTGTCCTTTGAGCAACTTCTGGCCCGGCTCGTGGAACTGGGCCTGCGTAAGAAACGCTGATGCGCCGTCTCTCTGCGGACCGGCTCTTCGGCACCCTCTACACCCTGCTGTGGTGCCTGGCCGGGCCGCTGACCTTTCTCTCGCCCAGGATGCGCCAGGGTTGGAAAGAACGCCTCGGGCTCGGCAAGGCCCGCCCTTGCGATATCTGGATCCAGGGAGCCTCGGCCGGGGAATGCGGGCTCGCGGCGAGCCTGCTGGAACACCTGCGGGGAGTGCCGGTGCTGGCCACGTCCTGCACCAGCCAGGGGCTTGACGTGCTGGACAAGGTGGACTCGCCCGATCTGCAGACCCGCATGCTGCCCTTGGACCTGCCGCTCATCATGGGCCGAATCCTCGATCAGGCCCGTCCCAGGGTGGTGGTACTCCTTGAAACCGAAATCTGGCCCGGCCTGCTCATGGCCTGCGCGTCACGGGACGTGCCCGTGGTGGTCGTCAATGGGCGCATGACCTCCGGGTCTTTGGCCGGGTACCTGTTCCTGCGCCCGCTGCTGCGCCGCTGGGCCCCGCAGGCCATCGGGGCCATGGCCCCAGACGATGCCGTGCGCTTCGGGCTGGTCTTCGGGGCCAAGAGAACCACGATCACCGGCAACATCAAGTTCGACCGCGCCTTAAGCACCCCGCTCATCCCGCGCCACGAAAATCCCCTGGCCGGACTCGTTGCCCAGGAAGGATTCGTGGTGCTCGGCTCCGTGCGCGAGCAGGAGGAGCCGCAGGTGCTGGAACTTATCCGGGAGCTGCGCCGGGGAGATCCCGAGTGCGTCATCGGCCTTTTTCCCCGGCACATGCACCGCATCAACGCCTGGCAGGAGATGCTGGCCCGCGACGGGATACCCTTTGTCCTGCGCAGCGCACTGCACAGCCTGGCGCAGCCCGGCAGCGTCGTGCTCTGGGACAGGTTCGGGGAAATGCCTCCGGCCTATGCCCTGGCGCGGCGCGCCTTTGTAGGCGGAAGCCTGGCGCGGCTCGGCGGGCAGAACTTTCTTGAACCCCTGGCTCAGGGCGTGCAGGCCTGCGTGGGCCCGCACACCCGCAATTTCGACTGGGTGGGAGCGGAGATATTTGAGAGCCTTGTCCGCAAATGCAGCACGGTCCAGGACATCGCGGCCTTCCTCCTCTCCCCCGCCCTGCCGCGCGCGCAGGTGCGCGAAGAGGCTTTGGCCTTTGTTCGCGCCAGGCAGGGCGCCACGGCCGCATCCTGTGAACTCATCCGTCCCTTTCTCAACCGGAGCCCCCATGCCTGAGGTCATCGCCATCATCCCGGCCAGATACGAAAGCTCCCGCTTTCCGGGCAAGCCTCTGGCCATCATCCATGGCAAGCCCATGTTCTGGCACGTCATGCACCGCGCGAGCCTGTGCCCGCTGATCAGCGCCGTGGCCCTGGCTACGGACGACGAGCGCATCTTCAGGGCAGCCCGCGAATTCGGACTCACCGCGCTCATGACCAGCCCAGACCACCCCAGCGGCACCGACCGGGTGCTGGAGGCAGCGCGTCTCCTTAAAGCGGCCCCGGACAGCGTCATCGTCAACGTGCAGGGCGACGAACCGGCGCTGAGCCCAAAAATGCTGACCGAGCTGGTCAGTCCCTTTGATAATCCGGCCGTACAGGTCACCACCCTGGGGCACATCATCAGCCCGGAAGAGGCCCAGTCCCCGGACCGGGTCAAGATCGTGCGCGCCGCGGATGGCCGGGCCCTTTATTTTTCACGCGCGACAGTCCCTTTTGGACGCGACAACATCCCGGAATATATAGGACATATTGGTCTTTACGGACTGCGCATGTGCGTCCTTGAAAAATTCAGCGCTTTGGGCGAAAGTCCCCTGGAGCGGCTGGAGAAACTGGAACAACTCCGGCTGCTCGAAGCCGGCATCCCCATCCACGTGGCCCTCACGCGGCACAGAAGCCACGGCGTGGACCGCCCCGAAGATCTGCAAACAGTCAGCGAACTCATGCGAGGAGAACACCATATATGAAAGCTATTCTGGCCCTTGAGGACGGCACCTGGTTTGCGGGTCAGTCCTTCACCGGCCCCGGCGAAGCCGGCGGCGAAGTCATCTTCAACACCGGCATGTCCGGATATCAGGAAATCCTGACCGATCCGTCCTATTACGGACAGATGGTCTGCATGACCTACCCGCTCATCGGCAACTACGGCGTCAATCTGGAGGACGTGGAGTCCTCGCGCATCCATTGCCCGGCCATGATCGTCAAGGAGTGCTGCAAGGAACCGTCGAGCTGGCGCTCCAAGGAGAGCTTGCCGGACTACCTCGTGCGCCACGGCATCATGGGCCTCGAAGGCATCGACACCCGCGCCCTGACCCGTCACCTGCGCATTCATGGCGCCATGCGCGGGTTCATCTCCACGGACGACCTGACCCCGGAGGAGATCGCGGCCAAGGCCAAGGCCCTGCCGTCCATGGAAGGCGCCAACCTGGTCGAGTTTGTGGCCCCAAAGGAGCCTTATTACTGGGACGGGACAGGCCCGGTGCCCGCGAAGATGGACGGCGACCTGCCGCTTTGGCCGAAAAATTCCGAGGGCAGCCTGCGCGTGGTCGTGTATGACTACGGCATCAAATGGAACATCCTGCGCCTGCTGGCCGGGGAAAACCTGACCATCCTGGCCGTGCCGCCGGCCTTCCCGGTGGAGCTCGTCAAGAAATTGGCGCCAAACGGCATCTTCCTGTCCAACGGCCCCGGCGATCCGGCCACCTTGAAAACAGAGATCGGCATCATACAAGAACTCTGCGAACTCTATCCTGTGGGCGGCATCTGCCTTGGGCACCAGCTCCTCGGCATTGCCCTCGGCGGGACCAGTTTCAAGCTCAAATTCGGACATCACGGCATCAATCATCCCGTGCGTGACGATATTACCCGAAAGATTGAAATTTCTTCACAAAACCACGGTTTTTGCGTAGACATCTCCAATCTTTCGTTCCTGGAGCAGACGCACCTCAACTTGAACGATCAGACCCTGGAAGGTTTCAGGCACAAAACCAGGCCCATCTTCAGCGTTCAGCATCACCCTGAAGCCGGCCCCGGACCGCACGACAGCCAGTACTTTTTCCCGCGGTTCAGACGCATGGTCGAAACCGGCCTGGTCCAATAAACATCTAGATCGCGCACGCCGCGCAAGGAGCGTCCATGTCAGCAGAGATTCTCAAGGCCAAGAAACAGCTTGGAGAAGTCAATATGCTGCTCAAACAGGGCAAGCTCCTTGCCGCCGTGGCCAATCTGCACGAGGCCGTCGGGTTCATCCTCAAGGCGCAGCTCATGAAGCATGAGATGCAGTCCTTCACCGAGTCCCTGGACAAGGCCGCCTACCACCTCGCCAACGACCGCGAACTCAAGAAAATCTACCCGCTCCAAATCAGCTACAAGCCTGGTGAAGAGCGGGAACTTCTTTCCAGCCTCTACTCTCTCTTGGCCTTTCTTCAGGAAAATCTTGCCGACGAGGCCAACTCGCACGTGGCCGCGATGGCGGAATACCGGCGCAAACAGCTGGAACTGGCCAAAAAACTGCTTGAGGGCGACGAAACCGCCAAGGCCCAGCAGGTCTGCGGACGGCTCATCGACGCGGCCAAGAGCGACACGGAACTCAAAGTCACCGTGGCCGACATCTTCCTGGAATTCGGCAAGTACGACGAGGCGCTGGAATACCTAAAGTCTGCCTACGCGGACAATCCGGACTCGGCGCACATCTTCAACAAGCTGGGCATGGCCCTGCGCAAGTCCGGCCGGTTTGAGGAAGCGGAAAAATTCTACATCCAGGCCCTTGAACGCCAGTCCCATGACGAGGTCATCTACTTCAACCTGGGCCGGGTCTACCTGGACATGAAGCGCTGGAAAAACGCCATCGCCGCCGCCGACCGCGCCCTGGCCATCAACGCCGAATTCGCCGAAGCGCGGAAGATGAAGATGTACGCGACCAAGCAGATGGGGGGATGAGGGGAAGGAATGAAGGCCTCTCATCCATCCCATTCATATCAGGATAAATACCTGAACCAAATGCGAATGCTGGCGCTCAAAGTCACCAAGGACCTCGATTGCACCATTTTCTTGTTTGGTTCACGGGCAAGGAAGACTGAGCGGCGCAGTTCCGACATCGACATTGGTTTCAGCGGGCTGGATGAGAAAACCTTTCTCAAAACCCGTGACCGCCTTCTGACTGAGCTGGAAGAAAGCATCATTCCCCACCGGGTGGATCTCGTGAACATGGACACCGCACCTCCAGAATTCAAGAACATCGCCATGCAAGAGGTTGTCGTATGGAAACAAAGCTCGCGCGCAAATTGAACAACCTAAATGATGCGCTCTCAAATTTCAGCGATGCACTGACTCTCGAACTAACATCATTTCAAGAACTAGTTGCCGACAATATCAAGTCGGGCCAAATACAAAAATTTGAGTTCACAATAGAACTACTGTGGAAAACAATCCAGGCGTTTCTTTACGAAGTGGATGGCGTTGATGCTGTAACTCCAAAATCTGTCGCAAAGGAATTCGTGGAAGCTGGTTACTGTGATTATCCGATGTACGAACTTTTCATACAGGCAATCAATGACAGAAATCAGCTCAGCCATATCTACCGCCAGGAAATGGCAGATTCTATATGGAAGAGGCTTCCTGAATATGAAAATCTCGCCAAAAATTTCGCAGCGATCATGCGTGAAAAGTATTTCGGGAAAAAGTAAAAATCCTCAGCTTCGCCTCAGTCCACCGCAGATTCTCCAGCAAGTCTAAACTTTTCTTTTGTGCCGTCACCCCTTGGCACGACAAGTGCTAAATGTTTACAGGCAGCCTTTGGGCTGAAAGGATTTTGACACCTCTGCCAGGATGGCGGGAAACATATGCACTTACGAAAAAGAGTTCTTGTCACGGGCGGTTCCGGTTTTTTGGGATCACACCTCTGCGAACGTCTGCTGGATGAAGGCTGCGAAGTCATCTGCGTGGACAACTTCTTCACCAGCTCGCGCCAGAACATTGAACATCTGCTGCCCAACCAGCGCTTCGAACTCATCCGCCACGACGTGACCTTCCCGCTCTACGTCGAGGTCGACGAAATCTACAACCTGGCCTGCCCGGCCTCGCCCATCCACTACCAGCACGACCCGGTGCAGACCATCAAGACCTGCGTGCACGGGGCCATCAACATGCTGGGCCTGGCCAAGCGCCTGCGCATCCCGATCTTCCAGGCCTCGACGTCAGAGGTCTACGGCGACCCGGACGTACATCCGCAGCCGGAATCCTACTGGGGCAACGTCAACCCCATAGGCCACCGCTCCTGCTACGACGAAGGCAAGCGCTGCGCTGAATCCCTCTTCTTCGCCTACCACCGCCAGCACGGCCTGCCCATAAAAGTGGGAAGATTATTCAACACTTACGGCCCGCGAATGCATCCGAATGATGGAAGGGTCGTCTCAAATTTCATCATGCAGGCTCTGCAAGGCAAGCCCATCACCATCTATGGGGATGGCTCGCAGACACGGTCATTTTGCTATGTAGATGATCTGATAGAGTTGATGTTGCGGTTCATGCGGAATGATCATGAGTTTTGCGGGCCGCTGAATATGGGGAATCCCGGGGAATTCACGATTCTGGAACTGGCGGAGCAGATTGTTGAAATGACGGGGAGTTCGTCAGAGATTTCCCTTGAGCCGCTGCCCACTGACGACCCGAAGCAAAGAAAGCCCGACATAACTTTGGCTAGGGAACGTTATGGATGGGAACCGCAGATTCGCTTAGAAACAGGATTAGCTCGAACGATTAACTATTTCAGGCGCCAGATCATAAATTAAATATTAAAAATAATAATATGTAGACAACCAACGAGAAAAATTTTACAAATAAATCTCTAGAATACACAAGTAGAGCACATGAAAAAAATCAAAGCTTGTTTTTGCCAAGTTGTCGACAAATATGACTATGAACCTGGATTCATGCCTTTAGCTTTTCCTTATTTAAAATCATCAATTGACAAATATAATATTGAAATTGAATTTACATACACAAAAAGTGAAATTCCCGATGAAGTTAAAGATATAGTACTTATTTCTTCCCTTTCACAAGACTGGGATCAAGCCATTGATCTCATTAAAATAGCAAGAAAAAAAATGCCTAATGCAATTATTATTGTAGGAGGACAGCACATATCCCAATTACCAGAGCAATTACCTACAGAAGCTAATTTTGCGATAAGAGGAGAAGGAGAAGTAGTATTACCTGAATTATTAATATACCTAAACCAACAAAATGACACAACTGATAATTATAAAAAAATGTGCGGACTAGTATGGCACGATCAACAAAAAGGGAAAATACTTTTTAATCCTCCAAATAAAGTAAATACTGAAAGTATACCGCTTCCAGACAGAATGGCAAATGATGGAAAAAAACATACTCCATACCTTTTAACATCAAGAGGTTGTCCGTACAAATGCACGTTTTGTTCATCAAGCGCATTCTGGAAAAATGTAAGAATGTTTTCACCCATTCAAATATGCAATGAATTAAATGATATTTTAAATATATACCCAGATTTACGTCAAATTTCTATTTGGGATGACTTGTTCATTGCAGACAAAAAAAGACTTTATAAGCTTTTAGACGAAATGAATAAGAGACAACTTTTGGGAAAATTGGCATTTTCATGTAACGTCAGAGCAGATATTCTTGACGATGAAATGTGCAAAATAATGCAAGCAATTGGCGTCGGTGCTTGTGGATTTGGTTTTGAATCAGGAAGCGATAGAATATTAAAGAAATTAAAACCACAAGGCTCTATCTCTGTTTCAAAAAACATTGAAGCAGTTCATTTATTGGCAAAATATGAATTTAAAATCGGACTCTCTATGATAATTGGCGTTCCAGAAGAAAAAGAGATTGATGTACTTAAAACATATGATATTACACTAGCCCTGATGAAGTCAGGGGCAGTCTCAGCAACAGCATACAATATTTTAACCCCATTTCCAGGAACATATTTCTGGAAAGAAGCAGTAAATGCGAAATTGATCAATCCAAATGAATTTAATTGGACAAGGCTAAAATATTATGCCGACTATATCAACTCTTCCTTTCAAGACTTTAATGAATGGAAAGAAGCAAGAATAAAAAATAATTCAATTTATATAAACGAAAATTATATACCTGAACAAATATTATTTAAAATCATGGAAGATAAAGACAATATAAGAAGCAAGATAATTAAAAAAAATTGTGTATAATTTTTTTTTAAAAATCAGTATTTAATCTAAAGTAATAAAATTTATGAAATTGCGAACAAAATTATCAACTAATCTGTTTATCAATAATTTTAACAAAACTATTAAAACATTTAATAACTCTGTCTTTCCGCAATGGCTGACTGGACAGAGAAGAACTGCGTAAAATTAGAGTTCTTTCAGCTAGGTAAGCCAACATAGAATTCGTACATTGGGCACTTCAACAGGACCCCTAGGAATAAATACTGGATTTTTACTGTTCAAATCCCTGACCGAAGTAAAGAAATTACGGAGAATTGGCTTAGGCAGTACAACGAGGAACGGTCCCATGAGTCGCTTGACGATTTGACCCCGGCAGAGTTCCTCATGAAAAATTCACCCAAGGAGACCACAACTTTTGGAGGGAACTAACTTGGGAGGGTTACAGAACCATGTACGCGAACGAGTCTGGTGTTATCTAGATACTACACGAAAAATAGTTTATTTATGACTAATAAGAACCAAAAATTTAACCATTAAATTAGTAATTATACTAACAAAAATCATGCTGCATATGAAAAATACAAACATAAACTACAATAAATTAAAAACGTATCATGGTCATATAGATTTCACTGTTGCAAACAACTCTCACACACAAGCTTTTATGTTCTTAAAAGAACATTGCGAAAATAATAAAATTTTATCACCCCGCGTTTTAGAAATTGGATGCAGTAGTGGATATTTCAGTGCGGCTATGAAAGAAAATGGAATACATGTTTATGGCATAGAGCCATTTAGCACAGAAGCAAAAGATAATGGATATGTAGATGAATTTTATCATGGAACTGTAGAAGACTTTACCAATATTGCAGAATCATTTTTAAGCAACAGCTTCGATGCAGTGATTTTAGGAGATATTCTTGAACATTTGATTAACCCAGAAAAAATTCTTAAAAAATTAAGTTATTTTTTGAAAAATGACGGCGTATTTATTGCATCAATACCAAACATTACACACATTGCCATTCGACAAATGCTATCAGATAGGCAATGGATATACCAAAAATACGGACTGTTAGACTCAACACATCTCCGATTTTTCTCTTGGAATAGCATACGAGAACTATTCATCAAAATTGGTTTTGGAATCGAGCGAAAATACAACATACTTATTTCAGAGTTTCAAGTATATCCGTCTGCGATATCAGCAATTACATTTTCAAATAACACACCACTTAATAGTGAAGATCACACATTTCAATTTGTTCTACGCGCATCAAAACAAGCTTTTTTTGAGCAAGCATACTCTAACACATATCCAAAACATGTTTTGGTAATTTCCCCAGACCCGAAGAGTTCTTTGACAAAACTAAGACTGACGAATCCACTCTGCTCTCTCCTCCACGAGGTCGGAGGTGATCTTGTAGTGCTTTCTCATATACAATGTAAAATCGAACACATTAAATGGGCAGAAGTAATAATATTGCACAGAGAAATATCAATTTTTGCTGTTGAACTTATTAGAGAAGCGCGTAAATATGGAATTCCTATAATTTATGATTTAGACGATTTAATTACACAGATACCAAAATGGAGCTTAGCTAAAATTAACAGAATAGATAAAATACTCATTGAAAATACAATTGCTACAGCTAATCGAGTCACTTGCACATGTAAACCATTAAAAAAAGAATTAGAAAAATTATCAGACAATGTTATCATTGTCCCTAACACAATGATAACTCCAAAAAAAATTACAAACCCTACATGTAAACAAAACAATACAGAATGTACAATCGTTATTTCATCTTCAGATACAGTATTAGTTGAGTTTATTATAAATCCTGTAAAATTACTATGCGACACGATACCAAACCTAAAAGTAGTCACCATCGGGCCCATCTCTTCCGCTTTTAACAACATTACTGCGCAAATCGAGCATTACGCCCAGTGCTCACCTGACGAATTTTCACATATCTTAAACAAAATCGACAATGGTATTGGACTCATCCCACTTGACAACTCGCTTTTTTCATCATGCAAATCAGATATCAAGTATTATCATTACACATCATGCGGAATTGTCACAATCGCTTCTGCAGTTCAACCATATACTGAATGCATAGAGCATGAAAAAAATGGCCTACTCGTTGAAAACACTTTAGAAAACTGGTTTAACTCTACTTCTTATTTAATAAAAAACTACAAAGTTAGACAGTTACTTTTAACTAAAGCAATTCGTACATGGCAAAAAAATGGATCTAACAATACGGCTATCACCGCCTGGAAGAATGCATTCACTGGATTACCTAAAGCTAAAATCAATATTGACAATTAAATCTTTAATACTAATTACTTTAATTATATTATGTATTCTATTATTTAATTTAAAATAATTTATTTATTGCTAATTTTTTCATACAAACGCTTTTTATTATATTTAAATTAACTACCGCAAAAAATTTATACACAACATTATACACTAAATATAACTCTTCTATTTTGTTTAAATAATACAAAAAAATGAAGTAATACTATATCGACATCAATCAAAACTTGGCAATACATTTTTGAACTGGAATAATTGCACAAAAATGAAAAAATTGACAGTATCAGTATACCCGATCGACAAAATATTTGATGCTTGCGCGCACTACAGAATCACTTCTCCCCTTGGACACATAAGTAGGCAGATAGAAATTATCTGGAATGAGGATTTCTCTCCAAAAAATATCGCTACATTTAAGATAAATGCACAAAAAGCAGATATTATTTTGTTACAAAGGTTTTTTCCAAGTCGCACTACTGCTAATTTTATCGACTACCTATTTTCACTCAACAAGCCAGTGATCTATGAAATTGATGATTTGCTGACTGAAATTCCTGCCGACAATCCAAACCACAGATGGAGCTTAGACAGAAGAAACTTCATCTACGACACCATCAAAAGGGCCTCCGCTGTCACTGTTTCGACAAAGTGCCTTAAAGATCATTTCGCTAAATATAACAAAAATATATTTATTTTACCAAATTACATAGACACAAATATTTGGAACACCGAAAGCTCCGCAAAGCGTATCTCAAAAAAATTACGTATCGGATATGCAGGGAGTGGCACACACTACAAAGACTTGCAACTTATTGAAGCGGCACTTTTTTCTATTTCAGCCGAATTCTCTAACAGAGTTTCGTTTATATTTTTTGGTTGCCACACTGAAATTCTCAAAAAACTCCCAGATGCAATATTTATCGATCATGACAAAAGCTACTACAATTATTCAAAAATATTAAAAAAGTTACACATTGATATCATGCTCGTTCCTTTAATTGATAATATATTTAATAATTCAAAGAGCATTGTGAAATGGCTTGAATATTCTGCGCTAGGCATACCTGGAATATACTCAGACACCAAGCCATATACAGATGTCATTAATAATAATTCACTTGGACTTCTTGCAGACAACACGACTGATAGCTGGATTACGTGCATCTCTAAAATGATTGAAGACCCACAATTGAGAGATGCTATATCTATTTCTGCGCACAATGCGGTAACGTCAATCCATGAAATTTCCAGACATGCACATAAATGGAGTGCAGTATACAGTAAAATATTCGAAACGTACGGAAGTAAGAATAATACTATCTTACATTGCTCTAACCCAGTTCCTGAAACCAGCATATTGCCGTTAATTTCATTCAATATCTCAGGAAAACGTTTTGCCTCACAATATCTGCGCCAGGTTGCACCCCTTCTTGAACTTGAAAAAAAGAGATACATAAAAATTATCGACGGTCATACTATACTTCGGCGTTCTGGTTCTTCGTATTCGTTGGACATTTCATCGCTTCCAAACAAGCCGGTCATTCTCCTTCAGCGTGATTTCTCTCCATATGAATTTCTGTTCGAGTTGGACCATACCTTAATTTACGATCTCGACGACAACCTGCTTGATCTGCCTAACAACCATCCTGACGCCCAGCATTACCAGAAACTATCAAGCCTGCTTAAGAAGTACATGCACCGTTTTGCCGCCGTCATAGTGCCCACGGAAAATCTGCGGAGGGCATGCGCGGCCTTCAACACGAACACACAAGTCATTCCGAATTTCATCCCGTTTGCTCCGGAGCAGATCGCGCGACCCGAGCAAAAAACACGGATTCTCGTTTCCGGCACACGCAGTCACCTCAAAGACGCTGAGTTCCTCGTGCCCGTCATCGAAAGCATCTGCGCGGAATTTCCGAATACCGTCGAATTCATCTTCTGGGGGTATTGCCCGGACAAACTCAAACAGCATCGGAATGTTCACTTCAAGGATACGTTTGTCGACGACTATCCAACCTATTTGTCCGAACTAGCTTCTGTACAGGCAGACATTGGGCTTATTCCCCTTGCCTTCACATGGTTCAATTCCTTCAAGAGTGACATCAAATGGAAAGAATACGCTATCTGCAACATGGTTTCCATAGCGTCCAACACGGACCCGTATCAGACGATCCGGCATGGCGAGGACGGATTCCTGGCGGACAATTCTCCGCTGGCCTGGAAAGAGCTGCTCATTCGCCTCATCAACGATCCGCAGATGCGCGCCAGAATGGCCCGCGCTGGCGCAGACCGAGTGCGTGCCGAATTTTTGCTTAACGACAATCTCCACTTCTTCGAAGACGTACTGGGCAGCCCACAGATCCGCGCCACCCAGATTAAACCCGAAATTTCGATCATCATTCCCGTCTTCAACAAGAAGGAGCTAACCTACAATTGTCTGCAAGCGCTGTTTGGGTTGCCATCCAAACACCAGTACGAAGTCATTGTCGTCGACAATGCCTCCACAGATGGTACACGAGAGTTACTGTGCGACCACTTTCCCGCCTGCAGAATCGTCTCCAACACGGAAAATCTGGGCTTTGCCGCAGCCTGTAACCAAGGGGCTGACGCCGCGAAAGGACATTATCTCGTTTTCCTAAACAACGATACGATCCCGCTTCTTGGCTGGCTTGACAACCTTGTCGATACCCTGCGTCGGCATCCGGATGCCGGCATCGTCGGTTGCAAGCTTCTGTATCCGGATGAAACAATTCAGCATTGCGGAGCGTCCATGAATCATGACGGAACTTTTTTCCGTCATCAATACAAGTTTCTGCATGCGACCCATCCACTGGTCAATTTCGAACGCGAACTTGATGCCGTTACAGCGGCCTGCTTCATAACGCCTCACAAGACGTTTGTGGATCTGGGCATGTTCGACACCCAATACAGTAATGGCTGTGAGGATATGGACTATTGTTCCAAGGCTAGACAAGCTAAATACAAAATCTATTATACCCCATCTTCGGTTCTTTTCCATCTTGAGAGTCAAACACCGCGTCTTCATAACAAAGACAAAGAAAATTTTGCCCTTTACATTTCAAAATGGGGCGCAGGATTCATGAAGAATGAGATAGATATATACACTGAAGATGGATTTTGGATAAAGAATGGTGACCAGTATTCTCCGTCTTCAAACGTCATTACAATTCTTAAAGATCTAGGTCTAAATTTTAATCCGTCTTGTTCAACCCCTGCGGAGACATTTCAAAAAATTGTAAATCGAATTTTCCCACGGAAAATCTGGAAAAAAATTAACTAAGATCACAAATGACATATCATCATCTTCAATTATTTTATACGAGTATCAGTAAAATAAATTCTCACGTTTAATATCCCTCTTTACATACCAATAAAAACACCGACGTATTTTAAAAGCTACTAGGAGCATTCCCCAATGCCTTCAATCGATGAAAATCTCGCCAAATGGTCTAAATATAACTGGAAGAATCAAGGGGATGAATGGTCGGCATGCTGGGGTGGCACCGATGCACTTTGGCATGGAACCATCCTGCCCCGAATCCATTATATGCTTCCTTCCGCCCATATACTGGAGCTAGCTCCAGGTTTTGGCCGCTGCACCCAGTACTTAGCAGCTCAGTGCAACCACTTAAGCATCGTTGACCTCGCAGAAACATGCATAGGACACTGCAAAAAACGGTTTGCTGAACTCAATCACATCAGTTTCTACACCAATGACGGTTTCTCTCTCGATATGATTGCTGATAATTCTATCGATTTTGTCTTCAGTTGGGATTCTTTTGTCCATGTGGAAAGCGACGTCATCCAAGCTTACCTCTCTCAGCTTTCGCATAAACTGAAACCTGGTGGTTGTGGATTTATTCATCATTCTAACATGGGAGCTTTTTTAGATCCAAAAACTGGCACTCTGTCCATTGAAAAAAAACACTGGCGAGCGACCAGCATGTCAGGTCTACTCTTTCAGAAGTACTGCACAGAAGTCGGACTCACCTGTCTCTCCCAAGAACTCATCGGTTGGGGCGGAAGCAATCTCATTGACTGTTTCTCCTTTTTCCAACTCGAAAAAACGCCATCCCTCCACGAAACCGTTGTCATCCGCAATGCAGAATTCATGACTGAAGCCAGCCGTGGACAACAACTTTCAGCCTTGTACGCATCGGCGAAACAAAATAATCCGACAACCGCACCAATCGCTGTTCATGAAGAAACCCCAGTTGTTACGTCTGAAACTGAAGAATCACCCAAAATTCTCTTTGTCTGCCACGACTTTCCACCCTACCGATTCGCTGGCGCACAAATGTATGCTCTGAATCTGGCCCAAGCGATCAATCAATCAGGCAAAGGACACGTTGAAATATTTTATCCCGTATTCCGCGACTTAAATAAAACTAATTACTCCATCGAATCAAAAGATTACAACAGTGTCACCGTTCACGAACTCTCCAAGCCCAAAGTCGGAGAGATGGAAAAGGTCTACGATGAAAAGGCCGCGCGATCTTTCGAACTCTTCCTTGACCAACATCATTACGACATTGTCCACTTCCATGGACTTGGCCAACTTTCCTTTGCACTTCCGCTTGTAGCACACAGTAAAAATATCTCGACAGCCCTCACCCTTCATGACTACTGGTTCATCTGCGATCGTTGGCACATGATCCGCCGTGATCAAAGCATTTGTTCCGGGCCGCAATCTTTGAATAAATGCACCCAATGCCATATTGTCGACAACGATCTCCCTGCCTCCAAAGACATGGAAGAACTTGTATTACGCTACCATCGCACTCGCAAAAATATTGCTCTTAAAACATTTCAGACTTTTGATCTAATCCAGGCCCCCAGCAATTACCTTCAAAAAACATTTGAGCAATTTGGCTTTCCCGGCGTTCACGTTTTCCCGCTTGGCTTGGCTACCCAACCTTCAATCTCTTTGGACAATCGGCAAACAAAGCTTCTGACCTTCGGCTATATGGGCCAATTAATCCTCCGCAAAGGTATTAACTTTTTGCTAGATGCTTTCAAAGAGACTCCCGGCGACATTCGTCTTCTCATTTGGGGCGACCACGATACACCCCAACCTTATCAAATGCGTATCCGAGAATTGGCAAAACGAGACCCACGCGTGCGCCTGATGGGCAAATATGAACCGACGCAGTTGCCATCAATCTTCAACCAAATCGACGTCGCCGTGATCCCGTCCCTCATGGAAAACTACCCCATCACGGCACTGGAAGCGCTGCATTACAAAACTCCGGTCATTGCCAGTCGAACCGGAGGTATTCCAGAGATAGTGATCCACCGCGAAAACGGGCTTTTATTTGAGGCCGGATCTGTTTCGGAACTAAAAACGGCGCTTTCCGAAATCATCAACAATCCTGCACTGATCACAACGTTGCGTGAACAAATCAAGCCAGTCAGAACAATTGAAGATGACGCAAGCGAAACCATAAACGCCTACCGCGCCTTGAATCTAAATCAATCAAATCCCTCTAACGATGCATACTCACGCAAGCGCCCACTCACAGTCCAATTCTATGTCTACAAAAACGTCCATTGGCCTATGTTCGAAAGCCTGTTTGAGTATCTTCGCGGCCAAAATGATGTCCGAGAGATCGTGATCTGCCTGCCCAGTCTGACCAACCTCACTAACAGCGGGACAAACCATCATCTTGTTGAGAAACTCCTGACTTTGGGAGCTCGGATCGTCACCGATCCGCGCAAGGCGAATGCCGACGTGACCTTCATCGCCGACACCATCGCCGGCAAGGTTCATGGTTGCGGTCGCATCGTCAATGTTGGCCACGGCACCATCTCAAAGGGATATTACTTCACCGACAACGTCTGGACCGAGCGAGAAAACTGGGTGGACCTGCTTTGCGTCCCCGGCGAATATGCTCGCGAACGCATGTCCGCTATCTTGAAAACAAAAGTCGTCGCCACGGGCATGCCCAAGCTGGACCCTGTATTTTCCGGGCATCACACCAAGAGTGCGCTCTGTTCTGTTTTGGGCCTCAATCCGAGCAAAAAAATCGTCCTCTATGCGCCGACCTTCAACCTGAACCTGAGCAGTGTCTTCGCTTTCGCGGACAGCTTTCACCAGCTTGACTCGCCAGACAGATACGTGCTCATCAAACTGCACGGATCCACGCTGCCCCACCTGATTGAGCAATACCGCCGAATCGCCAAAGATTCCCAGCAGATCATCTTTATCGAAGACAACAATATCGCCCCATACATTGGCGGAGCGGATATTATGGTCTCGGATGTCTCTTCGGCGTTCATGGAATTCATGGCCCTTAACAAACCGGTCATACTCTACGACAATCCGGGGTGGGACATGTATCACGGCTACGATCCGGAAAATATCGAGTACGCGTGGCGCGACCTAGGCACGCGGATCAGCTCTTTCGAGGAACTGCCAACTGTGCTGGATCGACTCATGAGCCACAGCGACGGGAAAGAGCCCATTCGACAAAAATATGCCGCGCAACTCTTTGCCGACAGGTCTGGACAGGCCTGTGAAAATGTCTGGAAGGAAACCTTGCACTTGGCGCAAGCACCTGTCGCTAATCCTCTGCCTGTCTTTTCGGTAGTCATCCACGTGGAACAGGATGCACACATCCTGCTTCGTTCACTCACCCATGACCTTCAGTTTAATTCGGTCATGCCCGTGGAACTGATTCTCGTAGCCACGGAAGGAGCTTTGCCGGAAGGCTTTATAAATCCGCTGGTGCAATTCAATGAATTCGTCCACGTCAAGCTGATTGATGCGCCTCAAAATATGACTGTGGAGAAAGCGGTAGCTTTGGGCGTAAACGCCAGCACAGGTGATTTCATCTGCGTCCTCAGGGAAGATGTCGCGCTCTTCAAGAACTTTGACTACATGCTCTACAAAACTTTTGCAGCGCATCCAGAAATAGCCTTGCTGACGGGTCTGACCAATCTTCCCTTGCCAGGAATCAATTCAAACCAGTACCTAGCCAATGAGCGCTCCGAAGCGCCGGATGGCCTCGCATACAGATTCATTAACCAATTCAGAGGCATTGAGATAGCGCCTCTCTACGATCAACCATCCATTCCGCCTCTGGTCGTTTACAGAAAAAAGTCCATCGATCTGTCTGCAGGCGACCTTTTCCCAACCCTGAGGTCACTCATCGCCCAAGGCAAAGCCGCAATCTGCCTTTCCCTCTTTTACCACAGCCTCGATTCCGCATTCCGTGCATCCTTGTTGAAAATTTGGCGCATGCGATCTTCACTTAAAGCTCAAGACCGGCTCAAGATCATGAGCGATGTGGTGAGTCATCTTTCCTGCTCGGATATGTCGGAGGTCATGGTGCGGGACGCCATGAAGCTGGCCTTGCCCAAAAGCCAATATCGTCAGGGCATAGCCAACAGCCTGCACACTCGATACTATGACACGCAACACAAGGCATGGCTCTCTTCGATTCTTGATACAAACGACCCCTGGGCCAAGTCACTGCAATCGGATTGCAGGATCATCGATGCCTTAAAGGCTGCCATAAAGAGTCCTGGCCTTATCGAGCAAGAACAGAACAATAACCGTGTCATGTTCTATTTCTTCAAAAACGTACATATCCCTATTCTCCTTCCCCTTTATCATGCTCTCAAGTCGCAAGCAGACGTGGAAATTGGCTTCTCCTTTCTTCCCCCTTCGCCACAGATCCGTGCGGGCCTTTTGCCTAATGAAGTGCGCATCATCGAGCAAGCAGGGGTGCCAATCCATGCCACCCCTCAGGAATTCCGCCCCGACCTGACCTTCATCGCCGACTCCGTCTATCCATGGGTGGAAGGCTGCGGCAAGTTGGTGCATGTGGGGCACGGCGTGCTTTCCAAGGGGCAATACTACACGGACACGCCCACTGCCCGGCGCGAAGATCTCGCAGATTTGGTGTGCGTACCCGGCAAACATCACCAAGCCATCATGCGCCGCATCATATCCAAGCCTGTGGTGGCCACCGGCATGTGCAAGCTTGACGATCTCTTCTCCGGCAGGGTTAACAGAGCTTCCGTGCTCAAGCAGTATGGTCTCCCCGCCGACTACCGTTACGTCCTTTTTGCACCGACCTTCAACGACGAACTCTCCGCCATTCCCTTTGTGCAGGACCGCATCGGTGAGATCTTGCCCGACGACAAAACACTCTTGATCATAAAGCTGCACCCCAGCTCAAAACCCGAATACAAAGAGATGTACCGCGCACTCCCGAACAAGGACAAACGGGTAATCTTTGCCGATGAACTGGACATCACCCCCTTCCTGGCCCTGTGCGACGTGATGATCTCCGATGTCTCCTCGGCCATGATGGAGTTCGCCGCACTGGACAAGCCGGTCATTCTTTTCAACAATCCAAACTGGACCAGCTATCAAAACTTCAATCCTGCCGACATCGAGTTTGAGTGGCGCGATATCGGAATCCAGGTTGCAGACCTTGATGAAATGAGGGCCGCCGTTTCGCTCTGTCTGCAAGATCCTGGTCTGCATGCGGACAAGCGCAAAAAATACACTGATCTGCTCTTTGCCAACAAACGAGGCGGCAATGCTGCGGAGCGGATAGTCAAACTTGCGCTTTCACTCCTGGAAGCAGAACAGGACCGCTGACAGCCAGATTCAGAACACACTCCTTGGGCACTGTTATTGCTTGGCACAGCTGACAGCAATTCTTTCCCAAGGAGTCCCCTCATGAAAGCAGTCATCCTTGCCGCAGGCGTCGGCAGCCGGCTCGGCAGGCCGTTTCCCAAGTGCCTGTCCATGCTCCCTACGGGAGAGCGCATTCTCGGGCGACAGATCAGGATCTTCCGCCAGTTCGGGATCAACGAGATCTTCGTGGTCGTGGGGTTCAAGAAGAACCTGATCATGGAGGAGTTCCCGGACGTCTATTACCGCTACAACCCCATCTACTACATCACCAACACCTCCAAGAGCCTGTGCTGCGCGCTGGAGTTTCTGGATGACGACGTACTCTGGTGCAATGGGGACGTAGTGTTTGATGAGGGCGTGATCCGACAAGTGGCGGCGCATGAGGGCAATGCCGTGGCCGTGGACCGCAAGAAATGCGGCGAGGAGGAGGTCAAGTACCGGGCAAACCAGGACGGGCTGATCCTTGAAATTTCAAAAAAGGTTGCCGCGCCCGAGGGCGAAGCCGTGGGTGTGAACCGCATTCAAAAAAATGACATCCCTGCCTTTCTCCAGGCCCTGGCCGCATGCAAGGAGCAGGACTATTTCGAGATGGGCGTGGAGATGATGATTAAGCAGGGCGTCGATTTCTCCGCCGTAGACATCTCCGCCTACCGCTGCATCGAGGTCGATTTCGAGGAAGACCTGAAGCAGGCCCTGGCCATGTTCGCACACTAAATCAAACCGCGGGAAGCAGCATTGATTCGTGCGGCAGGCGCAATCCCGCCGTGTCCACCAACCCAAACCGAAAAGACGCATGAATTATCTTTCTGTCTGCTGCATCGCCAAGGATGAGCATCCCTTCATCAGGGAATGGATCAACCATCACCTGCTCGTTGGTGCCGAAAAAATCATCATATTCGACAACGGGAGCTCTCCTGGCTTGAGAGATTCAGTACGCGAATATGTCGAGCACGGGTTTGTCGATCTGTTTGAAATCCAGGGCAAAGAGCAGCAGATAATTGCCTATGACTGCTGTCTGCGAGAGTACGAAGGAAAAACGAAATGGATCGCGTTCATCGACGTTGATGAATTTCTCATCCCCAAGAAATACACCGATGTGCGGATGATCCTGACCGACTACGAAGACTTCGGCGGACTCGGCGTGCACTGGGTCGAGTTCGGCTCCTCCGGACACCTGACCCGCCCAGAAGGTATGCAGCTCAAGAGCTACGTCCACCGCTTCCCTCTGGACCACCCCAAAAACATGCACATCAAGTCCATTGTCCAGCCCGGCAGGGTCAAGAGCGCCTGTGACCCGCACCAGTTCATCTACAATGAACCATGGTTCTGCGTTGACGAAAACAACTTTCCTCTGGCCGAATCCCAGGGCCCGTTCACGGCCCGGGACATTCAACTCAATCATTACTACTACAGATCCCAGGAAGACTACTGCAGAAAACTTGACCGCGGCAGGGCCGACAGAGCCGATGAGGACGGCAAGCGGCGACACGAGGCCTTCTTTCCGCAACTGACCAGGGCGACAATCCTCGACACCTGCGCAGACAAGTTCGCCCGTGAAGGCGAAGCAATTCTGAGTAATTTTGAACTGTTGAAATCGACCATCACAAGCCGCAGCAGTGACAAAAAATCTCTTCAAATCTATTACGACAAAATTTTTAAAAACCTCTCATTGGGTAAAACAGAGATAGCCAGATATTGGCTCAAAAAAGTCGCCATCCATGAAAAAAAGAGCGACATAGTCGACTACGTAAACTTCAAGATTTGCAAAAAAGAAAATGATCTCAATAATTCTATAAAATGCCTGCACAAAATTTTACAACGGCATACAGATTATGACTCGTGTATCGAATACACAAAAATTCAAGTTCATAAAAAAAAGCTAGACGAAGCAAAGAGTATGCTCAGCTATATCAAGTGGCGCTTCAGAGACATTTTAAAGTCGGATACAAATATGTCACAACAAATTTCCAGGCTCGATCAGGAAATTAATGATCGTATAAACACAAAATAATGCAATCATCTCCAATTCAGACATCCGTCATCATCCCGGTTTTCAACCAATGGGACTTCACCGCAAAATGTCTGCGCTCACTTAAGGCGCACACGCCTGAAAATATCCAGGTCATCGTTGTCGACAACGCATCAACAGACCAGACCCACGCAGAACTCGACGCCTTGGGCGAATCCCTTTGGGGCAGTTCGTTTCATGCCATTCACTGCGACCTCAATCATGGCTTTGCCCGTGCCTGCAACCTCGGCGCGAAAGCGGCCGCATCCCAAACGCTCTTCTTCCTGAACAACGACACGGAGTTGACTCCGAACTGGCTTCCGCCGCTGCTTAAGGCCCTGGACGAAGACACAAGCCTGGGCGGCGTCGGCCCGTTGCTCCTTTATCCGGGAAGCAACCTGGTCCAGCATCTGGGCATCGCCTTTCTTCCGGGTGCGCAGGCGGAACACCTTTACGAATATTTTCCCGCCGCACACCCGCTGATCTTTGGCCGAAGATATCCCAAAGCCATCACTGCGGCGGCCCTGTGCATGCCCAAAAAAATCTTCATGGACGCAGGCGGCTTCTTCGAAGGCTACAAAAATGGCTGTGAGGATATTGACCTGTGCCTGACCCTTGGCGCCAAGGGTTACCGGTTCCGCTGCGTCCCCGAAAGCACCGTCTATCACCACACCAGCCAGACCGTGGGACGTTTCGACAACGATCAGCCCAATTCCGCGCTGCTGCTGTCAAGGCAAGGCCAGAATCTGACCCCCGACATCCACCAGCATGCGCTTGGCGACGGCTACGATATCCGGCTCAACGAATGGCTGCTCGCCTCCGTTTGCCTGTCTCCTGAGCGTGTTGCAGCGCTTGACGCCGGGGCAAATGGCGACAATCCTCGCCTGTGGCTGGACATGCTTGACCGGGAACCCCTGTGGGAGAAAGGTTATGATCTTCTGGCTGGATGGCTCGATGCACAACGGTCTTTTCAGGAAGCCCTGCACATTCGGACCCTGGCGGCGCATTTCCACCCGAGCAAAGTGCGCTACATACAGTTGCTCAAGGCGGCCCAGAAAGCAGGCAAGCCTGAACTGGCGCAGCATGCGCTGGAAAAGCTTGAAAAGATCGCAACGGAATCCAAGGACCTGCACCGCAAGGCTATTCGTCGCGTGCAATGGGCAAAATCTTCCGGCGAACCGTTTTGGGAAAAACTCTACATGGGCTGGCTCTCACAGCACGGGACTGCCGCAGGGCGCTGAAAATTTGCGAACAGCAGGGAATCATGAGCGATTTGAAAAAAATACTCTTTTATGTCGAACGCAGCCTGCACTTGCCATTCCTTGAGCCCATCGAGGAGTATCTGAGTCTAAGCGGTCTGGCGGCAACAGCCTTTTCCGCGCCCGAGTTCTTCCCGGGGACCGCCGAAATCCCCCAGTGGGGCCTGCCCGACTCGCAAATCCAAAGACTCGAACACAAGGCTCCCTTCTTCGCCAAACCCGAAGATTTCGACCCGGATGTAACCATCGTGGCCGATGCCTGCCATTTTCGCATCCCCCATCTCAAAAACGTGATCAACGTCGGGCATGGCATGATCTGCAAAGGCGCCTTTTACACGGATTCCGAGATAACGCGCCGCGAAAATCTCTCGCAACTGCTGCTCGTGCCCGGTCCGCTGCACCGGCGCAGGCTCCTGGACAATGTCTTTATCCCCATCCGTTTAACGGGCTTCATCAGATCCGATCAGCTTTTCGGCCCCAAAGCGCAGACCAAGGAGCAATTTTGCGCGCGCCAAGGCATCGATCCCGCCAAGCGGATCGTCCTCTTCGCGCCGACCTATAACCCCGAACTCTCCGCCATGCACTGCCTGCAGGAGGGAATCCGCAAGGTTGCGGACAAGGATACGGTGCTGCTCATCAAGCTGCACAACATGACAGAGGACAGATTCAAGGAACTTTACTCAAACATCGCCGCAGCGAGCCCGGGCATCTTCTACCTCGAAGACGCCGACTACTCCGGCATGATGCATGCGGCGGATCTCATGATCAGCGACGTGTCCTCGATCTTCATCGAATTTTTGCTGCTGGACAAGCCGATCATCCTCTTCAACAACCCGCGGCTCAAAGAGTTTCCGCTCTACCGGGCCGAGGACATCGAGTACATGACCAGAGACGCAGCCGTGCTGGTCAACTCCCAGGAAGATCTGCTCCAGGCAGTAAAAGCGGAACTGGCACAGCCGCAGCGGCGCTCCGCGATCCGCAAACGTTATGCCATGGCCCTGGACCACGGCCGCGACGGCCAGAGCGTGCGGCGAGCCGCCGAGGCCATCCTGGACTGGGTCCATGGCCGCAATCTTCCGGAAAAAAAGGACATGGACGTCATCCTGCTGGAAGATGATGACGCAAAACCCGAGACCATCAGTCAAGACATTGAGCGTCTGCGGACCAATGCGCCCGGTCATCGATTGCGCATCAGCATTTTCGGGGGACAAGAAAGCCCGGGAGTCCTGGATGCATCACACCAGCCGGGGCATTTCAATTGCAACGAACTTTATGCCTGCCTGCGCGCTAGCCAATCTCCCCGGACGGTGATCCTGCGCGGAGGACTCATGGTGCCGGGCGATTGGCCCAAATGGCTGGAAAATCATTTTCGCTGGAATCCCAAGGCGGGAATCGTAAAGGCCATGACCGAGCCCGTTCTGGCGGCGCAATGCATGCAGCAGCTCAGCAACTCTCCAAGGCCGATCACAAGCCCCGACGTTCTGCTCTTCGGACTTCTGGTCACCGGCATCGGCCAATCCATCGCAGGCCAGCGTCTGCCTTCGGATTGCGCCATGATTCATTCCGCCCTGTACCCGCACATCCCGGACAGGCTTCCCGTGACCAGCCCGACCGAATTCATCACAGCCCTGGGCTTTCTGGCCCAAAGCCATGACCTGCAGACGCGCCTGGCCATCGACTGCTACATGTATCAGGCCGACCCCAAAGCCCGGATACTCGAACAGATCAAAACGCTGCGACAACTGGGTCAGACCCGGGAAGCCTCGATTTTGGCCCGTACACTGGAATGAACAGGCGCGCAGGGCTCAACCAAAATCCGTCCCTTGCGTTGCCATTTGCGCCAGGACGTCCCTGAATTTCTCGCCGAAGCGTTCCGCAAGATACCCCGCCTCTGCCTCCGCCGCCCGCGCCATGAACCCCTCCACCTCGCGGGCGGTCGAGTGATATTTATGCCGGATGACGACCTGATGATCGACCACACAGACAAACCCCGCCTCCTGAGCCCGGCTTGAAAACCAGACATCCACGCCGTAACCGTACGGGTTGCCCGCAAAATCAACGCCCCCTGCCCGCTTCCAGAATTCGACGCTGACCAGCGGCGCAATCCCGTCCACGTAACGCACCTGCCTGAACTGTCCGCCGGGCCGTTCGACCATCTGCGGGTGGTACGGGTTGGCCGTCACGGCCGGGGAATATACCCCAACCGGCCCGACCAGGCGCTCGGCCCGGGCCAGACGCAGGGACGCTCGCTCGATGAGCGGAGGTTTGGAGACAAAGGTCGCATCGTTGTTCAAGAACCAGACATGGGAAGCGCCTTTGCCTGCCAGAATTCCCATGACCCGCTCGAGCGCCCCGGCCCAGTAGAGGTTTTCCTCGGCCCTCAGCCAAGCGTTTTCATAGGGGTGGGGGCTCGCGTTGTCGAAAACCAGAATCTTCTCCCCCTGCGCAGGATCGCTCTCCAGCAGTTGCTCTTGCAGGCGTTTGGTGAGTTGCTCGCGCCCATAGTGCAGGATCACGGTATAAAGATTCATGCCGGAGTCCCGAACATCCGCTTCATGTTCTCGCAGATCGTTGCCATGCGATGGGCATAGGAGTGCTCTTTCTCGATACGCGCCCTCGCCCGCCTGGCAATTTCCAGACGCTTGGAGGGATTGGCCAGATAATGGCGTACAAGATCGCCAATCTCTTCCACAGCGTGATAGCAGACAACTTCCCGTCCCATATCAAAAGCGGCGGGAAGCTGCGCGCGGTAATCCGTCAGCAGAAAACCGCCGCTGGCGGGCACATCGAAGACACGCTGATTGAGGGCGCCTTTCATCTGCATGCTGGTGGTGTTGAAATTGACTTTGGTCGAGCGGTAGAAATCAGGCAGATCGGAATAATAATGCAACGGACCCGCATGGATCCACGAGGCATCCCCGAGCAGCGGCCGCCAGTGCTGGTCACCGGCCACCACCGGTTCAAACGGCAGGAGCGCCTGCATGCATTTCAACCTGTGCAGCTGCGTCGCCCGCCAGTACACGAAGCTGTCCAGAGCGGCTCTTGGCGACGGCTCGCAGCTTTCGCGCAACCTCTTGCCTTCAGGATTATCCCGGCCAACAAATTCGGGCAGATCACGCACATCGCTGGCCGCGAATTCTCCTGCCACATCCTCCCAAAACCCGCGCAATTTGTCCGGCTGTGCTGAAAGCGCCCAACATTTTTCCGTCGCGGAGTGCATGGAGTTGCCCACAAACGCCGCGTCGCGCAGGGGCAAAGCGTCCGGAACAAAATGGATGCGGCTCAGATCGGCGGCCAGAGGAAGATGAAAGGCCGCACCATACCCCGCATCCGTAAGGGGCTTTACGGCGTCGGCGTCCCACACGGCGGAGGCGAGGCACGGATTGTCCAGATTGCTGTACTGCGGAAGAAAAAGATCCGGCCGATCCACGAACCAACTGAGCAGCGGCAACTCGCGCTGACGGCAGAACTCGCTGACCAGCCCTTCGCGGTCCAGACCAAGGTGGTTCATGGTCAACAGAAAATCGGGCGCAAAACGGTTCACCTCGGCGCGCAATTTCTCTTCAAGCTCTGCTGCCGACGAAATCCCGCCCAGGAACAGGTAGGCATGCTCCAGACCCAAGGCCTGACAACCGGCGATCAATTCCGCCATGAGGTAGTGCTTTGCCGAAATGAGCAGAATTTTTGGATGCTTGCGCGTTGCGTAAGTCATCGAACCGTACCGGGCTCCGTCAAGGCTGCCACGATTTCGCGCCGCTGGTCGTCACTGCCATACGCAGCGACCGTCTGAGCCGTTGCGAGAAGAGTCGAACCCTGAGGCAATGCCCGCGCTGCCCGCTCAAGCCCAAGCACCGCGCCCAGCGCATCCCCGTCCGCCGACCACCAGCCATTGCCGTCCCAGGACACATCGCGCAATGGATACCCATGCGGCGCATATCCATCCGTCTCAATCTGGCGCATGTAATCCCACCCGCCAAAACCGGTGAAGCCCACGCACAGGCAGCCGCTGGCCATGGCTTCAAGGGGCGGGAGCGGGCAGCCTTCGGGGAAGCCAGTGATCAGAAAAACATGGCAGGACCGCAGCACCTCGGCCACGCCGGGCCGGTCCAGGCCGTGGATGGGCACCCACTGCACATGAGCCTTGGGATTGCGTTCCTCGAAGATGCGCCGGATCTGCTCGGCCAGGGCCTTGTTCTTGCGCGGCATGAAGCCGATGCGCAGCGCTCCGCCCGGCTTGGACGCGGGGGGATGAAAAAGCTCCAGGTCCAGGGCCGGACGGATGACCTGCGGCCTCTTGCCCAGCACCTGCTCCATGTGCCAGACCACGGGATCTGACACGGCCAGGAATTCCACGGGCAGATCCCGCCAATGCACTCCCTGCTCCAGGCCATGAAAAAGATAGGACCAGTTCTGGCAGTAGACGAGGGTGCGGCATCCGCGTTTAAGTCCCAGCACCAGAGCATTAGGCCACCCCTCGGGGACTATATATGTGTCACCGGCCGCCATGGCCGCCGCGCTGGCCCGCACCCAGGGCAACCCCGCGCACTCGGCCCCGCCCGGCGGCTTGTCCCAATACAAAATCCCCCCAAGCCAGCCCAGGTCCTGCAACTGCCGGGCGATCTGCAGTAGGACCATGCACCCGCCGGACATGGATTTGAGGGGGGGATAGAAAATCCACGTTTTCATGAGCCAAACCCAGATTCAGCCCCTGTCCGGGTCATGCCGCAAAGAAATAATGACATCATGCCTGCAGGTCAGCAAAAAAAAGGCCACGCAATACGCATGGCCTCAAAATCAATCCCCCCTACCCGGGTCAAGGGGCGCGCCCCTTGCGGGGCACGGGG
>Ga0180016_100126_pt1 | contig 27911 bp, 28 predicted proteins | sample KR46_M_MetaG_FD_129673 | JGI IMG/M metagenome (GOLD analysis project Ga0180016, IMG submission 129673) | Groundwater microbial communities from the Olkiluoto Island deep subsurface site, Finland - KR46_M_MetaG | ecosystem: Environmental > Aquatic > Deep subsurface > Groundwater | place: Finland... | reverse complement strand
TCCCGCGACCTTCGACAAAGAGACCTACAAATGGCGGCATCTGATCGAAAACTACTTCGGAAAACTCAAGGAAAACAGAGGCATCGCCATGCGTTCGTGCAAAACCGACCAGAGCTTCGCCGCTTTCCTCTCGCTAGCCGCAACCGTCATTCAACTTAGATAAACGTCAACAGGCCCTAGTTCAGGCGCTTGCCGGTCCGGGTATCGAAAAGGTGTACCGCGCGGGCATTGCCGCGCAGGCTGATCCGTTCGCCCGCACTGATTTCCGCATCGCGCGGCAGTTCGACCGTCAGCATGCGGGTGTGGCCGATTTCCACATAGCAATAGGTCTGACTGCCCAGCCGTTCTGCGACGGCGACTTCGCCGGAGAACCAGGCCTCATCCACCGGGCACCTGACCAGGTCTTCCGGCCGGATGCCGAATGTCACCGCTCCCCCTTCCGGCAGCGGGGCACCTGGAAGATCGATGGTGCGGCCAAGAATGGTAATCGCATCACCACGTGCCGCCGTTGTCTCGATCGTGTTCATCGTCGGGCTGCCGATAAACCGGGCAACGAACAGGCTCGCCGGCTTGTGGTAGAGGTCGAGCGGCTTGCCGATCTGCTCCACCACGCCGCTGTTCATCACCACGATCCGGTCTGCGAGCGTCATCGCCTCGACCTGGTCATGCGTCACATAGACCGTGGTCGCCTTCATCCGGTTGTGGAGCTTGGCGATCTCCAGACGCATCTCAACGCGCAGGGACGCATCGAGATTTGAGAGCGGCTCATCGAAAAGGAAGGCGGCCGGCTCGCGAACGATGGCGCGCCCCATGGCAACGCGCTGCCGCTGGCCGCCGGACAATTGAGCGGGGCGGCGGTGGAGAAAGTCCGTGATCTTCAAGATGTCCGCGGCGTTGGCCACGCGCTTGTTGATCTCGGCCTCGCTGGTGCCGCGCATCTTCAGCCCGAACGACATGTTGTCTTCGACTGTCATGTGCGGATAGAGCGCATAGTCCTGGAAAACCATGGCGATGTCGCGCTCCGCCGGAGACAGCGCATTGACCCGGGCGCCGCCGATATCAAGGTCGCCGCCGGATATTTCCTCAAGCCCCGCGATCATCCGCAGCAGGGTCGATTTTCCGCAACCGGAGGGGCCGACCAGAACGACAAACTCGCCGCTGTCGATATCAATATCGATGTCGTGGATGACCTGCAGATCGCCATAGGATTTGCGGATCCGCTTCAGCGCGATGGCTGCCATTATTATTGCCTCCCGGGTATCTGGGCCTTGACGGCCATTATCGATATCATTATCAATAATGATAACTTCAACCAGACGCAACATGTGAGGGGCACGATCGATGGCGTTTTTTCCCGCCAGACTTTCCACCAGCAAACCGCCCAAGGCAGCTGCGGCCTTCAACGCCCTGAAGCGCGACATCATGCTTGGAACGCTGGCGGCAGGCACCGGCCTGACCGAACTGGAGCTCGCAGCGCACTTCCAGTGCAGCCAGGGAACGGTGCGCGAGGCGCTGCTGCAATTGCAGGAGGAAGGCCTTGTGCTGCGCAAGGGGCACCGGGGCACCCAGGTCTCCGAATGCACCGCCGACGAGGCGGTGGAGATGTTCCGGTTGCGCACGCAGATCGAATGCAGCGGGCTGCCCCGCACCATGCGCTCTCCCGCGAGGAGCTTGATTTCCGATCTGAATGCGATGCTGGAAGACATGCTGGCAGCCGCCGATTCCGACGACGAGTTGCAGCTGGCGGCAATCGACCGCGATTTTCACCGCCGCATTCTGGAAAGCGCCAATCTTCCGGCCCTCGACCCGATCCTTCATCGCTGCCTTGTGCACAACCACCGCTTCAAGATCTCGAGAAGCAGCACCGGCCGCGATCTGCGGGCAACAGCGCTGCGTCACCGCAGCATCATCGATGCCATCGAGAGCGGCGACGTAGCGCAGGCGACCACGACGATGCGCCATCACATAGCAACCATCGTTGATTTCGGTCCCGAAGTTTTCCCGGACGCCAACCAGTGAACGCGATCCCGACAGACCCGGGCATCCTCTCCGCGCAGATGGCGGCCCTGATGGCAATGGTTGAAGCGGAAACCGGCCCGCTTCCCGACCCTACCCTGCTGCCGCCGGCCGAAGGCCGGGCCCAATCCGCCCGCAGCAATCAGCGCTGGAACGTCAACCTGCCCGAGATGGCATCGGAGCAAGACCTATGGATTGCCGCCGATCCGGCGCTTGGATCGGCCAGATGCCGCATGCGGGTGCTGACGCCGGAAAACGCCGAGGATGGCGTGGTGGTGTTCGTTCATGGCGGAGGGTTTGCCTTTTGCAGCCCGGAAACACATGAGCGCTGCGCGCGCGTTCTGGCGATCGAAACCCGCATGACGGTGGCGATGCCGGACTATCGGCTGGCGCCGGAAAATCCGTTCCCGGCAGGGCTGCTCGACACCGTTGCCTGCCTGCGGGCGATTCTTGATGGCGCCATCAGAGGTCTAGACAGCCGTTCGGTTTTCATGTCCGGAGATTCTGCCGGCGCCAATCTGGCGCTCGCCGCGATGCTGCACGAGGACGCCGCGGGACGAAGCCTGCCCGACGCCGGCCTGCTCTTTTACGGCAATTACGCCGCTGACCTCGCCGGTCCGTCCTACACCCGCTTTGAAAACGGCCCCGGGCTGACCACCGCGAAGATGCGCCGGTACTGGGACTGGTATGCCGGAACGCGCACCATATCAACGGATCCGCTCGCCTGCCCGCTCGCCGCGTCCGATGCAGCGCTTTCCCGGTTGCCGCCGCTGTATCTGATGGCTGCCGGGGTTGATCCGCTTTTTTCCGATACCGCCACGCTGCATGCGCGGCTGAAGGCGATGGGTCGCGACGATGCTTTCGACATCGTCGCGGGCGTGACCCACGGCTTTCTGCAAAACACCAACGAACTTGAGGCGGCGCGCGGTGCTTTGAAAACCGCCGGCGCGGCAGCGAGGGCCTTCAAGACACGACCCTGACGACGAATTGCTGAAACGGAGGAGACAAGGCAATGAACTTATTGAAAACACTGACACTCGGCGTGGCCATGGCCGCGAGTTTGACTTTCAGCCAGGCACAGGCGACCGAAACGGTTCGCTTCTGGTATCATTTCGACAACCCGGAAAATCCGATGTCGGATCTGGTCGCAAAATTCGAAACGGCCAATCCCGACATCAAGATCCAGGCGGAAAACGTTCCGTGGAACAGCTATTACGACAATCTCTACACCGCCATCGTCGGCGGAAACGCGCCGGACGCGGCCATGGTCAAGCTGTTTGCCCAGCCGCGCCTTGCCGAGATGGGTGCGCTGGAGCCGATCGGCGACCGGATCGATGCCTGGGCAGGCAAGACCGACCTGCTCGACAATCTGCTTGAACTCAACACAGGCGCCGACGGCAACCAGTATTATCTGCCCATCCAGTATGTGGTTCTTTATCTCTACTACCGCGCCGATCTCTTCGAGGCCGCCGGCCTGGAGCCGCCAAGCACCTGCGAGAATTTCCGCGAGGCTGCGATCAAGCTGACGAATGCACCCGAGACCTACGGCTTCGGCCTTCGCGGCGGCAAGGGCGGCTGGGATCAGTGGGGCGCCTTCGTGCTCTCGCAGGGCGCCGAGCTGAAGCCGGGCGGACTTACGACACCCGAGGCGGTCGCCGCCAACCAGTGGCTGATCGATCTGTTCCAGAAGGACAAGGTCATTCCGCCATCGGCCCCGAACGACGGCTTCCAGGAAATCATCGCGGCGTTCAAATCCGGCAAGACGGCGATGACGATCCATCACATCGGCTCGTCGAAAGACCTGGTCGCCGCCCTGGGCGACAAGGTGTCGGCGGTTCCCGTGCCGGAATGCAGCGGCAACCGCTGGACATCCTATGGCGATGAATCGCTTGCGGTCTTTTCCTCCTCGTCCGCCAAGGATGCAGCCTGGAAGTGGATCTCCTTCCTGGCCGAGGGCGAAAACAACGTCGCTTTCAACGGCGCCACGGGCCAGATGACCGTGACCAAGAGCGGCGCTGCCGACTGGACGCTGCATGAGCGCCGCTTCGTCGATGCGACCGTGCAGTCCCTGCCCTTCGCGCATGTCCTGCCGCAGACATCCGGCACCTCCGAGTTCGTCAACACGGCCTGGCAGACGGCCATGCAGCAGGCGCTCACCGGCCAGGTCACATCGCAGCAGATGATGGAACAGCTCAACACGCTCTTTACGGAGTGACCTGCAGCGACTCCGGCGGACATATCCGCCGGAGTCGCCCCCAATCGCGTGAGCCAGAGATCAGGAACTCCAGCATGTCGACCACCCTACCAACGCCTGCCGAACACCGGGCGAAGCCGTTCTGGTCCAGCCCGCAATTCATGCCCTACTGGCTGCTGGCCCCTGCCGTTTTCGTGACCGCCATCATCGTCTTCTTTCCGATGATCCAGGCCGTCTACACGAGTTTCTACGACCTGATCCTGTTCAAGCCCAATGCCAGCCGTTTCGTCGGTTTCGGCAACTATATCAAGCTCTTCAACGACCCGGTTTTCTGGACCGCCTTATGGAACACCGTCATCTGGATCGGCCTGACGGTTCCGCTGCAGATGGGGCTGGGACTGATCACCGCGCTGCTGCTCAACCGGGAATTTCCATGGCGGGGACTGGCCCGCGCCCTGGTGATCATTCCCTGGGCCTTGCCGAGCGTCGTCATCGCCCTGATGTGGCGCTGGATTTATGACCCGAATACCGGCGTGCTCAATGATCTTCTTCTCTATCTCTCGGTGGTGCAGACCGCCGTTCCATGGCTCGCCGATCCGGACATCGCCCTTTATGCCATTATTGCCACTCTCACCTGGCAGGGCTTTCCGTTCTTTGCCGTCATGATCCTCGCCGGGCTTCAAGGCATTCCGAAGAGCCAGTATGAGGCCGCCTCGATCGACGGCGCCTCGCAGTGGCGGCAGTTCGTCCATATCACCCTTCCCGGCATTGGGCCTGTGCTCGCGACCGCCGGCCTGCTTCGCGTGATCTGGGTCGCCAACTCTATGGACGTGATTTTCGTCATGACCGGCGGCGGACCCGGCTATGCCACCTACACGCTGCCGCTCTACGCGTTCGTCAAGGCGCGCCAGAACCTGGATTTCGGCTACGGAACCGCCATTGCCGTCACCTTCACCATCTTCCTTGGCGCCATTGTCGCGGTTTATCTGGCCCGCACCATGCGTGAGGTTGAAAGATGAACAAGCCCAGCACCCTGCGCCGCATCCTGACCACCGACCTGCCGGTCCTGCTGATCGTCTTCTTCGCCATGGCGCCGTTCTCCTGGATGATCCTGACCTCGCTGACGCCGACCGCCATCCTGAGCGCTACGGGCGTATCGCTCTCGCCGAGCGGCTGGAGCCTCGACAATTACATCCGCCTGGTCGAACAGACCTCGTTCCTCAAGAACATGCTCGACAGCCTGATCATCGCCGTCGGCACCGTGATCGTCGGGCTCCTCGTCTCAGTCACCGCCGCCTATGCTTTCTCGCGATTCCGCTTCGCCGGCAGGAAGGCCATCATGCTGCAGTTCCTGCTGATCAACATGTTCCCGATCGTGCTGCTGATCCTTCCGCTGTTCATCCTGATGCGCAAGCTCGGCATCCTCGATACCCATTTCGCGCTGATCCTTGCAAACGCCACGGCGGCGATCCCCTTCGCCGTCTGGATGCTCACCAGCTATGTCGGCGCCATCCCGAGAAGCCTCGACGAAGCCGCCATGACCGACGGTTGCTCGCGCTTGATGGCTCTGCGCCGCATCGTGCTGCCGCTGATGATGCCGGGGATCATTTCGACCGGAATCTACATCTTCATCACCGCCTGGAACGAATATCTCTATGCATTGACGCTTGGCGGCAGCAGGGTTCGACCCGTCACCGTCGCCATCCAGACGCTGATCGGGGAATACCAGATCGAGTGGGGCCTGCTTGCCGCCGGCGCCGTGGTCGGCGCGCTGCCGGCAACCCTGCTCTTCCTTATTGTACAACGCCGCCTGATCGGCGGGCTGACCCAGGGCGCCGTAAAGGGCTGATCACAATTTCCGGTCCGGGCACAGCGCCGGATCATCCGATGAAAGAGGACTGACACATGAACCCGATCGGGTTGATATCGATGCAATATGCACGGCCGTTCACGGCCGAACACTTCCCGCTCTTTGCCCGCATGCGCGAGCACGGCTATGATTTCGTCGAGCTCCTGGTGCCCGAGCCGGGCGAAATCGACATGAAACAGGCGCGCACGGCCCTGGAGGATGCAGGGCTCGGCGTGGTGCTGGCGGCGCGCGTCAATCTGCAGCGCAACCTGGCCTCATCAGACAAGGACGCGCACCGGGCCGGAATCGATTACCTGAAATACACGGTCGACTGCGCCCGCGAACTCGGCGCCGCCATCGTCGGCGGCCCGCTCACGGGCAATCCGCTCGTTTTCGCCGGCAGGACGCCGCAGCCGGTCACTGAAGAAGAACGTCTGGCCCGCAAGGCGCGCTGCGTTGCCGGCCTTCGCGAGGCCGGAGACTATGCGGGAGCCGCCGGCATCACGCTGGCCGTCGAGCCGCTCAACCGGTTCGAAAGCGATGTGCTCTGCACAACCCAGCAGGCCAACGAATTGCTGGACGCCGTCGATCACCCCGCGGTGCAGCTGATGCTCGATACATTCCACATGCACATGGAAGAAAGCTCCATCGCCGAAGCCATCCTGCTTGGCGGAACCCGCCTGGTGCATTTCCAGGCGAACGAAAACCATCGCGGCTTTCCCGGGACTGGTGCGACCGACTGGGTGTCGGTCTGCCGCGCGCTGCACGAGATCGGCTACAAGGGACCGGTATCGCTCGAACCGTTCCGGCGCACCGATGATCGTTTCGGCGTTCCCTTTGCCCAGTGGCGCCCCCCGCATGAGGACGAAAGCGACCGCCTCAGCGCATCCAGCGCCTTCATCAAATCCCACCTCACCCTGACGGAATATCGCCGATGACATTGAAAATTGGTTGGATCGGATGTGGCGTCCACGCCACGCAGATGCTGCTTCCCCAACTCGTGCGCCATGACGTGCAGATCGCGGCTCTCTGCGATATCGACGGCAAGCGGCTGGCCGATGCAGGCCGCCAGTTCGGCGTCACGGCGCTGACCGACGATGTCGAGACATTGCTGCGCACCCCCGGCATCGATGCCGTCGGCATGGCCGTGGGGCCTGACCAGCACCTGGCGTTCGGAAAGGCGGCACTTGAGCGCGGGCTCGGCGTGTTCATGGAAAAGCCGCCTTCCGGCTCGGCGGCCGGCGCCCGCGAACTCCTCGCCGCATCCGAGAAGGCAAACAAGCCGCTGCTGCTCGGTTTCATGAAGCGCTATTCGGCCGGCAACAAGATTGCCGCCAACATCATCCGCTCGGGGCGCTTCGGCGATGTGCTCGGCCTGACCGGCTATTACATGACGGCGCCCGGCTATTTCGCCGGCAATGTCGATTACACCGGCTTCTTCCTGCATCACTGCGTCCACTATATGGATCTGGTCTCTTTCCTTGTCTCGCCGGTGCGCTCGCTCACCGCCCGGAAAGTGGAAAAGACGCCGGGCCGGGTGCTTTTCCATATCGGCTTCGAATTCGAGTGCGGCGCCATCGGCACCATCGCGATGGGTACGATCCAGTCGCGCGGCACGCCGGTCGAACGGATCGAGCTCATGGGCGACCATCAGCGTATCGAGGTGGAGAATGTGATCGAAGTCCGCTGGCATCGCAATCCCGCCTTCAAGGTCGATGATCCGGCGGCCACGCTGGCCGACGATGTGGATACGCTGACCTGGAAGCCGAATTTTACAGCCGCGGCGAACGAGGACCCGAAAGGCTACTATTCGCTGCTGGCAGACGTCGTTCCGGCCCTCGGCGGCGCCCGGACGGCGGCCCCCACCATTGCCGACGGCGTCGTCGCGATGGAACGGCTCGAGACCCTGCGCCGCGAACTCAACCTGTGACAGGCAAGCAGATGCAGCCATGGTCAGCATCCCTCCCGTCGGCGATGTCACCTTAATTTGAATTCGGATGCACGGGTGACGTTCTGCCTTGGGGATTGATCTCGGGCCAGGGCTCCGGCTGCAGCTTTCCACTCTGCGATCGCCTGCTGAATGCGGTGAACGTGGTTTTGTGATGTGGAGCGCTGTGAGCGGGGTGGGACGAAGAGGTTACGGACAGCGGAGAAGACAGAGATGAAGCGCTGAAGGCCTCCCGGTGATCGGAAGCCTTGCATCATCCGCTCCCGTTTTCGCAGCGGCACATGCCAAGCAATTTGGCCCGGCTGATGCGCTTGCTGAACGCTGCCCGCCCGACTTCATCCGCGCCGTGCGGTTGAAACACATTTTTCGCGATATCAAGGCCGATGGTAGAGGCCCATGTCTCTGCTGCGAGCGGGCTGGGCGAAGAGGCCATGCACGACATCTTTTATGCAACCGCCGCCGCCGTTTATCGGCTTTAGACCCTGCGGCACATCGGACTTTTCAGAGACTTCTCTGATTGGGGTCGTTGTGGTCAAGCCTGGAAAGGGCGAGCTACTCGCGGGTCGTGAGGCTGCATACGAACAGCGGATGTGTGACCGACGGCGTGGCCATCTTCCCGCGCCATGGCATTTCATCCAGTCGGATGCGCCCTCACTCGCTCAAGCAGTGCCGCGATGTCGCCCGCCAGAAGGTCCGCGACGCGCGTCGCAATGCGCGGGAGTGTGCGTTTGGCGCTAATGGCAAGGGTGATGTTCTGCGGAGCGACGTTCTGCCCGGTGACCGGAATGGCGACGATCCTGCCATCGAGCAGTTCTTGTGCAACATCGAGTTCCGAGGTCAGAGCGGCGTGACTTCCGGACATTACCATCTGCTTGAGCAGCTGCAAGGAGTTCGTCACGATTGGCGGTCGGTCTCCGGAAAACACCCAGCCATGTCGCGCCTCCAGGATGCGCCGGATGGCAAGAGACGGGCTCTGCACCACGATGGGGTGGTCGCGAACCTGCGACAGTCGCACTTCCTTCTCTCGTGCCAAGGCATGCCCAGGCGCCGCGACATACAATAGCGGCAGTTCCTCGACCCACAAAAGGTGGAGGTCGCGTTGCGCGCGAACGTTGAATGCAAGGGCGACGTCGGCGTTGCCGGCATCGAGTGCAGCGATAGCATCGTCCGGCGTGCCGATCACGACATCGATCCGCACCTTGGGATAGATCTCGGCAACATGATGCAGGAAGCACGGCAAGACGCTGTTGACGAGGCTGTCCATCGTTACCAGCCGGATATGGCCAAGATCGACGCCCTGCATCTGCTTCACGTCCGACCAGATGCGGTTTTCGTCGGCTTTCCACCTCCGGGTGAGCACGATGAACATTTCGCCAACCGGCGAAAGCGTCATGCCAGTCGACGTGCGGTCGAAGAGAGGCACGCCGAGACGATCTTCCAAGAGCTTGATCTGACGGTCGATGGCGGACGCGGCGATGCCAATGGCGCGCGACGCCCCCTGAATGGACCCATGCTCGGCGACGGCCTCGACATAGTGCAGGCCACGGGGAACGAGGTGTAGCGCCATTGCATCTCATCCTAAAATATAGAACGCAGGATTGCCCATAATGTCATGGATTGCAATGGCGCTTTCCCGCTAGCCTTCTCTCATCAGCAAGGAATGAGCGACCCATACCGATGAGCAACCAGATCGACACCCTCAACGCAGCATCCCGAGAGGTAGCCATCTTAGCGATGGCGCCGCTGGTCGAGCGTTCGGCTTGGGTCGCGGAGTTGACCGTCGATGCGCGCCCATTCGCCGATCACGAGGCGCTTGCCGCCGCGCTGGTGGAGACGATCCTCGTCGCCGGGCCGGAGCGCCAGCGTTCCATGTTCAATGTGCATCCGGAACTCGCTGGTCGCGAAGCGATCGAAAACCGCATGACCGAAGCCTCGGTCACCGAACAGCAGCGTTTGGGTCTGCATTCCCTCTCGGCGGGAGACGCACAGCGCCTTGCCCGCATGAATGCTGCATACCGTGAGCGTTTCGGGCATCCATTCATCGTTGCGCTTCACCGCGTGCCCGAGTTGTCGTCTCTTTTCGAAGTGTTCGAACTGCGGCTTGCCGCCTCGCCGCTCGAAGAACATGCGACCACCCTCGCCGAGATCGCGTCGGTGGTGCATTCCCGTGCCGCCTCGGCATTTGGACCGCCCGCACATTCCTCCCTCAATGTCACCGCCACAACTCTGGAGTAAGATCATGAAAGCCTTTCTGCCCATTATCGCCGCCTCCGTCATCGCCTTGTCCGCAACCACTGCCAGCGCGAAGGACCTCATACGCGTGGCCGGAAATTTCGCCCTGGAACATTCTTCTTCTCTCGCCATGGCAAAGTTCGAGGAGGAACTCGAGCGCCTGTCCAACGGCGAGATAGACGTCAATGTCTTCCCTGCGCAGCAACTGGGAGGAGCAGCCGAGAACGTCCAGGCCGTCAAGATCGGCGCCGTCGAAATGATGTGGGTCGGCACTGCCTATCTGACCCGGACCGTTCCCGAACTCGAAATTGTCGGGCTTCCGTTCCAGTTTCCCTCTCGCGAGCAGGCATTCGCCATCGTCGATGGACCGGTTGGCGCAGCCCTCGACGAGAAACTGTCGAGGGAAGGCATGACCTCCATGGGATATATGGAGCTCGGCTTTCGCCACATGACCAACAACGTTCGTCCTATCGAGACGATCGACGACATCGCCGGTCTCAAGATCCGCCTGCAGCCGAACGAGACGCATCTGGCGACGTTTCGGGCGCTTGGCGCGAACCCGGTCGCGATGGACGTGAAGGAGCTCTACTCCGCGCTCGAACAGGGTGTGATCGATGGCCAGGAAAACCCCTTCGCCATCATCAATGTCGCGGGCTATGCGGACGTGCAGAAGAACCTCTCCAACACCGGTCATTTCTTCGACTTCATCTCGGTGGCGGCGAACAAGACCTGGTTCGATGGTCTCGATGCCGACAAGCAGGCGATGGTCCGCGAGGCGATGGCGACGGCTGTCGCGTATCAGCGGCAGCTGGCTGCCGAACAGGACGCGGCCGGTCTTGCGACGCTGACGGAGAAGGGCATGACCTACACGGAAGTCTCGCCGGAACTCGCCTCAGTGCTGCGTGAGAAGACCGCCGGGGTGGCTGCCGAGACCAAGGGTCGCCTCGACCCGGAACTGGTCAAGCTGCTCGATGGCGAGATCGCCAAGCTCGGCATGTAGGCCGATGGCGCTCGACCATCTGCTTGCTTCACTCCTCGCGCGCGCCGACAGGGGCGCGCGCCTTGTCGTCATGGTGAGCGCCGCGCTCATGGTGATCGTGGTCTTTGCCCAGGTGGTCATGCGCTACGTCTTCAACGGCTCGTTCGACTGGGCCGATGAAGTGAGCCGCATCGCCTTCGTCTGGACGATCTTTCTGGCCATCCCGCTCGGCCTGCGCGACGGCACCCATGTCTCGATCGAACTGTGCGTTGCCCGGCTTCCGACTTCCTTGCGGCTGCTTGTTGCCCGCCTCATGAGCGGGATTGCGGCAGCGATGATGGCCATCGTGTTCTGGACGACGATCGGCGTGGCGCTTGCCACGTGGTCGGAACGACTTGGGTCCATCAACATCACGTCGAGTGTGTTCTTCTTCCCGGTCATCATTGGCGCCTTCCATTCAGCGCTGCATCTCGCCCATCTCAGCCTCTTTCCCATGGAGCCGCGCGGATGAGCCTGCTCGTTATCGCCCTGTTCCTTTTGCTTGCCTTTCTGGGAATGCCGCTGGCGTTCTCGCTCGGAACCGCGGCTTTGGCTGGCCTCTGGCTAGTCGGGTTCGACGCATCGGTGATGGCAACCCGTCTACTCAACTCGGTCAATTCGTTTCCGCTGATGTCGATTCCGCTGTTCATGATCGCGGGTGAGCTGATGCTCAAGGGCGGCATCATGGTCCGCCTTATCGATTTCGCGAACGCCTTCATCGGACGGGTGCGCGGCGGCCTGGCACAAGTCACCATTGTCGCCGGCGCCGGGCTCGCCTCTGTCTCGGGTGCCGCGGTCGCGGACGCTTCGGCGCTGTCGTCGACGCTCGTGCCCTCCTTGCGCCAGCAATACGGGCTCGGGTTCTCGACCGGCATCGTTGCGGCAGCCGCCAATCTCGGGCCGATCATCCCACCCTCGGGCGCAATGATTGTCTACGCGTTCATGGCGGGATCGAGCGTCTCGGTCGGCGGGCTCTTCATGTCGGGTGTGGTGCCGGGCCTCATTTTGTTCGTTACCTTCATGGTGCTGTGCTGGTTCATTGCCTGGAAGCGCGATTATCCCCTGGCGGGAGTGCCCACGACACTGGCCAACATCATGCGGGAGTTCCGCCGCAGCTTCATCGTCTTCCTGATGCCGGTCATCGTGATTGGCGGCATTGTCGGTGGTATCTTCACGCCGACGGAGGGAGCGGCGGTCGGCGTATTCTACACGCTCTTTCTCGGTTTCTTCGTCACGCGCCAACTCAAGCTTGCCCACCTCCCCGGTGTCCTGCTCGATGCCGCCAAGACGACCGCCATGGTCGGCGCAATGATCGCTTTTGCGTCGACGGTCACGTTCCTGTTCACCATCGACCTTCTGCCCATGAAACTGGCCGGAGTGATGCGCGGCATAACCGACGACCCGTTCCTGTTTCTATGCCTCATCGCGATCATGCTTCTCATCATCGGCATGTTCCTGGAATCGAACGCCGCCTACATCATGCTCGTTCCGTTGTTTCACCCCATTGCACTCCAGTACGGAATCGACCCGCTCCATTTCGGATTTCTGTTCGTGTTCAACCTGGTGATCGGCATGCTGACGCCACCCGTCGGCGTCGTGCTGTTCGTGGTATGCGGCATAACCGGGGTCAAGATGGGCGAACTCGTGCGCGAAAGCTGGCCGTTCATTGCCGCAATGTACGGCGTGCTCGCGCTCTGCATGGTTTTCCCGAGCATCGTGACATGGCTGCCTGAAAGGCTTGGCTACTGATGCGGCTGCTGCTGATCAATCCGAACACCACCCAGGACCTGACCGATCGTCTCGCCGCGTCCGCTGCCCGGGTGCTTCCGTCGGATGTCGAACTGCTGTCCGTGACCGCATCGACCGGTTTTCCTTACATCTCATCGCGTGCCGAGGCGCAGATTGCGGCGGTCACTATTCTGGAAGTGTTGGCGGAACAGATCCACGGCATCGACGCCGCGATCATAGCGGCCTTCGGCGATCCCGGGCTTCATGCCGCCCGGGAACTGTTCGACCTTCCGGTCACCGGCATGTCCGAAGCCGCGATGATCATGTCGCTGTCGCTCGGAGAACGCTTTGCCTTCGTCACATTCTCACCACGCCTTGGCCCGTGGTACGCGGAGCAGGTGGCGCGGGCGGGGTTGAGTGCACGTTTTGCGGGGGTTTTCACGCCCGAAGAGATGTTCGGGTCGATCACGAGCGTTGCCGGGGATCTCCGGTCCCCGCTCATCCGGGCCTGCCTCCGCGCTGCAAGAGAGGCCGATGTCGTCATCCTCGCAGGCGCGCCGATTGCCGGGCTGGCTGCGGAAATTTCCAGTGAAGTCCCGGCGGTCCTGATCGATCCGATCCAGGCCGCAGTATTGCAGGCCGTGGCGCTGTGGCGACTGGCGCCGAAGGGTGCAGATTCGGGCTGCTTTGCCCGGCCTTCCGGGAAAGAGAGCACCGGACTTCCGAAAGCACTGGCCTCCTGGATAGCACGACGGCCTTGATTGTGGGGGTTGCCACCAACCCTGGGGAGCGGGAAAGAAGTGGGGGGCAAACCCGCTGGCTGGGACCCAGGAGGGTCAGACCTGAACCGCAATGTACCGGGATCCTGACAAACTTTGACCATTAGATGCGGGAGACGCTTGAGGAAATGGTGCGGGCGGCCTGGGTGATTGCCGGCACCAGTTCGGTTCGCACGCGCTCCTCGTCCCAGTCCGGCATGTAGACCGCCATGCCGATCGCTGCGACCGCGTGCCGGTTGACGCCCGTGACCGGTGCGGCGACGACGATCTCCTGCAACATCAGCTGCTGCACCGAGATCACGTATCCGTCGCTGCGCGCCTGCTCGACCCTGGCGCGGACCACGTCCTCGTCACGGCAGGTGAAGGGCGTCGAGGGGTCGGGCATGCCCTCGGAAAGCAGCGCCTCCAGCACGTCCGGCGGCGAGAACGCCGCCATCACCTGGCCGATCGCCGTTACTGCGCCTGGCTGGCGCACGCCGATCAGCGTGGCGTCATAGGCGAGCGTCGAATAGGGAATGCGCGCCTTGTAGACGATCTCGTGCCGGTCGAGGACGCCGAGATTGACGGTGGCGCGCACCTGCCGGCTGGTCTCGATCATGTGCGGCAGAGCGCGCTCCAGCAGCCGGTCGTGGATCAGATAGGCATAGGCGAGGTCGAGCATCCGCAGCCCGGGCCGATAGCGCCGCGTCTTGTCGTCACGGTCGAGATAGCCGAGCGCATGCAGCGTGTAGGTCAGCCGCTGCGCCGCGCTCTTCTCCAGACCGGCCAGGTCGGAAATCTCTGTCAGGCTGAGCGGCGCGTGATTGTCGCGAAACAGCGCGAGTACCCGCATTCCCCGTTCGAGTGTGCTGGCGAGGACTGGCGGTTGCGTGGTGCGTGTCATGGCGTCTCCAAATAGGCGAACGGTACCAGGCAAGCGTTATTCTGTTTTCGGCGCTTGACAAGATGGCCCGTTCGAATCTTAAATATCAATATCAAACGTCACTATTTGATACAAGAAAGAAAATACTGATTTATATATCAGAGCCAACCAAGGGGAACTCACGATGCTGAAAGCTGCACTCTCCACCGCCACGGCGCTCGCCGCGAGCCTGACATTTCTTGCGGTGCCGGCCTTTGCCGGCCCCGACGACAACAGCGTGACCTGGGCGGCCGAGCGCGAAGTCACTGCGGTCGACACCTATTACGACACGTCCCGCGAAGCGGTCGTCCTCGCCCAGCACGTTTATGACGGTCTGGTCTACTGGGATCAGGAAGAAGAGCGCTTCCTGCCGCTGCTCGCCACCGAGTTCCGCCAGATCGATCCGGTGACGCTGGAATTCGATCTGCGCGAAGGCGTCGCCTTCCATGACGGCAGCAGCTTCGGCCCCGAGGACGTCGTCTACACCTTCAACTTCATCGCCGACGAGGCGAACGGCGTGCTGAACTACGGCGACATCCGCTGGCTGAAGAACGCCGAGCAGGTCGGCGAGCGCACCGTGCGACTGAACATGAACGAGCCCTTCCCGGCCGTTTTGTCCTATCTCGCATTGGTCCTGCCGATCGTCTCCGAGGGCCATTTCGACGCCGCCGACGCGGGATCCGACGGCAAGAAAAGATTCGCCGCCGTGCCGCCGAACGGCACCGGCCCCTACCGCGTCACCGAATTCAGCGCAGGCGACCGCGTCGTCATGGCGCGCAACGACGCCTATTTTGCTGACGGCCCGAAGAGCGCCCCGCCGCTCGACGCCATCACCTACCGCACCATCAACGACGCCTCGACCCAGATCGCCGAGTTGATGACGAGCGGCATCGACTGGATCTGGGGGATCAGCAACGACCAGGCCGAGGCTCTCGGGCAGGCGCCGCACCTGACCTCGGTCAACGCACCGACCATGCGCATCAGCTACCTGACTTTCGACATCGCCGGCACCAGCGGCACGGACGTCTTCACCAAGCCGGAAGTGCGCCGCGCTGTCGGTCACGCCATCGACCGGGCCCAGATCGCCCGATTCCTGATGGGCGAGAACAGCGATGTGGTCAACGCCGCCTGCCACCCGTCGCAGTTCGGCTGCACCGGCGACGTGACCGTCTATGACCATGATCCGGAAAAGGCCCGCGCCCTTCTTGCCGAGGCCGGATATCCGGACGGGTTCACCGTCGATCTGTACGGCTACCGCGACCGTCCGGTGACCGAGGCGATCATGAACGATCTCTCCAAGGTCGGCATCCGCACCAACCTGAACTGGATGCAGTACTCCGCCACCGCCAACCTGATCCGCGAGGGCAAGGTGCCGGTCGCCAATATGACCTGGGGATCCTCGTCGATCCCGGACGTCTCCGCCATCACCAGCTACTTCTTTGGCGGTGGCCCGGACGATCCGGCCAATGACGCCGAGGTGCAGGCATCGATCCACGAAGGCGACCTCGCTTCCGATGCGGAGACGCGTCGCGCCGCTTACGCCAAGGCGCTGCAGCGCATCGCCGATCAGGCCTACTGGCTGCCGCTGTTCAGCTATACCAAGAACTACACATTCGACGCCCGTCTCGACTTCTCGCCCTCGGCCGACGAGATGCCGCGCTTCTACAAGTCGAGCTGGAAGTGATCTGAATCAGGCCCGACCGGATAGGTTCGCCGGGCCTGCTCCATTTTGTCTTCCTTGCCGTGACCGCGCGAGACCGAGAGCAATCCCTGTCCCGCGGCCAGGCATCAGCTTCCTCCACACCGCATCGGCCGGTGCGGAGGCTTCCTTCCCTCGCACCACAGACGGTCCGGACATGCTTCGTTTCACGCTCCGCCGCCTCCTGATCGCGGCCCTGGTCGCGCTCGTGGTCTCGGCCATGAGCTTCGGGCTGATGTTCCTGTCGGGCGATCCCGCCTTCGCCATCGCCGGCGAAGGCGCCACGGAAGCCGACCTTGAGGTGATCCGCCGTCATTTCGGCTTCGACCGCCCGATCCCGGTGCAATATGCCGCGTGGGTCACCGGCGTGTTCGCCGGCGATTTCGGCGACAGCTACTATTTCAGCAAGCCGGTGGTCTCGCTTCTGGCCGAACGGTTTCCCGCAACCCTGAAGCTCGGCGGACTGGCGATCCTCGTGGCGCTCGCACTCTCCATCCCGCTCGCCATGCTCGCCGCGGTCCGGCAGAACCAACTGCCCGACCGGCTGGCTCTCGGGCTCGGCACGATCGGACAGGCCACGCCCAGCTTTTGGCTCGGCTTGATGCTGATCTGGCTGTTCGCCGTCAAGCTGCGCTGGCTGCCGGTGTCGGGATCGCAGACCTGGGCGCATTTCGTGCTGCCCGCCATCGTGCTCGGCTACTACGCGGCGCCCTCGATGCTGCGGCTGTGCCGCGCCGGGATGATCGAGGCGCTGCAGTCGGACTATGTGCGCACCGCCCGCGCCAAGGGGATGCTGCCGCGCCAGGTTCTGTTCGGCCACGCGATCCGCAACGCGATCCTGCCTGTGGTCAGCGTTGCGGCGGTGGAGTTCGGCTTCATCCTCGGCGGATCGGTCGTCGTCGAGAGCGTCTTCGGCATCCGCGGCATCGGTCTCCTTGCCTGGGAAAGCATCAGCCGCAACGACTTCCCGACCATCCAGGCGATCATCCTGATCTATGCGATGATCTATGTCTGGCTGACCTTCCTGGCCGACGTGATCAACGCCTGGCTCGATCCTCGCATTCGCGTGAGCTGATCCATGACGCAAGCCGCATCTCTCCCCCATCCCTCCCCGCGCAAGCTGCTGCTGATGCGGGTCCGCGGACATCGCGGGCTGCTGATCGGCGGCGTGATCGTCCTATTCGCACTGATCCTCGCGCTTGCGGCGCCCTGGATCGCTCCGCACGATCCCTATGCCCAGGACCTCAGCCGCCGGCTGTTGCCGCCGGTGTGGGACCCGCGCGGCTCGTTCGAGCACCTGTTCGGCACCGACGCGCTCGGCCGGGATTACCTGTCGCGGATGATCTACGGCGCCCGCGTCTCGCTGCTGATAGGTGTTTGCGCAGCGGTCGGCTCCGGGCTGATCGGGACCACGCTCGGCCTCATCGCCGGCTACTACGGCGGACGGGTCGACGCCTTTGTGACGTTCTTCGTCTCCGTGCGGTTGGCGATGCCGGTGGTGCTGGTGGCGCTCGCGGTGGTGTCGTTGTTTGGCGGCAGCCTTTGGATCGTCGTCTCGGTGTTGGGCCTGCTTCTGTGGGACAGGTTCGCCGTCGTCGTGCGCTCGGCAACGATGCAGTTGCGGGGACAGGAATTCGTCATTGCCGCCAGGGCCATGGGCGCCTCGACCCCACGCATCCTGCTCGTCGAGCTCCTGCCCAATCTCGTCGGGCCGCTGGTCGTCGTCGCCTCGCTCGAGGTGGCGCATGCGATCCTGCTGGAATCGGCGCTCTCTTTCCTCGGTCTCGGCGTGCAGCCGCCGACCCCGAGCTGGGGTCTGATGGTTTCGGAAGGCAAGGGCATGGTGTTTTTCGACGCGCGGCTGATCGCGCTACCGGGCGCCGCCATTGCCATTCTCGTCCTCGGTATCAACCTGATCGGCGACGGGCTACGCGACGTGCTGACGCCGGAGGGAAGGTCATGAGCGTGCTGTCGCTGCGTGGCCTCACCGTCACCATCCAGACCCCGACCGGCCCGTTCGAGGCAGTACGCGGCGTCGACCTTAATGTGGCGCGCGGCGAGACTGTCGGCATCGTCGGGGAATCAGGTTCCGGCAAGTCGGTCACCTCGCTTGCGATCATGCGGCTTCTGTCGCCGCGCGTCACCGTCGACGCTACCGAGATGCGCCTTGGCGACATCGACCTTCGGACGTTGAGCGAGCGGCGCATGGCGGATCTGCGCGGCGACCGCATGGCGATGATCTTTCAGGAGCCGATGACAGCGCTGAACCCGGTGCTGACCGTCGGTCGGCAACTCACCGAAACCTGGCTGCGCCACCGCGCCACCGGCAAGCGCGAGGCGACCGAGCGCGCCGTCGACCTCCTCGACCGGGTCGGCATCCCGCGCGCCCGCGCGCGCATGAACGTCTATCCGCACCAGCTTTCGGGCGGGCTCCGGCAGAGGGTGATGATTGCCATGGCGCTGCTCTGCGATCCCGACCTTCTGATCGCCGACGAACCGACCACCGCACTCGACGTGACGGTGCAGGCGCAGATCCTCGACCTCCTGGCCGGACTGCAGCAGGAACGGGGGCTGGCGATGGTCTTCATCAGCCACGATATCGGCGTCGTCGCGCGCATCGCCCAGCGGGTGCAGGTGATGCATGGCGGCCGCACCGTCGATGCGGGCCCTGTCGGCGATCTGCTGACGCGGCCGCAACACGCCTACACGCGGGCGCTTCTTTCGGCGGTGCCCCGACGCGGGATGCGCTGGGGCCGCGAGCGCCTCGGCGCCGTGGAATGGTCCGGCGACGACGAGGTGACGTCATGACCGCGCCGCTGATGGAGATCCGCGAGGTCAGCCGCGTCTTCCCGCTGAGCAACGGCCTGTTTCGCAAGCCGGCGAACCTCGTCGCCCTCGACAATGTCAGCCTCGACATCCACCGCGGCGAAGTGCTGGCGCTCGTCGGCGAATCCGGCAGCGGCAAGAGCACCCTGTCGCGCATCCTGCTCGGCCTTGATGTCCCGACCGCCGGCGAGGTGCGTCTCGACGGCCTCGCCGTGCCGAAGATCGCCCGGCGCGAATTCGCGCGCCGCGTCCAGCCGATCTTCCAGGACCCCTATTCCTCGCTCAATCCGCGCAAGACCGTGCGCCAGCTCATCGAGATGCCACTCGTCATCGCCGGCGGCGTCAGCGCGGCCGAGCGGCTGCGCCGGGTGCGCGAACTTCTCGACATCCTGCGGATGCCGTCCCGGATGCTCGACGCCTATCCGAGCCAGATGTCGGGCGGGCAGCGCCAGCGCGTGGCGATCGCCCGCGCGCTGATCTCACGCCCGGAAATCGTCATCTGCGACGAGCCGACCTCGGCGCTCGACGTCTCGGTCCAGGCGCAGGTGCTGAACCTGCTGATGGAACTGCGCGCCGAGTTCGATCTCACCTACCTGTTCATCAGTCACGACCTCGCGGTGGTCGAATACATCGCCGACCGCGTGGCGGTGATGCAGGCCGGCCGCATTGTCGAACTCGCCCCTGTCGACCAGCTCTTCGCAGCCCCGCAATCCGACTACACCCGCCGCCTGCTCGATTCGGTCCTGACGGTACCGATGGCGGCGCCCTTCCTTTCCGAGGACCCAGAATGACCTTGAAGACTGCCATGCCCCTCACCATTGACAGCGCCGAACTGCGTATCGTCCGCCTGCCACTGATCACGCCCTTCACCACCTCGACCGGCACGATGCGCGAGAAGGTGTTCCCGTTGCTGACGCTGCGCAGCGGCGGTCTGGAAGGCTACGCCGAAGGCGTGATGGATCCTCTGCCCGACTTCCTCGACGAGACGATTATTGCAACCATCGGCTTCCTGCGCGATGCGGTGATGCCGGATGTGATCGGCCGGTCCTTCGAGAACCCGGAGGCAATCAACCGGCCGATGCGGCCCTGGCGCGGCCATTGGATGTCCAAGGCGATGGTCGACATGGCCTATTGGGACCTGTGGGCGAAGTCATTGAACCTGCCGCTGTCGACCCTGCTCGGCGGTACCGGTGACGCCGTGCCGGTCGGCATCTCGCTCGGCATCGACGACATAGCGACGACCGTCGAGAAGGCCATCCGCCACCACGCCGAAGGCTACAAGCGGATCAAGCTGAAGATCATGCCCGGGCACGATCTGGAACTGGTCGCCGCCGTGCGTGCCGCCCTGCCTGACGCGAAGATCAGCGTCGACGCCAACACCGCCTATACGCTCGCCGACATGCGCGTCCTTTCCGCGCTCGACGCCTTCGATCTTGAATATATCGAGCAGCCGCTCGCCCCCGACGATCTGCACGACCACGCGGTGCTGCAAGGCCGCCTGCGCACGCCACTCTGCATGGACGAGAGCATCCGCTCGGCCGCCGACGCCCGCAAGGCGCTGTCGAACGATGCCACGCGCGTGATCAACATCAAGGTCGGCCGTGTCGGCGGCCATCTCGAGGCGCGGCGCATCCATGACATCGCCGCCGCATGGGACGTCCCGGTCTGGTGCGGCGGTATGCTCGAAGCGGGCATCGGCCGGGCGCACAACATCCATCTCGCCACGCTGCCGAACTTCCGCAAGCCCGGCGACACCTCCAGTTCCAGCCGCTATTTCCACCGCGACATCGTACTGGAGAGGCTGGAGACCGAAGGAGGCATGATGCGGGTGCCCGAAGGCCCCGGCATCGGCGTCCGTCTCGACCGCGACCACCTTGCGACAGTCACCGAGGAAATCTTCGACTTCTGATGGCGGGCGGGCTCAAGGGAAACCGAAAATAAGACCAGACCGCATAGGCAATGATCTCAGGCGGGAAACGGTGCCCTTTGAAGGCGCCGGAGTGTTTGGCTCAGTAGTCTCGATGCGCCAGGTCCGCGACCTGAAAGCCCGTCATCACGGTTAAGTTCGGCGCACCTTCAGCCGCGATTACCAATGCCATGAACCTCACTGCAGCGACGATCCAGAGGGACATCTCCATGGAACGATCCTCTATGCTGGGGCGGTGAAAGTCCAGTGATTGCCTGCGGATCGACGCGGGCAATCGCAGATCAGGAAACCGGCGATGCCACGCAGTGTTCGGGCCTATCCGGCGGCGGTGTCGGACGCTTGAGTAGAAGGTCACGTCCATGCGTTCGCCTTCGTCGGGGCCGTGCCGCAGGGATTCCGGACCAGTGTTTCGATAAAGACAGAGAACAGCTCCCCTTGCGATCGGATTCGCAACTTCGAGTAAATGTTGCGCCGATGAATGCTTACAGTCCCGGATGATATGCCAAGTATCTTGCCGACGGCGTCTGCCGAATGGCCCTTGAGAGTGAATTCGACAACCTGACGCTCCCTTGGCGTCAACAAGCCCGCGCCAAAGTTCTGGAAGGCCTGCTCTATGCTTTGGAGCAAATCAGAGCCCGACGAAGCCGGATAGGTATTGTCAATAATGGCAGCAAGGTCGTGCCAGTGCCTCTGACAGGCAGCCCGGACAATCGGCCAGAGTTCGGATAGCTGGCGAAACTCCTTTGCCGAGAATGGCTTTTCCGCACGCATCAAGGAAACGACAACGAAGACATTCCCCGGGATCTCGATGAAAAAGCCGATTTCCTCCGCCAATCCCGTGCGCGCATAGTAGCTGCGATAATACTCGCCCTGAAAGAACCGGTCGGGCGCCAGATCGCGAATGCGGTACAGCCCGGCCTCTATTTTGTTTCCGCACGCCAGAAAGAACGGATCCAGGAGGTAGGGACCTTCCTGATAATCCTCGACAAAAACCTTGCGCTTCTCATCGGGAAAATCATCGAACAGATCCAAGGGGCGAGCAGCTCCGCGATATCCGAACACCACTGTATAGTCGAACGGCACGACCGCTTTCAGGACGCCAGAGAGCTCCCTGGCAAAATTGCCGGTGCCAACTTCGGATATCATTGTGCCGGTGAACTCGATCCAGCTTCTCATTTCGCCATCTCCGCTGAAGAGCGATCTACCAAGATTATGATATATACAGCGGCATGGACTTTTCCTAAGCTTTTGACGATAGGAATGGTATTTCCCCCTACGGAAAAGTTTGCGGCAATGAAACACGAGGGATATGACGCATCGACGCTTGCGGCCGGACAGAAGACCATTGCCGAATTCAGGAATGTTTCGAAACGGTTCGGCAGCGTTCTGGCAGCGAACGATCTCAACCTGAAGATTGCCAAAGGAGAGTTTCTTTCCTTTCTTGGTCCTTCAGGCTGCGGGAAGACCACTGCTCTGCGGATGCTGGCCGGGTTCGAGGCCCCGAGCGAGGGTGATGTTCTGTTGGATGGCGAGGTGGTCAACAACCTCGATGCCCATCGCCGCCCCGTCAACATGGTGTTCCAGCACTATGCCCTGTTTCCTCACATGACCGTCGCACAGAACATTGGCTACGGGCTGAAGCAGCAGCGCCCTCGCCTGCCGAAAAGCCTGATTGCGGAAAAAGTCATCAAGGCTTTGGATGTTGTGCGGTTGGGTGGGTTCGAAAATCGCCGGATCTGGGAAATGTCAGGCGGACAGCAGCAGCGGGTTGCCCTGGCGCGTGCGATCATCAACGAACCCAAGTTGCTTTTGCTCGATGAGCCGTTGGCGGCGCTGGATCGCAAGCTGCGCAAGGAAATGCAGATCGAGCTGCAAAACCTGCAAAGGCAGCTTGGCATTACATTTGTTCTGGTGACCCACGATCAGGAAGAAGCACTGTCGATGAGTGACCGCATCTGCGTCATGAAGGACGGCAGGATCGTTCAGGTCGGCAGCCCGCAGGAACTCTATGACCGGCCGCGAAATCGGTATGTGGCGGGGTTTGTCGGCTCCTCGAATTTCTTTGAGGGCACCGTGACAAAGGTTGAGGCCACCTGCGCACGCGTGCGCCTGGAGAACGGGCTCGAGGTCGAAGGAACACGCGTTTCGCAAGCGTCTGCCGGGCAGAGCGTTTGCATCAGTGTGCGACCGGAGCAAATCAGCCTTTCCCGCACGGGCGAAGGCGCGACAGTGAAAGTTCTGAACAGGATTTTTCTTGGGGAACACACGGAATACTTCGTGAGGCACGAGACGCTGGGCGAATTTTTCGTGCTGTCGCCCAGGCAATCGGAATTGAACGATGGCCCGTTCAATACAGGCGACGTGCTGTTCGCCTCATGGGAGGCCAGCGCCGCTCTCGTCATGGACAGCAACTAATCGAGCGGCATTCAACCAAAAGGGAACAAAGCTATGACCAAAGTCACTGACTACATTTCAAAGCAGAAGTTCGTGGAGGAGCTCTATCGCTTCAGGAAGGGCTCCATCACACGTCGTCATTTTCTCAATATTACCGGCCTGGGCGCCGCCACGGCCGTCATGGGGGCAGCCGTGCCGGGCCTCATCTCCCGGCCGGCCTTCGCCGCTGGTGAAATCGGAGATCGCGTGATCCTCGCAACCTGGCCAAACTACCATGATGCGGCCAATTTCGAGGCCTTTACCGAAGCAACCGGCGCGCATGTGCAAATGAATGTGTTCGGGTCCAACGAAGAAATGCTGGCCAAGCTGCAGGCCGGAGGCAGCGGCTGGGACGTGTTCGTGCCCACCAACTACACGATTACGACCTATGTCAGCGAGGACCTGATCGAGCCGCTGGATACGGCGATGTTGCCCAATTATGACCCTGCTTCCTATGATCCGCGCTTTTCCGACGCCGGCTCGGTGGATGGCAAGCTTTACGCGGTGCCGAAAAACTGGGGAACCACGGGCTATGTGGTGAACAACACCCACACTGGCGGCCACAAGATGACCTCCTGGAAGGAGTTCTGGGACATGACCATGGACAGCTTCTCAGGACGAACCATGGTGCATGACTATCAGCTGACCACCATCGGCAATGCACTGAAATATTTCGGCTATTCGTTCAACTCGATTGAAGAGAAAGAGCTTGCGGACGCCGAAAAACTGTTGATCGACGCCAAGCCGCACCTGTTTGCGATCTCCTCGGATTATCAGCCGTCGCTCCGCAACGGCGACGCGTGGATGTCCATGGCATGGACCGGCGATGGAAAGCAGCTCAATGCCGACATGCCGGAAATCGAGTATGTCTTAGGGGTAGAAGGCGGTGAGATCTGGAGCGACTATTACGCCGTTCCAAAGGATGCTCCGCATCGAGATGCGGCCTATGCGCTGATCAACTTCCTTCTGGATCCGCAGGTCAACGCCAAGGAAGTGCTGGCTCATGGATACCCGACGGCCGATGCAGCCACCAACACGCTGCTGCCGGAATCGCTTCTGAACGATCCAATCCTGTATCCTGCACAAGAGTTGCTGACCGCGCTGGAGTTTGGCGCGGCTGTCACGTTGACCGACCCGAACCGTGCCGAGCTTATGGCGCGTTTCAAATCGGCCTGATCAAGACGGACAAGAACACCATGTCGATCCGCACCCGCAATTGGTTGCTGCTGGCCCCCGCCGGAACGTTGTTCCTGGCTCTGCTGATCGTGCCGTTGACGGTTGTTCTTGTCTTCAGCTTTGGAGAGCGGGCGCCCGCCGGCGGCGTTGTGCCCGCTTTCACCCTCGAGCAATATGCCAACCTGCCGGCGCGGTGGACGGCATTCAAAAACACCTTGACGCTTGCCCCGATCGGAACTCTGGCTGCGTTGCTGATTGCCTATCCTCTGGCCTATTTTCTGGCCGTCAGGGTCGATCCCAGATGGAAAACCATTCTGCTCATTCTGGTGATCGTGCCGTTCTGGACGTCGATCCTGATCAGAAGCTACGCCTGGATGTTCCTCCTGGGCGGACGCGGCCTGCCTGCGGCGCTGGAATGGATAGGGATAGAGGGCGTACGTCTGATCAACACACCTTTCGCGGTTCTTGTCGGCATTATCTATGGATATCTGCCGTTGATGGTCTTTCCGATCTATGTCAGCCTCGACCGGCTGGACAAGCGCCTGCTGGAGGCGTCTTCGGATCTTGGCTCCCCGCCGTGGCGCACATTCCTGCAGGTGACATTGCCACTGTCGGTTCCCGGCATCGCGACGGGCTGTATGTTGGTCTTTATCCTGCTGATGGGTGAATTCCTCATTCCGGCCATGTTGGGTGGCGGCAAGGTCTTCTTCGTCGGCAACGCGCTGGTCGATCTGTTCCTGCAATCGCGCAACTGGGCCTATGGCTCTGCGGTCGCTGTCGCGCTGGTCGTCGTCATGCTGATCACGGTCACCGCCTATATGCGGCTTCTCAATCGCCTCGGTGCACGCCGCGACGATGTTGCAATCATGTGAGGGGATGATCATGAGATTTTACGCGTTTTCGGTCTATCTCTTCCTCTACATTCCCATCGGCGTGATTGCCCTGTTCAGTTTCAACGCCGGGCGATCCGCCAGCGAGCTTCAGGGGTTTTCGACAAAGTGGTACGGCGTGGCATTGTCCAACCCATTTGTCATGGACGCCCTGAAAACCAGCCTGACAGTTGCCCTGACATCTGCCTTTCTGGCGACGGTGTTTGGCACAATGGCAGCCGTTGCCCTGCAGGGTATCAGCGGCCCCGTGCGCAAGGCATTCGATCTGTTGGTTTACGTGGCCGTGATGATCCCGGGCATAGTCATCGGCATTGCCACATTGATCGGGCTTGTGACGGTGTTCGATCAAATCAATCCGTTCATTGCCGCGATCTGGCCCGACGCTCTCGAGGCGCCAAGACTAAAGCTCGGGATGGGATCGCTGATTGCGGCGCATGCGATGTTCCTGATGGCGCTGGTCATCATCATTGTGAGGGCACGGCTGGCCGGAATGGACCGCGCCCTGACGGAGGCGTCATCAGATCTCTATGCCACGGCGTTCGGCACTTTTCTACAGGTGACGTTGCCCTTGATCTTCCCGGCGGTGCTCGCAGGTTTTCTGCTCAGCTTCACCTTCAGTTTCGATGATTTCATCATCGCCTTTTTTGTGGCGGGGTCTGAAACCACGCTGCCCGTCTATGTATTCTCGTCGATACGCCGAGGGGTTACCCCTGAAATCAATGCCATTGGCACCATGGTCCTCGCCGTTTCACTCATCCTGCTTTTTGCAGCACAAATGCTGCTGCGGCGGGGAGCAAGGCCCTCCCGATGACCACCATCCAAAGAAGTGCTGCCGTGAGTTCCGGCCCGTTGCTGCAAGGCAAAATCGCCTTTGTCACTGGCGCCGGATCAGGCATTGGCAAGGCAGGCGCGATGGCCATGGCACGGAATGGCGCACATGTCATCGTCACCGACCTGATCGGTGAAAAGGCGGCAAAAGTTGCCAATGACATTGTCCTGGAGGGCCATAGCGCAACCTCCCAGATGCTCGATGTGTGCGACGACGACGCATTGGGATTTGCGATCAACGACGCGGTCAGAGATCTTGGCCGCCTGGATATCCTGCATTCCCACGCGGGTTATCAGACCGAAGGTGGTCTTGAGTCCGTGTCGCTGGAAGGCATGGACCTTTCCTGGAAACTGAACGTGCGCTCACATTTCATGGCTGCCCGCGCAGTGGTCGGCCATATGAAGGCCCAAGGCGGTGGCAGCGTCATCATCACATCGTCAAACTCAGGCGTACAATTTGACCGGGACATGATCGCCTATGCCACGACCAAACATGCTGTGGTGGCAATGACGCGCCAGATGGCTGCCGACTATGCGAGATACAATGTCCGCTTCAACGCACTTTGCCCGGGTTTCATCGATACGCCATTCAATGCGGGCTTTGAAAAACAAATGGGCGGACGTGGTGAACTGGAAAGCTACATCTCCCGCAATATTCCCATGGGCCGGTGGGGAACCACTGACGAAGTCGCCGACGCCGTTCTCTTTCTTGCATCAGACATGTCCTCATTCATGACAGGACACGCGCTGGTCATCGATGGGGGGGAATCCATCTGACGTTCGGGCGTTGTTTTGTCGTCTCGTCGTTTACAGGTTACCCGGATGATTGTCTTTGAGAGAATGCTCTTGGTTTTCGCGAATAAAAGGCATCGCATTTACAGGGATTGTCCGCGTTACGCCCTTTGAGACCATGCTGCATTTTGCCACACATGCATTTTCGGCCCAAAGCTGACGAAGTATGCGGGCACCATCTGTGTTTCCACTTCGATGCGCACTTCGTCGCCAAGCACGGGAAGGGCGAAGTCGAGCCCCCACTGGCTGCGCTGGATCGTCGCGGTCGCGGAGAAGCCGAGTCTTCCTGGATCAGATGAAGGAGATATGTCTTTGTGTTGACGATGACTGTACCAACTGGATACGGACTGGGGAAATCAACCTGCCGCCTCCAGAATTTTGATGGCACCTTGCTTATGTCAATAGCGGGCAAGGGAAACCGTTCGCCGGCATCGGTCCATACATTGCCCAAACGGGTGGCTGAATTCGGATTGGATGACAGTGCCTCAACCGTATGTCCGATTCTGGTTGAGGTGGTGCCCTCATATAAAGTACCGAACTCAAAAGCCCTTCGCTCTGGCGCAAACGTAATCCGAATACCATGCCCAGCATCAGCGTCGTTTCGATCGCCAGATCCGAATAGAGAGGCTGGCCACCACGCGTCTTGCGTCGTGGGGCTGCCCAGCCTGCCAGCGC
>Ga0180016_100124_pt1 | contig 28159 bp, 19 predicted proteins | sample KR46_M_MetaG_FD_129673 | JGI IMG/M metagenome (GOLD analysis project Ga0180016, IMG submission 129673) | Groundwater microbial communities from the Olkiluoto Island deep subsurface site, Finland - KR46_M_MetaG | ecosystem: Environmental > Aquatic > Deep subsurface > Groundwater | place: Finland... | reverse complement strand
CTTTCAACACAGCCTCTCGCGTCCGACTTCGTCGGGAGGCTCGGCGAGTGCGCGGTGGTCTATTACTGCGTGGACGATTTCGCCAACTGGCCGGGCATGAACGCTCCCGAACTCGTCCGGTCCATGGAGGCGAAGCTGCTCGATCAGGCCGACCTGGTCGTGGCGGTATCTGAATATCTTGTGCAGACGCGCCCCGCGCGAACGGGAGAGACACGGTTGCTGACTCACGGAGTCGATGTCGGGCATTTCCGGCAGGCGCGGACGTTTCGCGACACGAATGCTCAGGCCGCACCGACGCCTTCGCCCGTGATCGGCTTTTTCGGCCTTATCGACGGCCGAATGAACGTGGGGCTCGTGTCGCGGTTGGTTGAAGGGCATCCGGAGTGGACCTTCGCTTTCATCGGCAATTCGCAGGTCCCTCTCGGGGAATTGAGTCGGTTCGGCAATTTTTTGCACCTTCCGGCGGTTCCGTACGAGGAGCTCCCTCGCCATGCCGCCGCCTTCGATGTGGCTATTCTTCCCTATGTCGTCGATGAGACCACTGCGGGAATCAGTCCCCTCAAGCTGAAGGAGTACCTCGCGCTGGATATCCCGGTCGTCGCAACCCCGCTGCCGGGAGTGATGGAATTCGGGGAAATACTCTACCTGGCCCAGACCCCTGACGCCTTTGCGGCCGCCATCGCGGACGCCCTGCGCAACGGCAGGAAAATGCTGCAGACGGACTGGATCGATCGGGAATCGTGGAAAGGGAAGGCGGAACAGTTATCGGACTGGATCGACGCGCTGCTGACGCACAAACGGTGTCCGGCATGAAGCCCCGGGTGTTCATAGCCATGGCTTCCAAGATATTGGGAGGGCCCGGAAAGGGCCTTGTCCAATTTTTCAGGAACGGAGGGCTGGAATTATCCACCCCATTGTGCATCAGCTATTCAGGAGTAGACAGCGCGAAAACTGAATTCATGCGCGCCATCGAGGCTGCCGGAGTCAGAGTGGTGCCCCTCAGGCAGGAGTACATCCTCGACCCACGTCTGATCAACCAGGCCCTAAATATCGTGCGCACTGAGCGATGCGGCCTGCTTCAGTCGCACGGATACAAGAGCCATGCGCTCTGCGCGGCTCTGCATTGGCGCACGGGGCTCCCCTGGATAGCCTTCGTACATGGCTGGACCTCCGAGAACACGAAAATGCGAATGTACCACTGCCTTGAAAAGACACTGGTACCTTTTGCCACGAGGGTAGTGGCAGTTTCGGATTCTATCAGTCGGAGGCTGGCTTTCGTGACCGGGGATAAGATCCGGGTGATTCCCAACGCTGTTGATCCCGCTGAGGTGGAGATTGGAAATTCGGGGCGTAACGCGAGGGCCTCCCTCGACATACCTCCGCAGGCCCTTGTGGCGGGGGTGGTCGGAAGGTTCAGTCCGGAAAAAGGGCAGACGTACTTTTTGCGGGCCCTGGCGCTGGCCCGCGCGCATTTTCCACAGCTGATCGGAATTCTGGTTGGTGACGGGCTGGATCGACAAGCTCTCGAGGCTGAGGTTGCTGCCCTCGGGCTGTCTGGATCAATTCATTTTACTGGGCACGTCACGGATGTGGCGGAGTTCTACCGTGCCATGGATTTGGTCGTCATGCCTTCCCTGAGCGAGGGCATGCCCAACGTGGCCCTCGAGGCCATGCTTTTCGGAAAAGCGCTGGTGGCAACGCGCGTGGGGGGTATTCCCGAAGTCGTCTTGGACGCGGTTACAGGTCTGATTGTTGAGCCTAGGGATTCCGATCAGTTGGCTTCGGCCATGTGCTCACTGCTGGAGAGCCGTGCTCTCCTCGAATCGTATGGACGAGCCGGGCGCCAGCGTGTTCTGGATGAGTTCAACCCCGCCCTGCGCACCCGGAGGATTCTTGATCTGTACCAAGAGGTGCTGGAGGTCCGCTCTGCAACGGGAATGCAAGCTGGAAGTAAGGAGATACAGGCATGACATTGAGTTGGCGCGAATTATCCGTAAAAATCCGGCGGCGTGAGACACCATTTTACGAGAGGTTGTATACCTTTGCCAAGGCGGTTCGCGGGATATCCTTTCCCATGAACAAGACCCTGCACGGTTTTCTCTATCGTGAGTGGGCGCTGCGAACGACACTGTGGCACGAATTCTGGCGAGTTGTCTATTACGAGCCAATATTCAAGTCTCAGTGTGTCTCTGTCGGTGAAAATTTTAGAATGCATTATGCGGGCAACGGAAGTGCCAAAATATGCGGTGACTTGCAGGTCCATATCGGCTCCAACGTGACGATATTCGACAATATCGCTTTTGTCGGCCTGAAGGTGCTGGACAAGCCGGAACTGCATATCGGGGACAACACGTACATCGGCCCGGAGGTCAAATTTCGTGTCGGAAGGAAAATTACCATAGGTAAGTATTGCATGATCGTTTCCCGTTTTATCGCAGATAATCCCGGACATCAGATCGATGACGTGATGGTCAGGATGCAAAGTGGCGGAGGCCAGCCCACGTCTGAAACCATCCGGCCGGTGATCGTCGGCGATTATTGCTGGTTTACTCTGGGAACGGCGGTCTACCCTGGCACGGTTGTCGGAGACGGGGTGGTCGCCAAACTGGGGACTCATCTGAAAAGGACCGTGCCGCCTTTCTGTCTGGTCAGCGGCAATCCGTGGAAAGTGGAGAAGAAGCTCCCCGTTCCGGAAGAACTCAAGGACATCGTCGGGGCGGAAAGATACGAATCTTACCTTGATGCGCACCGTGATGTAGACGTTGGGAAATACCCTGTTCACGGGAAAGAGTAATAGATGTTAAAGCAGAACTTAAAAAAAATTATACAACCAGTTTTTCTTGCCATCGCCTTTCCGCTCGCAGTCCCGTATCGCGTGACGAAAAGCAGAGGGGTATTCACTACAACGGGGCAGATCCTGTCACTTCTGCCCGGTAGGTTCGGCATGTATCTGCGAGCGGCGTACTATCGCCTCACGCTGAAGAGATGCGGCCAAAGGCTGCATATGGATTTCGGGTCCTATTTCAGCCACCCGGATGCGGAGATTCATGAGGCTGTCTCCATTTCGACGTTCTGCATCATAGGCAACGCGCGGATTCACGACAACGTCGCTATCAGTCCCGGCACGCATGTACTGAGCGGGGCAAGACAGCACGCCGCGCTGGAGAAGGACGTTCCCATACTGCGGCAGTCGGGTGGCGTCTTCGAGCCGATCTCCATCGGCGAGAACAGCTGGATCGGGCAGGCTTGCGTGGTCATGGCTGACATCGGGAAGCAGAATATCATCGGTGCCGGCAGCGTGGTCGTGAAGAAGACGGGAGACTACGAAGTTCACGCCGGCAACCCGGCCCGCCTGTTGAAAAGGCTTTTCTAGGTACTGCGGCCCTCAATCCGCAAAATGGGCAGAGGAATCATGAGATTAAACACAAAGCACGTCATGCAGGTCATTTCGCTCTCGAGTTCGGGGGCGCTGAAAGCCTGGCTCTGAACATCTGCTCGCTGCTGCGGGAGGATGAGCGTTATTCCGTGAGTCTGTGCGGAGTGTTCGGATCCGGGGGGCCGTTGTCCGACGTCGCTTCGGAGCGGGGCGTCAGTGCATTTTCGTTGGATGCCCGCCGCCTGGGCAAGGTGCGGACGGTGGTGGAACTATACCGCCGTTTCCGCCAGGGGAGGGTTGCCGTGGCGCAGGTGCATGGTGCCTATCTCCTTCAGTACGTCATGCCCGCGGCATTGTTGGCCGGTGTTGCGGTCGTCTACACCGAGCACGCCCGGCACTCCCTTGGCCGGCACGCGAGGCTGCGATGCATGGCCAGACTGCATGGCCGTCTGTTCGGGAAGATGGTCTGCGTGTCGCGAAACCTGCGCGGCTTCATGATCGACGTCGTCGGCCTCAGGCCTGACCGAATCGAGGTGATACCCAACGGGATCGACCTGTCCCGGTTCGCGCAGTCCGCTCATGAGCGCAGACAGAAAAGCGAGGGCGTGGTGATCGGGACAGTGGCCAGGCTGACCGAGGCCAAGGATCACGGGAACCTGCTGCGCGCTTTCGCCACGGTTCGAAAGGAAGTGCCAGATGTTCGCCTGCTGATGGTGGGCGACGGTGAATTGCGGCAGGAGATCGAGTCTCTGGTGTCCTCTCTGGGGCTGGACGATGCCGTGGAGATGACGGGCAAGCGAAGCGACATCCCGCATCTGCTCACCGGCATGGACATCTTTGTCCTGCCTTCGCGCCGGGAGGGTTTTCCCGTCTCCATTGTCGAAGCCATGGCTTGCGGCAGGCCGGTGGTGGCCACGGACGTCGGCGGCGTCAGGGAGATCATTGACAACGGCGTGGACGGGATCGTCGTTCCGCCCGAAGACGCTGCCGCCCTGGCTGCCGCGATACTAGGTCTCGTCCGAGACCCGGACGGTCGCTCTCGACTGGGGGAGCGTGCCGTGCGCAAGGCCGCCGGTAATTTCAGCGACCAGGCCATGATCGGCATTTACATGCGCCTTTTTACATCGGTCGGAGGTGCGCGTGCGTAGCCTTGTGCAGAGATTTGCAGCGAGGGTTCAGGGCTCCAGAAGGTATGCGTACCTGATGGAGTACGAGGCTCTTCAGTGGCGTTCGCGAGAGGAACTCGAGGCCGACCAGTTCGGCAGACTGAGGGCGCTGCTGCGCCATGCCTTCGAGACAGTCCCGTTCTATCGCGAAATGTTCAGGGAGGCGGGTGTCCACCCCGACGAGATCAAGTCCCGCGCCGATTATGCGAAGCTGCCCTGCCTGACCAAGGACATCATCAAGCGCAACCGGAATGCGCTGATTTCCTCACGTTTCGATGTCAACGTGCTGCGTGGCAACTCCACAGGTGGCTCGACCGGTGAACCATTGCAGTTCTTCCAGGAGATGGATGTCTACGAGCAGATGTGCGCGAACCTGATGCTCAGCCTGAAGATGGCGGGATGGCGCGAAGGTGAACGTGTGTTTTCGATCTGGGGAAATCCGAAAGATTTCTCCAAAAAAAAGTCTCTGCTTGGAAAAATCAAAGAGAGTCTGGCAACTACCGTTATTCTGAATGCATACAAATACAACGAAGATATTTTTAATTCGTGGATCGCTGAAATCCAGAGATCCGGAAATGCGTTCATTTACGGATATCCATCAGTCATATCCGGTTTTGCGCATCATATAGTGAATAAAAATGTGCGCTTGAATAATGTGAAAGGAATCCAGACTTCTGCCGAGCAGTTGCTTGATGATCAAAGAAGTATTCTGGATAAAGCGTTTCAATGCAAAGTATATGACCAGTATGGAAGTAGAGAATGCCCTGGAATAGCCTCTGAATGTGCTCATGGTGGTATGCATCTCCTGACGCATTCGTCATATGTCGAATTTGTCGATGATCCTGAAGCGCCAGGAGAAGCGAAGAAGGTCGTCGTCACGCCATTAAATAGTTATGCGATGCCATTTTTGCGTTATGAAATCGGAGATTATGCGCAGCCGGTAAATTCTGTCTGTGCGTGCGGGAGGGGTTTTCCCCTCATGCGGATGAATATAGGGCGTCTCTACGACCGTTTCGTCTGCGAAGGCGGGCATATATTGCACGGCACACTGCTGGTCAGGCAGGTCGCAGGCATACGGGGCATCAAGAATTTCCAGTTCCATCAACGGGATCTCGTGAACATCGACCTGAACATTATCCGCTCGACCGCGTTCGATGAGGCCGACAGGGGAAAAATCGAGGCCATCAACGCGAATCTTTCGGCCCTGCCTGTTCCCAGGGTTGTGATGCGGGTGAACTACGTCGAATCGTTCCCTCAGACCGTTGGCGGCAAGCACCGCATATTCATTTCGGACGTGAGGCCGTGATGCGTCGAAACATTCCCGTCGTCATGTACCATTCCGTGGGGTTACCGAAGAAGGACTGGATTTGGGATTTCTTGACCATACCGTACGGGCTTTTCGAGGATCATATTCGTTGTCTCAGAAGCAAGGGTTTCGTGCCGATAGATTTCAAGGAGTATTACTCCCATGTCAGGTTCGGCGCCGAACTCCCCGAGCGTAGTGTCTTCCTTCACTTCGATGACGGTTATCTCGATAATTGGGTTTTCGCCTACCCCATTCTCAGGAAATATGGCTTCAAGGGCACGATCTTCGTCAACCCCGAGTTCGTCGACCCCGCGCCGGATCCGCGCCTGAATCTCGATGACGTATGGGAAGGCAGGGCTCGAATCGAAGACCTGACACCCCACGGTTTTTTATCCTGGGCCGAGATGCGGGTCATGGAGCAGGAAGGGGTCATGGATATTCAGTCTCACGGCATGACGCACACCTGGTATTTCAGCGGACCGGAGATCGTCGACTTTCGCCATCCCGGGGATCCATATGTCTGGATGGATTGGAACGAGAATCCGGAAGAGAAGTGGGCGTACCTGAGCGCTGATCCGGCGTCGCGTCCGTCGCGGCTGGGCAGCCCGGTCTATGCGCACGGAAAGTCCCTGGAAGTCCGGCGGTTCTTCCCGGATGAGCGGTTGTCCAGGCACCTAGAGGCGCATGTTGCTTCCAGAGGGCACGCATTCTTCGACCAGCCCGGTTGGCGATCCGAGCTCCATGTTCTTGCCGGGGAATTCAGGTTCGGCAACCAACTGCACGAATCTACCGAAACCGAAGACGAATATCGTCGGCGACTGCATTGGGAACTGGGCGAGTCCAAAAGGATACTGGAATCCCGCCTCTCCAAGGAGGTGAACCTGCTCTGCTGGCCAGGAGGGGGGTACGAGTCCGGGTCGGTGGAGATTTCCAAACAGTACTATCTGGCCACGACCCTGGCTTCGCGGGAACGCAAGCGGGGAGTTCCACTCATGGATGGAGACCACGTCAGGGTGGAACGGATCGGGTGTCCGCATGTGGTGCGCAAGGGGCGGGTCGAGTACACGAACGGAAGGTACCTCTGCCATTTCCTGCGCGAATACCAGGGGAGTGTGTCGAGCCGACTGGTGAGGAGGTGTCTGAAACTGGTCAAACTGAGTTGTGGTGTCGGATAGTTCCGGTTGAGTTCATTCACGTCAAGAGAGGTCTGAAATGCCTGGCTGCATGTTCATTTCCAATGGATCCCGCGTCGATGCGCAGGGTCGCCTGTCCGGAGCCAGGGAGTCCATCGACATGGCTCGCAAACTCGCCGTAAGGGAGTGCTCGGAAGAGCGTTTGTACTCCGCCGTATCCTTCGTCAGTAACTGTCGGCTCGGGGAGGACAGGTTTTTCGACGATGGTCGGGCCTGCGGCTGGTACTGCGGCTTCCTTGCGGATCACGCGGCCGTACCCTGGCGCGATGTCGTCGCTGCCCTTGATTCCGGGAAATATGGATTTTTCCGGGAACTCAAATCACACTTCGCGCTGTGTGTTCATTTCCGGGATACGGGCGAAACCTGCATGGTGTCCGACAGGTGTTCGCAGCAACCCCTCTTCTACCATGATGGCAGCGATCAGCTGATCTGTTCGACGACACTGGCGACCTTCTTCAGGTGTCTCGGGCGCAGGGAGTTCGAGGAGAAGTGGCTGTCGGATTTCGTCTTCTTCAATTTTCCTGTGGGAAATACCACGCCGATTCGCAACGTGCTGCGTATGCCGGCGGCCAGCGTGTTGCGGACGAACAGTGGTGGCGGAAAGCAGGTAATGGAGGGGTATGCCCCGACGTATGCCGCAGATGTCCCTTCATGTCCGGAGCAGGAGATGAAGGAGCGTACGTACGAGGTCTTCGCCCAACGGATTCCGAAGTATTACAATTCGCTGTCCAAGGGGAGGTACGCCGCATCGGTGACCTCGGGCTTCGACTCCAGGGTGGCCATTTCCTTCAAGCCCAAGGATGTCGAGCTCGAGCTCTACACTTACGGCATCGCCGGTTGCCCGGACATGCACGAGGGCGCGCAGATTGCGGCCGCGCTGGAGCTTGTTCACCATGCCCTGGAAATCGATACGAACGTTCTGGGCGGACTGTACGGGCTGGCCGAGAAAACCCTCAAGTATTCCGGCGGGACGATCAACGCCCTGCGCTCCTCCTTGACCTTCGCGTATGAACGGTTGGCCGGGTGCGACCTGCAGTCGGTCATTACCGGTATTTCAGCCGACCATTTCTTCCGCAGTTCGGGCGCGACTCCGCATACCTTTTCCGTTAGTGCAATCGGGATGGTCAAGGATCCGGCATATCGCCCGCTGGATAGCAAATTCCTCGATCTGTTCAGGAACAGGGACGCGGCCCTCGGGAATTTCGAAGCCTCGGCGCATCATCTGGAAAGCGCCTTGTCATGGTCTTCCAGACGGCTCTCGGACCGGCAGCTCACGTTTGCGCATTACGAACTCGCGACCAAGTATTTCGGCGGAGAACTTGCCCTGGCCGACAACTACGTAGCCATGGCCTCTCCATACTGGGACTCCGACATCCGCCTCCTGTCGTATCACAGCAATCTCAGCACTCTGACCCTCACCCCGTTCATTCACGACGAATTTCCGTACTGGAAGCGCCACAGCCTCTTTGGGCATGTGTTGAGCCGCCATGACGTCTTCAGGAATCTCCCTGTGCACGGGTTGCTCCCCGCGCATTACGCACCAGGCAGGAAAATTCCGTACTTGTTTCACAAAGTGCTCCGCCACGGACCTGACAAAATCGGCCGGATGCTGGGGTTGCCGTCACGTCCGGAGGTTCCGCTGGAGGACTGGAAATACTGGGTCAGGGACCATCTCCTGGAGGATTTCTGCCGGAACATCGAAACGTTGAAGATTTACGAGTACATGTCAGCGGACAGGGTGAAGGCGTTGTTGCAGCGGGAAAGATTGCAGGCGTCCGATCATTACGTGATCGGCAAAATCGTGACCGCAGAGATGGTTCTGTCACTTTTCGACGGTCCCACGGTGCAGCCATGACAGCCATACTCCGTTTATCCGGTATCCTGATCCTGCTGTGCTTAGCATGTCTCGCCCCAGCAACGTTGGTTTGGGCTGAGGAGGACAACCGAACGGTCCCTGTAGGGACTGTCGTGCAAGGCGAAAAAGAGGATCCATTTACGGCGCCCGAAAAATTTCCACCTCTTCCACGCAGCTCCGATGCCGGCTGGTCGCCCTTGGGACTGGGAGGAGCGGGCGGGACGTACAACCCATCATTTTCACCCTTCGATCCTGGCCTCGTCCTTCTTGCCACTGACATGGGCGCCGCGTTCCGATCCGAAAATGGCGGCAGGAACTGGGAGCTCATTCATCGCGGCAATGGTCTCTACCGTATGCACTATTCCACGAAGCCCGCGTTTTTTCGGGAGAAAATTTACTGGCCCCGGGGCAGAACCCATGAGCTGCGCTATAGCACGGATAAAGGTCTGAACTGGTTCGCCTTGGACGCCACTGTCTGGGGAAAATCGAAGATTCAGGCCGTGTGCGCCTTGCCCGGAACGCCTGACGTGCTCTTGGTTGGGACCGAGGACGGTCTATGGCGGACAGACAATCACGCGGTTACTTGGCGGAAGGTCAATGACGGGCCCATATCCTTGCTGGCGGACTCGGGCCGCGCCGTCTACGCCGTCGTAGGGTCAGGCCAGCTTATATCCAGTGCAGATCGGGGAAATTCCTGGGCACAGGGCATGACCTTGGGTGATTACGGAGAAGTAAGGGCCATGGCTGCTTCTGCCGCGCCGGATGGCGAAACCCTCTTGCTCTCGACGGAACCTTCCGGTCTGATTTTGTCTTCAGATGGCGGAAAAAAATGGAACATCATCAGAACGCCGTATCGCGATGAGACCGTGTTGGTAATCCCGCCCGGTCAGACGCGTTGCATGTACGTCGCTCAAACAGGCAAACGGCAGAACAGGGAGTTATTCAAGTCTGAAGATTCCGGGAAGACGTGGAAATCTGTTTTTCGCATGGCGGGTTCAGGAGTCATTTTTAGTGAAAAGGCGAACGTCGACGTCTCATGGGTTCAGACAAAACTGCGATGGAGTTACTACATCACAAGAAATGGGCTTACTGTCGATCCAATGAACAGCAATACCCTTATTCTGACAACGCAAGGCGATATATACAGGTCTGATGACCAAGGAGATACCTGGTATCAGATCATGTCCGAGCATACGATGCAGAATGGAGGTGAGAAGTTCAATACCTCCATAGGTCTTGAGGTAACGAGCGCTTGGGGGTTTCACTTTGATCCTCATGATCCGACCAGACAATATATATCGTATACGGATATTGGTTTTGCCTATTCCGTCGATCGGGGAAGGAGTTGGGTATGGTCTGCCAAGGGCTCACCCTGGACAAACACATTTTACGATGTGTCGTTGGACCCTGCTGTGCCCGGCCGCTTATATGCAGCTGCCAGCCAACTGCACGATATCCCGTATGATAATTTTCTGCGACCCATCAATCCTAAGCGGCCCATTCATACGAAAGGTGGTGTGGTTCTTTCTGAGGATTATGGAATTAACTGGTCGGTGCCATACCGCAGAGATGCGGAGAATGCTCTTCCGGCCCAAGTTTGCACCACTGTTGCTTTGGATCCGAAATCCCCCGCGGACAGAAGGGTGCTCTACGCAGGAGTATTCGGCGAGGCAGACGATGACCATGCGGGCGTGTACAAGTCGGAAGATGGGGGCAGGACATGGACGCGCAAGTCGGAGGGTCTCGGTCACCTGCACCGACCGTCGGGCATGCGCAATCTCCATATCTACCGTATCAGGGTGCATCCTGTCAGCGGGAATGTGTACTGCCTCATCACCGGCTTGCGGGGGTCCTCTGCGGAAATATCGTATAAGATTCCGGGCGGTCTCTGGCGATCCACGGATGGCGGAGAAACGTGGGCGGACATTAGCGGGGGGCACAATTTAGTCTGGCAATCGACCGCATTCTGCTTCGATCCAAAAGACGAGAACATCATTTATGTGACGGCCGCATCCCCTCTGCGGCGCTGGCGTCAAGGTGGCTTGTACAGAACCATCGACGGCGGTGTTTCCTGGGAACGGATTTTTCCTCGCGATGTCAAAAAGGACAAAGCCGGATATCACCTCATGTCGGTTGCTGTTCATCCTGAAGACCCGAAATTGATATATGTCGGTGATGTCCACAACGGGTTATATTACAGTGATAATTTTGGCAGATCGTTCAAACCGTATGCTTCATACCCAGGTGCGCCTATTCAAAGTATCTCATTCAATCCCATGAATTTTAAGGAAATAATAGTTACATCATTTGGAACAGGTGTGTGGACTGCTCCATATTTGCCTTTAAAATAATAATTGGAGTTAATATGAATAATGTACATAAAGTATTATGGACAGGAGGATGGGATTCAACGTTCAGAGTTCTGCAGCTTCTTATTGTTAATAAAAATTCTGTCCAGCCATATTATATTGTAGATCCATTCAGATGGTCTCTTGTTCAAGAGCTTAAAGCGATGAGTAATATCAAAAAAATGTTGCAACAACGATATCCTCAGCTCAATAAGTTGTTATTGCCGGCAATATTGTTTGATAAAGCTGATATCAAAGAGGATCGGCAGATTACGGATAGCATTTTCCGACTGCGGAACAAACTTGGAGGGCAGTACGAGTGGTTGGCCATGTGGGCAAAGCAGACCGGCATTAAAGACTTGGAACTTGTCATCGAGCAAAGCGATTCCCGGACTGGCTGTCATTCCGTAGTCAGACCTTTTCTGAAGAAGACGGAAAACGGCCATGTTGTCGACGATGAGTACGCCGGTACGCCCGAACATGATTTGTTTCGCTATTTCCTGTTCGCCGTCAAGGACGTTTCCAAGCTCGATATGCTGCGCATAGCCAGGGAGAATGGTTTCGCTGATATTCTTGAATTGTCGTGGTTTTGTCACAGACCGAAAGTTTCCTCCCTTCCGTGTGGGACCTGTAATCCATGCAAGTCCACAAAACACAAGGGGCTCGGATACAGATTGGGCATTTATGGGAATATCGCATATTATCTCGACAATTTTTTTGATGTAAGAAAATACATTAATAAAGATTCATCATTATACCCCATATTAAAAAATGTTCGTGCGTTCGTTAGAAATAGGCCTTCATGAAAGCAAAAAATACTGGAAATAGTATAATCAAGGGCACTTTTTTTACAGTCAGCATCAGATGGGTTGACCGTCTTGTCGGACTGGTCAGTACCTTTATTCTTGCACGAATTCTAACTCCAGAAGATTTCGGCATCGTGGCCATAGCCACTCTTTCTGTTGGCCTGACCAACGTATTTTTAAATATGGGAGTCCAGGTACCCCTTATCAAGATTCAGGACGCGACCAAGGCCCACTATGATACGGCATGGACTATCAAGGTACTGCAGGGTTTTCTCGTCACATCAATACTGCTTTTGACGAGCCCCTTTATTGCCGAATATTTCAATGCCGAGAGGTCACTCGAGCCTTTGTACTTCTTGGCATTCATGCCATTTCTTACGGGATTGCAAAATATTGGCCTTGTAGATTTCCACAAGAACATGCAGTTTGACGCTGAATTTCGTTACCTCGTTACGAGGAGAATTTTGGGCTTTCTCGTTACCGTTGTTCTGGCGTGGACGCTTCGTTCCTACTGGGCCCTGGTATTCGGTTCCCTAGCCACAGCGCTGATCGGTACGGTGTTGAGCTATGTGCTCCATCCGATGCGTCCTTCTCTCTCGCTTAAGGAATGGAGGCCGATTCTTTCTATTTCGCAGTGGATGTTGCTCAAGAACGTCGGGAACTATCTCAAGGAAAATCTGCAGAATTTTTTTGTCGGCCGTTGGTTTTCTTCTTCAGTGCTCGGATCATACACTTTGGCCGCACACATTTCCGTCATGCCCTCCAGCGAATTGCTAGCGCCTTTTAATCGTGTTCTTTTCCCCGCTTTTTCAAGACACCAGAATAATTGGCCTGAATTGAAAAGGCTATTTCTGCTCGCGCAGGGTTTGCAAACTCTGATCGTCATGCCGGCAGCGGTCGGCCTGGCGCTGGTCGCTCAGGAAGCAGTGCCTCTTCTTCTCGGAAGCAAATGGCTGGCTGCAATTCCATTCGTGCAGATTCTGGCGTGGATCGGTTTTTTCGAAGCCATCACGACGAGCAGTGGATACGTAATGCTGGTGCTCGGTTATGTGCGGCTAAACGTCATGGTCTCGTTCATTCAGGTCGGGGCCTTCGCAGCACTGGCGATGTTCGTAGCGTCCGGGAGTGATGCTATTGAGATAGCGTGGTTCCGTCTGATTGTTGCAGTGGTCGGTGCGCTTTCCACTTTCGTTCTTGTTCGCATTGTATTTCCGGTGGTGGCTGTCGGTGATTTCGCGAGAAATGCATACAGACCGATTCTTGGTGTGCTCGCTATGGCTGTATTACTATATAATATTGATAAATATATGGTTTATCCTCTTCCAATTCTATTGATATATAAAATAGTGTGTGGAATTTTTGCTTATGTTTTAACTGTATTATTTATTTGGTTTTTGTGCAAAAAGCCAGACGGCGCAGAGTCATATCTGATAAATAAATTTATTTTTACATTACGAAAATAGATTTTTGATTTTATGTAAAACTTTCTGAATAATACAGGGCTCAAGTTTATGAAAAGAAATGATACATAACCTTATCTTTTTCTCTGAACTTGAAGCTTTCCGAGACGGAATGCGCAGTTTAAGGCGCAATTTCGATTATATTTTCAATGAACAAAGAATGTTAGCTGCTAATGGCTAACCCCGAAAGTCGAGGTAAAATATGGATAATAATTCTAAAATTGACGATCCTTGTTGCTTTGTTACAGTATTGATGCCTTCAGCCGCGAAAAGAGAAAGGTTTCATTTAATAAAGAGGGCTGTAAATAGCATCAGGAAATCTTCATCAAATCAGGTAAAGATCATTGTCGTTGCGAATGGAAATTCATGTGATAAAAATGTGGTTGACTGGCTACAATTACAATCCGATATAACGTACGTCTATGATCAACTGCCCTCCCTGGCAAACGCAGTTCTTATTGCCAGGAAATTGGTCGATACACCTTATTTTTCAACACTTGACGATGATGACGAGTATCTTGAGGGTGCTACAGATATAAAGCTAAATGCGTTGCATGAAGTCTCTGATGCTGACATGATAGTGACTAACGGTTATCATAATAAAAATAAATATGATATTATAATGTATAGAAATTACAGAGAAGCCAGTAATGACCCATTAAAGTATCTTTTTAAATTTAATTGGCTTAACAGCGGTAATGCATTATATAAAACTGATCGAATATCCATTGATTATTTTGAAGATCATTTTTTAAATATAGAATGGACTTGGCTGGCATACAAAATTGCATTGGCTAAAAAGAAAATACTTTTTTTGGATAGAACGACATTCAGATATTATGACACTCCGATGTCGGCTTCTAAGACCGTTGCATACATGGAAAGTCACATGCGCCTGTATGAACGGATGTTGCTATTAAATCCGCCACAGGACATCGCCACACTCATCAGGGAGCGGATGAGCATGGACTGGCATTGCCGGTCCGACAGGGCCCTCCAGGCTGGTCAGTATGGCGAGGCCCTAACCTGCCATCTGCGCAGCCTTTTTCTGCCAGGCGGTTTGCGTTTTCTCCTGTACTCCCGACGTCTGATCCCCTTTTGGCCAAAGAAGAAGCCTCTGAATCAGGGAGGGGATGAGTCTTGATGCTGAAGTGAACGTATGATTATGTAAGTTATTTGTGATTGCAGTTGTCACCATGCTTTGCGAAATCAATGCATTAATTCCTGAGAACAACTCGATAATTTTTGTCAAAATGTGCAATGGAAGATACGGATGAAAATCATTTCAGTGGTGGGTGCGCGGCCCAATTTCATGAAAATCGCGCCCTTTGTGAAGGCCCTTGAGGTCCACAATACAAATCATCCTGACAAGCCTGTCAGGCACATCCTTGTGCACACCGGCCAACACTATGACATGCGCATGTCCGAGGGCTTCTTCCGTAGTTTGTCTATCCCGGACCCGGATATCAACCTCGAGATCGGGTCCGGTTCCCATGCCGAGCAGGTCGGGCAAACCATGATTGCCTTCGAGAAGGTGCTTCTGCAGGAGAATCCCGACTGGGTCGTGGTGGTAGGGGACGTCAACGCCACCCTGGCCTGCTCGGTTACGGCCAAGAAGCTCTGCGTCAAGGTCTGTCATATTGAGGCTGGCTTGCGCAGTGGCGACATAACCATGCCCGAAGAGATCAACCGTCTGGTCACCGACCGCTTGAGCGATCTGCTTCTTACGCCAGATCGACTCTCAAGCGAGAATCTTCGTCGCGAGGGGGTACCCGATGAGAAGGTAGGCTTCGTGGGCAACATTATGATTGATACCCTGGAGGCCAACCGTGACAAAGCGGCTAACCTCGATTCGGCGGCCATTCTGCGAGAAAACCTGCTCATGCCAAGGGTCGGGTGTCCGGCCTTGGAGGGTGGCTACGCTGTTGTGACCATGCACCGCCCTTCCAATGTGGACCGGCAGGAGGTTCTGGAGCCCATCCTTAACTTCCTGACTGACGAGGTCGCAGTCCAGATGCCCGTAATCTGGCCCATTCACCCACGAACTCGGAAGATGCTGCAAACCTTCGGCCTATGGTCCAAGGCAGTGACCTGCTCGAATGTGGTTCTGCTGCACCCCATAGGCTACCATGAGATGTTGCGCTTGAACATGCAGGCGACCATCATGCTGACCGACAGCGGCGGCCTGCAGGAGGAGTGCTGTGTCCTTGGTACTCCATGCCTTACCCTGCGTTGGAACACTGAACGACCTGTGACTCTGAAGGAAAACGGCGGTGCCAGCGTGCTGGTAGGAAATAATGTGGAACGGATTCGTAACGAATTTTTGATAGCGCTGCAGATTGGCAGAGTCCCGCAGCGACCAGATTTGTGGGACGGTAAGGCTGCTGTGAGGTGCGTTGAGGAGTTGTTAAAGAGGTGAAATGTGCAGGCAGTGCGCAAGGTGCGCAGTCTTGTCGGACACGGCGCGCACCGTGAGGCTTTGGACGGTGTTTGGGAGTAGAAACGAGTCTTTAGAACGTGAATATCTGATGAGGGGAACTGGATGGAACTCTTAAAGAATCAAAAAAATCTGATCATCTGGGTTGTTTTCCTGGCCGTTGCCATGGGGGTCATCTATTGGCCGATTGTCGTTCCCATGGTCAGACAGTGGGCAGCCGACGACAATTATTCGCACGGCTTTCTTGTGCCCTTTATCGCCGGGTATCTGGCCTACATGCGCCGGGACGATCTGATGGAGGCAGAGATCAAACCTGCCGTGTCCGGCCTTGGCCTCATCCTCTTCGGGCTGGTCATGCTTCTTTTCGGCTGGCTGAGTACGGAATACTTCACCATGCGCGCCTCCCTGGTGGTCATCATCGCGGGTTCGGTGCTCTATATTCTGGGATGGAAGATATTCAGGATTCTGCTTGCCCCTTTGGCCTACCTGCTGCTCATGATTCCGATCCCCTACATTATCTATGACGCCGCCGCCTTTCCGCTGAAGCTCTTTGTGACCAAGGTCTCGGTCCTGACCTTGAAGGCCATGGGCATCGTCATCTGGCAGGAAGGCAACATTCTCATGTTCCCGAACATCACCCTTGAAGTGGCGGATGCCTGCAGCGGACTGCGCTCCATCATGTCCCTTCTGGCCCTGGGCACGGCATATGCCTTCGTGCTGCACTCCTCGGTCCGGGACCGGGTGGTGCTCATCGGTTCCACGCTGCCTATTGCAGTCTTTACCAACTGCCTGCGGGTCATCGCCACGGGGGTCCTGGCCCAACATTTCGGGGCGGCGGCAGCCGAGGGCTTTTTCCACGAATTCGCCGGATTCTTCGTCTTTTTCGCAGCTGTGGTCATATTCGTGGCCCTGGGTGCGGCACTCAAGAGGTGGTCATGAATATTCGTTTCCGTTTTATTTTCATCATGCTTCTTCTGGCTGGGGCCGGAACATACATGGCCTTTCACCGCGATCTTGAGGTGCCCCTGGCGCGGACCTTCGGGGAATTTCCGGTCAGCCATGCGGGCTGGCGCATGACCGGGCAGGCAAGCCTTGGCGAAAACATCATCAAGGTGCTCATGCCGACCGATTACCTCTCCCGGCGCTATGCCAGGGAGGACGGAGCGAGCGTCGACATGTATTTGAGTTTTTTCAACGGCGGCCCTGATGCGGGCAGGATACACTCGCCCAAGCACTGCCTGCCGGGCGGCGGTTGGACGGAAATGTCCTCCAGACACACCACTTTGGATCTGGGCGGGGAGGCGGTCAACCTGGCGCAGGCCGTGTACGCCATGGGCAACAACCGGGAGGTCATCTACTACTGGTTCTCCATGCGCGGCAAGACCATGTCCAACGAGTTTTCCCTGAAGATTGCCGAGATAACGGGCTCCATGTTCCATCGTCGCCGGGATCAGAGCTTCATGAGAATTTCCGTGCAGGGGGGCGGCAGTCTGGAAGCGGCGGAGAAACAGATCGAAGATTTTCTGCGGGATTTCTATCCGCTCATTCGCGATTTTTTGCCAAACTAGGATCTTGCGGGGGTACGTATGAACACGGACACGTGTAGGTTTGCCGTACGCGGAATTTCATGCCGCCTGTCAGCCTCGCTCCTGCTTTTCCTGTGCGCGCTTATTTCCTGCCGGGGTTTGGCCATTGCCAAGGCCCCGGAAGGCATCTCGCCCTCGCAGGTCCTCGTTCTTTACAATGCGGACTTACAAGCACGGCATCCTCTTATCTCCTCGGCGCAGGATTCCCTGGCAGTCGCCGAGCATTATGCGCGGATGCATACTGACCCCGTCACCGGGGAGAGGCCCTATCTGCTGGGACTGACGGCTGCGCGGTCGTCAAAAAGCCTCCTTTCGAACGATCACCTGGAGGAACGCAGCCACGACAACAGTTGCGGGGTCGTGTATCAGTCCCAGGATTCAAAACGCCCCGTTCCCGCTTGCGAGATGCGGGACAGCCGCATGGTGGAGGTGGTGTTGCCCAAGTCCAAGGTTGCGTGGGATCTTGGCACGCTCAAACTTGAGGTAGAGTCTGACGACCGCTCAAACCGCGCACGTTTCGTGCTGGTCGAGAATGGTTCGAGTCTTTATCCGGACAAGGTGCGGGTCCGGCATGACGGAGATTGGCAGATCAGGGCTCTGGGCGGGCTCATTTTGGCGGGGCCGTTTACGGCCAAGGCCCGGTGCGCGAATGTTCAGGGCGATGTCCAGGAGTGGCGCGCCGAGTACAAGGACATTCAGCAGGCGTCCTGGAGTTCCACGGGTCTCGACGGGATTCGTGACGATCAGAATTATCTGGATTTTGTGGAGACTCCGATCAAGGCATTCCTGGAAGATCCCTCCAATGCCAGACCGGACGGAACTCTGCTGAAAGATCATGTCCTGTACATTGTTGTTTGTCATGGCCTGCCCCGAACCGTTTCGGCTCCGTACGGCATTGCCACCGGGGTCGGCCTGGAGTTGCGCGATTATGGTTCCAAGATCGATTTTTGCCAGCGGCTCCAGCTCATGTACTACGATTATAAAAGTCTGCACCATAATGAGGTTCAGCCGATGCGTTTTGCTCCGGCGGCGTCTTCAACCTCAGGTGCATTCGCGAACATTTTGCTCCGTACTCGATTGTCCATGCCGCTGCAGGGGGTGGAAATAAATCCGTTCGTGCATCCAGCGGCCTACCGCAAAGGCGGAAACAAGGCAGGGGAGAGTTCCCCCCGGTTTACCTCCGCGCGGCGAGCCCTGCGCCCGGATCGCCATCTCTTTTTCGCGATGCGCGTCGACGGGCAAACTCCCCTTGAAGCCATGGAACTGGTGGACAGGGCCGTCTATGCATCCAGATATGCCGGCCCGCAGATGGGCGTACTTGCGGACGTGCCTCTCTTACAAACCCCGGAACGCACCGGAGAGATCGGCGCCCGGACTCCGGCCGAGCCGTTTTGGGACAAGGGATACCGGCATCTGTTTCAACACCCCAAAGGCAAGGTCCGGCTGGATCTTTTCAAGCTGGCCCCGGACTGCGGTTTTTTCAACACCGGCCCCGTGTTTCTTCCCGGAGGGATAGCGGCCTTTGTGCAGTCGAATCAGGGCTGGAACGTGAAGGATTCGCGATTCCACGAATTCTTGAGGCAAGGGGTGACGGTCACGGCCGGTTCGGCTCGCGTTGACCCGCGCCAGACGCCCCACATACACAGCCACAGTTTTTGGGACGAAGCGGTGTTCTATCCGGCCCTGCGTGAAGGCCGCCCTGTTGGCGAAATACTGCTCAGCAACCAGGTGCACATGGGCTGGATCACCAGTTTTGTTGGCGACCCCCTGTACCTCTTGCCTTTGGCGCCGCAAAAGCCGGGACCCCTGACCGGCCTGACCTGGGAAAAAAATGTGCGTGTGGAACCGGTGCGCGATACGGAGCGCGGCAAAGGGTATCTGGTCATGGCGGATTTGGGATCGAGCGCCCATGAGCCCCGCCTAGCCCAGATGCGCCTTGGCCGCATTGAAGATCAGGGCAACGGGGTGGATAAGCATATCTTCGAACGCTTTGCCTCCAGGCCCAGCGTGTTCGTCCCCCAACGGGAAGTGCGCAAGGGTGATGCGTGGCGGCTGGAATTGATGGATCCTTTTGGCAATACGGCAACGCTTGCGGGCAATCTGGAGTAGCTGGAGAACATTGATGACGCCTCCCTTCGTCTCTCTTCTGACAACGCTGTGCGCCATCACCCTGGCCCTGGGATTTACCGTGCGCATGCTGCTTGGCGTTATGCGCGCCAATCGGTCGCGGGCCTCGGGAGCCCTGGCCCTGGCGCTCCTGCTGACTGCCGGACTGGAAGCGCTCGACCTGCTGACGCTGCTGTACCCTGGCACATGGCAGACCTGGCGCATGGCCGGACTGCTGGTGGAAGGAGCCCTGGGGCCGGCCTGGATCTGGTTTACGGCTCTTTTCGCCCGTAACTACGAAGAGGGCAGGCTGCCAAGAACGCAGCGCACGCTGATCATTCTGTCCTGCCTCATGCTGCCGTGGGCCGGGTATCTGGCTACGCAGGGCGCCTATTTTGCCCCGGATTTCGCGACCGAAGGCCTTCTTTTTCTCCTTCCTGGAAGCTTTTATTTCTATATCGGTTTTGCCGTGTGCTGCGTTGTGGCTCTGCTCAACATCGAGGCCACCCTGGCGGCGGCCGTGCATCACCGTCGCTGGAAGATCAAATTCATTCTTCTGGGGGCCGTGAGCATCCTGGCTGCCTTGATCCTCTATTACAGCCAGAGCCTCCTGCATCGTTCCATCGACATGAGCCTGGCGGGCCTGCGTTCTTTGGCCCTGCTGGTCGGCGCGGGCATGATGTGGTTTTCGGATTTGCGTCGCGGCTCCGAGGTCAGGATCAGCTTCTCTAAACGGATGGCCTTCAAGTCCGTGGTCCTGGTCGCTGCCGGGCTGTATCTGGTCGGGCTCGGGTTGCTCGGCGAGGGTGCGCGTCTTTTCGGAGACGATCTGGGCCGGGCCGTGCTGCTGGTGGCAAGCTTCCTGGCCGGACTCGGGCTCCTGGTAGCTTTTCTTTCGGACACGGTGCGTCGCAAGATCCGCCTGTTTCTGCAGCTGAATTTTTACGGCGAAAAATATGATTACCGCATCCAGTGGGTGCAGTTCACGCAGCATCTGGCCTCGGCCCGCACGCAAAGCGAACTGCAGCAGGCGGCGTTGTCGGCCTGCTGCGAAACCTTCGGCATTGTCGGCGCGGGGCTCTTTCTCTTCGATCATGGCCGTAAGCTCTACCTGCCCGTCAGCCTGGTGGAGACGGATCCTCACGAAGGCGGTTTCGCGGAAGGCTCAGGCCTTGTGACGGCGTTTGAATCCCGGCGCACCGTGCTGCGCGCTGCGGATGTGGATGATCCCTCGCCCTGGCTTGAACGGGCCGGTTTCGCCATCCCCATTTTCCGCGAAGGCGTGCTGGACGGATTCGTGCTTCTGGGCCCGCCCATCAACCCGCGGGAAGAGTACGACGAGGAGGATTTCGAGCTGATGGACACCATGGCCCGGCATATCTCCTCGGCCCTCTTGAACATGCGCCTGCTGGACCAATTGGCCCGGTCACGGGAGATGGAGATCATGGGTAAGGTTTCGGCCTTTGTGCTCCATGATCTGAAGAATCATGTCTATACGCTCTCGCTCATGGTCGACAACGCGCGAAAACATATCGGCAATCCCGAATTCCAGAAGGACCTGGTTGACTCTCTGGGAAGCACGGTGGCGAAGATGAATATCCTCATTTCACAATTGAAGGGCCTGCCGGACCGCCAGACCCTGAAGCGCGAGTCCGTGGACCTTTTGTCCCTGGCCAGGGAGGCCACCCGTTCCCTACCGCAGGACCGCGTGGATTTTCAGGGCACGGACGTGCGGGTGATGGTCGACAGCGCGGAGATGGGCAAGGTCATCCTCAACCTCTGCCTCAATGCACTGGAGGCGTCCACGGCGGGGCAATCCATATCCGTCACGGTCGGGGAGGATCCGGAACCGTTTGTAATGGTAACGGATCATGGCGTGGGGATTGCCGCGGAGTTCATGGCGGGCGGGCTCTTCGAACCTTTCAAGTCCACCAAGGCCAAGGGCATGGGGATCGGGCTCTATCAATGCAAGCAGATCGTGGAGGCTCACGGTGGACGCATCGAAGTACGCAGTGCGCTTAGCGAGGGGGCTGAATTTATTGTTTGTATTGGGGGCAGGCAGGATTTGTGATTATTTTTGAGTTAGTAAGTGTGGACTTGCGTTGCCAGGATGTGCTAATTTTTTAATAAAGATCTTTTTTCTGCCGCCGCATGGAATGTTTTGCGGCCGAAAATTTACAGTGAGTGGAGTCAAAAATTGGAACATTTGCTTATCGTTGACGATAACGAGGACGTTCTGACCCAGCTCAAGTGGGGTCTTACCTCGGAATCCTACACGCTCCACCTGGCCGCCAATGTCGACGAGGCGTTGGTTCTGTTTCGCAAACTCCTCCCCGGTGTAGTGACCCTGGACCTGGGCCTGCCGCCGCATGTGGAGTCTTCGGAGGAGGGGTTTCGGGGGCTGGTGGAGATGCTCAAGCTTGAGCCCTCAGCCAAGATTATTGTCGTCACCGGCAACGACGAGCGCGAAAATGCCTTGCAGGCAATCAAGCTGGGGGCCTTTGATTTTTTTCGCAAGCCCATCGACCTTGACGAGCTGCGGGTCATCATTCGCCGCGCTTTCCATTTGCATGCCATTGAGCGGGAGACCGTGGTCCAGCAGGACGAGGCCGCCTACGAGGTCAGGGACAACAGTGGGATTGTGGGAGCGTGCGCAGCCATGCGCGGGGTGCTGGGCCTCATCGACAAGGTCGCGGCCTCGGACGTGCCAATCCTCATTTCCGGTGAGAGCGGCACGGGCAAGGAACTGGTGGCCAGGGCCATACATTCCAAGAGCCTGCGCAAGCACGGCCCCATGATCTGCATAAACTGCGGGGCAATCCCCGAGAATCTGATCGAGTCCGAGCTGTTCGGTCATGAAAAGGGAGCCTTCACCGGCGCGGCCTCCATGGTCAGGGGCAAGGTCGAGTATGCCAGCGACGGGACTCTCTTTTTGGACGAAATAGGGGAGTTGCCCGTCAACCTGCAGGTCAAGCTGCTCAGATTCCTGCAGGAGATGGTCATTCAGCGTGTCGGGGGCAGAAAGGACATCCCCGTCAATGTGCGGATCATCGCGGCCACGAACATCGACATCGCCGCAGCCATCGCCGAGGGACGTTTCCGGGAAGACCTGTATTACCGCATCGGTGTGGTCAATATCCACCTTCCTCCCCTGCGGGAGCGGGAAGATGACGTGCGCATTCTGGCCGAATATTTTCTGGATCGCATCGCGCGCGATCAGGGCAAGACCCTTGCCGGGTTCACACCGGATGCCCTGGCCTGTCTCAACACCTACGGCTGGCCCGGCAATATACGTGAGCTCGAAAACAAGCTGCGTCGTGCAGTGCTGCTCGCGGACTCGACCCTGCTCACGTCCGAGGAGTTGGGTTTCGCGGAGAGTGCCTGCGCCCTGAGCGGGCTCGGTTTGGCGGACAAAACCTTGAAGGAAGCTCGAGCCATGCTTGAAAAGAAAATGGTTTTGGCTGCCCTGGCCAAGTACGAGGGCAATATCGTCAAGGCTTCCGAAGCGCTCGGGATCAGCCGTCCGACCATGTATGACCTTTTGAAGAAACACGAGATCGAGAACTAGGATTGTTTAATACTCTATAATGACTGGAACATTTTTTCAAAGTTAGGCTGAGCTGCTTGAAATATTTTGCAGGAATGATGATTCAAGGGGGTGTTGCATTTTTTTTAAACAGAATCCGTCATATATTCCAGTTGCGGTGTCCGTGTGACGGATTCAGCTACAAATATTTTTTAGACAGCTCATGTGTTTTTTTTATTTATTCTTTATAAACAGTATGTTGTGAGATAATATTCCTGAGATCGTCTTGGCGTGATCGTTGCTTTGCCGACGTAGTGCTGAACAGTTACGATTTCTGGTGTTTTCCTGTTTGATATAAAGAAGAAATATAATGAGAGCGTTGGCATGACAAAACGGTATGCGGAGCAAGATCACCTCTTTGAGTTGAGCAATGGGGGAACCGTGGGCAGGGAGGAGTGCTTCTCCCGCCGGATTCATGGTGTCGACGATTCCAATGATGGTCGGAAGCTTAATGAACTCAAATCTCAGCAGAGCGCGTTGTTGATGCAGAATGAAGAACTTCGCAGGGTTCTGGGCAATTTTGAAAAAAAATTGGCAATTTATTCGGATTTTTATAATTTTTCGCCCCATGGCTTTGTCAGCCTGGACGAGCAAGGGCGCGTTCGGGAGGCAAACCCTTGGGCTATCAGTCAATTCGGCATGGAAAGAGACGCGCTGATCAATTCGCCTTTCGGGCAGCGTGTTGCCTCGCAGGATGTGGAAAAATTCAGGGCGCATCTTGATCTGGTTTTCAAAACAGAAGAGCGGCAGAGTTGCGAGTTGACGCTCAAGCGGAAGAGCATGCAGGATTTCCGGGTTAAAATAGACAGTGTCAAATCTTCAAATAGCGGGCAAATCGATTTTTACATGTCTACTTTTGTAGATATTACAAATATAAATAGTCTAATAAATTCAAATAGTGTTTCTTGTTCTGAATTTAATGGTAAGCTTTATTCAAACGGAGATTTTTCTGTAGAAATTGAAAATAAATTTCAAATATTATTGCAGCAGTTTCACGCAGTGTTGAGTGGTATAAGTGGAACTGTAATTGTAGTTTCTCCAGATATGAAGGTTTTATGGTCGAATATAGTTAATGATTTTGGAATAAATTCGAACATATCCGACAGTGTTTTGAAATATTGCAATGATTTTGTGAGTAATTATTCTGTATTATACGAAAAAAGCGTAATCACGGATTGTTTTAATACCGGAGAAAAAAAGTCCTGCATCGTTACACACGGCGAATCTGTTTTGGATATACGTGCGTTTCCTGTTAAGGAAAATGGAGAGGTGCTCAGTGTTCTTCTACTGGTCTGCGATGTCACGGGGAAAATGGCGATCCAGGCGGATGCGCAGTATGCATGCCATCTCTTGTCGCTAGGGGAACTGGCTGCGAGCGTTGCGCATGAAATAAACAACCCGGTCAACGGGATCATCAATTACGGGCAAATACTGGTCAACGAATGCGGCGCGGACAGCATGGAACGTGATCTGGGGGGGCGCATCCTCAAAGAGGGGGAGCGCATCGGCAGTCTCGTCAAATCACTCCTTTCTTACGCGCACGAAAGGCGAAAAGAAAAAAGAGGGACGAAGGTTGTTACAATTCTAGAGGAAACCCTGGCCTTGACTCAGGCTCAGATTCGCAAGGACGGCATTCTGCTTGTTCTTGATTTTCCTGACAGCCTCCCCGAAGTCACTGCAAATCTGCAGCAGGTCCAGCAGGCGTTCATAAACATCATCAGCAACGCTCGCTATGCATTGAATGAAAAGTATCCGGGGTGGCACAAGGACAAATCTCTCGCGATCTCCGGTGAAACCGTCATAGTTGACGGGTGCCCGTATGTACGGGTTGCGTTTCTGGACCAGGGATGGGGGATATCGGCTGAAAAGATCTCGTTCCTTACCAAGCCGTTCTTCTCCACCAAGCCTTTTGGCAAGGGGACTGGGCTTGGGCTCAGCATCACACAGAAGATCATCGATGATCACGACGGGTATCTGCGGTTTGAGAGTGAAGAGGGAGAGTTTGCCCGCGTTATAATCGATTTGCCGGTTCACCTGAAAGATGAAGGAATATCTAAATGATTGGCAGGATTCTGATACTCGATGACGAAGAATCGATCAGATTCACTCTTTCGCGATTTTTGCGGGCTGCGGGTCATACTGTCGTGACCGTCTCAAGTTGCAGTGGCGCCCTGGCCAAAATTTCCGAGGAAAGCTTTGATGTCGTGTTCGCGGACATAATCCTCGAAGACGGCACAGGAATCGACATTTTGCGTGAGATCAAAGCCAGAGGGCTGGCCTGTCCGGTCATCATGATCACCGGTGATCCCGGCATCGATACCGTGACCGACGCCATCCATCTGGGGGCTTTTGATTACATCCCAAAGCCCGTCAAGCAGGAGGCATTGTTGAACGCCGCCCGGCTGGCCTTGTCCTATAAGGCCGCCAATGATGAGAAGGAACGATATCGATCAAATCTTGAGGCGATTTTCAGGAGCGTCAGAGAGGCCATCCTCTCCGTGAACAAAGAGTCCGTGCTGATCGAATTCAACGAGGCCGCGCGGGAGATGTGCGGGTTCACTCAGGCCGACATCGGCCAGCCTCTCGGTTTGCTGCCGCAAACCACCGACTGGAGATTCGAGACGATTCTCGCGGAAGCGCTTGCGAGCGGGACGCCTCGCGAGGTCGATCGCGTCGAATGCCGGGCGGGAAACGGCGGCCGCAGAGTGGTCAGTGCGCGGGCATATCCGCTGCTCAACACCTATGGCCAATCCACCGGTGTGGTCATGATGTTGCGTGATGACACGCATGTGTCCAATCTGGAAATGAAGCTGAGGGAGTCCGGGCAGTTTCAGCGCATCATCGGCAAAAGCGAACCGATGCAAAAGGTCTATGCCTTGATAAAGGCGCTGGCCAGCGTTCAGACGACGGCCCTGATCACCGGTGAAAGCGGCACGGGCAAGGAGTTGGTCGCAGAGGCCCTGCATACGGCCGGAGACCTTTGCGACAAGCCCCTGGTCAAGGTGAACTGCTCGGCCTTGCCCGAGAGCCTGCTTGAGAGCGAACTCTTCGGACACGTCAAGGGGGCGTTCACGGGTGCAATCAAGGACAGCGAAGGCCGTTTTCAGAAGGCCGATGGGGGAACAATCTTTTTTGACGAGATTGGCGACCTCTCGCCACGGGTGCAGCTCAAACTGCTGCGTGTCTTGGAAAAACAAGAGTTTGAACGGGTTGGGAGTTCCGTGACCGTGAAAGCCAACGTTCGGCTCATCGCGGCGACAAACAAGAATCTTCTGGAGCAGGTCAGTCAGGGAACTTTAAGGGAGGACCTTTACTACCGGTTGAAGGTGGTGGAGATCAAACTGCCCCCCTTGCGCGCCCGGACTGAAGACATCCCGCTCCTGGTCGATCATTTTCTTGAAGGGTTCAACGTAAAGTTCAAAAAGCACATCGAGTCCGTGTCCTCCGATGTGTTCCAGGCATTTCTCATGTATTCATGGCCAGGCAACGTGCGTGAGCTTGAGCATACCATGGAGTATGCCTTTGTTCTTTGTAACAAGAATATCATCACGTTCGACGATCTGCCTGCTGATTTCATGAAGTTCACAGCGGTGCGTCGCTCATCTTCCGAAGTCCGCAATGACGACGTGGGGCCAATTCTTGAAGTCCTGAACAATACCGACTGGAACAAGGCGAAGGCTGCGCGGATGCTTGGGATAGACCGGGTCACCCTGTACCGCAAAATCAAGCGGTACGGTCTTGTCCGAGAGCCTCTGGAAATGAAACTGTAACGTTTCTGAAACATTTTAAAATGCAACGATTCTGTTGCATGCAACGTGTTGTGTTTGCCACATCCCCACCCGCGCTCTTTTTTCCTTCGAAAATCTCAACTATTATAGAAAAGTAAAAATATTCAGGTTTTTCTTTTTTGTTGGCACGGATGTTGTATTAATTCGTTCCAGTGGTTTCTTGGCTGTGCGGGTGCGACGGTGGATCCCGACTTTGTGTTTTGCACAATTTTCTTTTTAAAAATTCATTTTTATGAAATTTTATTTGAAGTATCTATGAGCGCAAACATACTTGTCATTGATGACGAAGAATCCATTCGATTTACATTCTGTAAATTTCTTGCCGAGAAAGGAAATAATGTCTGCACGTCAAAAAATTTGTTGGACTCTCTCTTAAAAATGAAAGAGACAATTTATGATGTTATAATCGTAGACATTATTCTCAGTGATGGATGTGGTTTTGATGTCTTGAAGAAAGTTGATCGTAACGAAGTTGAAACTCAGGTCATCATAATGACGGCATATCCGACCATTGAGACACTTGACATGAGTTTCGAGATGCACGCTGCGGATTATATTATAAAGCCAATAAGACAGAATGAACTTATTTCTTCTGTAAACAATATTATTCAAAGCAAATTATCTTTGCGAAAAAAGAATAGTCAGCAAATATAAGTCGTTGTCATTTAAGCGGAGCATTTAGGCTGTCCGTATAGACGACTGATTGTTTCCGAATACGCCCCGATATCAAAGTGAAAAAACATAAGGATCACTGGGTTGGGAACCGTGGAACTGCTGGTTCGAGTCCAATCGCCCCGACCATAAGCACAAAAGCTTACAGGAAATAATCCTGTAAGTCTTTTTTTTTACACTTCAACTATGATTTATCCGTTTGAGGGGTGCTGTGAACTCAATGACGGCACGTCAAACCCATTGCGCATGAGGCAGGGCGGGCCCGCGTTGCCGCCCTGCCTGGTGGATCAATACGGGCTGCCGATGTTCAGGGCCGTGTGGACGGTTTCGGCGAAGAAAGCCGCACGTCCGGCCAGTTCGCCGAGCAGGGCCAGGATGGGCAGCCAGACCGGGATTGTCCGGTTCTTCCAGAGCACCCCCAGACAGGCCGCCATGACGGCGATGCTGACCCAGTAAAGCGGGGAACCGAGCCAG
>Ga0180016_100123_pt1 | contig 28318 bp, 28 predicted proteins | sample KR46_M_MetaG_FD_129673 | JGI IMG/M metagenome (GOLD analysis project Ga0180016, IMG submission 129673) | Groundwater microbial communities from the Olkiluoto Island deep subsurface site, Finland - KR46_M_MetaG | ecosystem: Environmental > Aquatic > Deep subsurface > Groundwater | place: Finland... | reverse complement strand
CCAATCATTAATTCTTGGGTTAACTCTTTTGGGCTCTTCGTGAGATTCTCGCATTCTATTTAGTGCTGCTTTAAAGTCGCGAATGATCATGCGATCACTCCTATTTAAGTCAATTGTTATTTTTTTAAGTATCCTTAAATCTGCATCATCAATTCTATATTGTTGCCCATGAAATCCTTCTGGCCACCTTCCAACTTGATTTACAGAGCGTGGGAGGAAGACCCTTTCATCTATCTGGATCTGCGAGTAGTTGCTATAAAAACGTATGTAATCGCCACCAAGATTATCTGTTTCAGGGTCAGGGTTCATGGCATCAACGGGTTCTCCTCCTAAGGCCTTGAGGAGACGTGCCCTCCGCATGAATTCCCATATCCACCCTTCCAGTGACATGTCTGTAACAAAGTCGTACAGAGAAGGGCTCCACCAGTTGGGTGGTAGATTCGTCTCTTGGGTTACATTTCCATTGGGCATGTTGGACACCCCTCATCGATTGTGTGGAATAGCTTAACAAAATGATATTGGAGGGCTCAAGGCAGGCAGCTCAGTAGGGGATGCCTTCCAAGTGATCTCCATCTGAGCCTGTTGCGCGTTTGACCAGTGAAGCGAAAATGGATTACCATGCTTTGAATTAGAAAATCCGTGACCTTCTCCAGAAAGCCATCCTGATCTTTTAGGTCTTCCTCCAGCTTGGGATAGGGCTGGCAGCTGCGCTGGTAGCCGAACTCGGACTCATCACCGAGCAGCACCTTGCGGAGCGTATTGTGAGAGAGCCTTGGCGCTCGGGATATGGATCGGATGTACTTGCCTTGCCGGTGCTTCAGTCTGATCTTGCCAATCGTCTCCACCGCCAGCATCTCCTCAGGCACCTCCCTTCATCAGAAGACGAAGGGTGACCCCTGGCTGAGAGTGGGTCAATTTTCGACACCGATTACTACCAAACCTGGGTCATTTTTGCATGCCGATTCACAACAGTGTTATGCCCTCGTCGGGAAACTAATTTTAAAATGAAATCGATTTCACTGAGCTAATTTTGCATTTACTGCTCCTTGGAAGTAAGAGATGAAATACCCGAAATCACCCCTATCGGTACCATAGACAAGATTAAAAATGGCTCTGTAAAAAAGACGCGCGGTGGGGTTTCACTTAGTAATTGACCATTTTAGATGGGTTTTAGCGCCTATTACCGTTGCTGGTATCAATGGTTGATATGGTTGTGTTGAGGGAGTCGAGCTTGCATTATTCTTTCTTCCCGGTCCATCCTTTTCCTCTTGAGGGGATCGCGATCTCCGAACTTCCTTTCCCAATCCTTAGCTTTCGTGACCGCCTTGGTAAGAGACGTAAGGGCGCTGATCTCCTTGCTCATGTTGGGGTTTCTGATCCCGGTCTCTTGCTCCTCCTCCATCATGCGCTTGATGCGCTCCTGCTGAAGGTGAGCAATGTGCTCAAGTTTTTCCAAGTCGTCAAGCTCATCATCTGAAGCTGAGAGGTGGGAACTGAGTGTTGACCGCCCATGAATTGATTATTGATAAAGCGAACGCCTAAAGGCCCGCACAGTCTGGCTAAGATATCCATTTTTGCGTGTTATTACGCCGTATGTGCGGATTTCGTCGAAGTCGCGCAACTGATGAATGCTGAGACGCTGATAGTCGTATTGGTTGAGCGTGTATTGATCCATGATCGACACCCCCATCCCCATTTCCACGTAACTTTTGATGTGCTCAAAGTGAGTTAGAAGCAGTACGATGTTGAGGGTAAGGCCCTTGGAAGAGAATTGCCGGCTGACTGATTTTTCTATGCTGGTGCCAACGGGGAAGGCAATAAAGGGCAACTCCGCAACTTCACGCAAGGTTACCTCGGGAGGTATTTTCCAGGCCGCACGGGCAGGGCTGATCAATACGGGCCTGGTGTCGAATAAGGGCGCGAAAACCAAGTGAGCCGGAACTGACAAGGGGCAAGCGATACCGAAATTGGCCTCTGCATTGCCGATTTGTTCCAAGATGTAATCCAATCCACCGCTATCCAAAAGAAAACTGACCTTGGGGTGCTTGTTGCGGAAATTGGTGACGTATTTAGGCAGATAATTCAGCAACACGGCATGGGTGCTCACAATGCTGACCCTGCCGGCGAAATCTTTGCTCTTGGGATGGGCTATCGCCTCCATACTCTTGACGGTGTCGAAAAGTTGAATTGTTTTTTTAAAGATTTTAAATCCTTCGTCGGTTAGTTCCAAATTTCGCCTGGAACGGTCAAACAACTGGATGTCTAATTGTTCCTCCAGGCATTTTATTTGATGGCTGACCGAAGATTGGGCCCGGCCCATGGCTTGGGCGGCCTCCGATATGCTTCCTTTTTTCACTGTGTAGTAAAAGCCACGCAGCCATTGCAGGAAATCACCGTTTTTTTCCGAAATCATACTCTCCCCCTAGATGAGGGCCGTTAGCTAAACACTTTGGAATCACATTGCAATTAAGTTTATATCGAAATATTAGAATCTATCCAGCAAATAATCAATTTGATCTAAGCAAAAAGAGTGAGCTAGGCTGGTCACGCAAGGAAAAGACAGTAGGCAGCAACTTTAGAGGGAGGAGTTTCCGATGAGAAGTAAATGGGTGGTCTTCATTTTTACCCTGGTGCTTGCCCTTGGTTTGATGGGGACGGCGTGGGCTGCGGATAAGGCGCCAACCAAAGTCAACGTGATTTCCGCTCCTTTTGGCACCGCTTCATACGTGTTTTCCACCACCTTAGAGGAAATTTCCAAAAAGGCTAATGCCGGGGTGCTCATCTCGGCTTCAGAATCTCCTGGGATCATCTACAACATCAAAAAGCTGGACCAGGATCCTGAGATGCGCAAAAACACCATCATGACCTATTCCAACGGCAGTGGTTGGATGGCGGCCAACGGTGTGAAGCCCTTCAAGAAGAAACACCCCTATCCCAAGCTCATCGCCAACTACGCCCTGACCTGTCTTTGGCTGGCCACTCTGAATGCCGACATCAAGGGGCCCGAGCAGCTCATCGGCAAGAAGATCGCCCTGGGCCGCGCGCCTCAGCCGGTGTGGGGCAAGGAGCCCGCCTGGCTACTCAAGTACGGCTGGGGAATCTTGGACAAGGTGAACGTGCAATACGTTGGTACCAAGCCGGCCATGACCGCCCTGATCGATGGCTTGGTGGACGCGGCCATCGTGGGCGGCTTCGTGGACCCCATCCACGGCAAGGTCGTGCCGGGTCCCACCACCATTGAGCTTTTCGCTTCGGGCCGCAAGGTCTACAACCTGCCCTGGGGCAAGGAAGCGGTGGCCAAGCTCATCGCCACCGGCATTCCCTTGGCCCAGGTGACCATCCCGGCCAACTCCTTCCAGGGGCAGACCAAGGCCCTGGACGTGGCCTCAGATCCCATTTCCTGGGTGGCATATTCGGACATGAGCAACGAGACCGCTTACGCCATCGCCAAGTTGATTATCGATCATGTCGACGAGTTCAAGAACTATCACAACCTGGGCAAGCTTCTGAGCAAGCAGGCGTTGGTTTATAGCTGGGACGTCAAGGACATCCACCCCGGCGCCCTGAAGGCCTATAAGGAAGCCGGGATCATCAAGTAGAAGCGATATAAGGTCAACGGCAGCTCGCCCCGCGTCATCACACAGGAGTGCAACCATGGCCGATTCGGCACCACGTCAAAACAAGTTCATCGAGATTGCCTTCGTGGTCATAGGTTTGGCCATGGTTGCCTACCACATGGTGAGCACCCAATACTTATTCCTTGGCAACTTTGAACATCAAAATTTGCACCTCATGTTCGCCCTGGTGCTCACCTTCCTGGGCGCGCTGCTTACCAGCAGAAGCCTCGTTGGAAAAGTCTGGCTGTGGCTTTTGATCGTGGCCAGTTTGGTGGGCACCATCTACGTGTTCGTGAACATGGAGCACCTGGAAGAGGTCACTGGCTTCCCCGATCCCCTGGATATGGTCATTGGGGTGGTGATCATGGTGGCGGTTACCGAGGCTACCCGCCAAGCCTGGGGCTGGACTCTGCCCATCGTGGCCATCCTTTTCATAGGCTACTTCGCACTGGGCAGCCTGATACCCGGCCCTCTGTACCACCGGCCCTTCAGCGCGGAATTCATCATCTCCTACCTGTGCATCGGCTTCACCGGGGTCTACGGCACCTTCCTGTCCATCTCGGCCAACGCCATCTTCATGTTCGTGGTCTTCGGCGGGCTTTTGGGCGTGATCAAGGTGACCGACGTGCTCTATGAGTTGGGCAAACTATTCGGCCGGGTGCTGGAGGGCGGCCCTGGCCAAACCGCGGTGGTCTCCAGTTCCCTGGTGGGCATGGTGACCGGGGCGGCGGTGGCCAACGTGGCCATCACCGGGGCCTTCACCATCCCATACATGAAGCGGGTGGGATATCCGCCGGCGGTGGCCGGGGCTATCGAGGCCACCGCTTCCACCGGCGGGCAACTCATGCCTCCGGTTATGGGCGCGGCCGCCTTTTTGATGGCCTTTTTCGTGGGCGTGCCCTATGTGGAAATCATGCTGGCGGCGGTGCTGCCCGCGGTCTTGTTTTACGTGGCGGTGCTGGTGGGGGTGCAGTTCATCTCGGTGCGCCAGGGCATCAAAACCCCCAAGGAGAAACCAGACTACCAGCTGATCAAGCGGCGGCTGCCGGTGTTTCTCATTCCTTTAGTGATAATCATCGTTTTGCTTCTGCTGCGCTTCAGCCCCATGCTGGCCGCCTTCTGGGCCATTGTCGTGGCCGTGGTTCTCAGCATGATCAGCAAGGAGACCCGTCCATCTTTCAGCGAATTTTGCCGGGGCATGGCCAAGGGGGCCCTTACCGGCGCCTGGATCGCCGTATCCCTGTGCGTGGTGGGCATGATGGCCCAGACCCTCATCTCCACCGGCCTAGGCACCAAGATCGCCGCATTGGTAGAAACCCTGTCGGGCGGCAACGTGTACTTGGCCCTGATAATGACCATGCTGGTTTCCCTGCTATTGGGTTGCGGCGTGCCTCCGGTGGCGGCCTACAGCTTGGTGGCAATCGTCACCGTACCGGTGCTGGTTAACATGGGCGTGCTGCCCATCTCCGCCCATTTCTTCTGCTTCTACTTCTCAATCATTTCCGCGGTGACCCCGCCGGTGGCTCTTGGGGCCTTGGCCGGCGCTGGCATCGCGGGGGCATCCTATTTCAAGACCGCGGTGCACGCCTTCAAATTAGCAATCGCCGGGTTCATCATTCCATACCTGCTGGTGTTCAACCCCATCCTGACCCTGCACGTGGAAAGCTGGATCTTGGGCTTGGGTTCCCTGGTGGCCATACCCCTGGGACTGACCCTGCTGGGGGCGGCGATCTACAACGTGGGCCTGGTGAAGATGAGCCCGGCCGAACGACTGATGACCGTGGGGGCCGCCTCCTCCCTGTTGGGCTACAGCATGCTGCGCGATCTGGATCATGCAGTGACCCTGGCCACCCTGTTCCTCGTGGGCCTGGTGCTCAGCACGTTGGTCATCATTTCCCAGATCAAGAAAAAACGACTGGCCGGTGGAGTGCAACGGGCTTTGGCCGGATAGGCGCCAAACCAAACACCTTTGCGACCACTGAAGCGGCGACCTGTATTTAAAACGACTAAGGAGCTTGGACATGATTCAGAACCAAACCCCCTACGCGATATCGGATGAGGTCAAGATGATGTTGGAAACGGTGCGCCGTTTCCGCCTGCAAGACTTGGAACCCATCTGGCAGCAGGTCGATGAAGAAGATCGTATGCCCGAGGAAGTGGTCCAGAAGATGCGCGAGTTGGGGCTGTTCGGGATGGCCACCCCCAAAGATTACGGCGGCCTGGGCCTGACCGCTTTGGAAGAGGCCATGGTGCAGGAAGAGCTTTCCAAGTCCGCCGGTTGCTTCCGCAGCCGCATCGCGGGCACCAACGGCATCGGTTGCCAGGGCATCGTCATAGACGGCACCGAGGAACAGAAGTCCAAATACCTGCCCAAGTTCGCTTCCGGCGAGTGGACCGCAGCCTTTGCCATGACCGAGCCCGATGCTGGCTCCGACGCGGCCAGCATCAAGACCAAGGCGGAACTCAAGGGCGATCACTGGGTGCTCAACGGCACCAAGCAGTTCATCACCAACGGCCCCTCAGCCAACCTGATCACCGTGATGGCGGTGACTGATCCCGAAAAGCGGGCCCGCGGCGGCATCACCGCCTTTTTGGTGGAGAACACCTTCCCCGGCTTCAAGCGGGGCGCCGTGGATTCGGGCATGGGCCTCAGGGGCAATCCCACCTGCCAGCTCATCTTCGATGATTGCATCGTGCCGCGGGAGAACGTGATCGGCGGCGACAAGATGATCGGCAGCGGCTTCAAGACCGCCATGCGCATCATGGACAAGGGGCGGTTGTTTATTGCGGCCCACGCCCTGGGCGGGGCCCAGCGCTGCCTGGAGTTGGCCGCCGAATACGCTAAGACCCGGGTACAGTTCGGTAAGCCCATCGCGGAGTTCCAGCTTATCCAGGGCATGCTGGCCGAGATGGCCACTGACGTGCACGCCTCGCGGCAGATGCTCTATCACACCGCTTGGCTGCGGGACAAGTTCGGCACCCAGGTGCTCAAGGAGGCATCCATGGTCAAGCTTTTCTGCACCGAGGCCGCGCTCAGGGTGGTGAACAAGGCGGTTCAGATTCACGGCGGCTATGGCTGGCAAAAGGGCTATCACGTGGAGCGCTTCTATCGCGATCTGCGCTTGCTGACTATCTTTGAAGGCACCAGCGAAATTCAAAAAGTGGTCATCTCCCGAGAGCTTCTCAAGGAAGTGTAGCCCACCGAAACAACTGACTTGTAATAACTGGGTTTTAGGCCAACCGGCAGCGGCCCACCCGCTGCCGTAACGCCCGAGGTGTCTCCTCACTCCAGGTGGCCTAGCCCGCAGAACCAAGCCTTGCCTCGGCAACGGCATCCGCTAAGGAGATGGACATGGACTTTTTCTTCAATCCACGCTCAGTGACCGTGGTGGGCGCCAGCGACAAGGGCCCAGGCTCCTTTTTGTTAGGAAATCTTCAGCGCGGCTACCAGGGCAAGGTGTTCCCGGTAAACCCCAACTACCAAGAACTGGGCGGGCTGCCCTGCTATCCCTCAGTGGACGCCATACCCGAGCCGGTGGACCTGGCCCTACTGCTCATTCCGGCCACGCTGGCCCCCGAGACCCTGACCGCCTGCGTAAAGCGGGGTGTGAAAGGAGCCATCATCCAGAGCGCCGGCTTTGCTGAGGTGGGCGAGAAAGGCCGAGAACTCAGCCATCAAGCCCTGGAGATCGCCCGCCAGGGAGGCCTGCGCCTGTGGGGGCCCAACTGCATGGGCCTGGTGGACGTGCCCAACAAGCGGTTCTTCACCCTCATGCAACCGGCCATCACCAACGTGGTTAACATGCCCGGCAGTATCTCCTTGGTGGTGCAGAGCGGCATGCTCTCGGCCGGGTTCCTGGCCGATTTGATGAGCCGCCACAGCATCGGAGTGGCCAAGGTCTGTTCCTTGGGCAACAAGCTGGACGTGGACGAGTGCGACGTGCTGGAGTTCCTGATGGCCGATCCCGAGACCAAAGTGGTGGCCATGTACCTGGAGTCGCTCAAGCGGGGCCGCCGCTTCATCGAGCTGGCTTCGGTCTCACCCAAGCCAGTGGTGGTGCTCAAGAGCGGGGTAAGCCAAGCCGGGGCCAAGGCGGCGCTTTCCCACACCGCCAGCCTGGCGGGCAACGCCCGCCTCACCAGCAATATGCTGGCCGCGGCCGGAGTGGTACAAGCCAACGACTTCCATCAAATGATGGACATGGCCCTTACCTTGAACTCCTACCCCAGCCTGCCTGAAGGTGGCCGGGCCGCAGTGATAACCTTCAGCGGCGGAGCGGGCATCCTCACTTGTGATCTGCTGGAGCGCTACGGCCTGAATCTAGCCGAACTGAGCCCCGCCACCAAACAAGGCCTAGCCGAGATATTCCCGCCCTGGATGCCTCCGGAAAATCCGGTGGACCTTTTCCCGGCAATGGCCCGCATGGGCCGGGTAGTGGCCCTGGAAAAAGCCTGCGAGATCGTCATGGCCGATCCCGAGGTGGACTTGGTGGTGTTCCATCACCTCATCGGAGTGGAGCCCAAGGAGATGGATATTGCCACCCTGAAGCAGCGTTCCCTGGAAACCGGCAAGCCGGTGGTGTTCTGGGGCCTTGGCCTGGAGCAAGGCGTGGCCGCCTTCCGGCGCCAGGCTCATGAAAACGGCGTGCCGGTGTATGGCGAGTTGTCGCGCTTGGTGGAGTGCCTGGCCCAAGCTTCCCGGTGGCAGCCCGAGCAAATGGGCGAACCCATTTCCGGGTGGACGCCGGAAGAGGCCTCCCAAGGCGAGGAAACCGTGTATGACGAGCATGAGAGCAAGCTCATGCTGGGCGAGGCCGGAGTGCCAGTGGTAGAGGAGAAAACCGCGAACGACGTGGCCGAGGCCCTGACGGCGGCCCAAGAGCTAGGCTTTCCGGTGGTGCTCAAGGGCCTTGCCCCCGGAGTAGTGCACAAGACCGAGATGGGCATGGTGCGCCTCAACCTGGATGACGAAGCCAAGCTGAAGGCTGCGGCTCGAGAGTTCCTTGACAAGCTGGCCGGGCAGGGATGCCTGCTGGTGCAAAGGCAGGCCAAGGGCGATTTCGAGCTGATCGTGGGCTTCATGCGCGACGCCCAGTTCGGCCCGGTGATCATGGTCGGCCTGGGCGGGGTGTTGGCCGAGCTGGAGCCGGACGTGGTGTTCGCTCCGGCGCCCTTAACCCAAAACCAGGCTCTGGCCCTGTTGGGGCGCATCCGTAACCAGAAACTGCTGGACGGCTTCCGGGGCATGGCCCCTCTGGACCGAGAGTGCATGGCCGGGATGCTGGTGAGCCTGGGGCACCTGTGCACCGAGGACTCTTCCATCAAGCAGGTGGACCTGAACCCGGTGCTGACCTGCCAGGGCCAGCCTTTGGCGGTTGACGCCTCGGTTGTGTCCACCGGTCCTGCGGTTTAATTTTAAGGGCGGTTCACGTCCGACGTCCTGGCCAATGACGTCGGGCGTGAATCATGCCCCTGGCTGATTTTAATTGATGTAATAGTTAATAAATTGAGATTTGCGGTTGTGCCTAAGCACCTTCAAATGTTGCTGACCACCCTTCAGTCAATATAGGCTTTGCTAGGCTCCTTGGCTTATTCAGCAAAAGCAGCACGAACGGAATTGAGCTTCGACAACGATACGTTTATAAATTGCCATCCACCCGCAAACCTACCCTTCAGTGAAATCGATTTCATTTTGCGTGCCGTTGGTCCGTCGATTTTGGGGGCTGATCAACAGGATGGTATTTTCCGTCAGGCCCCACCTCCATGACCACAGCATGTTCCGCTGCCAGCTCTACAAATCTGTCTAGCGTATTAGCAACTCTTTTTCTGGCGTCGTCGACATACTGTTGCTCCTTGAAAAAATGTCGTGAATTTTTTCCGGGCATAACGACGCCGGCCAACATCGAAGGCCTTAAGATTTTTGAACAGTAAAATCCGTTTTAAATTACCCGTTCAAAGCGTGCCTGACTGTTTGATGGGTCCAAGGCTGGCCATTTAGGGTAGGCACTCCTCTGAGGTTTAAAATTTCTGCGATTTCCTTGTAGGTTTTCCTTTGCTCTCCTTTGGGTTTCCTTCTAAGGGACCTAATTTGGTCGATGGTCTCTGGAGCGATATCTTTGTAGGACTTCCGCCCTTCGCATTTGCCGACCTTGGCCCTTTTACGTTGACGAGCGGCCCTGAGTTTTTGAACGAGCAAGGATTTCTCATATTCGGAAATCGCTCCCAGGATTTGCCTGACCAATTTTCGCGTTGGATCGTCGTCCAGCAAGTCGGCGCCTTCACTGACACTGATCAAATCAACTTCAATTTCCCTAAGGTCTTGAATTATGGTCTCTTGTATCATTAGATCTCGTGCTAGACGATCAAGCCTCTCCACGATGACTGTTTTGATGCCGTGGCCATTCTCCTCCAAGTCAACAATGAGCTCAGCAAGGGCAGGTCGGTCCGCGAGCGTTCCGCTTACACCTTTTTCACGAAATATCTTTACTAGCTGTACCCCATGCTCCTCAGCGTAGTCCCGTATGGCCTTTTCTTGGCGAGTGAAGCCGTCCCCTTTGACCTGCCCCTTGCCGCTGACTCTAATGTACCCGTAAGCTTTTTTCGCCACTTGGCAACCTCTTTTATATAGCAATAAAATACAATGATAATAAAAGGTTTGTCAATATAAATGTTAAGATTTCTGTAGAAATATTATAATTGATGAGAGGCGGGTGGTCAGGGCCGGTTTTCCATTCTCCAAATCCTGTACTGTCTGCGCAGCAACAGTAATTTGTCTAGTAAAGACTCTGGGTTAACTACCCCTTCGGCTTCTGCTTCTTTCAAGGCATGAGCAATGCGCTTCAAAAGGTCGGCTCTAGCTTTAGTTCTCTCTATTCCCATGGCAGGGGCGCTCTCTCCAAGATGGGTTGCCTCCAAGGTACTTTTTTCTGGAGAAGGAATCCAGCCTGCAAGCTAAATCAGGGATGATTGCGGATCGGTTATAAAAATGAACCTACTGGCAGCCGGGATTCACCGTTCATCTCCTGGCAAAAGGAGGGGCTTCGGGAAATGCCCATGGTAAAGACGACAGGTGAGTTCAGGCTGAAATACAGCCAGCAGGCTCATCCAGGATTTCTGTCTGAGAGTTGTGAAGACTTAAGGGGGCAGGTCAGAAGGAACCAAAGGCTGCCAAGGGATCGAGTGAGGTGCCTCTCGGGATCAAGGCTGAAACTCTACAGGTGACTTTTACAAGCTGTTACCACCATCTCTAAACGCCCCTCACGTGCAATCATAATGATTTTATACAACAACACCGATAACAACAATGGTGCCCAAGGAAACGCTACGGCTCCATTTAAAAAACGCAATAAAATTGGTGCCAGCCAAGCAACAGCTAGTAAGTTAATTAGTCCGGCATTGAAATCGATTTCATTTCTATAAACTGCCAAGCATGCAATAGGTATGCTGAGTATTGTCAGATCATAATCAAGCAGAAAAGGGGTAATCATAAGGCTGCCGGTTGCGAGAGCCGCTGCCTTTAAGAGGCCGTTCGTTGGCTGCCGCCATACCCAGGTCACAGCGGTCGTTGCCATCAAGGCTAGTATGGCATGCAAAACATAGGCGGGAGTGACAGCTACCCCCATTAGCCTAAGGCTGGCAAATAAGCTTTGCATCTTGTGGTAGGACACGAGACCTTCATTCAGTATTTGAAAGGCCAAGGCATTGCTGCTGAGAAAGGCCTGCCAGGTTCCAGCGCCAAATGCCACAAAAGAAACAGCTGTAAAACAGAGGGTCGTCACCGTGGCAGCCGTAAACACCCGCCAACGGCCACTAGCGAGCAACACAACCGGAACCAGCACACCAAGATGTGGCTTGAACGTGAGCAAGCCGATCATTATTCCTGCAACGATGGGTCTCCGATCCAGGTAGTAGAGCATCCCTGCCAGCAACCCGGTAGTCAGAAAAGCATTTTGGCCGTGTCCAATCGTCAAAAAGGTGGTGGGAAAAGCCAAGGCCAAGATCACAGCCCTTCTGTTATTTGATAGTTTTCGGATCATCAAAACAAAGAAGCCGAGCGTAATACCCAACCAAAGGGCGAGTGCCGCTAGATATGGAAGAGCCGAAAGAGGTGCAAGCAATACGAGAAACGTCGGAGGGTAGATGAATGTATAATACCCAATTTTGTTGCTGTTGACGGCAATCTTTTCTTTCGCATAGAGATCATTTGCATCATAAGCGTGTGACGCATTTCCCTCTAATGCCAGCTGACCTGCTGAGTAAAAACTACAAAAATCAGTGCCTAGAGGTTTGCCTTGCCAATCCAAGTTACCGTTAGCCGTCATCAGGATTAAAACGATTGCAGCTATGCTCATGGCAAGGAACAGGCGAGAATAAACATCGAGACGTTTCTTTGTAAGCCATCCTCCTGCAAAAACCAGGGATGACAGGTTAGATTTAAATTTGTATTTCGCGGGCTTACATAGCTCCATAGTTTACCCCCGGTGTACACTGGAACCGCATAATTCCTTGCACTCAAAAGAGCACTTACATTTCTCTTTAAAGAGCCATAGTAGGTAATATAGTGCCTATTTGCAAGTGAAAAATAGGTACTTTAGCTGGTTCATGGCGATAGGGATGGGAAATATAGTTCCGATAAAAAGGAGCTACCATGCCCGGAGCAGCCAACCAACTCGGCCGAAAACTGCGTGTCTTGCGTCATTCCTTTGGAATGACCCAGGAGCAGCTTGCCGAAGGAGCCGATATATCTCTCAAGCACTTAGGAGAGATCGAGAGGGGTAGGGGGAACCCAACTCTGACTACTCTGGAGGCCCTGGCCAAGGCGCTCCATGTCATGCTCTCTGACCTGATTACCCTTGAGGATGAGCGGCAATCGCTGGATACTTCATTAATAGAAATTCGTGTCCTGGTAGCAAAGCAGGACAGGGATACCCGGCTGCGAATTCTCCGGGTGCTCAGAGCTATGCTTGTCGAAGAATGAAATAACCTTGCTTGCGAAATAAGGTTTCATATTTATGAATAGTGTTTTTCTCAATCGTTTGGACCAGAAGTGAGATCTCAAGGTAATTGGCAGTTGTTCTGAAGTCACGGGGCTCAATACGCTGATTGGGCATAGCCTGGGGACCTAAGGCAAACCGGCCCGCAATTCACGGCACCCAGGCGTGGCGTGGGGTTCCCTGTCCCGAACAAGTGTGGATTGGGCTCCGGCGGGCACCTTTCCGATTAAAAACAATACATATGTTGACTATATGCCTTGGTAGCTATACCCTGAGGTCATAACCCAGACCTCAGTGTGATCTTCTGCCGGAGCCTGCCATGCCACCCGTATGGTCAATGGACCGCCCTCGCGCGGTGATTCATATCAACGTGGCTGATTTCGCCGTGGCCGTGGAGCGCCTGGAGGATGCCTCGCTGCGGGGCCGGCCGGTGATCATGGCCCCCCAGGGCGCGGCGCGGGTGCGGGTATTCGACATGAGCGAGGAGGCTTTTCAGGCCGGGGTGCGCAAGCACATGCCCCTGGCCAGGGCCCAGCGCCTGTGCCGCGAGGCCAAGATCGCCGCCCCACGGCCGCATCGCTACGAGCGGGCCATGGCCGCCCTGCTCCGGCGGGCCGCGCCGTTTTCGCCCCTGGTGGAGGCCGAGGAAAACTCCGGCCATTTGTTCCTGGACCTCACCGGCACGGAGCGGCTGTTCGGCCCGCCCCAGGACGTGGCCCAGCGCATCCGGTGCACGGTGCGGGGCGAGTTGGGCCTGGACCCCATCTGGGGCCTGGCCGCCAACAAGCTGGTGGCTAAGGTGGCTACGCGGGTGGTCAAGCCCAACGGGGAGCACGTGGTGGCCCAGGGCGAGGAAGAAGCCTTCCTGCGACCCCTGCCTCTGTTTCTGTTGCCCGGCCTGGAGCGGGGCGACCTGCTGGCCCTGCGCGACTATCATCTCCACCGGGTACATCAGGCCCTGGGCTGGAGTTCGGAGCACCTGGCCGTGGTGTTCGGCAAGCGGGCCGGGCAGGTGCACGACATTTTGCACGGGCAAGACGACAGCCCGGTGCTGCCCCTGGGCCACAAGCCTCCCGTGCTGCGCCTGGAGCAGGAGTTGGGCGAGGACAGCAACCGGGTCCCCGAGGTGGAGGCAGTGCTGTGGCGACTGGTGGAGCGGGCCGGGGCGACTTTGCGCGGCCAGGGGCGGGTGGCCCGGCACCTGGTGCTGGCCCTGGACTACTCCGACGGGGCGCGGGTCTATCGCCAGCGTTCGCACCAGTTGGGCACGGCTAATGACTTCGTGCTCTTTGAGCTGACCAGGGCCTGTTTGGCCTCGGCCTGGACCCGGCGGGTGCGTATCCGGCATCTGCGCCTAAGCCTGTCGCGCCTGTGCTTCCCGCCGCCCCAGATGGAGCTGCCCTTTAGCCAGGAGGACTCGCCGCCCGCCCAAGGCGAGGCCCTGCTGGCCGCCCTGGACGCCATCCCTGGCCGCCACGGCGCGGACAAGATCAAGGTCGGGCGCGGCCTGGAGGCGGCCTGATGGTCCTGCCCCTGGTGCGTTCCCATTACTCACTCATGCACGGTACGGCCTAGCCCTGCGCTCTGTGCCAACGGGCCAAAAAGCTAGGCTACTCGTCCCTGGCCCTGGCCGACCAAGACAACCTCTACGGCCTGTGGGAGTTCCGCCGCGCCTGTAGGGAAGAGGGGATAAGGCCAATCATCGGGGCCGAGGTGACCTCGCCCCATGGCTCGGCAAGGGCCTGGTGCCTGGTGGAGAACGCGCGGGGCTTGGCCAGCCTCTGCCGCCTGCTCACCCGGCGGCACACCGAGGAGGGCTTCGGTCTGGCCCGGGCCGTGGCCGAGGAAACAAGCGGCCTGGCCGTGCTCACCGACCATGCCGAGCTGCTCACCGCCTGGCGGGAACAGGGTGTGCCCGTGTGGGCGGCCTTGCCCCGCAGGCCCACTGGCGCGCCTTTGGCCCTACAGCGCAGCGCCCGCAAATTAGGCGCGCCCATGGTGGCTCTCGCCGACGCCTGCTTCCTGGAGCCGAGCGACCGCGCCCGCCACCAGGGGCTCCGGGCCATTGCGCACAACACCACCCTGTCCCGCCTGGAGCCCAGCGGCCTGGCCCCGGCCGACGCCGTCTTGGCCGGGCCGGATGAGTACGCCCATCGCTTCGCGCCCCTGCCGGGCGAGGTCACCCAGCGCCTGGAGTACGAGCTGGGCATCATCGCGGGCAAGGGCTTTTCCTCCTACTTCCTGGTGGTGGAGGACATCGTGGGGCGCTCACCCCGCATCTGCGGCCGGGGCTCGGGCGCGGCCTCGTTGGTGGCCTACTCCCTGGGCATCACCAACGTCTGCCCGCTGAAGTTCAACCTCTACTTTGAGCGCTTCATCCATCCCCAGCGCATGGACCCGCCGGACATTGACGTGGACTTTGCCTGGGACGAACGCGACGGGGTCATCGACTCGGTGCTACGGCAGTACTCGGGCCGCGCGGCCATGGTGGCCACCCACATCTTCTTTCAGGGGCGCATGGCCATCCGCGAGGTGGCCAAGGTTTATGGCCTGCCGGCGGCGGAGATCAAGCGGGTCATGCGCCACCTGCCCTGATTGCGCGGGCCGGTGGAGGGGCACACCGGCTTTTACCCCAAGCGCCAAGCCCTGCCCCCGGGGGCCAAGGCCGACCTGGCCGCCCCCTGGCCCCAGGTGCTGGCCTCGGCCCAATCCATCGTGGGCATCCCTGCCATATCAGCGTGCACGTGGGCGGGGTGGTGATCACCCCCGGCCCCATTGATAGCCACGCCCCCCTGGAAACCGCGCCCAAGGGGGTGCCGGTGATCCAATGGGAAAAAGACGGGGCCGAGGAGGCGGGGCTGGTGAAGATCGATCTGCTGGGCAACCGCTCTTTGGCCGTGATCCGCGACGCGGTGGCTCAGGTGCGGAGCAACGGCAACTCCTTTGATGAAACGGGCTGGCAGCCCGAGGACGACCCCACCACCCAGGCCCTGGTGGCCCGGGGTCGCACCATGGGCTGTTTTTACATCGAGAGCCCGGCCACCCGCCTGCTGCAGAAGAAAGCCGCGCGCGGCGACTACGAGCACCTGGTGATCCACTCCAGCATCATTCGTCCTGCCGCCAACGACTACATCCAGGAGTATCTGCACCATCTGCACGGGGCCTCCTGGGCGCCCATCCATCCCCTGCTGGAACCCATCCTGGACGAGACCTACGGGATTATGGTCTATCAGGAGCAAGTATCCCAGGCGGCGGTGGCCCTGGCCGGCTTCACCCATGCCGAGGGCGACCGTTTGCGCAAGGTGATGTCCTGGAAGGACAAGGGCCGCACCCTGGTGGACTACAAGGATAAGTTCATGGCCGGGGCGCGGGCGCGGGGGGTGAGCTGGGAGTGCCTGGACCAGATCTGGGACATGATGATGAGCTTCTCGGGCTACTCCTTTTGCAAGCCCCACAGCGCGAGCTACGCGCGGGTGTCCTTCCAGGCGGCGTACTTGAAGGCGCATCACCCGGCCGAGTTCATGGCTGCGGTGATCTCCAACCAGGGCGGCTTCTACTCCACCTTTGCCTATGTGTCCGAGGCCCGGCGCCTGGGGCTGAGTGTGCTGCCGCCCGACGTGAACCGGAGCGGCGTGGCCTGGAGTGGGCAGGGCCGGGAGCTGCGGGTGGGGCTCATGGCGGCCAAGGGCCTGGGGCGGGGGACCATGGGGCGCATCATCGCCCAGCGGCAGGCCCGGCCCTTCGCGGGCATCGAGGACTTCCTGGCCCGGGCGCGGCCCGAGGAGGACGAGGCCCGGGCCTTGATCTCCGCCGGGGTCTTTGGCGAGCTGCACCCGGGCGCGGACCCGGCCGAGTTGCTCTGGCGGCTGGCCCGCCTGCGCCGCCAGTACGCGGTGCTGGGATTTCTGCCCGGCCGCCACCCCATGGTGCTCTTTGCCAAGGCCCTCAAGGGCAAGAGGACCATCAAGGCGCGTGATCTGGATCGTCACATCGGCCGGCGGGTGCGCCTGGCCGGCTGGCTGCTCACCGGCAAGACGGTGTGGACCAAAAGCGAGGAGCCCATGCAGTTCCTCACCTTTGAGGACGAGACCGGCCTGGTGGAGACCACCTTCTTTCCCCGCGCCTACCGCCGTTTCGCCATGATGCTGGACTGGTCGCGGCCCTATCTCATCGAAGGCCGGGTGGAGGAGAACTTCGCAGTGGCGACGCTGGAGGTTGTTGGGTGTCGGAAGCTTTGAAAACAAAAATCATCTATGCATCATCTCAAGGAGGGTTGACGAAAGTCAGCTAGCTGCTTTTTTATTGAAAGCATCGGCAACAAACGGAGGCACTGTAAGTTGAATTGAACGGACGCAGTCCATTGATTAACTCTGCTTAGCACTATCTGAACTCCTGCCATTGGCCTGATTTGTGCTCGTGCATGGCCTCTTTGAACAATTAGAAACCAGGTATTAACCCTAATTAGGTAGTCCCTTTCAATTCCCTCTGATTGCGAATAACCTAATTTTACAAATAAACCAGAAGGTTATCAATATTAGGTTTCAAAGAATAAAATGCTTGACTCTGAGCGGCACAATAAGATATCTAAATGTCTATACAAGTTAATTGCGTATTCGGTTCCCTTTTATTGGTAACCACTAGCGAGAAGCCTCAATGCCAATCCTGGATATAGCCATCATCGGAGGAGGCCCCGCCGGTCTTACCGCCGGAATGTATGCAGCCCGCTCCCGCCTGGAGGTTACGCTCTTTGAACGGTTGGCCCCGGGGGGGCAAGTGCTTACCACCGAGTGGGTTGAGAATTATCCCGGTTTTCCTCAAGGTGTGTCCGGACCCGAGCTGATGGACGCCATGCGTTCCCAGGCTGAGAGTTTCGGGCTGTCCATCCAAAGGCGGGAGGTGCTGGAATTGGAGTTGGCGGGAGGGATCAAACGCATCCACACCGCCAAGGAGACCATAGATGCCCGCACTGTGATCCTGTGCACCGGGGCCCAGCCCAGAAAGCTGGGGGTTGAGGGGGAACGCCGCTTCACCGGCAAAGGGGTTTCTTATTGCGCAACCTGCGATGGCCCCTTTTTCGAGGACTTGCCCATAGTGGTGGTGGGTGGAGGGGACATGGCGGTGGAAGAGAGCCTCTACCTGACCAAATTCGGCAGCGCCGTATCCCTGGTTCACCGCCGGGATCAGTTGCGTGCGACCAGGCTCCTGCAAGAGCGTCTTATGGCCAACTCCAAGGTGAAAGTCGTTTGGGACAGCGTGGTCGAAGCGATAGAAGGTTCGGACCTGGTGGAGGGCGTCAAGTTGCGCAACTGTAAGAGCGGTAAGGAGTCCCGGCTGGAAGCCAATGGAGTGTTCGTTTTCGTGGGAACGGTGCCCGTGACCGGTTTGCTAGGAGGGCAGTTGGAATTGGACGAGGGCGGCTTTATAGTCACCGATCGCCAGCTGGCTACCAGCCTGCCGGGAGTTTTCGCGGCTGGGGATGTCACCTCCAAACCGTTGCGCCAGATAGCCACGGCGGTGGGCGAGGGCGCGGCGGCCGAGTTCAGCGCGGAGAAGTATTTATCTTGGGCCTAGCCTTGCACCGGACCGCCAGACCAAAAGCCTGGGGCCTGGACCGGGCTAAGTTAGAGAGACTTTCATAAGGCTTTCACGCCGACGTAGTTCCAGGACTTGAAGACTGGAGGCTCCATGGACGGAAAGAACAAGGTTGGCAGTTTGGACCAAAGCAGCAGCGTGCCGCTTTACAGTCAGTTGTCCAACCTTCTCAGAGGCAAGATTGTTTCCGGGCAATGGAAAGAAGGCGAGGCGATCCCCTCGGAGACGCAACTGGTTAAAGAGTTCGGGGTCAGCCGGGGTACGGTTCGCCAGGCCATAGGCAACCTGGCCCAACAGAACCTTCTTTACCGCCGGCGCGGCATCGGCTCCATCGTAAGCGGGGCCAAGATCAACCAAAGTCTCAACGAGTTCTACGACCTCAGTACCAGTTTCGGGGCCTCGGGTATGAGCCTGACGGTGGATGTGGTGGCGACCCGGGAGCAGATCCCGCCTTCCACCGTGATCGAGCACCTGCGGCTTTCTCCCGGCGGCAAGGTCTATTGGCTTGAGCGCGTGCTCTCCGCCTGCGACGCGGTGCTTATCGTGGAGCACCTGTTCCTGCCGGTGGAACTCTTCCCCGGGCTGCTGGAGCAAAACCTGACCGAAACCAACCTTTATGACCTGTTCCTGAGAGAGTACGGCTTCAATGTGCACCGGTCGCAGGAATCCTTCGAGATGGTCGAAGTGTGCCGCCACGAGGCCAAGCATTTCGGTGACCCCCTGGTTCCCCTGCTACAGCACACCCGCGTGACTTTCGATGAAATCAGGCCCTTCGAGTACAGGCGCAGCACCATCAGGGGAGACATCTGCACATACCACGTTGAAATCAAGGTGGGTTGAGGGGAGGCTACTCGTGAAATTGGAATTGGCGCATCACCGCGTTGCTGACTTATCGCTGCAGGGCCCCACCCGGCTGGAGGAGGGTTGCCTATATTTCGACCCCGAAGATGTCAATGCCTTACTTCCGGCAGAATCCGCCATTTTCATCAAGAACCTGGCGGTGGCCACGCCGGGCGGAGGCCAAAGAATGGCCCCGGTGTTGGACGTGGTGGAGCCGCGGGCCAAGGCGGAGCCGGACCAGGGGGCCTTCCCCGGCTTTGGCTCTTCTCCCCAGGGGGCGGGCCAGGGGCGCACTCACGTGCTTTCCGGCATGGCCCTGCTGGCTGTGGCCGACTTGCCCGGCGCGCAGGAGGGCGTGGTGGACATGAGCCCCGAAGCCGCCGACTTTTGCCCCTTTGCCCGGACCCTCAACTTGGTGCTAGATCTGGGCGTCAAACCGGGAGCTTCGCGGGTGGCCGCCGACCATGCGGTGCGGGAGCTGACCCTGGGCCTGGCCGAGCGGCTGGCCTCCCTGGCCCGAGGCCAGGAGCCAGAGCGGCTGGAGATTTGGGAGCGAGCGCCCTTGGAGAGCGCTCTGCCCCGCGTGGCCCTGGTCTATCTGGTGCAATCGCAGGGGGACCTGCGGCGGACATATCTTTACGGCCACCCAGTCGACGAAATCCTGCCCACCATGCTGGATCCCCTGGAGGTGCTGGACGGGGCTGTTGTTAGCGGCAATTTCGTGATGCCTAGCAACAAAACCTGCACCTACATCCACCAGAACAACCCGCTGGTCCGGGAACTGCTGACTCGCCATGGGCACGAGCTCAACTTCGCGGGGGTGGTGGTGGCCAATGAAATGAGCCGCATGGCCGACAAGGAGCGTTCCGCGGCCATGGCCGCAGGCATGGTCCGGGGCCTGGGCGCGGAGGGAGCCATCATCAACCAGGAAGGCGGGGGCAACACCATAACCGACGTAATGATGCTGTGCCGCCGCCTGGAAGGCGACGGCGTCAAGACGGTCTTGGTACTCAACGAATTCGCCGGCGAGGATGGGACCACGCCTTCCCTGGCCGAAACCACCCCCGAGGCGGTGGCCATCGTCAGCGCGGGCAACAATGACCACCGGCTGGAACTGCCTGCGGCCATGCAGCTGATCGGCCAAGAGGTCATACCGGGAGTACACGGCGTCCTGCGGGGCCCAATCAGCCTACCACTTGGGCGACTGCACTCCTCCACCAACCAGATGGGTTTCAACAACCTATCTTGTGTAAGCCTGTGAGAACTTCGGAGAGGCACTGGGAGCAGATATGGGCGGCAGCTTAAGGGTAGTGCACTACCTCAACCAGTTTTTCGGCCAGATCGGCGGCGAGGACCAGGCTAACACGCCCTGCCTTGTCAAGGAGGGGCCGGTAGGGCCTGGGCTGGCCTTCAAGGCGGTGTTGGGCGACCAGGCCGAAATCGTGGCTACGGTGGTCTGTGGCGACAACCACATGGGCGAGAACCTGGAAGAGAGCAGCGCCGCCGCCGCAGCCCTGGTAGCCCAATACCATCCAGACATTCTGGTGGCCGGCCCCGCCTTTATTTCCGGCCGCTACGGCATGGCCTGCGGAGCCGTCTGCAAGGCTGTGTCCCGGGAGCTAGGCATACCCGCCGTGACCGGCATGTCCGAAGATAACCCCGCAGTGGAGATATACCGGGCTCATGCAGTCATATCGCCCACCGGCAAGTCGGCCTCCAAAATGAAGGACGCCGTGCAGGCCATGGCCAAGCTAGCCCTGGATCTGGCCGCGGGACGCGAGCCTGAGCCCGGCGACTTTTTCGCCCAGGGCAAAAGACGGCTTGTGGTGCGGGAGCACAGCGGTGCCGAGCGGGCGGTGGCCTTGTTGCTTGACCGGCTACAAGGCCGCGAGGCCATTACCGAGCTGCCCCTGCCTACCTTCGAGAAGGTACCCCCGGCCCCGGCCTTGGATGACCTGGCCGGGGCGACCATCGTGCTGGGCACCGAGGGAGGAGTCACCCCCGTGGACAACCCGGACCGTATAGAAATGTCCATGGCCACCAAATGGGGCCGCTACACCCTGGAGGGGCTGGCGGGCATGGACCCCGCCAAATTCACCGCCAGCCATGGAGGCTACGACAACACGGCGGCCAAGCAGGATCCCAACCGGGTGGTGCCCCTGGACGTCATGCGTGATCTGGCCGCGGCGGGGGTGGTGGGGACCCAGGCCGAATTTTTTTATACCACTGCTGGCAATGCCACCACCGTGGACAATGCCGCCCGCTTTGGCCGGGAGATAGCCAGCGATATACGGGCCCAGTTCGCTCAAAAGGTGGGGGTGGTCTTCACCTCCACTTGAGGAACCGGCACTCGTTGCGGGGCAACGATAGTCAAGGAGCTGGAACGGGCCGGCATCCCCGCCGCGCTCATCTGCACGCTGACCTCCATCGCCGCCTCAGTGGGCGCCAACCGCATCGTGCCCGCCCTGGGCATCCCCCACCCTCTGGGGGACCCGTCCCTTTCTCCGGAGGAAGAAAAACGCAAGCGCCGCTCCCTGGTGGAGAAGGCGCTGCAGACCTTGATAACTCCCATAAGTGAGCAGACCATTTTTTGAGGGGAGGCCTCATATGGACATCGAGATCAACAAGGACAATTACCAGGAGATAGTGGTCGATGCCGGAATCCCCACGGTGGTGGATTTCTGGGGGCCGCGTTGCGAGCGCTGCCTGCAGCTCATGCCGGGCATGGAGCGTATAGCCCAGGAGAAGGGCGATCAGTTGCGGCTCGTCAAAATCGACGCCTCTCAGAACCGTCGGCTCTGCATGAACCTAAGGCTGCTCAGCTTGCCAGCTTTCATCTTCTACCGCGATGGCAAGGAGGTGCAGCGTTTGAGTGGCGAACAATTAACCGAGGATGACCTGCAGAAGGCTGTCGACCAGCTTCTCGCCGGAAAGTGAGGCCCGAATTGAGCGGCAACCCTGTAATAAAGCAATATGCCTACCTCCTGGTGCACACGCCCGACTTCGTCCGCTACGGGTCCAAACCCATCAGGGATATTCCCAAAAGCGAGGAGTTGGCCCGGCAGATAAGCGGTCACCTGCGTTCCTTCGACGAAGTGGTGGCCTATCCCCCCAACCAAGTCTTCATTGGCAACCTACACCCTGAGGACCTGGCCGCCTGGCCCGAGCCTTGGTGGCAAAACCCGGTCGAAGACGCCAATCCCGTAGGCAAATACGGTGAGATAGTCGATCAACAGGCCTTTTATGGTTTCATGAAGGCGGCCGACGGGTTCGACTTGATTTATCTGACTCCTGAGTTCACCGCCCAGGTGCGGCAACGCTTGGAGGACCACCACCTCTGCATCCCCGAGGACTTGGCCGCCCTGGCCGAGGGAGCGCCCCTGGAAAAAATCCGCCACGCTATCGCGGCCGAGGGATCGCTGCCCCTTTACCACCTCGGCGAGTTGATCGGCTCCTTCCAACGCCATCACGATGAGGACGCCTCACTGTCGGCTCACGTGCTCATGGAGAACCTTATGACCAAGGCCTCGGGAGCCCTGGTGGTTCGCCTGCTCATGGAGCGGGCTGGCATGACCCCCGAGGACATGCGCTATCTGATCTCCTGCTCAGAGGAGGCGGTGGGCGACCGCTACAACCGCGGCGGCGGCAGCATGGGCAAAGCGGTGGGCGACATGTGCCGCACCGTCAACGCCACCGGGGCTGACACCAAGGCCTTCTGCGCCGGTCCCATCTACGCCTTGGTGCACGGTGGTGGCCTGGTCAAGGCCGAGGTCTTCGATAACCTGGTGGTGTTCGGCGGAGGCTGCCTGGCCAAGCTGGGCATGAAATACTCCGGCCACCTGAAGCACGACATGCCCATCCTGGAGGACGTGCTGGGCGGCATCGCCTTCCTCTTGACCCCCGACGACGGGGTGAGCCCGGTACTGCGCCTGGATGCGGTGGGCTTGCACACGGTGGGGGCCGGCTCCAGCCAGCAGGAGATTCTGAAGACCTTGGCCGTGACCCCCCTGGAAAAACTGGGCCTGAGCCTGACCAGCGTGGACAAGATATCCACCGAGTTGCACAACCCTGAAGTGACCGTGCCGCAGGGAAGCGGCAACGTCCCCCTGAACAACTACAAGCTTCTGGCCGCACTGGCGGTGATGCGCGGCGAGATAAAACGTGAGGACCTAGACGCCTTCATCGCTCAAAAGGGCATGCCTGGCTTCTCGCCCACCCAAGGGCACGTGCCCGCAGCGGTGCCCTTCCTGGGCCACGCCGCCGAGGCCATGGCTGAAGGCAAACTGAACAACACTCTGCTCATGGCCAAGGGCAGCCTCTTCTTGGGGCGCATGTCCCAGCTGTCGGACGGGATGTCGGTGCTAATGGAAAGAAACCCGGCTCTAAAAGGCCGCTAGTAAGGCAAACACAACAAAGAAGGAGAGACAGATGTTCGAAGGCAAGTATGTCGTGGCTCTCGGCGAGCGCGACGGGGTTCCTGGTCCCGTGATCGCGGAGGTTCTCCGGTCCGCCGGCGCCAACGTGATAAGCACGGTTACCGAGTGCTTCGTCTGAACCGCCGCGGGTGCCATGGACGCCGAGAACCAGTCCACCATCATGCGCCTGGCCGATGAGTACGGTAGGGACAACCTGATGGTGTTCTTGGGGGCCTCCGATGTGGAGGGCGTGGAAATAAGCGCCGAGACTCTCATCGCGGGCGACCCCAGTTTCGCGGGTCCATTGGCGGGGGTCCAGTTGGGACTCCAGGTTTATCACATTCTGGAACCTAGCCTTAAGCAGTACATACCTCCCGAGGTTTACGAGGAGAAGCTTGGCCTGTTCGAGGTGATCGTAGACACCCAGAGGATAGAGGACAGCCTGTCCAAAATGCGAAGCCAGGCCGCCTGAGGTGAGTACCTATCTAATATCCCGCAGGTGAAAAGGTAGGTTCCATGGACCTGTTCCAAACAATGCTTTCGGTCCTCCCGGATATCTTCTCGCCAATCAACCTGTTGGTATTGGTCGCGGGAGTGCTGGGCGGGATAATTGTGGGTGCCCTTCCCGGCCTCACTCCCACCATGGGGGTGGCCATCCTGGTCCCCTTCACCTTCGGCATGTCGGCCGAAGCCGGGCTCATCTTACTGGGCGGAGTGTATTGCGCCAGCGTCTATGCCGGCGCCATCACCGCCATCCTTTTCAACATACCCGGAGCGCCTGCCAACATCGCCACCCTGTTCGACGGACATCCCATGGCCATGGCGGGCAAGGGCAAGCAGGCCATCTATTACGCTACCTCCGCTTCCCTGATTGGTGGCTTGGTGGGCATGGCGGCCCTGCTGCTCTTTTCGCCTCCCCTGGCCGCCATTTCCTTGGAATTCGGACCCGCCGAAATCTTCTGGGTGGCGATGTTCGGGATCACCATCATTGCCTCGCTTTCGGTGGGCTCCATGATCAAAGGTCTCATCGGAGGAGCCATCGGCCTGCTCTTATCCACGGTGGGAGTGGACTCGGTGCAGGGTGTGGAGCGCTACGTTTTCGGCTCCCAGACCCTGCTGGGCGGAATAGACATAGTCGCCGGCCTGATCGGCCTTTTCGCCCTTTCCCAAGTGCTGGTGTATTTTGAGCAGATATTCACCCAGGGTACAGGGGCCGTTGTCCAACGCCAGTCGGAAGAGGGCAATATCTTTAGCACCCTTTGGGACACCCTCCGCCGTGTGAGGGCCCTGGCCATCGGGTCCATCGTGGGCACAATAATCGGCATCATCCCTGGGGCTGGCGGCCAGGTCTCCGCCCTGACCGCCTACAACGAAGCCAAACGGTGGGCCCCTGCGCGGGAGCGGGAATCCTTCGGTAAGGGAAACCCGGACGGCATCATCTCCTGCGAAGCGGCCAACAACGCCATGGCCGGCGGCTCACTGGTCCCCCTTTTCACCCTGGGCATTCCCGGCAGCCCCACAGCCGCCGTATTACTCGGCGGCCTGATGATCCACGGGCTTTTCCCAGGCCATCAACTGTTCACCGAACATGCCAAGGTGACCTACACCTTCATGTTCGCCATGATCCTGGCCCAGTTCGTCATGTTCTGGATGGGGGTAAGCATCACCCGCTACATGGCTCGCATCCTGTCGGTACCAAAATATTACCTGGGCCCGGCCATCGTGGCCCTGTGCGTCATCGGGGCTTTCGCCACCCGTAACAGCATTGGCGATGTCTACGTTATGGCCATCCTGGGCGTGCTCATGTATCTGGGCATGAAGTTCGGCTTCTCGGCGGCGGCGGTGGTGCTCGGCTTGATCCTAGGCGACATAGCCGAAAACGGCTTTCTCCTGGGAGCCCGGATTGGCATGGCCAGCGGGTCGGTGACCAAATACTTCCTTACCCAGCCCATCTGCTTGGTGGTGATGGGCTTAGTGGCGTTGTCGATCGGGTTCTCCCTGTATCTGGAATACAAGGAACGTGGAGCCACCAAGGACCAAGTGCAGGCCAAGGTGGCCCTGGCCCGCGGCCAGGTGTTCACGCGAAGCGGCTGGTGGCCTCTCTCCCAAATGACCATGCTACAGTGGAACATGGTCCTGGGGGTGATGATCATGGCCGGCGCGCTGGGCCTGTACCAGCACACCAGTTCCTTCCCCGAAGAGCCCCAACTGTTCCCCATGATCCTGATCGTGGCTCTTATGATTATGTCGGGGTGGCTGGTCCTGCAGACCCTGGTGGCACCCTCGGTCCGGGCCACCAAGGTGGTGTTCACCAAGTGGCCGGGGTGGAACATGGTGTTGGTGACCAGCATGACCATAGCTTATGTAGCCCTAACCAAATTCCTTGGTTTCTATGCCTCCACCTTCTTGTTCACCCTGAGCCTGCCCCTCTACCTGCACAAGGAGCGCAATTCGGGCTTTTTATTGAAGACCCTGGCCGTAGCCCTGGGTTTCACAGGACTGATGTTGTTGGTGTTCCGCTTGCTCCTGAAGGTTCCCACCCCGGTGGGGGTGTTTTTCTGAAAGGTTAAACCTTTGCGGCAACTCTAAAGAGAGGGAGTAGAGATGAAGCGTAAAAGTGTCATGAGAGATTGGGTGATTGCCTCCATCACCCTCAGCCTTGCTCTTTTGCTTGTACTGGGCATGGTGGGACAGGCCCAGGCCAAGTACCCTGACAAGCCCATCGAGTTGATGGTGATCTTCTCCGCCGGCGGCCCCACCGACACCGAGATACGCATCCTGTCCAAGTATGCCGAGAAGATATTGGGGCAGTCCATCGCCGTGGTTAACGTGCCCGGCGCAGGAGGCATCGTTGGCTGGAACACCATTGGCCAGAGAAGTAAGGATGGCTACTTTCTGACCTGCATCAACATGCCCCACATCCTCACTTTCCCGATGGTGCGGGACACCAAGTTCGACTACAAGAGCTTTGAGCCCCTGGTGGTCTGTAGCGCCGACCCCACGGTCTGGGCGGTGCGGGCCGACAGCCCCTTCAAGACACTGCAAGACGTACTGGACTACGCCAAGAAGAACCCCGGCAAGATCACCGTGGGCACCGCGGGATTGTACCTGGCCCACCACTTAGCAGTCCTGCAGGTGGAAAAGGAGAAGGGTGTTAAGTTCACCACCATTCCGTTCAAGGGATCGGCCAAGTCTATGGCGGCCCTTTTGGGCGGCAAGATCATGCTCCTGTCTGACACCCTTTCGGACATGCTGCGCCTGGGCGACAAGGTGCGGGTGCTGGCGGTGGGCGCGGATCAACGGGGCAGCCTGGCCCCCAACCTGCCGACCTTCAAGGAACTGGGTGTGAAGGCCTATATCCCCAGTAGCGACCGCGGCGTGGCGGCCCCGGCGGGCGTGGACCCGGCGGCGCTCAAGGTATTGGTGCCGGCGTTCCAGAAGGCGGCGCACTTGCCGGAGTACCAGACGGAGATGAAGAAGGCGGGCTACGTGCTCGACGTCATGACGCCCGAACAGGCCAAGAAGGCCTTTGTCGAACGCAGCGAACGGCTGAAGGCGCTGCTACAGTCCTTGGGCAAGCTTAAGAAGTAGCCTGTCCCCTGGCAAACGAAAGCGGGCCCCCTCTGGGGCCCGCTTTTTTATGGATCGAATGGCCGAAGAAGCCAGGACCGGCAGGTTTAAACGGCCAACTTGAGGCGAGGCCCCAAGATGTCCCCCATCAGGGTTTCGACCCGGCTGCAATCGTGGAATTTCCGATAGAAGCCCAAGTGGCGGTCGTAAAGCTCCCGCTCGAAGAGCTCCCGGAAGCCGCATTCCAGAACGTGATATATGGTCAGTCCCAACTCAACCCCATACAAGGCCCCGACTCCGGTGGGGTCCCCTGTGGTAAGGGTTTGCGCGCTCATGCGGATATGTTCTTCATCCACCTGTCCCAAGACCACTATCAGATTATCCGCACCGTATTTATCAGCCAAGGCGGCGATGCCGGCCTGGTCTTCTGGATCAATGGTGCCCTCGTGACAACACAGGGCGCACTGCACCGCGCGGTACACCACGTCCAAGCCGCATTCGACCAAAAATTTGGCGATGGTGTAGCTGGGAATGGCGTCCCGATCCCCCAGTATCACGAACTTCTTGTCATGCAAGCAGAGTGATTTCACTATCAAATCCCTAAGGTTAACGCCAAAATGCTACTGATCAAATATGACCTAAATGCAAGATTTAGTCAAGAGTCACGGCTGCTCAGTGGATACTACGGGGCGTATTAGAGACGTGATTGATGGTTTACTTAGGGCCCGGGTTACTTTTCAACACCTCAATGGCTACTTAGGCGTTGAGATTCGTTCGATTTATGGGTAAGCGGGTCAAGGCAGAACATAAAAGATTCATGTGTGCCCGCTTCCCATAATTGAAGGTTGCTTAGCATACCTTTTAATCCAGTCCGTGGTGAGACTGTAAGACTTGTGTCAACTATAATTTTTCAGAGCGGGGGTGCTCCAACTCCCGGCCCGCCTCAATCAGGTGCTCCACCACTTTTTGCAGATGGTGGGATTGTTGGCTGTCCGCCCAACGCAGGGGTAGTTCGAGCCGTTTAAGCCTCCTGGTTAGATTGTAGTCCACCTCAATATACTCGGAAACGGCCCGGCGCATGGTTTCGCGAGTGGCAAAGCTCTCGCCGTGGACCAACTCCACCTTGAGCGTGTGGAAGAAGCTCTCGGCGCAGGGTCGAGTAGCGCGAAGGGATTTCACCTCCACGCTCTCACAGAACCGCACGTGAGCCTCTCGGCTCATACGGCTCTTGTCATCCAGCCTTGCTGGGACCAATGCACAAACAACGCCGGATCGCGGCGGGCCACCCCTT
>Ga0180016_100122_pt1 | contig 28474 bp, 27 predicted proteins | sample KR46_M_MetaG_FD_129673 | JGI IMG/M metagenome (GOLD analysis project Ga0180016, IMG submission 129673) | Groundwater microbial communities from the Olkiluoto Island deep subsurface site, Finland - KR46_M_MetaG | ecosystem: Environmental > Aquatic > Deep subsurface > Groundwater | place: Finland... | reverse complement strand
TCCCCCCGGCCCCTTCCCCCCAACCACTAGCGGGCGGCAAGCTCCGCCGCCGGCGAGGCACGGGCGAACCATGCTTGAAGGCACCCTGATCTACGGCTTTATCAACAGCGTCATCCTGATGCTGGTGGCCCTGGGCTTCTCGGTCACATTCGGCATCAGCGGAGTGGCCAACTTCGCCTATGGCGCGCTATACGTCATGACCGGCTATCTCTCCTGGCTGGGGCTCCACGCCCTGGGCCTCCCGTACTGGATAGCGGCCCCGGTGGCGGTGGCCATCACCGCGGGGGTGGCGGCGCTCATCTACTGGTTCATCCTGCTCAGGGTGCGCGGCCTGGTGGTCAGCGAGGTCATCGCTACCTTCGGGGTGGGCCTGGCCATCCTGGAGCTTTTCCGCTACCTGGGCTTCATCGGCTTCGAGTACACCCTGCCGCCAATCATCGACGCATCGGTGATGATCGGCGACACCTACGTCGACGCCCAGCGGCTGTGCATCGTGGCCACCGGGATTCTCTTGGCCGCCTTCCTGTGGTTCTTCACCCACTACACCAAGACCGGCCTGGCCTTTAGGGGCATCGCCCAGGACGAGCGCACCGCGCTGACATTGGGCATCAACGGCGACAAGGTGGCCGCCCTGTCCGTGGCCTTTGGCGCGGGCTACGGGGCCCTGGCCGCCTTGGTCATCCTGCCGCTGGGCACCATCGCGGTCAACGAGGGCTACAACGTGCTGGTCAACGCCCTGGCGGTGTGCATCGTGGGCGGCCTGGGCAGCACGGTGGGCATCATCGTGGCCAGCTTCCTGATCGGCTTCGCCCAGATTCTCACCGCCACTTACCTCGAGACCAGCTGGATGATGATCGTCAGCCTGGTGGCCATCCTGGCCATTTTGGTGCTCAAGCCCTCGGGGCTCTTCGGGCACCAGAAGCAGCTCGAGGAGCGCATCTGATGGCACAACGCAAAGAGCGCATAGACCGGGGAATCAAGGTCCGCAGCGACGACGTGTTCGTCCTCACCTCCTGGCGCGAGATGCTCTACCTGGCCGCCCCAAGGGTGGTGCCGGTGGTGGCCCTGTTCGTGCTGGGGCTGGTGGCCGGGCCCTACTGGGAGCGGGTGCTCATCTCCACCTGCATGTTCGCCCTGCTGGCCATCAGCTGGGACCTTCTTAACTCTGCGGGCATGGTCTCTCTGGGCCAGGCCCTGTTCTTCGGGGTGGGGGCCTACATCGCGGGCACCCTGAACCACTACCTGGGCCTGCCGCCGGGGCTCACCATCCCCATCGCCACCGTCGGCGGAGGGGTGTTGTGCACCCTGGCCCTGCTGCCGGTGCTGCGCCTCAGGGGCATCTACTTCGCCATGGTCACCCTGATCCTGCCCATGATGATCGAGCGGGTCATCGAAGCCACCAAGATATTCGGGGGCACCGAGGGCATCAGCGGACTGACCACCCTGGGCAACCCGCACCTGGAGTTTTGGCTGGCCGCGGTGGTGGTGTTCGTGGCCCTGTTCGGCTTCCGGCGCATGATTGGCAGCGACTACGGCCTGCTGCTCAAGGGCATCAACGACAACGACCGGGCGGTGATGAGCGCGGGCATGAATATCTACCAATACAAGGCCCAGGCCCTGTTCATGGCCTCCTCGGTGGGGGCCTTCGCCGGGGCCTTCATGACCCACGCCTACCAGTTCGTGGGCATGCCGGTGTTCGCCCTGGACTACTCCATGATCCCCATCGCCTCGGTGGCCGTGGGCGGCATGGGCACCCTGGCCGGGCCCATGCTGGGCAGCTTCATCCTGGTGCCCATGTCCGAGCTCCTCAGGGGCCTGGGCGGCTTAAGGGTGGTGATCTACGCGGTGATACTGGTGGTGTTCACGGTGGGACTCCCCGAGGGAATCTTCCACTACCTGTCGCGCAAGTACAACCAGTTTGAGCGCTGGGTGGGGGTGGAGCGATGAGCAAGGAAGTCATTTTGCAGGCCGAAAACCTCTCGCGCTACTTCGGCGGGGTCAAGGCGGTGGATGGGGTCAGCTTCAGCCTCCGGCGCAACGAGGTGCTGGGGGTCATCGGCCCCAACGGCTCGGGCAAGACCACCCTGGCCAACCTGCTCACCGGTTTCGTCAAGCCCAGCAAGGGCAAGGTCATCTTCGAGGGCCAGGACATAACCGGCCTGCCGCCCTACAAGGTGGCAGACCGGGGCATCGCCCGCTCCTTCCAGATGGTCAAGCCCTTCTACCAGCTGCCCGCCTTCAAGAACCTCAACGTGGCCCTACTCTCGCCCCGGGTGCGCCGCCTGGCCGGCGGCCGCTACGGCGACCGCGACGCGGTGGCCAAGGACCTGTTGGAGGAGGTGGGCTTCGAGCGCGACTCCTGGGTGATCTCCCACCAGGCGGCCAGCCTGCCCCACGGCTACCTCAAGCGGCTGGAGCTGGCCAAGTGCATGGCCCTGCAACCCGAGGTGATCGTGCTGGACGAGCTGTTCTCGGGCCTTTCCCTGGCCGAGGTGGCCTCCCTGGTGCCGGTGATCGAAAAGCTGGTGCACCAGGGCAAGACCCTGGTGATGATCGAGCACCGGCTCAAGGAGCTGTTCCGCATCGCCGACCGGGTGCTGGTGCTCAATTTCGGCCAGAAGATCGCCGAGGGCGAGCCCGCCCAGGTGATGGAAGACCCTCAGGTCAAAGGCGCCTATCTGGGCAGCGAGGCGGAGGAGTAAACGTGCTTACGGTCAAGGACCTAATCGTCTTCTACGAAAACGCCATCGCGGTCAACGACCTGTCCATGGAGGTGCGCGAAGGCCAGATAGTGGGGGTCATCGGCTCCAACAGCGCGGGCAAGACCACCCTCATGAACACTCTGAGCGGCCTCATCTGGGACATGCTCATCAAAGAGAAACGCCGGGGCGGCGAGCGCATAACCGTGATGGGCCAGGTGTCTTTCATGGGCGAGGACATCAGCGACCTCCCGGCCTATCGCCGGGCTCGGGCGGGCATCGTGCTCTGCCGGGAGCGCCACCCCATCTTCCCGGACTCCACGGTGGTGGAGAACTTGAAGATCGCGGGCTATCTGCGCTCCTGGGCCGAGGTGCGCCGGGGGATCGAGCTCAGCTTCGATTTGTTCCCCAACCTGGCCCGCCACCGCAGCCGCAAGGCGGGCTTCCTCTCCGGCGGCGAGCAGCAGATGCTGGCCATCGGCATGGCCCTGATGGTGGGTCCCAAGTTGCTGCTTTTGGACGAGCCGCTCTTGGGGCTTAGCCCGGCCATGCAGAACCAGGTGGTGGGGGCCATCAAGGACGTGAGGCGGCACACCGGGGTCACCCTGGTCATCGCCGAGCAGTTCGCCCGGCCTCTGCTGCCCTGGCTGGACTTCACCTACGTCATCGAGAACGGGATGCTCACCCTCACCGGGCCCGGGCCCGAGTTGATGGACAACCCCGAGATAAAAAGCGCCTACTTCGGCGTCTAACAGGGAGAGCCTTATGCAGCCGGTGGAGCTGACCAACATCCCCCAAACCTTCGACCGGGTGGCGGCCCTGAACCCCAACAAGCCCGCCGCCTGGTACCTGGGCACCGCCTTCACCTACGCCCGTCTCAAGGACATGGCCGAGCGTTTCGCCGCCGGGCTGCTGCGCAACGGGGTCGAGCCCGGCTCGCGGGTCATGGTCTATCTGCCCAACGGAGTGCAGTGGCTCATCGCCTGGCTGGGCATCCAAAAGGCCGGGGCGGTTGCCGTGCCCATCACCCCCATCTACACCCCCTTCGACGTGGCCTACATTGCAGGCGACACCGAGGCCGAGGCCATCGTGTGCACCGACCGCAACTACGGCTACGTGAAAAAGGTGCGCAAGGAGCACCCATTCAAGACCGTGGTGGTCACCGCCATGACCGACGTGCTGCCCGGTTACAAGCGCTTCTTCGGCTGGGCCTTTGACAAGGTGCCCAAGGGCCGGGTGGGCCGGAGCGGCGAGGGCACGGTTATGCTCACCGACCTCATCAAGGAATCCGGCAAGCCCCCGGCGGCCGCCGCCGACCCGGACTCCACCGCCGAGATCATCTACACCGGTGGCACCACCCGCCACCCCAAGGGCGTGCCCATAAGCCATCGCCTGCTGCTGGAGTGCGCCGACGAGCAGATCTCCACCAGCGCGGCCTTGTTCGAGGTGCAAGACAACATGGTCCTGGGCTCGGCGCCCCTGTTCCACATCCTGGGGCAAACCACCGCCCTGGGCACGGTGCTGGTCCACGGCGGCACCATCATCCTGCAGCCCAAGGTGAACCTGGACGCCATGATGCACGCGGTGACCACCCACAAGGCCACCACCTTCATCGGGGTGCCCGCCCTGTACCGCATGATTCTGGAACACGACCGCCTGGACCAGTACGACCTCAGCTCGCTGAAATACTGCTTCTGCGGCGGCGACGTGCTGCCCCAGGACGTGGCCTCCCGCTGGCTGGAGCGCTTCGGCTGGCCCATCTACATCGGCTACGGGGCCAGCGAGACGGTGGGCGGGGTGTGCATGAGCCCGGCGGACCGCAAGAACCCGCCAAATTCCATGGGCCTGATCCTGCCCTCCAAGGAGGTGCGCATCATCGATCCCGCCTTCCTCACCCCGGTGGAGCCGGGCGAGCCGGGCGAGCTGTTGGTGCATTCGGACCCCATGGTCAGCGCCTATTGGAACAAGCCCAAGGAGACCCAAGAGGCCTTCGTGGAAATCGACGGCAAGCTCTTCTATCGCACCGCCGACGTGGTGCGCCAGGACGAGGAAGGCTACCTGTACTTCGTGGACCGCACCGTGGACACCATCAAGCACAAGGGCTACCGGGTCAGCGCCTCGGAGATCGAGTGCGTGCTGCAAGACCACCAGGCGGTGGTGGCTTCGTGCGTGGTGGGCATCCCCGACGAAAAGGTGGGCGAGCGGGTAAAGGCCTACGTGGTGCTCAAGAAGGACATCAAGGGCATCACCGGCTACGACCTCATAGCCTTCTGCCGCCAACGCCTGGCGAGCTACAAGGTGCCCCAGTACATCGAGTTCCGCGACATGCTGCCCAAGTCCAAAGTGGGCAAGCTGCTGCGGCGCGAGGTGCGTGGCGAGGAAGCCTCCCGCCGCGCGGGTTAAACCCTAAATCCCCGTCCCGGCCTGGCGTGAGCTGGTTTGTCTTGACAGCTCTCGCCGGGCCGGGTAATCTGCACAAAACAAACCGATCGGACGGTTGATTTTATGCCATCTCTGCCCAAAGGCCGCCAACGCCAAAAACAGCTCTACGACGCCGCCGCCCGCCTGTTCGCGGCCCAGGGCTACCACGCCACCAGCCTGCGCGAGTTGGCCGAGGCCCTGGGGCTCAACAAAAGCTCGCTCTACCACTACTTCGATTCCAAGCAGGAACTCCTCTACCAACTTCTTGATGACTACATCTCCGAGGCCCTGGCCGGGATAAAGTCCTTATGTGCCGGCCCAAGGGACCCAGAGGAAAAGCTGGCTGACTTCATGCGCTATTACACCCGGTTTTACGCCCGCGACCTGGACCGCCTGGCCTTGTTGGTCAACGAAGTGGACAACCTGGAGCCTCGCTACCGCAAGGTCCTGGAGAAAAAGGAGCGCCGCTATCTGGCCGCGCTCACCGACATCCTCGATCAGTTGCGCGAGCAGGGACGCCTCAAGGAGGTGCCCTCCACCGTGGCCGCCTTCGCCTTCTTCGGAATGGTGCACTACACCTTCAGGTGGTACCGCCCCAAGGGCAAGGTGAGCCCGGAGGAGCTTTCCGAGATGTTCTGGGAGATCTTCGGGCGAGGGGTCCTGCGGCCCCAGGAGGGGGCCTAGCCATGAACCCCCTGCGCACGCCTTTCTGGGGGGTGGAGTGGGCCTGGCTATTCTACCTCCTGGCCGCCCTGGCCCTGGCCGCCCTGGCCCTGGGCTTGTGGGAAAAAATATCCCTTTGGGCCCAAGGCCGCCGCGCCGCCCCGGTGGCCAGCCACAAACACCCCCTGGGGGCCATCCTGGCCGATGTTTTCCTGGGGCGGCGCATCTGGCGGGGCGAGGCCTCCGCCGGGCTCATGCACCTCATGTTGCTGTGGGGCTTCCTGGGCCTGTTCATCGGCACCTGCGCCGTGGCCGTGGACCACTACCTGGTCTCCTTCCTTCAGGGAAAAATATATCTGTGGTTCTCGGCCGGCCTGGAGGTCTGCGGCCTGCTCCTGGTGATGGGCCTGCTCTTGGCCCTGACCCGGCGCTGGCTCTTGCCGGTGTCCCGCTTGGAGCGGCGGCCCGACGACACCCTGCTGCCCCTGTGGCTGCTGGCCGTGGCCTGCGGCGGCTTCATGGTGGAGGCGGCCCGCCTGGCCGCCTCCCGCCCGCCCTGGGAGGACTGGTCCTTCGTGGGCTACGGCCTGTCGGGCTTTTTTCCCAGCGCCCAAGCCGCCCGGGAACTGTTCCCCTGGCTGTGGTGGGCTCACGCGATCATCAGCCTAGGCTTCATCGCCTGGCTGCCCTGGTCCAAGCTGGCCCACGCCATCGCCGCCCCGGCCAGCCTCTATCTGCAAGGCCAGCCTCTCGCCGTTTTGGCCGTGGCCGCCGAGGAAGGCGATCTGGCCGCCCTGGGGCTGCGGCACCTGCTGCACCTGGACGCCTGCACCCGCTGCGGCCGTTGCGTGGAGGTGTGCCCAGCCGCCCAGGCGGGCGAGCCCTTCTCCCCGCGGGACCTGCTGCGCCGGGCTCGCCGCCAGGCCCGCCTGAAATACAGCCCACTGTACCGCTTGCCCTGGCTGCGAGGCCGCCGCCAGGCCCTGCTGGAGCGCGACCGCGCCGCCGACTGGGAAGTGGCCTGGTACTGCACCACCTGCCGGGCCTGCCTGGAGGTGTGCCCGGTGCAGGCCGCGCCCATCGAGATGATCCGCAAGCTCAGGGCCGGTCTGGTGGAGCAGGGCTCCACCGTGCCGCCCCAGCTCATGGACGTCCTTGAAAAGCTTCACCGCTACGGCAATCCCTGGTTGGCCAAGAAGGGGGCCAAGGCGGGCTGGGCCCAGGGGCGCGACATCCCGGACCTGAGAAAATCCGGCCCGGAGGTGGACTGGCTCTACTTCGTGGGCTGCACCACCTCCATCGACACCAGGGCCCAGGGCATGGCCCGCGCCCTGAGCGACGTGTTCACCCACTGCGGGGTTTCCTTCGGCACCCTTGGCAAGAAGGAGCCTTGCTGCGGGGACATCGCCCGCCGCCTGGGCGAGCAGGGACTCATGGAGGAGCAGATCGAGGCCACCCAGGCCTTGCTCAACAAGCAGGGCCTCACCCGCATCATCTGCACCTCCCCCCACTGCCTGGACACCATCAAGAAGGTGCACCCGCTCTTTACGGAGGAGGGACTCCCCTTGCAGGTGTTGCACTACAGCCAGATGCTGCACCGCCTGTGGCAGCAGGGGCGCCTGTTCTTCGACCACCCCCTGCCGCTGAAGGTCACCTATCACGACCCCTGCTTCCTGGCCCGGCACAACCGCCTGGTGGATGAGCCCCGCCAATTGTTGCGGGCCATTCCCGGCCTGGAGCTGGTGGAGATGGCCGACCACGGCCTGAACTCCCTGTGCTGCGGCGGCGGGGGAGGGCGCATGTGGCACGAGATCCCCGGCCAGGCCAACCTGGCGGTGCGCCGTTTGGAGCAGGCCGCGGCCACCGGGGCCGAGCTGGTGGTCACCGCCTGCCCCCTGTGTTTGATCATGCTGGAAGACGCCCGCAAGACCGGCGGGTTCGAGGATAAGTTCGCCATCATCGACCTTAGCGAGCTGGCGGCAAGGGCCCTGGGCCTGGCCGCCACGGACCGGGAGGCCGAAACAAACCCATGAAAATCTTGGTGCTGGTAAAAAACGTGCCCGAAGTGGCCGAGGCGGAGCTGGAGATAGACCAGGGGGCCTTGGACCTGGAAGATCTGGAGATGGTGGTCAACGAGTGGGACAACTACGCGGTGGAGGAGGCGGTGCGCATCACCGAGGCCTCCGGCGGCGAGGTCCACCTCATGACCCTGGGCAACGAGGACGACGAGGACGTGTTGCGGCGCGGCCTGGCCATGGGAGCCCACGCGGCCTCCCACCTGTGCGACGAGGCCTTCGATGGCTCAGACCCGGCCACGTTGGCCCGGGTCATTGCCGCGGCGGTCAAGGACGGCGGCTACGACCTGATCCTCACCGGCGTGCAAAGCGCCGACCTGGGCCAGGCCTCCACCGGCGTGCTCCTGGCCCAGGAGCTGGGCCTGCCCCACGCCACCATGGCAATCGCCTTGGAGCCCGGCGCGGGCGAGGTGGTGGTCACCAGGGAGCTGGAGAACAACACCAGCGAGAAAGTGGCCTTGCCCCTTCCGGCCCTGGTCACGGTGCAGTCGGGCATCAACCAGCCCCGCTACGTGTCCATCATGGGCATCCGCAAAGTGCGCAAGATGACCATCGAGCAGATCGAGGCCGACGACCTGGGCCTGGCCGAGGAGTCCCTCGGGGCAGCCGCCTCCATGGTTGATTCGCAGTCCCTGGCCCTGCCGCCCATGGGCGAGGGGGCCCAGATGCTCGAAGGCGGCCTGGACAGCGTGTGCGACCAGGCGGCGGCCATCCTGCGGGAAAAGGGAGGCCTGGCATGAGCGGCGTGCTGGTTATTGCCGAACACCGCCAGGGAGCCCTGCGCGAGGCCACCCTGGAGTGCCTGGGCGCGGCCCTGGCCCTGGGCGGCGAGGCAACGACTCTCTTGTTGGCCGACGCTCCCGACGCCTTGGCGGGTGAGATCACCGGCCGCACCCACGGACTCAAGCTCTACGCTCATCCCGACCTGGCCGCCTTCAACCCCGAGCTGTATCTGCCGGTGGTCATGGATGCGGTGAAGGCCCTGCAACCTTCCCTGGTGCTCATGCCCCACTCCAGCCAGGGGATGGACCTGGCCCCGGCCCTGGCCGGACGCCTGGGCCTGCCCCTGGTCACCGATTGCACCGGGTTGTCCTGGAACGATGGCGCACTCTCCGTGCAGCGCGCGGTGTACGGCGGCAAGGCCATGCAGGAGCTGGCTCTCAAGCCCGCGGCCACGGTGGTGGCCACCCTGCAGGCCGGGGCCTATCAGGCCGCGCCCGCCGGAGCGGCGGAGACCGCCTCCGAGAGCGTCACCCTCACCGAGTTGGCTCCCCGCCACGCCCGCCGCTTCCTGGAATACCTGGCCGGCGTGGTGGAGGACGTGGACATCGCCGAGGCCGACATCCTGGTCTCGGTGGGCCGGGGCATCGGCGGGCCGGACAACATCCCCCAGGCCCAGGCCCTGGCCGACGCCCTGGGGGCCACCCTGTCCTGCTCCCGGCCCGTGGCTGACGCCGGGTGGCTGCCCAAGAGCCGCCAGGTGGGCACCAGCGGCAAGACGGTGCGCCCCAAGATCTATCTGGCCCTGGGCATCAGCGGGGCCTTCCAGCATCAGGCGGGTATGAAAAACAGCGGCACCATCATCGCGGTCAACTCGGACCCCCGGGCCCCCATCTTCCAGGTGGCCCACTACGGCATCGTGGCCGATCTGTTCGAGGTGTTGCCCAAGCTAAGCGAACGTTTTGGGGGTTAGGAAAGAACCATGGATTTTACTCTGAGCAAAGAGCAGCGGGACATCGTGCGGGCGGCGCGGGAGTTCGCCCAGGGCGAGTTCCCCGGGCGGGCCCTGGAGTTTGACCGCAGCGAGAGCTTTGACCTGGACATCTGGCGCAACGCTTGCGAACTGGGCTTCGTGGGCACCTTCCTGGCCGAGGAGTACGGCGGGGCGGGCCTGGGCTTTTTGGAGCACAGCCTGATCACCGAGGAGTTCTGGGCCGTGGACCCCGGCTGCGGCCAGAGCGTCCTGGCGGTCACCTTCGGGGCGGAGCTGTTGCAGCTTTTCGGCAGCGAGGAGCAAAAGCAGATGGTGCTGCCCGAGCTGGTGGAGGGCAAGGCCATCATGTGCTCCTGCATCACCGAGCCCGAGGCGGGCAGCGACCCCAGTCGGGCGGCCACCACGGCGGTGCGCGACGGCGACGGCTGGCGCATCAACGGTTCCAAGATGTTCATCACCAACGGCACCACGGCCAAGTACTCCCTGATCTTCGCGGCCACCGACCCGGACAACCCCGACCGCCACGCCAGGCACAGCTTTTTCCTGACTCCCACCGATGTGCCCGGCTTTTCGTCCACCAAGCTTCACGGCAAGCTGGGCATACGGGCCTCGGACACCGCCGAGGTGGCGTTCAGCAATTTGTGGGTGCCGGGCGACGCCCTGGTGGGCAAGCTGGGCCAGGGCTTCACTCAGCTCATGGCCTTTTTCAACCGCACCCGCCTGCACATCTGCGCCCAGGCGGTGGGCCTGGCCCGGGGTTGCCTGGAGGAAAGCGTCAAGCACCTCAAGGGCCGGGTGCAGTTCGGCCAGGCCCTGGCCAAGTTCCAGGTCAACCAATTCAAGGTGGCCGAAATGGCCACCAAGATCCGAGCATCGCGTAACCTGTACTGGGAGGCGGCCGGGAACGTGGACCGGGGCAAGGTGGACCACGGGCTCATCGCCATGGCCAAGTGGTTCAGCGCCCGCACCGCGGTGGAGGCGGCCGACGAGGCCCTGCAGATTCACGGCGGGTACGGCTATTTTGACGAGTACAAGGTGCAGCGCCTTTACCGCGACGCCAAGATCCTCGAACTTTATGAGGGAACCAAAGAGGTGGAGAAGATTATCGTGGCCGGAACGTTACTCGGTTAAAGACCTTCGGGAAGCAGGTTGAAGCCGTGCAGCTTCCAGCCCTGTGGCCCGCGTTCAACCAGGCACAGCCCGGCGTAGTCCAGCTCCAGGCGCAGCAGGTGCCCCAGGGGCAGGCCCAGCAAACGGCACAGCCCGGCGCGAATCACCCCGGAGTGGGCCACCACCAACACCGGGGCCGGGCCGTCGGCCAGGGCCTCCAGCAGGGGCGTCACCCGGTCCGCCACCTGGGCGAAGCTCTCGCCGCCCTGGGGCCGGTGCCCGGCCAGTTCCTCGCCCCTGGCCTCGTACTCGCCGGGGAAGCGCTCGCGCACCTGATCCACGCTGAGGCCTTCCCACTCGCCCAGGGAAATCTCCGTCCAGCCCGGCTCGAGCACGATCTCCCGGCCCGGCGCGGCCAGGCGGGCGGTGTCTTGGCAGCGGGACAGGGGGCTGGTGTAAACCGCCTGGAATCTCATCTCCCTTAGGAGCTCGCCCCACTGGGCGGCCTGGGTGCGGCCCAGTTCGGTGAGCGGCAGGTCGCGGCGGCCCACGAAGCGGCGGGGGATGCTCTGGGTTATCTCTCCGTGGCGCAGCAGATAGATCATGATCCATCGCTCCCCATGGCCAAGCCCGCCCGGTCCAGGCAATCCTCCAAGCCCATGCCCAGCGCCGCCTCCACCCGCCGGGCGATGCTCCGGGCCAGGTCCCAGCGCCGCTGAATGGCCGCCCGCGCCTCGGGGCTGTCGCCCTTGCGGGCCATCTTGTCCTCAAAGCGTTGGTCCAGGGCCACCCGGCAATCGGCTTGCACCAGCTTGTCGGCCAAGTGCACCAACTCCGCCTCGCTCAGCGGCGCGCCGGGCGCTATGTCAATGTCCACGTGCCGGGCGGCCAGGGGAGCCACCGCCTGGAATCCCAGACCGGCCAGCAACTCCGCTCCGGCGGCGGGGTGGTCGGCCTGGCCCTTGGCCACGTCGTGCAGCAGTCCCCCGGCCAGGGCCAGCTCCGGGCTCAGCTCCGCGCCGGCCTTGCGGGCCGCCTGGACCAAAGTCCGGGCCACCCGGCCCACCATTATGCTGTGGGCCACCAACTCAGGTTCCAGTTCCAAAACGTCTCGCAACAGGGCCAGGCATTCGGCCTGGTCCGGAGTGTCGTATCCGGTCAGCTCGGCCTTCAGCGCATCGTAGTCCTGGGGATGGTCCTGGTCGCGCAAAATGAAGCGGTCGGCCACCGCCACCTCCTGGGCCAGTTCCGGGCGTTGGTCCCAGAAGCCGCGCAGGCCGCCCGGCCCCTCATAGGCCATGATGGCCGGGGCCAGCTCGGCGGCGATAAGGGGAGGGTGGCCCCACTCGCCTTGGAAGGTGGGGTGGAGCACCGGGCCTCGCCCCTGGTCCCAGGCCGCGCGCAGGCGGGCCAGGGTGTGGGGGCGCACCAGGGGGATGTCCACCGGCAGCAGGAAAAAGGCGCGGCAGGTGGGGGGCAGGGCCGCCAGCCCGGCCCGCAGGGAACTGAACATGCCCTGCTCGTAGTCCGGGTTCAGCACCGGCGTGGCCCCCAGGGAGCGCACGACCGGCTCTAACTCCGTGGCCCGGTGGCCCAGGACCACCAGCACCGGCGCGGTCCCCGCATGCCGCAACAGGCCCACCACCCGCTCCAGGACGCTTTGGCCCCCCAGGGGCAGCAGGGGTTTGAACTGCTTCATGCGCGAGGATAGACCGGCGGCCAATACCAGCCCGGCAGGGGTCGCGGCGGCGGGGCTGGTTGAATTAATCATGGGTTTCACCCAAATTTGTCACATCCCGAGGCTGCAAGTTGGCTTTCACGGTCTTATCATAAAACATGTGCAGGGATTGAGCTCCAGCGAGAAAAACAAGCAAGATATTAACCGGGAGAAGATTCATGCCCAACGATATTCATATTGTATGCCCCAACTGCGCCGCCACCAACCGGGTGCCGTCCCAGCGCCTGAGCGAAAACCCCACCTGCGGCCGCTGCAAGGCCGACCTGCTCACCGGCCAGCCGGTGGAGGCTGATGCGGCCCTGTTTGGCAAAATGATGTCCTCAGAGGGCCTGCCGGTGCTGGTGGATTTTTGGGCCTCCTGGTGCGGCCCCTGCAAGATGATGGCCCCGGCCTTTGCCCAGGCCGCGGCCCAACTCAATCCCAAGATTCGCCTGCTCAAGGTGAACACCGAGCAGGAGCAGGCCCTGGCCGCCCAATACGGCATATCCTCCATACCCACCATGGTGCTTTTCCGGGGTGGGCGCGAAGTGGCCCGCACCTCCGGGGCCATGCCCGCTGCGGGCATCGTGCAGTGGGTCCAGGCCCAACTATGAGCTGAGCCCGCCTCCGCGATACTCCAGCCCCATGATGCTCACGTCGTCATCCAGGGGCCGGTTATTGCCAAAGGCCTTGAGTTCGCTCCACAGGGCTTCGATCAATTCGCCCACTCCAAGCGCGGCCCCCTGGATCACGTGGCGGTGTAGACGCTCCACCCCGAACATTTGGCCCCGGCGGTTACGGTATTCCACGACCCCGTCGGTGTAGAGGATCAGCCGGTCGCCAACGCGCAGCACGGTTCGCCCTTCCTCGAAGGGCACCGCGCCGTCCAGTCCGATCAAGGTTCCCCCGGCGGTCAGCTCTTCCAGCTCGCCCCCGGCCCTGAGCAGCAGGGGATGGGGGTGACCGGCGTTGGAGTAGACCAGCTCGCCGTCGGTGAGGTGCAGCAGCAGGTACACGATGCTGAAGCTCTTGTCGAAGCGCTCCAGGGGGTATTCCCGGTCCAGGACGCTCAACACCTTGCCGGGAGGCAGGGCCTGCATCGCCCCGTTGATGTCGCGCTTGGCCACGTGCCCGCTGGCTGGGTCCAAGGCCTCGTGCACCGACACGGTCATCAGCGAGGCGGGCACGCCGTGGCCGCTGATGTCGAGCATGTACAGGCACAGCTGTCCCGGCCCCAGGGGCTGGGCGTGGAAAAGGTCGCCGCCGATGAACTCGCTGGGCGCGAACTTCCAGGCCAACTCCACCTGGGGCAGATGGGGCAGGTTGTAGGGCAGCAGGGTGCGCTGGATTCCCGCCGCCGCCTGGAGGTCCTCGTCCAGGCGCTCTTGTTTTTCCATGAGGGCCAGGTTGGCCGTCTCGGCCGCCTCTTTGGCCCTTTTCAGCTCGGCCTGGGTGTTTTTCAGCTCGGTGATGTCCGTGGAGATGCCGCAGACGCCGTAGATGCGGCCTCCGGGGTCGCGCAGGGGGAACTTGGCGGTGAGATAGCTGTGCAGCCCGTCCTTCTGGCGTATCTGTTCTTCGCTGTGCAGGGGCCCCTTGCCGATCAGGGCCTCTTTGTCGTGGCGGTGCAGGGCCTGGGCGGTCTGGGCGGGGAACATCTCCCGGTCGGTGAGGCCCAGGGCCTGTTCCTGCTTGATGCCCAAGAGCTGCTCGAAGCGGCGGTTGACGAACTGATAGCGCCCGGCATGGTCCTTCAGGTAGATCACCGCCGGGGAGAAGGTCATGATGTCCTGCAGGCGCTGCTCGCTCTCGGCCAGGGCCTGCTGGGCCAGGTGGTGACGCACCTGGGCCCAGGCCAGGAACCAGCAGATGAGCCCGGCCACGAAAAGCACGATCGACAAAAGCTGGGTGAGCTGGATCAGATAGACGCCCACAGCCGCGTCCACCCGCGCTTCGGGGACCAGGGAGACTATTTTCAGCGAGGACTGCCGGTCCTGGGCGGGGCCGGGCGGGGCCACCGTATCCCAGGTGAACAGGCCCGCCTTGTCGAACACCTGCCCCTGGTCCTGCCGGGCCACCATGCTCCACATTTGCGGCCACATTCGGGCGAAGGAGTCGCCTTCCGTCTTGGCTTCGATCTGGGGCCCGCCCTGATAGCGGCCGCCCAGCAGGATGCGTCCTTGTTGGTCCAGCAGGAGCACCACCCCCTGGCTGAAGAACAGCCCGGCCATTTTGCGCATGGCCTGGGAGGTCCGGTAGTCCATGACCAACAGGCCCTCCCGCTCTCCCCAGCGATTGGTGACCGGGGCGGCCACCCTGATCACCGCGCCCTTGTCGTCGTTGTGGAGCAGAGGGGAGATATAGACCCTGCCCGGCGGCAAGCGCAGGGACGCCTCCACCCAGGGCTGATAAGACAGGTCGCGGGGGGGAGCTTTGCGCTCCACGCTGGTGCGGTCGCCTTCGCGCGCCAGGTGCAACAGAACCTGGCCATTGCGGTCTATGTAAAGAATGCGCCGGTAGGAGTGGGTGGTCTTTAGGACTTTGGTCAACTCATGGGCCAGCTTGTCCAACACCAGCGAGCCGGGAGGCCCTTGCAAATTTTCCAGGATCTCGTGCTGAGCCTGCACCTGGGCGTCCACCACCACCTCGTCCAAAATCCCGGCCACGGCTTCCTTTTCGAGCTGAACCTGGTGGTTCTGTTCGCTCCGCAACAGGCGCCGCTCGTTGTTGGCCTCGAGACGATAGAAAAGATAGGTGGTCAGGATCAGGACCAGGGCGACGGGGATATACAACAGCAGAAAGCGAATCAGGGTGGCCCGCAGCCGCCGGCCCAGACCTTCACCAGGTTCCATTGCCATCGCAGCGGGGTCTCCTCCTACATCCTTCCAATAGGGCGCGTTCACTGTGCTAGAATTTTATCATGCACAGCTTAACCTACCATGAAGGCGGAAAACAGGCTTTTGTCTCGCCGGGGAGGCTTCACCCCCGTGGAAGAGGGCCCCATGCTGGTTGAGGAAAAACTGATCGGCAACGTCCTGGTGGTGAAGCTGAAGGACAGCTGTTTGGATGCATCGGTGGCCGCCCCCCTGAAAAAGCGCTTGCATGAACACACCGGTAACGGTTGCACCAAGCTGGTGCTGGATTTGGGCTGGGTGGAGTTCATGGACTCCAGCGGGCTCACCGTGATCATTTCCACTCTCAAGACCCTTAAAGAACAAGGCGGGCAGCTGGTGCTCAGCGGGGCGGGACCGGCGTTGACCTCCCTGTTCCAGCTCACTCGTCTGGACAAGGTGTTCAAGGTGTACCCCAACACCGGCCAGGCTGTGCGGGCCTTGAGTTTTTAGGCCTGGGCCAATACGGATGTAATAGGGCCCCGGCGCTCCGAGGCCCCGGCAAGAGGCGGTTAGATTATGCGGTCGAGATCATTCCTGAATCTGACGGCATCGCTGTTGCCGGCCTTGGTTTTGGCCGCGGGCGTGGTTTATTCCCCCCAGGCCTCCGGCCAGGGCCAGGCGGCCTCCCAGCCCCAAGCCCAGGCCTCGCCGGAGTTGGCGGCCCAGGGCCGGAAGCATTTCCAGCGCTACTGCCAGGCCTGCCACGACCCTCAGGACAACTCGCGGCGCACGGCTCCTGACCTCACCGGCCTGTACGGGCGGGGGCTCACCCCGGCCATGAAGCAGCCGGTGACCGACGCCAACCTGGGCGGCCACATAAAACAGGGCGGCCCCCGCATGCCCCCCTTCCCTTGGCTGAGCAAACAGGATATCGCCGCCCTGCTGGCCTATCTGAAGACCTTGTAGCTTCTTACAACCCCTTGGAAGCCATGTAGGCGGCCAGGTCCGACACCCGGCAGGAATAGCCCCACTCGTTGTCGTACCAGGCCAGCACCTTGACCAGGTCGCCGTCCAACACCTGGGTGAACTCCAGGTCCACCACCGAGGAGTGGGGATCGCCCTTTAGGTCCATGGACACCAAGTGCCCGTGGTCCACGGCCATGATGCCCTCCAGGGCGCCCTCCGCCGCCGCGGTCAGCGCCTGGTGCAGCCCCGCGGTGTCGGTGGGCTTGGCCAGGACCGCGGTGAAGTCCACCAGACTCACCGTGGGGGTGGGCACGCGCACCGAGCAGCCGTCGAAGCGCCCGGCCAACTCGGGGATGACCAGGCCCAGGGCCCGCGCCGCGCCGGTGGAGGTGGGGATCATGTTGATGGCCGCCGCCCGGGCCCGCCGAAGGTCCTTGTGGGGCAGGTCCAGGATGCGCTGGTCGTTGGTGTAGGAGTGGATCGTGGTCATCAGGCCCTTGACGATGCCGAAGGCCTCGTGCAACACCTTGGCCGGCGGGGCCAGGCAGTTGGTGGTGCAGGAGGCGTTGGAGACGATGTAGTGCTCGTCCGCCTTGTAGTCCTGGTCGTTCACCCCCATCACCACGGTGAGGTCGATTTCCTTGCCCGGCGCGGTGATGATCACCCGCTTGGCCCCGGCCTCCAGGTGGGCCTGGGCCTGGGGGCCGGTGCGGAACAGGCCGGTGCCCTCCACCACCAGGTCCACCCCCATGTCGTCCCAGGGGATCTGGGACGGGTCGCGCAGGGCGAAGCAGGTCACCTCCTGACCGTCGATGACGATGGCGTTCTCCTTGGCCTCCACCACCCCCGGCCAGCGGCCGTAGTTGCTGTCGAACTTGAAAAGATGGGCGTTGGTTTCCGAGTCGAATAGGTCGTTGACCGCCACCACCTGGAGTTGGTCGGGGTGGCGCTCCAAGACCGCTTTGAGCACCTGGCGTCCTATGCGGCCGAAGCCGTTAATGCCGATACGCACCATGAGTGTTACCTCTTTTAGTTATCGTCCAGGCGGTATTCGTGAGCCACCAGGAGGTTGTAGTCGGTCTTTAGGGCCCGGTGCAGGCGGGCGTTGTCCAGGGCGATGGCGCTAAGGTTGGCCGCCGCCTCCAGGAATCGCTCCTCCTGGTCGCTCCACTCGCGCTTGGTGTCCGAATATACCCTGAGCACCCCGATGGAGCGCTTGCCCACCCTGAGCGGCACCACGCAGATGGACTGGATGCCTTCGGCCTTGGCCCGGTCGCCGTACTGGAAGCCGGGGTCGTTCTGGGCGTCCATGATGCACACCGGCCCGCCCTTGAGGGCTTCCTTGTCCAGGCCGCTCTTGTCCACCAGGACCTTGCCCTTGCGCAGGTATCCCTCGGATAGGCCGTGGGACGCGCCCATGACCAGTTCCTTGCGGCGCGGGTCCAGCAAACGGATGGCGCAGGCCTTGGTTTCCAGGGCCTCGCTCACCCCGGTGACGATCTCATCCAGCACCTTGGCGGGGTCAAGGGAGGAGTTGACCACCTTGGCCACCTCATACAGGGCCTCGAAGTAGTTCTTTTCTTTGCCGGCCATAATAGCCTCCGTGAATTTATTGCGATCCGCCGATGCGGCGGCTGTACTTTCATCCTGCCAAAGCCGGAGGACGGGTACAAGAGAAAGCGATGGATGTGACCCAAGGGAAACAAAAAAAGGGCCGCCCCGAAAGGCGGCCCCGGTTGGCTTTACCGGCCTGCGTCTAGAACTTGGCGCTTACGCCGATCCAGAACGCCCGGCCCTGGCCGGGATAGCCGCTCTCGGTTTCATAGTCGCGGTCCAGGATGTTGCTCACATAGCCAAAGGCCTCGAACTTGTCCCAGATGGGCTGGGTGATCTTGAAGTTGGCCAGGAAATAGCCGCTGGTCTCCAGAATCTCGGTGTCCGGGCTGGAGGCGGTGGGCAGCTGGTCGTACTGGGAATCCAAGTACATGCCGATGAAGTCCAGTTTGGTGTCCAGCTTGGGCACGATGTACTGGATCTTGATGTCCACCTTGTTCTCCGGCGCGCCGATCACGTCGTCGGTCACCCGGTCGTCACTCTCATCCTTGGCCTTCATGAAGGTGTAGCCCACCCTGATGAGCAAGCCCTCCAGGGGGGTCAGCTCGCCGATGACCTCGAAGCCGTAGGTCCTGACCTTGCTGTAGTTGCGGTACATGGAGTCCTGGTAGGGTCCGTCCCGGGAGATGCGGTCCTCGATGTCGTTATAGAACACCGAGAACTCGCCGTAGAACATCTTGCCGAAGGGACGGCTCACGCCCAGGGTGTAGTTGGTGCTGTGCTGGGGGTCCAGCTCTATGTTGCCGCCCTTGGAGCTGAAAAGCTGCTGCAGGGTGGGGAATCGGGTCTTGCGGGCCACCGAACCGAATAGGCGGGTCTGGTCCACGAAGGTATAGGTGGCGCCTACCATGGGGTTGAAGCTGTCGGTGGTGCTGGGGGTGTCCAGACTCTCGGTGCCGTCGTAGTTGCCGCTCTTGTCGGTTTCCACGCTCTCGGCCTTGGTCACGTTGAACCAGTCGTAGCTCACCCCCGCGATGATCACGAAGTTGTCCCAGGGCTTCCAGTCGTTTTGCACACCCAGGGAGCCGGTGTAGGAGAAGCTCTCGGCAAAGGGCAGGTACTCGTCGTCGCGCTCCTTGTGGCTGTCGCCCCGGTAGTGGGCTGAGAAGCGCAGGGTGTCCTGGGGCACGATCTGCCAGTCGCCGAACAGCGAGCCGCCCGCCAGGTAGTCCTTGTAGCGGCTGGTGGAGATGACCTCGCTGTAGGACTTGTCGTAGTAGGAGACGTAGTCGTCCACGTGGTTGTGGTAGAAAAGCTTGCCGCGCATCTTGAAGGTGCTGGTGATGGCCTGCTCGCCGCTTAGGTCCAGGCCCCAGTCCTGGTACTTGGACATGGTGCCGTACTGGGAGAAGGCGGGGCGGCTGGTGAACACGTTGTTGCTGTCGGTGGAGGGGGGCATGCCCCAGCGGGAATCCAGCAGGTAGGCGCTCAGGTAATAGGCGGAATCCTTGGCCACGTCCACGCCGGCCTTGAACCACACGCTGGTCTGAGCGTAGCCGGAGTTCAGGCGCTCGCCCTCTCCCTGGATCACTTCCTTGGTGGTGCCGCCGGGCTTGCGCACGGTGCTGCCCACCTTGGGGGAGTAGTCGTCGGACATGTACCAGCCGTCGGCCTCGCGCCGGTTCACGTTGAACCAGTACTTGAACTTGCCCAGGCTGTTGCCGTGGGAGGCGCTAAGGCGATAGGCGCCGTCCTCGCCCAATTCGGCTGTGGCGCTCAGTGACGGCTTGATGCCCTGCTTTTTGGTGATGATGTTGATGACGCCGGCCATGGCATTGGAGCCGTAGAGCACCGAGGCCGCGCCCTTGACGATGTCGATGCGGGCGATCATCTCGGTGGGAAGCTGGTTCAGGTTCAGCTTGCCGTAGTTGGTCTCATAGTAGGGCACGCCGTCGATTAGGATCAGGGCTTCTTCCTGGTTGAAGCCCCGGATGCGGATTTCGGGCTCGTTCTTGCGCCCGGTGGTAACGGTGATGCCCGGGGCATATGAAAGGGCCTCGGGTACGGTGAGGGCGTGGCTGTCGGCGATGTCCTCGGCGGTGATGCTGTAGGTGTCGGTCACCTTGTTCACCGCGTCGTTCTGGCCCGATACCACGATCTCGCCCAGTTCGTAGACCTGATAATCCTTATCCGCCTTTTTGGCCTCTTGGGCCAGGGCGGGGCAGGCCATGGCCAACAGCGCAAGGGCCGCAAGTGTAAATTTGACCAGCTTCATGACTAACTTAGCCTCTCTTTTCCTCGGATTGCGTGTTTGGGGTTATCGCAAACAAGGCCCCACGTAAACGACTCCTAGCCAACGTTCACGGTCCTTGTTTTTCTCTAAGACTTGATCCAGGCGGCTCTTGACCACCTGCTGGGTCTGCATGCCCGCCCGGTAGACCACCGCCGTGGGGGTGTCCGGGGGATAGGCGGCCTGCACCGTCTGGATAACCTGGGGGAACTTGGGCATGGCCATGAAGACCACCACCGTGGCCCCCTGGGCGGCCAGGGAGTCCAGCATCTCGGGGCGCTTGAACAGGGTGAAGGGGTCGGTGATGGCGATGGCCCCGTTGCAGGCGATGTCCCGGCCCACGGCGGCCGAGCCCGCGTTGAAGGCGCTGAGCCCGGAGACGAAGCGTATCTGCTCCTTGGGGAACACGTCCTTGAGCCAGCGCCAGGAGCCGTAGACCATGGGGTCGCCCCAGTCCAGCACGGCCACGCTCTTGCCCTTGGCCAGTTGAGCCTTGATGATCTGGGCGGAGTCGGCGCTCTGCTGCTGGTCCATATGGCGGGCCTTGGCGTCCTTGTGGGCCTCCGTCTGCTTCTTGATGGGCTTGTCGTGGGCGGCGGCCATGGGGTCGAAGAGCACCGGCTTGTTGCCCAGGAAAGCGGCGAAGCGCTTTCGCAGGTCCTTGGGGGCCACCAGCACGTCCGCCTGGGCCAGGGCGTCCAGAGCCTCCAGGGTGAGCAGGTTGCTGTCGCCGCAGCCCATGCCGATCACGGTGAGCCGGGGCTGGTTGGCGATACGCACCGTCTCGATCTTGCCGGCGGCCTTGACCCAGCGGTCGGCCCAAAGGTCGTCGGGCAGGATCAGGGCGAAGCGCCCGTTCTCCTTCATGGGCTTGCCGTCCATCTGGTCGGCCACGATGATGCGCCCGCCCAAGGGCCCCCGGTACAGCTCGGCCCAGGAGACCAGGCTGGTGTAGCCGTCCGGCGCGCTGATCACCACCGCGCTCTGGTCGTCGCCGCTGACCTTGAAGTGTTTCAGAAGGTCGGCCAGCGCCACCCCGCTGAAGTGGGGACGCCCGTGAAACCCTTTGCCCTCGCCAACCTGGTTGGCCAGGATGGTGCGCCGGTGCAGGGCGGGCAGCTTATCCAGCTTGTGCTCCTTGCCGTCCGGGCCCACCACGGTGAGTGTGGAGGAGTAGAGCGTCTTGGGCCGGGGGCCCTGGGGCACCTTGACCGGTTCCACCACCCGCAAGGAGACCACGTTCTCCAGGCTGCGGTCGCCGGCGAAATCGCTGGTCATCACCAGCTTGGGCAGGCCCAGTTTGCGGTCGAGTTGCCTGATCAGGTCCTGGTAAACGTCCGGCTCGTGGCAGGCCTTGCAATCTTTCTTGGGGCGCACCGGGGTGGAGGACAGGGCCAGGACAGCCTCGCCGGGGTTGCGGTGGAATATCTCGCCCCAGGAAACGGTGACCTGTTGACCCCGGGCGTTTTTCACCACCACGGCCAGGTCCACCATCTTGTTGAAGCCGTGGCCTTGTTTGCCGATCTGGGCCAACTCCAGGATGTCGCGCAACGGCACCCCTTGCAGCCAGAAGCAGCCGTGGAAGGAGCCGTCGTCCTTGATGTCGTTGTACTTGACCCGCGCCCAGGAAAGGCGTTTAAGATCTTCCATGCTCAGGCGCAACGGCTGCTTCACCAGCCCGCTCACCGTGAGCATGGGTCCCATTTGTTTGTGGGCCGCCACGGCCACGGCGGCGGAGGAAATCATTACCAAAATCGTAGCCAAAATTAATAGCTTGCGCATGATGTGCTTCCTGGTTATCTATTTGCGAAATGTATTGATCATAAATGACATATGTCAATTTTGGCAACGATGTTATAAAAAACATAGGTAAGTTTTTGTGTCAAGCTAAAAGGGGCAGAGGCGGGGGGACATAGAGGGAGTTAAGGTGGCAAACGCCAAGCAAGGCGCGCTGCGGCGCAGCCTGGGGCCCTACAGCGCGGCCATGGTCATCGTGGCCAACATGGTTGGGACGGGCATCTTCACCGCCGGGGGCTTTATTCTGGCCCAGGCGGGAAGCCCCTCCCTGTTCATGCTCTGCTGGCTGGCCGGAGGGGTCATCGCCCTGGCCGGAGCCCTGAGCTACGCCGAGCTGGGGGCCCGCTATCCCCAGGCGGGCGGGGAATACGTGTTTTTGCGCCAGAGCTTCGGCCCCCTGTGGGGCCTCCTGTCGGGCTGGATATCGTTGGTGGTGGGCTTTTCCGCGCCCATCGCCGCGGCGGCGGTGGCCGGGGCTGGCTATCTGTTGCGGGCCTTCCCCCGAGCGTCGGGCTGGTCCCTGTCCTTGGGCGGTTTGTCGTTGCCCGGGGAGTCCCTGCTGGCCCTGGGCATCCTGCTGGGCTTCACCCTGTTGCACGCGGCCAGCCTGCGGGTGGGGGTGCGGGTGCAAAACCTGCTCACCGGCTTCAAGCTGCTGGTGCTGGTGGGGCTCATCGCCGCGGGCTTGGGAGCCTGGGACGGCCAGGGCTTTTTGAGCCAGGCCCTAAGCGCGCCGGGCTCGGCCGCCGCCCGGGTGGCCACCGCCCTGGTGTTCGTGTCCTTCGCCTACAGCGGGTTCAACGCCGCCGCCTATCTGGGCGGGGAGATCAAGAATCCCCAGCGCAACCTGCCCCTGGCCCTGCTGACGGGCACCGGCCTGGTCACCGCCCTGTATCTGCTCATCAACCTGGCCTATCTGGCCGCCGTGCCCCCGGAGCAGATGGCCGGGGTCAAGGAGGTGGGGGCCCTCACCGCCCAGGCCCTGCTGGGACCCATAGGCGGGCGGGTGTTCAGCCTGCTGGTGGCCCTTTGCCTGCTCTCCAGCCTGGGGGCCATGACCCTCACCGGCCCACGCATCTACTACGACATGGCCCAGGACCGGGTGTTCTTCGCCGCCCTGGGCCGGGTGCGCCCCGCCTCCGGGGTGCCTGCCAATTCGGTGTGGTTGCAAGCGGCCATCGCCGCCCTGCTGGTGCTCACTGCATCTTTCGAGGCGCTCCTGTTCTACATTGGTTTCACCTTGTCGCTTTTCGCGGCCCTGAGCGTGGCGGGCCTTTTGGTGCTGCGCCGCCGCCTGGGCCCGCCGGACACCTTCCGGGTTCCCCTCTACCCCTGGGTGCCGTTGTTGTTCATCGGGTCCAACGCCTGGATCATCGTTTTTTCCCTGGCCGGAGACCCTTGGCGGGCCCTGCCGGGGGCACTCACCCTGGCCGTCAGCGTGGCGCTGTACCTGGTGTTTCGCCGCCGCAACCAACGGGAGCAGAAGAGGGGTTAGCCATTGGCGGCTGAAGTAGCGGGGATTTTGTGCGCGGTGGCCTTTGCCTGCGCCCTGGGCGGGTTCTGCCTGGCCGCCCTGGCCGGGGCTCGGGGCCTGCGGCGGTTGGCCGCCGGAGCGGGCGGCCTGGGCCTGGCCGGTTGTTTGCTGGGCATAGGCACGGTGTCGCTGTCCACGGGGCGCATCGCCTTTTACGGCCCCTACGAGAGCCTCATGGTGGTGGGCCTGTGGCTGGGGCTGCTGGCCATGTGGGATGCGCTCAGCCAGCGCCTGGCCGTGGCCGCCTGGAGCTGGGGCCTGGGCGCGGGCCTGCTGCTGTGGCTGTTCTTCGCCAAGCTGGGGGCGGCGCCCATAAACCTCATACCCGGTACGTGTGGATGCCCACCTTCTTTGAGCTGCGCCTGGCCGCCCAGGCCCTGCTGCTCTACGCGGCGGCCTGCCATCTGGCCGCCTGGCGCGGCGGCGGCAACGGCGTGGCAGCTCGGGGACGCCTGGCCCTGTTGAGCGGTTGGGGCGCCTTCATGACCGGCGAACTGGTGGGCGCCTGTTGGAGCTACGGCTGGCTGGGCGACTTCTGGCAGTGGAACGCGGGCTTCTTGTCCTCCACCGCCCTGCTGCTGCTCATGGGTCTTGGCTTGCACCTGCCCCCCCGGTGGGCCGCCCGGCCCTGGTTGCGTCTGGTGGCGGGGGCCGCCCCTGGGGTGGCCCTGAACCTGGTGGTGCTCAACCACCAGATGGGAATGGGATCATGAAGGCCCTGTCCAGCCTGCGCCTGGCCGTGGCGGCCATGGCCGCCCTGGTGCTGTGGACCGTCTGGGGTGTGCAGATGGCCTTCAGCCCCTCCCTGGCGCCCTTGCTGCGCGCCCTGGCCGAGGGCCACCTGCTGGTGCACCCCTCCCAGTGGGGCCAAGCCTCGGCCCTGGGCATGTTCTGGGTGCTGGGCCTGCTGGCCCTCAGCGGCCTGTTGGCCCTCAACCTGCTCTGTTGCAGCCTGAGCAAGCTGGTGCGCAACTGGTCCTGGCGCAACGCCCTGCTCCTGGCCCTGCATCTGGCGGTGCTCTTGGTCATGCTGGCCCACGGAGCCACCCTGGTGGTGGGCTATCAGCGCCAGCATCAGCGCCTGCTGCCCGGCCAGAGCCTGACCCTGCCCGACGGCGCGGCGCTCAGCCTCAAGGGGGCGCATCTGGAGCCCCAGCCCATGGCTGACTGCCTGCGCCAGGCCGCCCAAAAGCAGACCCGCCGCAGGCCCCGCTTCCCCCGGGGGCCGGGTTGGGCCGAGGTGGCATTGAGCCGCGACGGGCTGGAGTTGGGGCAGGGCAGGGTGGCCTTCATGCAGCCCTGGGAGGCCGACGGCCTGCGCATCAACCTGGTGGGCTACTTCTGCCCCTCCGGACCCGAGCCGGTGGTGGGCGCGGTGGTCAACGTGAGCCGCCGCCCCCTGGCCAAGCCCTTCTTCCTTGCCTACGGCGCGGCCATGCTTTGCTGGTTAATCCTGCTCATCCTGGACCTGCGCCGCAAGCGGGGCGGCCCGGCCCAGGACTAGGCTCAGCTAAGCCAGAGGCGCTCCTTGGGCCAGGAGTCCAGCAGGCGGCGGAAGCTTTCCAAATCGTCCACGCCCCTCACCCGGCCGCGCTCCACCCGCACCACGCTGTCGGCCAGGCGCAATATTTCGCCGGGCTGGTGGCTTACGTAGATCACCGGGATGGCCAGGTGCCGGGTGAGGTTGCTCAGATAGCCCAGCACCTCGTCCTTGCGCTGGGCGTCCAAGGAGGCCAGGGGTTCGTCCAAAAGCAGTAAACGGGGGCTGGCCAACAGGGCCCGGCCAATGGCCACCCGCTGCTTCTCCCCGCCCGAGAGCCTGGCGGGCCGCCGCTCCAGAAGCCCTCCCAGGCCCAGCAACTCCACCACTTGATCCCAAGAGGCCCAGCGGCTCTCCTGGGGCGCCAGGCGTTGGCCAAAGGCCAGGTTGCCCTTCACCGAGAGGTGGGGGAACAGACGGCCTTCCTGAAACACATAGCCCACCCGGCGGCGCTGGGGCGGCAGGTTGATCTTGGCCTGGGAGTCGAAGAGCACCCGGCCTTCCAAGACCACGCGCCCGTAATCCGGAGTGAGCAGGCCGGCAAGCATGTTCACCAGCGAGGTCTTACCCGCCCCCGAGGGGCCGAACAGGGCGGTGACTCCCGGACCCTGACGGCCGAAGGAGGCCTCCACCTCCAACTCGCCCAGGCGCTTTTTCAGGCTCACCGACAGCATGGCCTCACCCCTTCAGCCGCTTCTGCACCCGGCGGGCCAGCATCTCCGATACCAGCAGGGCCATGAGGGCCAGGACGATGGAGATGATGCACAGGCGCTGGGCGGCGGCCTCGCCGCCGGGCGACTGCAACACGCTGTACAGGGCCAGGGGCAGGGTGCGGGTCTGGCCGGGGATGTTGGAGACGAAGGTGATGGTGGCCCCGAACTCGCCCAGGCCACGGGCGAAGGCCAGGACCGTGCCGCTCAATATGCCCGGCAGGGTCAGTGGCAGGGTGACCGTGAAAAACACTCGCCAGGCCCCGGCCCCCAGGGTATGGGCCGCCTGCTCCAGGCCCCGGTCCACCGCCTCCAGGCTAAGGCGTATGGCCCGCACCATGAGCGGGAAGGCCATCACCGCCGCGGCCAGGGCCGCGCCCTTCCAGTTGAAGGCGAAGGTGACGCCCAGGTGGTCGTGCAGCCAAGCCCCCACTAGGCCCCGGCGGCCGAACACCACCAGCAGCAGATAGCCGGTGACCACCGGCGGCACCACCAGGGGCAGATGCAGCAGGCCGTCGAACAGGGTCTTGCCGGGAAAGCGGTGGCGGGCCAAGAGCCAGGCCGCGCCCACGGCCAGGGGCAGGCTTGCGAGCATGGCCCACAGACTGACCCACAGGCTAAGGCGTAGCGCCTCGCTCTCCAGGGGGGTCAGACTGAATGCGGCCAAGATGCCGTCCACGGCGCTTCCTTAAAAATGCATTGGCCCTCCCCACGCATGGGGAAGGGCTTTTATGGGGGCGGGCTCAGGCGCTCAGCGCACGCTGAAGCCGTACTTCTTGAATATACCCTTGGCCTCATCGCCCTGCAGAAACTGCCAGAAGGCCTTTGCCGAGGGCGTGGCCTGGCCCTTGAGCAACGCCAGGGGATACACGATGGGCTTGTGGCCGGCCTCCGGGAACACGCCCACCACCATCACCTTGGGGGTGATGGCCGCGTCGGTGGCGTAGACGATGCCCAGGGGGGCCTCACCGCGCTCCACCAGGGCCAGGGCGGCGCGCACGTTGGCGGCCCGGGCCAGGCGCGGCTCCGCCTTTTCCCACAGGCCCAGGGATTTCAGCGCCTGCTTGGCGTAGATTCCGGCGGGCACGTGGTCCGGGTCGCCCACCGCCAGGCGGCCTTCGCCCAGCCACGCCAGAAGGGGCATGCCCGCCTGAATGGGCCCGCGCTCCTTGGCTCCCTTGGGGGCGATGAGCACTAGGCGGTTGCCCAAAAGATCCACCCGGGTGCCCGGGGCCAGGAGCTTTTTCTCCGCCAGGTAGTTCATCCACTTAACGTTGGCCGACAGATAAATCTGGGCCGGGGCGCCGCGGGCGATCTGCTTGGCCAGGGTGGAGCTGGAGGCAAAGGAGGCCACCGCCTTGCCCTTGCCCGCGGCCTGGTAGGCCTTGATCACCTCGCTTACCGCGTTGGTGGTGGAGGCGGCGGCGAAGATCATCACCGGCCCGGCGGCCAGGGAAACGGAAGAAACCAGGCCCAGGCAGCAGGCCAGGGCCAAGGCGGCCAGGAAACGGAGATATTTTTTAATCGGCATGTGCCTTCCTCGCGGGATTAAAGATTGCTCAGGCGGTGGCGGCCTGGTGCTCACGGGCCGAGCCGTTGCTGGGGCCGCCGCGCCAAGTGACCACGGCCAGGGCGGCGTAGAGCACCACCCACAGCCCGTAGGCCACGAAGAACAAGGTGGTCAGTGGGTTCTTGACCAAGGCCAAACGCACCCCCACCCGGGCCGGTTTTTCATCCTGGGGCGAGTAGAACCCGGCCAGGGTCAGGCGCAGCCCCTCGATCTTCATGGGCTCCAGGATGCGCAAGTCGCCCTGGGCAACGATCGTCTCCCCGCGCCGGACAACCACCTTGGCCCAGTTTTGCCTGGGCTTGAAGTTGGTGCTGGTCCAGGTCCAGCGGGCCTTGCGGTAGGGCAGGTTGATCACCGAGGGGTCGCTGACGAAGCGCACCGACTCCAGGCTCAGGGTGAGCCCTTCGGGCAGCTCCACCGTCTGGCCGGGCAGCATGCGCAACTCCTCCTGCTTGTGGCCCATGGCCATCTCCGCGCCGTGGCCCAACAGCACCACCAGCATCACCAAATGCACCAGGGTGAGCAGCCAGCCCTTGAGGGCGTTGCCCGCCCTGAGGCGGGGCAGCAGGCGGGTAAAGGTGCAGAAGCCCAGATTCAGGAGCATCACCCCCACCCCCAGGCACAGGCCCAGGAACCACAAGGGGGCCAGGGGCTGGGCCCAGGCCGGACCCAGGAGCCAGTCCAGGATGAGCATGCGGTTCATGTCAAAGAACGAGGCGGCCAGCAGCTTGGGCTGGCCCATGAACACCCCCAGGCCCAGCCAGATCATCAGGGCGCTCAGGCTGCCCAGGGTGAATTTCAGCGATGACAGGCGCTCCATCACGGCTCCAAGAGCATGAAAGCCATGAACAGGCAGATCATGAGCCCGCCGGGCACCGCCTGGGCCCCGGCCCGGAGGCGGGGCTTGGCCGCCCAGGTGGGGGGCAGGTGGGCCGCCGCGGTGACCAACAGGAAGAACAGGGTAGCCTCCAGGAAGTTGGCGTTCCAGCACCAGTAGTCGCCCATCCACTGCATGCGCCAGGTGAAGCCCGAGAACTCCCCGGCCAGAAACACTGCCGTGCCGAGCAGGAGAAAGTTGCGCGACCAGCGCAGCAGGGTGGTGCGCGTTTCGGGCCGCATTCCCAGGGAGGCCAGGGCGGCGAAGGAGGCATAAAGGAAGACGGCCAGGGAAGCCATGCGCAGGGAAAAGAAAAGGCGGCTCCAAATGTACTTGTACATGTACCAGTCCGGGTAGAAGCGGTTGGAGGCCACCAGGAACAGGGCCATGAAGGCGGTCCCGG